>Ga0194129_10004717_pt1 | contig 17906 bp, 10 predicted proteins | sample TA2KigCa35mmetaG_FD_150862 | JGI IMG/M metagenome (GOLD analysis project Ga0194129, IMG submission 150862) | Freshwater microbial communities from Lake Tanganyika, Tanzania - TA2015038 Kigoma Deep Cast 35m | ecosystem: Environmental > Aquatic > Freshwater > Lake | place: Tanzania: Lake...
CTCTGAAAAATCAAGTTGATAAGTAGTTTTCAGATAATTATTTAGACTTTCTTGTCCCACTACTCTATAATTGGTTTTACGAACTTTATTACAATATTTATCCTTTTCAAAACTAAGCCAGTCAAATAGTCCATAGCTAATATCAATAATACTATTTTGATTTTTATTTTCTGGTAAATTAAAATGCGTAATATATATTATTCTATCTTTATGAATTATTTCATTTGTAGTTCCGTATGGATAATATAATATATCGGTTATTTTATGGTAATCTTGATTCATTATAATAATTATATATATAATCTTTTTTGTGTTGTAGACTTATTGTAAAGATTTTAATAATGATATTGATTGTTCATAGAATTCAGTGCTAAATAAAACAAAATTATTATTATATGTAGTAATATATAGTATTGGTATATTATGTTTTCCAAAAAGGCTGCTTATTTTCTGAACAATGCCTGTATCATTCATTAATTCATTTGTGTTAAGTATATGAGCACAATGATATTTATGTGTAAATGGAATATTATTATAATTTATAATGGGTTTTAATAGATGAAATGCTTCTTCACTAATAAGAATAGATCTTTCTCCATCATTATTATTATAGTGAAAGGTGAGAAATTCGGGTTGTTCATAAAAAAGAATTTTAGTTAAATAAAACATAAGACCATCTTGTTGTATATTTTTAATATCAATAAAATAAACAGGATATTTACCTATAATAAAGTCCATATACTTTTTTTTGCTTTTATTTTTTAAATATATTTTTCCATTCATTGTTAATATTTTGAATTTCAATAAATAAGTTTTCAATAGCGGTAATTGTTTCGGGACTATAGATAGCTTGTTTTACTGTAGTATAATTCATAAAATTGTCAAGAATGTCTCTGATTTTCCATAAAAAGATGTCTGTATCTACTGTAGCGTAATGAAACATACAACTATCTACATTATATTTTAAGGTTAAGTCTAAAAGTAGTTTATGGTGATTTAGAATAATTGTATCAATAAATCTCTGACAAAAACGTTTGTGATTTTTATTATAGATTTGAGTATAGTGACTGGTTATTCTATTAATATTTAATGCTAGAGGTGAATAGGTCATATTAATATATTTTATTATTTAAAACGTAATATATAATCAATTTTTTTACTTTTTGCCGGTAATAATTCCAACAGCATTTATTTCAGTATCATATAATTCAAAAATACATCCAATAATTGAAATTGTGACAGTATCTCCTATTGAAATATTTTTAAATATTTCTAAATCAGGATGATGTTGTTTGGGTAATACTATAGACAATGGTTCAATATTTACAATCGCTCCCATTTTATTAATATCAGCAATTTTTCCATCTAATTTGAGTCCTTCTGTTGGATTACATGTTTCAGCACTATATGTCATTTGATAACATATGCGTCCATTAAAGTGGATACTGTCGACACTACCTATAGATCGTTTAAGTATTTCAATTGTATCTCGACGAACATATCCTTCTTTAATACATCTATTACCTAAATCATTCTTTAGTTTTTCTAATAATAAATTATCAATATTATTATTAATTTCATTTGGTAATAAATAAATTTTATGAAAAAGCGTGTTCCTAACAAATAATGACATAGGTGCTATATATTATATTAAATATATATATTTAAATCAAATTTTTGAATTAAAATACTTAAGAATATATAGTTATTTTTAGTATAGGTTAAAAAGTTCTATATAGTTATGAATGTATGTAATCCAAAAAGAAAGATATATTGTTGTAATTGTGGAAAATTAGGTCATGTATTGCGTAATTGTTTGGAGCCAATCATTAGTCTAGGTATTATATTATATCATAATGATATGTCAAATATTCGTTTTTTGATGATACGTCGTAAATTTAGTTTAGGTTTTATGGATTTTATATTGGGTAAATATAGTATAAATAATTTAGAATATATACATCGTATATTTAATGAGATGACAATAAATGAAAAATTAAAGATAATAAATGAACCATTTTATAAGTTATGGTATTCAATTGATTATAATTGTTATGAAAGTGATAATAACTATATGACGGATGAAATGCGTAAAAAGTTTGAAAATGATTATTTAATTTCAAAGAAAAAATTTATGTTAATTAAGAATGGATATGTTAATAAATATAATCAGTATATAAATTTGTATCAAGTTGTAAAAAATTCTAAATATAACTGGTTAGAACAAGAGTGGGAATTTCCAAAGGGTAAACGTAAAATGAATGAAAGTAATTTAGATGCGGCTATACGTGAATTTAGAGAAGAGACGAATTATCCAGAAGATAGTTTAGATATTATTTTAACGGATCAACCTATTGTGGAAAAATATTTTGGTTCAAATAATAAAAAGTATAAACATATTTATTATATTGCTCGTGCTAATAATTATTTTGACTATAGTATTGTAGATTTCACGGAACATCAAAATATTGAGATTAGTAACATTCGTTGGATGTCTTACAGTGAAGCGATGAAATCAATTCGTCCATACCAAATAGAGAAAAAAATGGCGCTAACACATGTTTTAAAATTTTTAATGAATAACTATCTTACATAAAAAGATATTAAATATAAATCTTCTTATAGAATTATATGGAATAACTATGGCTAGTAAAAATATTCATATGAATAATAATAATAATGTTTCTCAATCTAGTTCTATTTTTTTTACAAATAGTTTAAATCAAAATGGGAATGAAAATATGAATGAATTATCAAATAGTATAATAGAGGATCAATTTGATAGATTTAAAAAACGTAATCATTATTTACGAAAATCGGTAATAGCAATAGATAGTAAAAACCGTTTGCTAAGAGATAACATCAGTAGTGTAGAACTTGTATTTACAGAAATCGGTTTTTTAATGACAAATAATAAAAAATATTATGGTCAAATATTTATTTACTTACCTGGTCAAAATACGGATCTTCCGTCAATGGGGGGTGATAATAATCAAGATGAATATAGAAAAAGAGCTGATTATAAAAATAGAAGTGATTATATTCGAAATAATTCTGAAATATATTTTACAGATTTAGTAAATGTTTCACCATATATTAATAATATTAATTCTAATAGTATTCAATTTGATCAAGATAATAATAATCCAATATATAGTATATCATATGTTGAAAATGAACAAATAATAGAAATATTTAGTTGGGAATTAATTCAAAATTTATTACCACAATATGTTAGTCCTGATGATTTTATAAATAGAAATAAGGATAATATAAGTTTTTTTAGTTTTTACTATACAACAAATTTTATTATTAAGGATCCTAAAATTGATAATTATTATACTATATTTAAGAATAGAAAACCAAGAATTTTTTTGTTACAATCACGAACTCGTGGGTTTCCATATACATCATATTTTAAGGTTATTCTTGGTAAAACTTTTAGTAATATTTATAAAATGAAATTATTAGATATTTCTTTACCTGATATTATTTTTAATATCAATAATGATAACGTAAGTATAAATAATTTACGTTATGCTGTTAATAGTAAAATTAGATTTATGATGTATGATGACCAATATTTAATAAATAATATTGATTATGTAGGTGGTCGCGTAAAATATGATTTTTTTCTAAAGGAAGCGGTTTATGATATTCCGGGTTTTATCAATAATTTATATAAATTTGATATTAATAATGCTGAAAAATATAGTAATTTTTATGTAGGTAATGATATTTATAGTTTGATGTATAATATTATTAATAAAATAGATACTAGTCAACATTTTCTAGAGTATACGTACAATAATATATTTGAAGTAGCGTATTTTTTTTTAATACATTTTAATTTATATTATAATACGGATGTATTTGCTTATATGAATAATGATCCTACATTTGATCCAATTAAATATTATAGATACCAAAGAGATCCGACTCTTATAAATAGAATATTTTATATTTATACTAGTGAAATTATGAGCAATACTAAATACAATAATTATATTTTACGTGAAAAAAATGATGATTTATCTATTCAAAATCCATTGATGTATTTTAATGATTTTTTATTATATGTTAATACACAAACGTATACATTAGAATTAGGTATTTGTAACTGGATGGATAAATTAATTCTAGATAAACAACTTAATTATGGATATGCTGATGGATATTTTGATATTTTTTGTAAAGTTAATAATATTGATGAAAGAAAAGTTGGTTTTATACAAAGTGCGGATAAGCCAGCACCGAATGAACAAAAAATATTTTATACTATAAGTATTTATGTACTTATACCTAGATTTATTCCAACGAGTTTATTATATCAATCTATTTATGCTCTTTATAATGATAATAGTATAGATTATATTGAAAATATAGTTTATACTTACGAAAGATATGATAATACTACTAATACTTGGTATTATAAAATATATAAAAGTTTTGTGAATGAAATAGATCATTTTAAACTTGACACAGATATATTTCATTATAATAGTACTATATATAGAATAATCGATCAAAAATTAGTTTCAAGTTCTGTTAATATTAATAACCAAAATTATATAAGTTATATATTGATATTAGGTCCTGGTAATAGTATTTTCAATGAACCTGAATCATTAGTAGGTGGTGTAATTTATTCAAGAGTAAATACAAATACTCCATACATAATGAATACTGTAAATAAGTATATTGGTCCAATTACTTATAGTAGTGAAACATGTTATGCTTTTATAATGTATACTTATGACAAAATTTCATTTGCTAAAAATTCAATAATATATAAATCAACAAATGGTGATGTAATTGGTAATGCTTTGGAAATATTAGATATATATTATAATATTAGTGTAAATACTGATATTACAAATTTTATTCCAGGAAATATATATCAAACAGTAGATAATACTAAAGAGAATTTTATACTGAAAAAACTTAATAATATTAATAATAATTATTTAGCAGCATATAGTAGTAATAATTTATCTAACTTTCGTAATAATCAATTTATACAAAAAGATACTATTTATTCATTAACTAATCCAAATAATAGATATGAAATACTTAATAGTTATGAGCCGATTGGTATAATACATGATGTTCAATTTGAACTTATACTAGATCCTAGTATTTATAATACAAATACTGTAAATTTTATTGAGGGAATACAAAATAATAGTATAACTAATACATCTGCACTAGAAACGATAAATTTTTTAGAATCTGTTCCGAATAATCAATCAAGAACTTTTATTTTTCCTCAAACAATACGTATTCCTTTAGATAATATACGTATTATAGAAACCAAAACACAGAGTAATCCTAATATTATTAACTATACAGGAAAACAAATCGTTTTAAATGACAACAATGGTATTCAATATAATTGTACAATTGTTAATCAACCTAAATTTGAAAAAAAAATAAATATGTTTATTTTTGTTTTATCACTTAGAACAGCAAATATTGATATTGGTAAAATATATACTCAAAATAATTATATCTGTAGTATCGATAATACAATTATTGGAACAGGATATAGTATTTATTATGGATATCAAACATATAATATAATAATTACGAAAGATAATCATTTTCAGTTAGAATATTTACAAAATTATGCAGAATTTATATATACTAAAAATCAAGTAAGTAAATTTATAAAAAAAATAGATTTTATAAATCGTAATTATTCTGTTAGTAATCCAAGAAGAACAAATTTAACTGGTTTATTAAATTATGATTTAATTCCGTATTATGAAATAAGTCTTTCAAATGGTTATTATACAGATGAAGAATTTATAAATGAAATAGAAACAAAATTAAATCAAACGAAATACGTTAATTATGATTATTATCAAAAGATATTAAAAACGGGGGATCTTAGTAATATTCAAATCAATAATCCTAATTATCAAAAGTATAGATTTAAAGTATTATATAAAAAAACTACAAAGGAAAATGAAATAAAGAGTTATAAAGTAATAAATACTGTTGTATATAGTGCTATTTATAATCCAATTACTCCATTTATTTTTTTTATTGTAGAAGGAGCTACTATTGATAATAATAATCGTATATATATTGAAGTATTAAGAGATGTATCCAATAATTCTTTAACAAATGAAGTAGTTAAAATGTTAAATCGAGAATTTACAGCACGTGTATTACCTATATATAAATATCAAGTTCGTATAATTAGTCCCGTTTTAAATTTACAAGATATTAATAATATATCTAATAAAAATCGTATTCTACCTAATAATATCTCTAATATATTAGATCAAATTAAAATGAGTCCTTTTAATTTTAGGTCATTATATCCCAATTTGAATGATAAAATGAAATATGTTGGTCAATCATTAATAAATATGTATAATAATAGTAATAGTTATACAGGTAATGGTAATATAAGAAATAATTTTGGAATTCCATGTAATTTTGTAGAACATGAATTAGTAATTGTTATTGATAATATATATTTTAATTATGAATCTTATAAAATAGGACGTATAACTAAAATTGTAGATTCTACAAGCAATGATAAAGGAAATTATGGTATATATATTCAAATATGTGGTCAAACTGAAGTAAGTCACCCAATATATATAGGTGATATTATATACGCGTTAACAAGTGATACAATTGGTTGTATTGTTCCCTATGAATGGGGTAGTTTAAACGAATTTCCGGAAATAAATGAATTACATAATAATTTACCATCTGAAGATATAATTCGTTTAGGATATAAAAATTATATAAAATATTTATATAAATTTAGTAAAAAAAAATATTTACTTGAATATATTCAAGATTATAGTTTACAATCATTTATACATTATAATCCATTTTATCAAAATAATAACAATTCTAATTTGTATAACATATTAAGTTATTTTAATCCATATCAAAATTGGCCATTAACAGAAATTAGGAATTGTTATATTGGTTTTGAAATTCCATTTGATTTTCCAATTTCTTTTAAAATAGACCAAAATAATATTGTTTTAAATTTTTTAACAAAAAATAATTATTGTTTATGTTTAGGCACTAATCCGATTGATCAAAAATATGATACACCAAAGGATATATTAGGATATAGTAATTCAAATATTTTAAATATTAATGATTATATAGATAATAGAAGAGAAATTCCTTGGAAAAATTCATTTGATAATAATATTGAATATGACCAACAATATATTACAAAAATTTATATGACATATGGTTCAGATAATTTGTTACAAAATAAAATGTATATAGAACTACTTGATGTTTCAAAATATAATATAGGTGATACTATATATTTAAAAAATACTAATATTAGACCAATTATTCAACGAAACTTGCTAGATATATATAATAGTAATGAAGTAAATATAAAGGATATGTTTAGTTTTGAAATATATTTAACATTTTTAGCTATTCGTTTAGCATTTATTAAATCAGGTATACCTATTTCAATGGGAGCAAATGATTATTTAGGTCTATTGAGGTCACCCGCAATTATTCCATTTTATATGTGGCAATCCTATATGATGTTAATTCCAAATTCAATGAATAAGTCAACTAATAATGAAATGTTAACATTTTTTAATATAATTTATGAAAATTTTAAAAATAATTTAAATAATAATATGTATAATAATTTAGAACAACCTATAACGAATAACCTGAAAGAAACAGATAAATTAATTTCAGACAATATATGTTTAGATTACGCTTATATAATTAATAAGGTAATATTAAATAAAATACTACCATGGTTTATTATAAAAGATAATATATTACTGTGGACGAAGGGACAATTTGATATTTATTTATATATACAAGAAACATATATTGATGTAAGTAATAAAAATATTTGGCGTTTTGAATTAGAAATATTAGATCATTTTATTTTTAAAAAGTCTATTGTTGTGAAAGATAAAAATAATAATATAATTGGAAAAGTAACATTAAATAGTCTTTATCAAGATAGTAATGCTATTAATAATACCAATTATATATTGTATATTCAAATTGAAAAAACATATAATGTATTAAATAATTTATCAATATTAGATTATATTTATTCTGAAGATCTCGATGTTAAAAATAGAATAAAAACAAAACCTATATTAGTTACTGATACGAATAAATACATTTATTTATACGATACATATTTAAAATTTAAAACAATAATACAAATTGTTCCAGATAATAATGATACTATAACTAAGTGTTTAAATATGAATGTATATGATAATATTAATAGTGTATTTTTTAATTTATATAATCTAGATACTCAAAATATAACTAGTTTTAAAAATGGGTACTATATGACTATAAAAATTAATGAAAAATTTAGCGATATAGATAATTATATTTTAAATAGTCAATACCGAATAATGATAAATATGTTAGATAATAAAAATTTATTAAATTTATGTTTTGATAAAGAATCCGGATTAGGTTTAATAAATTCCATAAATGAAATTAAGGAAAATATTATTAATTTAAGAGAAAATGCTAGTAAAGATATTGTTCAAATTCGTAAATTATTAGATATTTTTCAATTATTAGTAGATTTATCTCCAATTAATACAGTGATGATTGACTTAGATTTTAATCAACAGCTTGAAAATAATATACATAAAACAATGGAATTAAAAGCCCGATTAATTGACAATATTTTTAATATTTGTGGTTCTTTAAATTCGTATTTAGAAAATACATCTTATAATAATAAATTTATTTATGGAGATAATGATATTCCATCTGGAGATCTTCAATTATACTTTTTTAACGCTTATAATAGTATATACCCTCAAACAGATGTTATACAGTTTAAATCATCAGGAACAATTGAACAAAATATGTGTAATATTTCGGATATTTATAAATTATATAGTCAAAATAATAATAATAAAGATTTTAATCATATATTTGATATTTTCTCACAACCATCTAATTTTCTAATAGGTTCTGTTTGGGTTCCTATAAATTCGGGTGATAAATATATATATGTAATTACTGCTTCATATAATCCAGATAATCCTAAATCTGGAAATGATAAAAGTATAGTATTATTTAATAAAAATATATTAGATAATTATGTTATTACAATTAATTTAAATTATATAGACCAGCAGCGAGCTGTAAATGTCACTGATATTGAGAGAAATGAATTAATACAAACAAATATTATTGAAAATATTTCAGAAGTTAAAAGTAGTAATGAAATTAGTAATAACTTACAATTGCCTAAATATACAAAAACGCCTAATGGAATATTGTCTGAAAAACAAATAACATATCGTATTTTTAAAATAAATCTGAAATTTTCAGTGAAATATAATGTTAATAGAGGTAGTCTAATTCAAGTCAATAATTATTATACTACAATTTATAAAATAGCTCAATCAAAAATAAAAAGTACTTATAAAATTTATATATTAAAAAATTGGAAAAATGATAAACAATTTGTGTTAAAAAAAGGATATACGATTTGTATAAACTATGGTAGTTTTAATAGTATTTATCAAAGATATAATCAAAATACGAATAATTTTGATAACGGTTTAAATAGTTTTGATATAGATGATATAGTTCATGAACAAACCAATATTATTACTGATATAAATTTAAATAATATAACAATTGATGGTAAGACATATATAGAAATATCATTAAATAGTCCTATTAAGTATGAATTTAAAAGTGGATTACCTGTTATTATTATGTTTAATCCTGAAAATATTTCTAGTTATACTAGATGTCAATTAAAAGATAATTATGATGTTCCTTTTCAACAAATTAGTGATGAAATTATAAATAATAATAGTATTAGTACAAACTGTTTATCAACTCAAAATATTATTGTTAATAATGAATGGTATACTAAAATATATTATCAATCTGAAAAAAATCTAGATATATATGGAATAAATAATAGAGGAGTAAAAGGTATTAATAATTTATCAAAAAGAGAAGTTTATATTAGTGGTATGAAAGGATTTTGTTTACCAAATATTGGCTTTCAACAAATTGAGAGAAATTATTATAATAGTTCTGAAGTAACAATTGAAATGAATCAAAATAATAAATATATTAAACCTGTACCAAATAATACATATAGATTAGTACAGATTCAAAAACAAGATAATAATACTATATTAGATGATACATATGATTTACCGATTCCTGGATTTTTTGAAACAATTTATTGTAATAATACTCCAGATCAATTAGATGAATGGATTGATTATTATGAGAATATACAGTGGTTTTTTGCTTTTGAAATACAAAATAAAGATATTAATGATATTGAAAACTTTAAAAATATTGATTTGTTTCAAAATTACTACAATGTACAAGAATTCGATAATGTAGATATTACCTTTGATAGATTATGTACTATATTAAAAATAGAAAATACTGGACAAATTTTTGAAAATTATAAAATTTATAAAATTTATTTTACGAGTACAATAAAAAATACTATAAATAATTTTTTTTATAGTAACATAGATTATAAAACAATTTATAGTAAAAGTGTAGAATTAAACACTTATGATTTAATTTTATCAACTCATGATAAAATCTATAATTTTCATCTTTTATATTTTGGTCTTAGAGAATCAGTTGATGTAAATTTTTCAAGTAATTTAAAAAAAAATAATTATCATAGTATTATAATTAAAGGTAGATTTCAGGGTTTTGGTGGAACAATATCTTTTGATAGTAAAAGTTCAATATTTGATGAAATTACATTTAATATTACAGATATTAAAAAAGATTATAATACTATTGAATTAGATCTTCACTCAAATAATAACATTATTTGTTCCTATTTTAGAAATAATAATACTGGATTTAGACAAACTATTTCTGATGTTTATAAACAAAACTATAATAAAAATCCGATTAATAATACATCTATCAATCCTATTTTCAGTGGATTTTCTCAAACACCATTACAGATTTATAATATTATTGAAAATCCTAATGAAATAATTGATTATTATGATATATATCCATCTAAATTTGGTTATTTAGGCGATGAAGGCATTATATATAAAAAAAGAATATATAAACCACAAGATATTAATGTAAATGATTATATCTACTTGTGTTTCAAAAATATAAAATCTAATATTACTGTAGAACAAAATAGTAATATTGATAATGATATTATATTTGCTAAGATATATACTAGAATTCAAAGTCTAAATAATTTTTATTTAGACTATACAAATTATGAAATTATTTTTGATTTGAATTTACTACCTAAATTATCTGAACTTGATGTATATTTTTTAAGTAAAAATGGTGACCTTGTTAATTTTAATAATCTTGATATCAATTTTCAATTAGAAATATACGAATATGTAGAACGTGTCAAAAATATTAATACACATAATGCTATGGTTTTTTAAGTAAGCTCTAAACCATTTTCTATTAAATCACTCTCATTTGCTTTTCTTACTAAAATATCACCTTTAAACATATAGTCCGGATTTATTTGTTTACTACAACAATTATTACTATTTTTACAATTATAACATAAAGGAACACTTGTAATATCATAATATCTTGGACTAAATTGTTTAATACCTAATGGCATTTCACAAAATCCATTTATACAACCACCAAAAGTATTACTATAATTTTTATTAGCTTGAAAGAATGGACAATCTGTATCAGCTTTACAAAGTTTATCCCAAACACCACGGTTTTTTGTTCTAAAGTATGTATCATAATTATTTTCACATTCTGTTTTATCAGCGCCATAACTGCCATAACAATTATATTGTTTATCTTTTTCAGCTTCAAAATTTACTTGACCACTTGTTGAAAAAAGTTGACGACTTAAATATTCATCCACTTTTTTGTTAACATTTTTTTCAACTAATACTTTTGTATTTTCATTATGTCGATAATAATTTTCATGTAAAAATGGAAAATTTTTATCTTGAGTAATCATAATTTGAGGATCCCTTTTATAGTTTGCCTGTAATACTCGCATATCCTCTGAACGAATACCAATTACTCTTAAATTAATTAAAGTAGTATCTTCTACAATACATAAAATACCATAACTATATGATTTATTATATAATGTTAGTTCAACTAAAATATCCCATTTATATATCCCTTCTTTATTTTTTCTTACTCTAACAATTTTTTTATTTATCATTTTTACATAACACATATTAATATTTGGGCACATTATATTTTTTGGGCGATTTGGATTTTTAAATAAATTATAATATATCGCATTTGAAAACATATTCATAATATTATCTACTATTAATAAAAACTTATCTATATTTATTTTAGAACCATCCCTTATTTCAACGAAATCTTTATCATTATATTTATGCTTTTGAGCAAATGGTTTTAAGATAGATTCTAAATAATTTGGAGTGTAGGTATTTTTACTTGTTACAATATCATTTCTAAATTTTAAACTATCATCCCATATTAATAATTCATTTTCATTTAAAAATGGATAATTTGTCTGGTTATCATATAATATTTTTTTCCGCATTTGGACAGAATAATCAACCGGAATGTTTCTTACATTTATATTACTATCTATAAAATTTTCTATTTTATTATCTATTAAAAATGATATTAGAACTATTAATAATAATACTAAAAAATATATATACATATATATATTTTTGATATTAAAATTATTATCTAAACAATACAATTACTTATAAATTCTAAACTAGCATTATTCCACCATTCATAAACACTATGACTATTTGTTTCCAAAAAATCTCTAAAAATTATATCATTTATTGTTATTGTACCTTTATCTGTAGTATAATGATATAATTTATTGTTATGTTTACCAATATATTTGATTGCTTTATTACTATCACATATACGAATCCATTCTTTTTCAAAAACAATATTACTACCACTACATATAATTCCTTCATAATTATATAATTCTACTTCTGTTTCATTTATTAAATGAAAAATAAATCCGGTTTTATTTTCCAAAGTATTTAAATTATCAAGAATAAAACCAGCTGGATAATTTTTAAATGATTTTATTTCTGGATATCCATTTAAACTTTCTAATACATTACTGTTCCATAAATTATCTAATAATTCATTTGAAATTTCATAATAATCAGCAAACGGTTTCCCTCCACTATATATCATATTACTTGTTGTTGCTATACAATATAAAACATTTACATTTTCAGTTTCTAAATTTTCACATATTTCACCAATTCGTTGTGGATATCCATTTTCATTATAAAAAATATGACTATCTGTAGCAAAAGCATCCCCCAATTTATATGTAGTCATAGGGTCATCTAGTTTAAACATAAATTTACCAATCACTTTTTGGTTTGGAAAAATACTTTCTCCCAAAACTAATTCTTTTATATATTTTTGATTATTTATATCTATGTCAATTTTAGTATTACCACTAAAACATAAAACACAAATTGGACAAGCAAATAATCCTACAAATGGAATCGGACATAATAAACACATACTCATAACAAACATTGATAAAACTCCAAATAACATTAAAAATAATAACATAACTGGTAAGGGTCCATTAAACATACTTTCAAAAGTAGCACGTAGTGTTTCTAAATAATAATATACTAATTGAAAAATAGCATACTGTTTTTTCATTAAATTTCTAAACTTTTCTTGATAAAATTGTAATGTTGAAACACTCCGTGTAAGTTGTTCAAACACTTCAGCTATTAATTTTTGAAATAACTCACGTATAACTTTTGCCATTTGACGCATACGATTTACAGTATAAACCATATCGCCAATTGATTTCGTTATAATACTAAAAATATACTGAATTGGTCTTATTAATAATTTAAAAGCATTTTTACTATTTGTATACAAAAAATCTTGAAAATTACGAAATGTATTAGTAATAAAATTACCATCCATAAAAAAACCAGCTATAGGCAAAAACAAAGGATTACTTTTGTACATATGCCAATTTTCTTTAATATGCTCTTTATAATTAAATATCATTATTAATCCATAAATAAAATAAAATACTATCCCAAAAATCAATAATTTTAAAATTGACCATTTTTTATCCAATAAATACCTATAAATAACTAAAATATAACTACTTACTTTTGAAAATATAATAGATAATTCATCCATATATAATGATATTGAGAAAAGGTTTATTCGATTATTGTCATACGCATTGTATTATTTAAAAACGGAATATCCACTGAAAATTTTTCTATAAATAAAAAAGACAATCCATCATTAATATATGATTTTAAAAAATCTATACTATATAACTTAAAATTATTATTTTCTAATTTTTTTAAAAATTCTATTGGATTTTCTATAGATAATAATATTGCTGTTTTCAAAATAAAATATGTAAAAACATTAGTATCACTCAATAATTTATAAAAATCTGTTTCTCTATAAATATTAAAAAAATCTAATATTTTTTGTTTTTGTAATATTGAAAAAGCATATTCTATACTATATAATTCCATAAAGTTTTTATTTTCTCTTTTACATATATCTTCTATATTCAATAATAAAGCCATTATTTCACAATAGGTTTCACGTAATAAACAGGGCACTTTTAAGTTAAATCTATACTTATATTCCAAATCTTCACCAAATTCTATAGCATCATCTAAATCAAAATAATGAATTAATTCATGATATAAAACCTTTGGCGCTTCTTCAATTCTATATATAGCTATAAATTTTTCTCCTGGTTTATGAAAAGTTGTAGCACTATTAATTTCATTTACATCAAGACTATTTTTATCTTTTGGTAATTCTTTTTTAAAATGAGTAGGAAACCAATAAATAACTATAGGTTGATCTAGTTTTTTACAACGCTTTTGAAAATCTAATGCTCTATCTATCATTCTTTTTTCTAATTGTTTTATTTTTTCCTTATTTGTATTATTAAATATATATGTATTCCAAGTTATTAAATCATTAGAAAAATATTGCTTTTCAGTTGTATTATTTATTATAAAATTTAATATAGATTGACTTACAAAACGTCCTCTTAAAGCATCTAATTCATATTGATTCCAATTTATCATATATATTAAAATTTGATTTTTTTAAGTTTCGAAAAGATAATAAAGAAAAAACAATAAGATATATTAAGAAAAAAAAGAAATGGGTGTTCGCGACCTAAATTATCTAATTAAAAGATACAATAAAAACTCGATTAAGGAATTAACACTTTATGATTTAAAAAATAAAACATTAGCCATAGATTTACAATTATACTTATATAAGGCATTAATTCAAAATAAAAATCCAGTAGAAGAAATTCACAAACAAATATTACACTTAGAACGTTATAAAATTAAACCGATATATGTATTTGATGGAAAACCTCCAAGGGAAAAAATAGATGAATTACAAAAGCGTGCATACAAACGTAGTCGCAGTCTAGAAGTGATTCAATATTTAGAATCAGTATATTTGCAGAAAATAAGTTTAGACGAGAATGAAGTTAAAACAATTGTATTAAATAAAATAGATGAGTTAAAAAAAAATTCAATGACAATTGATCGTAAAACGAAACAAGCTATTAAATATTTATGTAATATAATGAGTGTCAATTATATTGATAATATGGATATGGAAGCAGATAAAGCAATAGGTATTTTATATAAAAAAGGGGAAATAGATGGATGTATAAGTGAAGATAATGATATGTTAGTTTATGGATGTGAACATTTATATCGGTTTTATAAAACAAATAGTAGTCATATATTAGAATATAATTTAAAAGAAATATTGAATGACCTGGATATAAATAGTAAAGAATTTTTGGATTTGTGTATTCTGTGTGGAAGTGATTATTATAAAAAAATAAAATTTCGTAGTAATTTAAAAAATAGTGTAGTTGCTTATTATTTAATAAGAAAATATAAAAATATTGAGAATATTGTAGAAAACAAAAATTATATACCTAATGATCTTGACTTTATACGTATTCGAAATATTTATAATCTTACAGAATAATATGTCGTTAAAATATATATGAAAATAATTTTTCTATTAATTATTTTAATTTTTTTATTATTTGTTATAAATAAATTCAGTATATCAAATAACGTAGAACATTTTTCACAATCACAACCAGTAAATATGATAGTAATCGCTGATGATGAATTTCAATGTTTTTATAATGGTATTCAAGTAGCTTCAGGCAACCAATGGAATAATACCTATCGATTTACTATTAATAATGTAACGCCTAATTCAAAAATATTTTTTGGAGTTAATAATACTGGTGGTCCAGGTGGTATACGTCTTCAGTTTACATATGGAGGAAATACATATTTTAGTGATTTGTCAAATATGCGTTGTATAGGTAAACAACCTAGAATAAATGGCACAATTATACCTAATCGATTCTTAGGATGTTTTGCTGATAATGGTAATCGAGATTTACCATGGTTTGTTGGTAATATGAGTAGAGATCAATGTATGAATACTGCTAATAATCAAAATATGCCTTTTTATGGTTTACAATATGGTGGACAATGTTTTTTAGGAAATAGCTATGGTCGTTACGGATTTGCTAACAATTGTAATACACCATGTTGGTTTAATGGAAATGAAAATTGTGGTGGCACATGGGCAAATCAAATATATGCTGTAAATCAAACACCCCAAACAATCATTGTGTCATCTAATAATAATTCGAATTTTGATAGTAGAGCACAAACAATATGGGTAAATAGCGGTGATACCTATGCTCAAGGAAGATGGTTATTTGAATTAACTGTTCCATCTACTGACAAATTAGATTTTTGTCCTGATATTAAATATGAAGAATTTAATCCGGCTGGTTGTCTCAATGCTCGTGACAGATCTCAATGTATTAGTACGGTATTACCAAATTATAATGCTTCCGTTCAAAAATGTGCTAGATTATATAATAAAGATGATCCAGATAAATTTTATATGGTAATGAATAAAGTTTTTAAATTTGTTTATAAAATAGATAGTAGAGAAAGTACTACCCAAAATAATATTAATGCTACAAGAAATTTACAAACAACCTCAACTGATAATTGTTTAGTTTCACGGAATACAAATACACAAATGACTACACGAATAAAAATGACAGATAAGGTTTTTTTAAACAGACTACAAACAAAAAGCTTGTCACCACCTAGACAAGGATATTCAAGTGGAAGTTTATATTTAAATGAATTTTTACAATCTAATTTTAAAATGCTTGAATTACTTAAAATAATTGGAGATACTATTAAATATCCTATGGACCCAAAACAATTAATTCAAAATCAAATTGTTTTACCAGATAGTCCTATGTATTATGCTCTCGTAAAAGAATCATTAAAATATAGTTCTAATCATCGTAATCAATTGAGTCAAATATTTATGAATACATATAATACAACATATAATTTGGCACGTATTATCATAGGAACACCTACTATTGCGAATGAGTGTAATTGTTTAGGTTTAAGTTTTATTGATTCACAACAATGTGTACCATGTTAGATGGATTTATTTTGACAAAATTTAATAAATACAAAATATAAATTTATTATTATTATATTTATATACATGACTAAATATAATAATAAAAAAAATATGAAAACTGAAAATCTACTGGAACCTGTAATAGAATCTACCCAAACTAAAATAGAATCTAACAAGAATGAATGTGAATCTAACAATAGTATATTAGAATCTACCCAAAATCAATCTGAATCTAACAAAAATGAATTAGAATCTACCCAAAATCAATCAGAATCTACCCAAAATCAATCTGAATCTAACAAAAATGAATTAGAATCTACCCAAAATCAATCTGAATCTAACAAAAATGAACCTGAATCAACCCAAAATCAATCTGAATCTAACAA
>Ga0194129_10004718_pt1 | contig 17901 bp, 16 predicted proteins | sample TA2KigCa35mmetaG_FD_150862 | JGI IMG/M metagenome (GOLD analysis project Ga0194129, IMG submission 150862) | Freshwater microbial communities from Lake Tanganyika, Tanzania - TA2015038 Kigoma Deep Cast 35m | ecosystem: Environmental > Aquatic > Freshwater > Lake | place: Tanzania: Lake...
GTCATGCTGACCGGGGATTGCCTTCCGATTGTTCTGGCAGATGCCAGAGGTAGGGCGCTCGGCATGGCTCATGCGGGTTGGCGGGGATTGGCGGCAGGCGTTATTGAGTCGGCCGTTGCAGCGATGCGAGATGCTACCGAGCCAAATGCTTGTCTGCTCGCATGGATTGGCCCATGTATTGGCCCTGCCGCCTTTGAAGTGGGCGAGGATGTTTTGACGGCCTTCCCGGCGCAGGAGCGAGAAGCCAGTTTTTTCCGACCACGCCCGGCTCACAAGGCTGAACAGCGCTGGCTGGGTGACTTGCTTACGCTTGCCTGTCGTCGCCTTGCGCAGGCCGGGGTGACAGCGGTGGGTGGTGGACTTTGGTGTACCTGGCATGATCGTGCGCGTTTTTTTTCACATCGACGACAGTCCGGTGGTGGGCGTTTTGCCACGGCGATTGCCTTGCGCGCATGATGCGCTTAAGCCCAGCGTAAGGGTTTTGAGATAGAGTCTGTATCGCTACTTGTACGAATGCTCTAAGAAGTTTGGCAAACGGAATGATTGAACCTTTTAATAAGGAGTTGAGCCATGGTAACGAGGCGCAGCAGCGGCAAGGCGCAATCAGCAGCAAAAGCACGATCATCAGATCAGAACCGATCAAGCGCCGAAGCCGACACGTCCCATGACAAGCCCGGCACACCGACAGGCATGGGATTTCAGGAAGTTCAGCAGGCTTGGGCTTCGGTGATGCAACCCTGGCAAGCACTTCCTTCTTGGACCATTGATCCGCAGGCACTTGGTGGATTACAGCGTGAGTATCTTGAACGCGCCCAGGCGCTCATGAGCGGGCCTGCTTCGGTCGACACCCCATCCGATAAGCGCTTCAGCCACAGCGCCTGGCGACAAGGGCCTTTTGCAGTGGCCGCAGCAGCCTACTTGCTCAACGCCGAGTTTATAGCCCGAATCGCTGAGCTCGTTGACGCCGATGAAAAGACCAAGGATAGGATTCGTTTTGCCACCGAGCAGTGGGTGGATGCGGCATCGCCATCGAACTTTCTCGCAACGAATCCCGAGGCGCAGCAAAGGATGCTTGAATCAGGTGGTGAAAGTTTGCGTCAAGGTATGGAGAATCTGATTCACGATCTTGCTGCGGGTCGGATTTCTCAAAGCGATGAGACGGCCTTTGACGTTGGACAGAATGTCGCAAGTTCTGAGGGTGCGGTTGTTTTTCGCAATGAACTGATCGAGATTATTCAATACAAGCCGATCACCCAAAAGGTGGCAAAGCGTCCTTTGTTGATGGTGCCGCCCTGCATCAACAAATTCTATATTTTAGATCTTCAGCCTGATAATTCGCTGGTGCAGCATTGCCTCGCTGAGGGTGTGCAAGTTTTTATGCTGTCATGGCGCAATGTCGATGCAAGCATGGGACATTTGACCTGGGATGACTACCTTGAGACAGGCGCGATCGAAGCCATTCGCGTGGTCCAGGAAATCAGTGCTCAGGACGAAATCAATCTGCTCGGCTTTTGCGTTGGAGGCACCATTGTTGGCGCAACACTCGCGGCATTGGCAGCCCGAAAGATTTATCCGATTGCATCACTCACACTATTAACCACGCTTCTTGATTTTTCGCATCCAGGCGTGCTTGGGGTTTTTATCGACGAGCAGCAAGTGCGTTTGCGCGAACAAAGTTTGGGTGCCGGTGGCGTGATGAAAGGCAAGGAACTTGCGGCGACCTTCTCGGCCTTGCGCCCTAACGATCTTGTTTGGAATTACGTCGTCAATAATTACCTCAAGGGCGAGCGTCCAGCGGCTTTTGACCTCTTGTACTGGAACGCCGACTCGACCAATTTGCCAGGGCCGATGTTTGCCTGGTACTTGCGCCACATGTATTTGCAAAACGAATTGTGTCAGCCCAATCGCTTGACCTGTCTGGGTGAGGCGATCGATCTCGGTGGCATCGATGCGCCGAGTTATATTTTTGCCGCACGGGAGGATCACATCGTGCCTTGGCAATCGGCCTATCTCAGCACGCAGCACCTGGGGGGTGAGAAGCGATTTGTACTCGGGGCAAGCGGACATATCGCGGGTACGATTAATGCTGCCAAAAGAAATCGACGCAGCTTTTGGACTGCTGCGCCGCAACATCTACCTGCCGAGCCAGACGCATGGCTCAACAAAGCGCATGAAAGGCAAGGTAGTTGGTGGCTTGATTGGTCACAATGGCTTTCGCAGTTTCGTGGTGGCGAGCGTGTGGCTCCGAAAGTGTTGGGCAATGCCGCCTATCCGGTCATCGATAAAGCACCTGGCGCTTATGTGAAGCAGCGAGCGGATTGAAAGAAGCAGGTAGTAAATTTATGGACGTAGTTGGCGGACTGATTGACGCCGGCAGTAGATTGATTGACGCAGGTAGTAGATTGATTGACGCAGGTAGTGGATTGCTGTGGCACGATGCACAGGGCGGGCTATTGGGCGACGCTCAGGTTTGCGCTTAAAGCGATCGATTAACAAGCAAGGAGACGGGGATGACACAACGTATAGCGTATGTAACGGGTGGTATGGGTGGTATTGGAACTGCGATTTGTCAGCGGCTGCACAAAGAAAATTATGTTGTCGTCGCTGGTTGCGGCCCGAGTCGAGATCACGCCAAATGGATTGCCGAGCAAGCTCAACTGGGTTATCAGTTTCATGCATCGGTGGGCAATGTCGGTGATTGGAGCTCCACGAAGGAGGCCTTTGATCGTGTGAAGGCGGACTTTGGTAATCCCGATGTACTCGTTAACAACGCAGGCATCACGCGCGATGGTACGTTTCGAAAAATGTCGGTTGACGATTGGCGAGCTGTGATCGATACCAATTTGAATTCGCTTTTCAATGTCACAAAGCAGGTCATCGAGGGCATGCTCGATAAGGGATTTGGTCGCATCATCAACATCTCATCGGTCAATGGGCAAAAGGGCCAGTTTGGACAGACCAATTATTCAACGGCAAAGGCTGGCATTCACGGATTCTCGATGGCTCTGGCGCAGGAAGTCGCAAACAAGGGGATTACCGTCAATACGGTTTCGCCTGGCTATATTGGCACGGATATGGTGTCGGCGATGAGACCCGATGTACTTGAAAAAATCGTTGCCGGGATTCCAGTCAAGCGGCTTGGTACCCCTGAAGAAATTGGCTCAATCGTTGCATGGATCGCCAGCGACGAGGGTGGTTTTGCAACTGGCGCAGACTTTTCGCTAAATGGTGGTTTGCACATGGGTTGATGGATTGGCGACAATCTTTCGCAAGTATGCATAGTGCTGGGCGCGGTGATCCTGACTTCATGCGAGTCTTCGGTCCTGACCCCAGCATTTGAAACGGTTTGCAATCGGGATGAATAAGCATGCAAGCAGCTAGACTGATCAAGAAGTATCCCAATCGTCGCCTCTACGATACTCAGACAAGTAGCTACATCACCCTCGGTGATGTTAAGCAATTGGTGTTGTCTGGCGATCGTATTGTGGTTGAAGACGCAAAGAGCCGTGAGGACCTCACGCGCAGCATCTTGTTGCAGATTATTCTCGAAGAGGAAGCCGGAGGGACGCCACTTTTCTCCAGTGAAATGCTTGCCCAGATGATCCGGTTTTATGGGCATGCCATGCAAGGGATGATGGGAACTTATCTCGAAAAGACGCTACAAAGTTTTGTGGAAATTCAGACTCGAATGTCCGATCAGTCGAAGGTCTTGTATGACGGCAATAAGACCATGCCCAATCCCGAGTTGTGGACCCAATTTATGGCAGGTCAAGCACCGATGTTTCAAACCATGATGGCGAACTATATCGATCAGTCGAAGAATATGTTTGTCCAAATGCAGGAACAAATGCAGCAGCAAACGAGAAATATGTTTCAAGCTTTTCCCTTTCAAGGGCCTGGCCCCAACCCGAGCGATCGTGGTGAAGGAAAATCGTAATCGGGTATGAAAAAAGATCCAGCGGTAGGTTTCGTCTCCTTGGGGTGTCCCAAGGCTTTGGTCGACTCAGAACAAATTATTACCAAGCTCAGGGCAGAGGGCTACAGAATCTCGCCTGACTATCAAGGTGCCGACCTCGTCGTAGTCAATACCTGTGGTTTCATCGATGCAGCGGTGCAAGAGTCGCTCGATAGCATCGGTGAGGCAATTCGTGAACAAGGTAGGGTGATCGTGACCGGATGCCTTGGGCAGCGTACGAACGAACAAGGCGAGAACCTGGTTCAGAGCCTTCATCCCAAGGTGTTAGCGGTGACGGGTCCTCATGCAAGCGATGAGGTTATGGCGCATGTCCACCGCGTACTGCCAAAGCCCCATGACCCTTATGTTGATTTGGTACCTGAGGCAGGGGTGAAGCTCACGCCATCGCACTATGCTTATTTGAAAATATCTGAAGGCTGTAACCATCGATGCAGTTTTTGCATCATTCCTTCGATGCGTGGCGACTTAGTCAGCCGACCTATTGGTGAGGTACTACGCGAGGCTGAGGCCCTAGCGCGAGCTGGCGTCAGGGAGCTCTTGGTTATATCGCAAGATACATCGGCCTATGGGGTTGATATTAAATATAGAACAGGTTTTGTTCAAGGGCGGCCCGTGCGCACTCGGCTCACCGAACTTGTCAAAGAGCTTGCCAAACTAGGGCTGTGGGTACGTCTGCACTATGTTTACCCTTATCCCCACGTCGATGAACTCTTTGAGTTGATGGCACAAGGTCTTGTGCTTCCGTACTTGGATGTTCCCTTTCAACATGCCAATCGTCGTATCTTAAAGCTGATGAAGCGGCCAGCTAGTGCTGAGGACGTCCTGCGCAGAATTGAGTCCTGGCGCCGCCAGTGTCCAGACCTCACAATTCGAAGCACCTTTATCGCAGGATTTCCTTCGGAGAGCGAAGCGGAGTTTCAAGAATTGCTCGAGTTTCTGGACGCAGCACAAATCGACCGCGCAGGTTGTTTTGCCTACTCGCCGGTTGAGGGCGCCAGTGCCAATCAGATTCCAGGCGCTTTGCCCGATGATGTTCGTGAGGAACGTCGTGATCGCCTGATGCTGCATCAAGCCGAAATTAGTCGCGAGCGCTTAAAGCGGTGGAAGGGGCGACGGCTGCAGATATTGATCGATACGTTACAGCTAGGCGAGGATGGCGAGCTGCTCGGTGCGGTGGGTCGAAGTGCATCAGATGCACCTGAAATTGACGGGGTGGTTTATCTCAGGCCACATCAAAGCCTAAAGGTTGGCCAGTTCGTCACGGCACGAATCACAAGAAGCGATCATTATGATTTGTATGGCAGTATTGTTAAGTCCAGTCGCTAGGCAATTGATTTGCCAATGAGGGCAAGCGAGCTGCCAAAGCCAACAAACCAAATAATGCTTCTTAGCAAAGCTTTGTCGTAGTAATACGCGGCGAGATAAAGCAGTCTTGCAACAATAAAAGTCATACAAAGTGCATCACGAAGCGATGGATCGAGCTTTGCGTGGAGGGCAAAAAGCAAAGCAGCAGCAAAGACGATAAGCGCTTCCCAGCTATTGGCCTGTGCCGCAAGTGCACGGTGGCGGCGAGGATCTTCCATATGTTGAGCCCACTGCCGAGGGTTATGATTATCATAATCACGTGCCCCCCACTTTTGCATACCTGCAGCCACGATAGGCAAAAGACAGGCAATTAAAAGGCTGTAGGCAGGAATATTCATGAGATACGTCCTTCTTGCAGTGAATGCAAGGCTTGTGTTAAGGCAGGGCTGCGGGTTTCTTCGAAGTGTTCAAGCATTGCATCAAGGCCCAGTCCAAGAAAGGAAAGGTCTGCCCGCTCAGCGACCAGTGGTTTGGCGCGCCAACAAGCGCTAAGCCCAGCCGTTGCCATCATCGCTAAGTCGTTTGCGCCATCGCCAATAGCGATGGTTTGATGCATCTCGACTCCCCACTGGCTGGCAAAGTCTTTAAGGTATTGCGCTTTTGCCTGAGCGTTGACGATAGGCCCAATGAGGCTGCCATCCAAATAGCCTTGCTCTTCACCGAGTCGATTTGCGCAGCAGGCATCCGCTTGAATCATTGACGCGACTTCATCCACAATCGGGTGAAAGCCCCCCGACAAGACGATCATCTTTAATTGCCGCTCGCGGGCGGCATGGGCGAACTTCGCAACACCTGGGCTCAAAACAAGTCTTTCCTCAATCAGTCGTTTCATGATCGAAAGGCTTTGACCCTTTAAGAGCTTGACTCTTTGCCGAAGGCTTTCATCATAGTCGCTGATCTCGCCTCGCATGGCAGCTTCAGTAATTGCCGCAACTTCGGCACCACAGCCGGCAAACTTAGCCATTTCATCAATACATTCGATCGTAATGAGTGTGGAATCCATATCAAACGCGATCATGCCGAAGTCGGCCCAACGGCGTGCAGGATCTATAGCATTGATATCGATGGCCTCGTTTGCCCATGCAGATCGAAATTGCTGCCTGCCAGGTTTTACAGTCGGACTGGCAAGTAGCATATGCTGCTCCACGAGGGCATGTTGCTGCCCAAATTCGAGCCCCTGCGGGAAATGCAGCGGTCGATCGGGCCCTAGCCAAGTATCGATCCACGCTCGATCAAACTGGCCTTGTATCAACATCAAAGCTGAGTCCCCGTCAGCTTGCTCCTGCAATGAGCTCATCTTAGGCGGCTTTCAATTGCTGGATTAGTTCGCGAACTTTTTGGCTACGACTTTCCAAGTCCTCGGTGTCGACGGCAATGCGAAGTTTGTCCTGCCCGAGCATTTTGGCATCCTTTCGGCGCTGTAAAAATCGTATCAGTTGCTCAGGTTCGACCGATGCATCACGTCCAAATTGAAAAACAATCGCTTGGGCGTGTGCGTCGATCTTTGAGACGCCAATCGACTGGCCCAATAAGCGAAGTCGGTGGCTTTGGATAAGGGTTTGGGTGGGCGCCGGAGTCTTACCAAATCGATCGATGATTTCCTCATGCAGATCACGAATATCGTCTTCATGTTCACACGCTGCAAGTCGCTTATAAAGGCCGAGACGCTCATGGATATCCGGGCAGTAATGGCTTGGCAAGAGCGCCGGTGCATGGAGATTGATTTCAGTGGCCACTGAGAGCGGTGCACTTAAATCGGGCTCTTTTCCCGATTTCAGCGATCTAACCGCTGCATTAAGCATATCGCTGTACAGTGAAAAACCAACCTCAATCATTTCACCCGACTGAGAATCTCCGAGCACTTCGCCAGCACCACGAATCTCCAGATCATGCATGGCAAGATAAAAGCCAGAGCCTAGCTCCTCCATCATCTGAATAGCCTCAAGCCGCTTCTTGGCATCCTTAGTGATGGCAGCTTCATCGGGGATCAACAAATAGGCATAAGCCTGATGATGAGAGCGCCCAACACGCCCACGCAGCTGATGCAATTGGGCCAAGCCAAAGCGGTCTGAACGGTGGATGATGATCGTGTTTGCGCTAGGTACGTCGATCCCGGTCTCGATGATAGTTGTGCATAGTAGAACATTGAAGCGTTGGGCATGAAAATCGCGCATCACGCGCTCGAGTTCGCGTTCACCCATTTGCCCGTGGCCTACCACAATACTTGCCTCGGGGACTAGCTCACGAAGCTTTTGGGCTCTGTTTTCAATGGTTTCTACTTCGTTGTGTAAAAAATAGACCTGGCCACCGCGCTTTAATTCTCGGAGAATCGCCTCGCGCATAATGCCATCGGTTTCTTTGCGCAAAAAGGTCTTGATTGCTAAACGTCGTTGAGGCGCGGTCGCGATCACCGAAAAGTCGCGAATACCTTCCATGCTCATCGCAAGTGTTCTTGGAATTGGCGTTGCAGTAAGCGTTAAAACATCAACTTCGGCGCGAAGATTTTTCAATGCTTCCTTTTGCCGGACCCCAAAGCGATGCTCTTCATCGATGATGACAAGACCAAGATTTGGGAATTTAACGTCCTGTGATAAAAGTTTGTGTGTGCCAATAACAATATCGATTTGGCCCTTCGCAAGCGCCTCGATGGTTTGTTTGACTTCTTTAGTGCTTCGAAAACGCGATAACTCGGCGATTCGAACAGGAAAGTCAGCGAAGCGGTCACTAAAAGTTTGGAAATGTTGTTCGGCTAATAAGGTGGTGGGCGCAAGGATTGCCACTTGTCGAGAGTCGGATACGGCGATAAAGGCAGCACGCAAGGCAACTTCTGTTTTTCCGAAACCGACGTCACCACACACAAGCCTGTCCATCGGTTTTTGGGCGATCATGTCCTGCACGACAGCATGAATCGCTGCAAGCTGATCGGGCGTTTCTTCAAAGCCAAAGCCCTCGCAGAATGCTTCATAATCTGTAACTTTAAAGCCGAAGGCATGCCCCACACGAAGTGCTCGTCTGGCATAGAGATTGAGTAGCTCTGCTGCCGTATCGCGCGCTTGTTCGGCCGCCTTGCGTTTGGCTTTTTCCCATTGACCCGATCCCAATTGATGCAAGGGTGCATCATCAGGGGAGGCTCCACTGTAACGACCAATTAAATGCAATTGTGCTACCGGTACGTAAAGACTTGTATCGTTTTGATAAGTAAGATGAAGAAACTCGTTATCGCCTTCACCAAGGTCCATGTGAACCAAGCCTTGGTAGCGGCCTATGCCATGGTCGACATGGACGACTGGGTCGCCAGGCTTAAGCTCTGACAAGTCCTTAATGAAGGTGTCAATATTTTGCTGAGATTCACGTCGTCGTCCTTTGCCGCGGCGAGCGAGGTGGGCGTAAAGCTCGTTTTCGGTGAGCACTACGGCCATGCCTTCGATGACAAAGCCAGCATGCAAGGGGCCTACTGACACCTTTGCATGCGACCAGTTCCATTGGTCAGGCCAGCCTTCGATGCTCTCCCAATGGATGCCTTGCTCAGCAAGCGCCTGCAAGAGCGTTTCACGGCGGCCCGGTGATTCGGCAAGCACAAGTACGGGAAGCTCACTGCCTGATACGAAGTATTCGAGCGCTGCATAAGGTCTTTGGCGCTTGCGATCAACAGCCACACTCGGCAGGCCTGGACAGCTGGCAGTGGGATCACGAGGAAGGCTTAGTCGGCCCTTGGCCCGGCAAGCATTAAAAAATGCCTCGTTCGATAGCATTAACTCGGCTGGCGAGAGGCAGGGGCGCTCGATATCTTTACTCAAAAAATCATATCGTTGCTGCATATCGAGGCGATAGCGTTGCAAGGCATCTTGTGCATCGCCGTGTAAGACAACGAGTGCGTCTTCGGGCAAATAATCTAAAAGACTATGGCATTGTTCAAAAAATAAAGGCAAGTACCACTCGATACCACCTGGGGAAAGTCCCAGACCGATATCTTTATAAACGCTACAACGACTCGGGTCGCCTTCAAAGCGTTCGCGCCAGCGGGCTCGAAATCGATGGCGTGCTTCCTCATCAAGCGGAAACTCACGGCCTGGCAAAATATCGACAGACTCGGTCGGGTAAAGACTGCGCTGGGTGTCAGGATCGAAGGTCTTGATGCTGTCGATATCTTCATCGATCAGGTCGATTCGCAAAGGCAAGGGATGGCCCATCGGAAACAAGTCAATGAGGCCGCCACGGATAGAGTACTCGCCTGGCTTGATCACTTGGGATACATGCTCGTAACCGGCCTCACTAAGTTGGGCAGCGAGCTTGGTCGAACCAAGTCGGTCGCCGCGTTTAAACACAAAGCTGCGGCCAGCAATCATCGACCGAGGCGCAATCGACATCGCAGCGGTACTGACCGGTGCAATGATTAGATCAATGTCGCCGCGTTGCATCCGCCAGAGCGCCTTGAGGCGGTCGCTAATCAGATCCTGATGGGGAGAGAACTGGTCATACGGTAGCGTCTCCCAGTCGGGAAAATGCTGGATTCTTAGCGCTGGATTCAACCAGCTGATTTCCTCGCTGAGTCGCTCAGCATCGCCTGGTAATGCGGTCAGGACGAGCGTGGGCCTCTCTGGGTGAGTCATCGCAGATTGGGCAAGCCAAAATGCATCGGACGAGCCCCATGTGGGTGGGCCTTGCAACGTCTGACCGGGTGTCGGCAGACGTAAGGCGGGTTCGGACCAAGACATGAGAGAATTTTAGTCTAAGCATGATGAACAAAATCCCTCAAGACCCTCCGCTGTCACCCGACACAAATGATTCAAGCCCTTTGGCTCTTCCAGAGGGCGGTGATCCGCCACACGTAGACCTTCGTTCAGAGGGCGGTGATCCGCCACACGTAGTCCATCGTCGAACTCGGGTAAGCATCCATGCCGTCATACCAGCGGCCGGTTTTGGTCAGCGCTTTGATCCAGGTGCAGGCTCAGCTTCCAAGGCCAAGCAATATTACGAGCTAGGCGGTGAGGCCGTTATCGTGCGCACGGTTAGTGCCTTGCTTGCAGTCGAGCTATTGGGCATGGTTTGGGTTGTGCTGGCGCCCGCAGACCAGGAGGGCCAAAGCCTTCTTGAACAGCGCTTTGCGGCATGTCACCAGCGATTGAGGATCGCTCGAATTGGCGGGGCCCAGCGTCGTGACTCGGTTCTTGCAGGCCTTAAAGTTGCCAAAGAATCGGGCGCAAATTGGGTCATGGTTCATGATGCAGCGCGACCCCTGATCTCAAGGGCTGCGATAGAAAGGCTTATCAGCCGTTGCTTGCGCCAGGGGCATGGCGGAATCTTGGGTTTGCCAGTGGTCGATACCGTAAAACGTGCGCGGTCGGAGCCCAATGATCCCCTGATCGAGCAAACGATCCCCCGCGAGCGGCTCTGGCTTGCGCAAACCCCACAACTTTTCCCGGCAGATCGCCTCGTGCTAGCCCTTGAGCGTTTTCCTGAGGTTACCGACGAGGCGGCTGCGATTGAGAAACTCGGTGACCCTGTTGTGCTGGTCAAAGGTGAACCGGGCAATATCAAGTTAACCTATGCGGATGATGTCCATGAGTTGGCCTTGCGCTTGAATCAGACAGCGAACCCTTTGTTGCGCGTGGGCGAGGGCTACGACGTCCATGCGCTTGTCCCTGGACGTGCACTCATGATTGGGGGTGTGAGGATTGACTATCCACTTGGCTTGCTTGGGCACTCCGATGCCGATGTACTCTTGCACGCCATCACAGACGCCTTGCTCGGAGCCGCCGGTTTGGGCGATATAGGCACCCACTTTCCCGATCACGACCCCAAATGGCGTGGTGTTGATAGTCGTGTGCTTCTTTCAAAAACGGTGGATGCGATTCAGCAACACGCTTGGTCGATCCAAAACATTGACTGTACCGTTGTGGCGCAGCGGCCCAAGTTACTGCCTTATCGGGATGCCATCATCGATTCGCTCGCTTGCTGTCTTCGTATTGAAAGGCAGGCTGTGAACTTCAAAGCTAAGACCCAGGAGTTGCTTGGTTTTGAGGGGCGAGGTGAGGGGATTTCGGCCCGCGCAGTCGCAATGATCGCAAATAGCGTGTCCTGAGAGCTTTGACATGACACTTCCTTTAATCCCAGTGCTTGCACCGCGACGCGGTGGCGGCTTGATGCGTATGGCAGGTAGGATCGGTCTGCGAGTCTTGGGTTGGCGGGTCGAAGGTGAGTTTCCAAATTTCCCTAAGTTGATAGTGGCAGGTGCCCCTCACAGTACTAACTGGGATTTCCCGGTTGCCATGTCAACGGTTTTTGCACTGAATTTGCGGATTCGCTTCATGGCGAAGGAATCCTTATTTCGTGGTCTTGCCGGCCCCATCATGCGCTGGTTTGGAGGCCTAAGCGTAGATCGCTCACAGGCAGGCGATGTTGTCGACCAGGTGGTTGATCACATCGCACAAAGCGAGAAAATCTGGCTTTGTATCGCGCCTGAAGGAACAAGAAAAAAAGTCGAACGATTTCGCACTGGATTTTTGCGCATCGCTCATGCGGCAAATATACCTATCTTGCTACTAGCTTTTGACTGGCCGAACCGCGTGATTCGACTCGGCCCGCTTTGGTACCCATCACAGGATACCGAAGCGGATCGGATTGCTATTGAGCAATGGTTCGAGCCTTATCAGGCTGGCCGAAAGCCAATCAGCTAAGGTCAGCAACTAGTGCGTTGCGGCTACTAGCAGGAAGCGGACTGATTGCTACCTTGTAGTTTTCGTGATCGATGCCCACCGATAGAGTCACGCCGTATTTCAAGGCTTCACACATATCTTTGCTCAGCTCAAAACGCAAAAAGTGTACCGATGAAGTTTTTTCATCGTTTTCACGCTCGAGATCTTCATCAGCAATCGCGTAGACCTTCGGTGATCCTTCAACCTGAACCCAGACTTTATCTTCCACACCAATCAACTTAGCAAGGGCTATCTTGCGTTCTGCAGGGTCATCGTACTCGATCATCATCGTCGCTTTGAAGTTGCTGCCATCGGGCACAAGCGGTGTGTAGGACTCGAGCTCGTGCAGGATTCCCTCCTCTTCGAAGATCTTCTCAATACGTAACATCTCTTGTATTTGATAACGAATCGTCAATTCATCTTCAAAGATGAGCGTGACGTGATCTCCCAGAGAGAGGGTTCTCGACTTCTTGTGCTCAATCACACGTTTGCGAAAATCAGGGCGTGCTTTGGCGTAAGTTTCTAGCGTCATCAGCGAATCGCGGGTGATCTTTGGCTGTTTCATTTGAGTGTCCATCGTTAGATTCCGTATGCCATCCGTAAAAGAGTGAGGGGGTGAGCCATATTGGCTTCGTTTAACTTATTGCGTTCCATACCTTGAGCAATATGGTGACCGGCAAGCTGGCAATCGGAGGCAATCCAATCAGGTTTGCCCGCCGGATGTTCACTCATTTGCTTGAACACCGGCTTTCCGATTTTCATAGCGTTATCGAAAAATTCCTTTTTCACACCCCATGTGCCTGCATGCCCCGAACAGCGCTCGACCGTATGAACCTTTGTTTCAGGAACCTGAGATAACAAATCCTTGGTCCTCTGGCCCATGTTCTGCACACGCAAATGGCAGGCAATATGGTAGGAAACATGCCCTAAGCCCACCTTAAAACCTGTATCAAGAAGACCGTCTTTGCTGCGCTCGGTGAAGTACTCAAAGGGGTCGAACATGGCCGCTTTCACAGCCTGCGTATCGGGGCAGTTCGGAAACATCAAGGGGAGTTCTTGCTTGAACATCAGACCGCAAGAGGGGATCGCAGCAAGGATGGCGTAACCTTCGCGGGCGAGTTTGGAAAGAACAGGCATGTTTTTGGCTTTGAGTTCTGCAACACCATCGAGATCGCCAAGTTCAAGCTTCGGCATCCCGCAGCAGGCCTCTTTCTCTGCAAGTATCCAGGGAATTTGGTTGTGATCTAAAATCTTGATCAAATCCTGACCAATACCTGGTTCGTTGTAATTGACATAACACGTCGAGAAGATCGCAACTTTGCCAGGCGTGCGCGCACCGTTTTTAACGCTTGTCGAGACTGCACGCTGGGTTTGCGCCTGGCTTCGAAATGATTTGGGTGCAAATTCAGGTACCCAAGCTTCACGATGGACGCCGAGCATCGACTCGCCAAGTTTTCTTGCTGAGTCATTCTTTGCTAGCGCATTAACTGCCTGTACGACGACCGGAATCCCTGCAAGTTTGCCGTTTCGATCGGTCGATGCAAGCTGCACGTCTCTGAATTGGGTGGACGTTCCTTTTTTAAAGGCGATCGCTTTTGCACGCAACATCACATGGGGAAAGTCCAAATTCCATTCATGCGGCGGTACGTAGGGACATTTGGTGAGATAGCAAAGGTCGCACAAATAACACTGATCAACGACTTTCATGTAGTCGTTGCGGCTCACGCCGTCAACTTCCATGGTCTCTGATTCATCGACCAGGTCAAAAAGCGTAGGAAACGACTGGCATAAGCTCACGCAGCGGCGGCAGCCGTGGCAAATGTCGAAGATGCGCTCCATCTCGTCGAAGCAGGCTTTTTCGTCATAAAAAGCTTCGCTTTGCCAATCGATCGGGTGGCGTGTGGGGGCTTCGAGGGATCCTTCACGCATGGTCGGTCTCTATTTTTTGGGGGAGGGTATTGGTTTTGTAACGTAATAGGGATGCAACAGGCCAGGCCTGTCGCATCCACTGCAATGCGCTTAGGCGCTTGCGGCCAATGTGTCCAGGGCTTTCTGGAACTTGTTGGCGTGCGAACGCTCTGCCTTGGCAAGCGTTTCAAACCAATCGGCGATTTCGTCAAAGCCTTCGTCGCGAGCGGTTTTTGCCATGCCAGGGTACATGTCGGTGTACTCGTGGGTCTCACCAGCAACCGATGCCTTCAGGTTGTCAGAAGACGAACCAATGGGGAGTCCGGTTGCGGGGTCGCCAACATGCGCCAGGTAGTCGAGGTGACCGTGAGCATGCCCCGTCTCACCTTCTGCCGTCGAACGGAACAGCGTGGCTACTTCGGGCAGACCCTCAACGTCGGCCTTGTTCGCGAAGTACAAATAACGACGGTTAGCTTGGCTTTCGCCAGCAAACGCGTCCTTCAAATTTTGGTGGGTTTTGGAACCGTTAAGACTTGCCATTTGAATCTCCAAAGCAAAGTGACTTAGGCTTTTGATAAAAACTCCTTCAAATTGATTCAAAAAACAAACCAACTTGAAAGCAGGCGAATTATCAGCAAACTTCTAAATCCGACGCCAATTGAATTTTCAAATCTCTTCGATTGAAAATAATCATCGCTCTATGCTGTCGCTCCGATCACCTTTGCTGAGGGAAGCTGCAGTCTGACTGCTAGTCCACCGCTCCTGGCACGATGTAGCTCGAGCGAGCCCTGATGACGCAATACGATTCGATTGACGATGGCTAGTCCGAGGCCAGTCCCCTCACGATCGCTGCGATAAGCTTCTAAGCGTGCAAAGGGTTCAATCAAGCGTGAAAGCTCATGCTCTGGCACGCCTTCCCCGAAGTCTTCAAGCTCGAGCGAAAGCGTGCCGTCCAGACTACGTAGCCTAAGGTTACCGTCCTTCTCACCATGAGATCTTGCATAGCGTGCGATGTTGGATAGCAAATTATCAAGAAGGCGGTCTACGTCGACCTTTCTGCCGAGCCAAGGTAATTGGGCCGGACAATCCAGGGAAATACGCAGTCCGTCGTCCTGCCACCGTTCGACGGCCTCACGTACGGCTGGCGCAGCATCGTCGGTATCGCTGCCCTGGAGTGCAGCCGCACGCGCGTAGTCAATAAATTGGCGTACCACGCTGTCGATTCGTTCAATATCATCGACCAGATTGGCTCTGACTTCCGGGCCAATTGACGCGAGTTCGATTTCCATACGGAGTCGGGTGAGGGGCGTACGTATGTCGTGAGATATGCCGGCAAGCGCAAGCTGCCGATCATGTTCAAGTTGTTCAAGTGCTTTGGTCATGTGATTAAACCGCCGATTCACCTCGCCAAACTCACCCGGTAAATTTTCGGGGAGCTGGGGCGAAGGGCGATGAGACTCCATGCCCGTAATGGCACGAGCCAGCGATCGCAAAGGGCGATTGATTTGTTGAGAGATAAGTACGGCACCCAGGAGCGATAAGAGCAGGACGATTGCTGCGGCCCATTCCCATGGCGGATCCAGACTGCGCTCGAGACGCTCTTGTTGCACGCCGAGCCAATAAGCTTGCCGACGAATGGTAATGCTGACCCAAAGGCCCTCGAGCCCGTTGACCGAGCCCATGATTTGGGTTCGATCACCCATCTCGAGCTTCAAAAAACGTGTGAGATTCCGCTCGGTATCGCTGCGGTCAAAGGCGACGATGTGGTCGCTATTCGATCTGGGGATCAGCCGAAGCCCCTCGCGCCGGTCAAGCAAACTCAGCAGCTCTTTGCGGCTCTCTGGGTCCGCTGTTTCAAGGGATACTTTCGTAACATTCGCAAGCGAAGCAACCTCCCACGCAACCGATTGTTCGGGTGTGGGCCCGAGGCGCTGGTTCATCACAAGCCAAGCCCCGAGCAGGCTCGCCACCAAAAGCCCAGCGATTAAAAGAAAGGTCCGCCCGAACAAACTGCTTGTCATGATCTGAGAGACTTTACGCTTAAATGGTTGTTTGCAAGCCCTACAATATGGGCAATGAAAGACGATTCAGCTGCTTACTCGGGCTCCTTATTGGCTATATCGAGTTCCGCAACGCCCGCAGCAATGGGCCGCTTTGATGCCCATGGCCAAAGTCTATGGATTTACGCTGAAGTGGTCCTCAAAACGGGTGAAGGCTTACTAGCTGCCCTTGGGCAACACTTCAAAGGACGACCCGAGGCTCTTGAGCTCATCGTACTCGACAGAGGGCCAGGTCAATTTACCGGGCTCAGGGCAGGTATTGGCCTGGCACAGGGTTTGTCAATGGGTTGGGGTATCCCCATTTTGGCAATCGATAGTGCAAGTGTGATGGCTTGGTCGGCCTGGGAGCGTTTGACAGCTTCAACCTCGAGCGAGGGCTCGCAGATGCTCAGCCCAGCATTGCCAAGGGATCGGACACAAACGCGATTTGTGAGCATTCGAGATGCGCGGCTTGGTGCTTATTATGTGGCTGTGTTTGAGTCGCTCGAGTCGTTAGCTTCATCGGATTGCGACTCAGTCAGAGCCTTAAGTCTGGCGCAAGTTCTAGCGCTATTGCGGCAGCTTTCAGCCGGCGAGCAAGGGGATGCATTAGTCCTTATTGCAAGCGACGCCGCGTCCCATGAGCGGCTTGCCATGTGCGAGGCTGAAGCTGATGGGCAACACACACCACGCCTTAAAAAGCGAAGCCTTCACTGGATCGTTCCTGAACCGTCAAGTTTGCTTGGAGCACTGGCCCGTTTGGGGCTTAAAAGAATCGAAAACGGCGTGGTGCCCTCAAGCGCTGATGCGATTCAGGCACTTTATGTACGCGATGAGGTTGCGATGGATCTCAGTGCCCAACGAGCCTATCGTCGATCACGAAGCCTAGCCACGGAGGCTTAGCAAGCTGTAATGGTCAGCCTGCCGATTCGCAAAGCTGGTCTCCGGGGTTTGCGACCCATGAGCCTCTTGGACCTTCATCGGGTTGCCGCCATCGAGCGGCGAATTTATGATTTTCCCTGGACAGAGGGCAATTTTCGGGATTCGCTCAAGGCCGGACACGAAGGCTGGCTGCTTGAATCTATCGAAATGCCGGGCAAGCTTAGGGCTTACGCCTTGCTGATGTGGATTGTCGATGAAATTCATTTACTGAACATCTCAGTAAGCGCCGATGAGCAAGGCCGAGGCCTCGGGCGTGCTTTGATGGACTGGATCATGCAACACAGTTTTGAGGAAGGTGCACATAGCATCTTGCTCGAGGTAAGGCCAAGCAATCACGCAGCGCTCCGTCTTTACGCTGCCTGTGGGTTTGAGCAAATCGGAACCCGAAGAAGCTATTACCCTTCGCGCAGTGGTGGTAGAGAAGACGCCTGGGTGCTGCGTTGTCGTCTGGGAGCCGAGCATCCATGAACTGGTCTGATCAGCAGATTCGTGCCTGGGACGCGCTCGATTTGGGTCCGAGCTGGCAGCTTAGGACAACTGAGGCGGCGGTGGTTGAGCCAGTCGATTGGGATCAACTCCGACATCAGGTGGCAAGCTGTAAGGCCTGTGCGCTTTGGCAAAGTCGCAAGCAAACGGTATTTGGCTCAGGGACCGAGTCAGCACGCTGGGCCATTATTGGTGAGGCGCCAGGTGCGGAAGAGGATCTTCAAGGTGAGGCCTTCGTTGGCATGGCGGGGCAGCTGCTCGATCACATGCTGCTTTCCATGGGCTGGCAGCGATCGCGCGATGTCTTTATCGCCAACGTACTTAAGTGCCGGCCGCCGGGCAATCGCAATCCGAGTCCCGAGGAAGCATCAGCCTGCGCGCATCACCTAGAAGCGCAGCTACTTCGCCTAAGACCCAAGGCCTTACTCATTATGGGGCGTGTTGCTGCTCAACACCTGCTGGGCCAGGAGGCATCAATTGCCTCGCTGCG
>Ga0194129_10004719_pt1 | contig 17901 bp, 24 predicted proteins | sample TA2KigCa35mmetaG_FD_150862 | JGI IMG/M metagenome (GOLD analysis project Ga0194129, IMG submission 150862) | Freshwater microbial communities from Lake Tanganyika, Tanzania - TA2015038 Kigoma Deep Cast 35m | ecosystem: Environmental > Aquatic > Freshwater > Lake | place: Tanzania: Lake...
GGCTACCCCGTTACCTGTCGATCTATAACCGGATCAGGAAACACTCAGCCCTCAGCAGCCGATCCCCTCAGCAGCGGCTCGACGAGCTGCTTTGCTGATCAACGTGGTGAGACACAACACCTAATGGGCAGCTTTACCTGGTGGCGATTGCGCCGGAAGCTCGCGGCGATGCAGGTGGTGGTGCTCGATGTGGATGGGGTGCTCACCGATGGTGGCCTCTGGCACGGGCCAGAGGGCGAGCTGATCAAGCGCTTTGATGTGCGCGATGGCCTCGGCATCCGGTTGCTGCAACAAGCAGGTCTGGAGGTGGCCTTTCTCAGCGGCGGCCGCGGCGGTGCCACCGAGGTGCGCGCGCAGCAGCTGGGGGTCCGCCACTGTCTGGTTGGTGCCAAAGACAAGCCTCTGGCTCTGGCAGGCCTGCGGCAACAGCTTGGTGTGGCTTCAGGGCAGATCGTGTTCGTGGGCGACGACTTGAATGACCTGGCCGTGGAGGGTGCTGTGGGGCTACTGGTGGCCACAGCTGATGCGGCTGCGCCGTTGCGGCGCCGCGCTGATGCTGTGCTCCGACGTAACGGCGGCCATGGCGCGGTACGGGAGCTGGCGGAGCAGCTGCTGCGGGCAAGAGGACTTTGGACGCAGCTCAGCCGCGAGGGCTGGCGTGATCGCAACGACTGAGTCTCTACGGCAGTTCTGTAAGGGCTATGGCCCTGGCCTGTTCGAGTTGCTCAGCGGTGTCCACGGACAGGGATTCACCCTCTACGGGGAAGGTGCCGACCTGAATTCCGGCCTCGATCAGGCGCAGTTGTTCGAGCTTTTCCGTGTGCTCAAGGGGAGAGTGGGGTAACTGGTTCCAGCGCATCAGCACATCGGCCCGGTAGCCATAGATCCCCACATGCCCCCAGTAGCTGGTGTGGGCGTGCCAGTCGGCCGGATCCACGCCGCGCACGTGGGGGATAGCGGAGCGGGAGAAGTAGAGGGCCCGGCCATCGGCAGCCAGGAGTGTCTTCACCACATTGGGGTTGTGCACCTTGTCGGCACCCATCCGGTACACCGGCGTGAGCACCTCGGGCGTGGGAGTGCGGCGTGCGAATTCGGTGGCCATCACATCGATCACGTCGGGATCGATGAAAGGCTGATCGCCCTGCACGTTCATGATCAGCGTGTCTTCGGTTCTGCCGCCATCACGGGCCACCAGCTGATCGGCCACAGAAGCGAGGCGCTCGCTGCCGGATTCACAGCTGGGGCTGGTGAGCAGGGCTGTAAAGCCCCAGCTGCCGGCGCGATCGATCAGATCCTCGCTGTCGGTGCAGAGCACCACAGCGGCAGGCGCGCTGGCACGGGCGCAGCGCTCCAGCACCCGCTGCAGCATCGGCTTGCCGCCCACATCGGCCAGCACCTTGCCGGGCAGCCGGCTGGATTCAAGCCGTGCGGGAACGGCAACAACGCACTGCATCACTCAAATAAGCGGAAGGCCTGATCGCGGGCCACGAACCATTCGGCAGCCAGCGCAGCGCCCATGGTGCGTTGCGCCTTGAACCACGGTCCCCCGAGGGTCCAGTGGAGCAGCTGTGCGGCCTCCGCCTTGGCGGGGTCCTGCACGGCCACCAGGTGGTTCCAGCGCTCGGGCACGGAGCCGATCTCGTGATCACCGGCGAGCCAGTGGAAGCGGTGGAGCTCCAGGCCCGTGGCGGTGTTCACATAGTCGGGTGTGAGCGCGGTACAGCGGCTGCAGTTGAGCAGCATCAGCGAGCTCCAGTTCTTCTTGGGGTAGGCGCTCTGCACCTCTCCGAGGAACTTCACGGTTTCACCGGGCACGTGCTCGTGCTGTACGCACTGCACGGCGTACTGCTCATCGCGCAGGGCCCAGAGCTCGGCGATGTCGCCGCGGGCGAGCATGTCGCAGTCCATGAAAATGGCCCACCCCTGGTAGCTCATCAGATGCGGTACCAGAAAGCGGGTGAAGGAGAAGGCAGTGCTCTGTTTGGGGTCTCGAGGACGCCGGTAGAGGCCCTGGGCTTCCAGTTGTGGTGTGACCAGGGGAGTGATCGCGAGAGGTGAGCTGCTGTGCTGGTACAAGCTGTCGATCAGCACGTTGGTGGCGGCGCGCTCGCGCGGATCCACACCGATGAAGATCGGGATCGGCTGAGTCATAGGTGGAGTTTAGTTCGCCTCGCCAAACCCTCCCCAGAGCTCGCGGGCTTGCCTAACCAAAGCATCAACGGCGTTGGGCGGCGCTGCGGCACGCTCGCCGGCCATCAACGCTCGATAGAGATCGGCAACCTTCCAGGCCTCGCTAGCGGGATCCATCGCGACGCGGGGGATCAGATGCAGATGCAGGTGGCGCGCCCCTTCTCCAAAGGCGACGGCATAGACCCGCTGGCACGCTGTGAGCTGCTGCACGAGGTTGGATGCGCGCTGCACGGCTCCACCCCAGGCCGCGGCTTCTTTGTGGTTGAAGTCCATAGGGCCTCCGAAATGACGGCAGGCGTCCAGTAGGAGCCATCCCGGTAGCGGCGCAGGGTCTGGATGGTGTCGCAGCACCCAGAGGTCGTTACGGCTGATTTCGTAGCGCTCCTTTTGGGCCGGGTCGGCGTGGAGATTGCACACACCGCAGCAGGACTGCGAGAGAATGGAAGACATCGCTGAGCAATGGCTTCAATGAGTTTCACCCTGATCGCCGGCCCCTGCGTGATCGAAAGCCGCGATCTGGCTTTTGAGGTGGCTGAGCGGGTGAAGGCAATCACCGATCGCTTGGGCATCCGCTACATCTTTAAGGCCAGTTTCGATAAGGCCAACCGCAGCTCCGGCGGCTCCTTCCGGGGCCCGGGTGTGGAGCAGGGCCTGGCCGTTCTGGCGGATATCAAGAAACAGCTGGGTCTGCCGGTGCTCACCGACATCCATGAAAGCCAGCAAGCCGCACCTGTGGCACAGGTGGTGGATGCGCTTCAGATCCCAGCCTTCCTCTGTCGCCAAACCGATCTGCTGCTGGCCGCTGCGGAAGCGATTCGCGGCACTGAGAAAACGATCAATGTTAAGAAAGGCCAATTCCTTGCCCCGTGGGATATGGCCCAGGTGGTGAACAAGCTGCGCGAGGCAGGGGTGGAGAACCTGTGGCTCACCGAACGGGGCAGCAGCTTTGGCTACAACACGCTGGTGGTGGACTACCGGGGTCTACCGCAGCTGCAGGCCCTGGGTTGCCCGGTGATCTTTGATGCCACCCATTCGGTGCAGCAGCCGGGCGGGCGGGGCAGCAGCAGCGGCGGCCAGCGGGAGTTTGTGGCGCCCCTGGCGCGGGCGGCGATGGCGGTGGGCGTGGATGGCCTGTTCATGGAGGTCCATCCTGATCCCGAACAAGGGCTGAGCGACGGTCCAAATATGGTGCCCCTACACAGGTTGGAAGCCCTGTTGGTGCAGCTCCAGGCGATCCGGAGCGCCGTGGGCACCGATCCAGCACCCACCCATCTCTGAAGACACGATCAAGCATCAGGTCTATGCCCAACAGTTGGCCGATTGGCTCAGAGGATTCTGAGAGCTGGTTGTGTTGTCGATAGAAGCAGCCTGGACTCTGCAAGATGTACAGATCTGCATCAGACGCCCCTCGATTTACTGCCTCGTGTAACTGATCAGATTGAGCGGTACTAACAGACCGGTCACGGAGCGGGTTTCGCGGTTCCAGGCTCTGAACACGTCACGCGGGAAGGGTTCCACGTAGGAGTGCTGCTGCAGAAGCCCGGCGCGACGGAGCAGATCGAGGTTCATGTGGCCCTTTTTGTCGCCTTCGCAATCGTCGAGGGCTATGAGGGTGTCGTCTTTGAGCAGTTGAGCGAGCAGCTTGAGATCGTCTCGCCCTGGCCACGCCGCTGCTGATCTTGTTGTCGCTGGTGGGCATGGCGCTGCGGCACGGCTCCGATCGCTTGCAGGCCTTGCCGGCCCTGGTGATCGGTGTGGCGCTCTTGCTGCAAAGCGCCTGGAGCTGGCGCCGCCGCCGCCGGGCCCTGCTCATGGCTTTGCAGGATCAGTCCGGCCAGTGCTGACCCAGAGTGGGTTTCCCAGCCTGAGCGCATGAACTTCGATGCCCTGCTAGAGGCCATTGCCTCCGATAGCCCAGGCCGCTCCCGGCCGGCGCTGGCCAGCCTGGTGGACGCCACGCCTGAGGAGGCTGAACCGCTGCTGCTCCTCGGTTTGCAGCAGAGCGACATGCTGCTGCGCCAGCTGAGCTGCTCCGGCCTTGGCCACAAACCCACTCCCGCCGGCCGGGAACCTCTGGTGAATACCCTCCAAAACGATCCAGAGGTGGCGCTGAGCGCCGAAGCCGCCAATGCCCTGGTGAGCCATGGGCTGGAGCGGGCCTGGCCGCTGCTGCTGGAGGCGTTCGAATCTCGGACCGACTGGTTGTTGCGCTGCAGCGTGCTTTCGGCTGTTGCTGAGAATCCTGAAGCCGAAGCACAGCAGCTGTTGCGTCTTGCTGTGCTCGCCATCGCTGACAGCGACGGCACCCTTCGGGTTGGAGGTGCTGAGATTCTCGGTCGTGTGGCCCGCGAGTCAGAGTATTCCGTGGCAGGGTAGGCACGCGCTGCCTTAGTGGAGTTCCAACGCGATTCAGATCACCGCGTCGTGGGCGCCGCTCTCAAGGGTCTGCAGCCCTAACACCCGCGAGCTCGCATGCGGATCGCCATATAGTCTTGGCATGGTTGTTCACCTGCTGTCGGCACCGACCTGCTGCTTGGAGGAGGAGTCTGCTGCCATCACTGATGCTGCACAGCACCTTTCGGTCGATCGGCTTGAGGCGATCGAGCTAAATCCTGTGGATGCTCTACACGGCCATCTGGGTGTGGTGGCCCCGCACAATCCGACGCTATTTCTCTCCATTGGCGGTGAAACAGAGAAGCCCCTGCAGATTCTCCTCCATCTGAAGCATCGCGGTATGGCCCCAATTGCGCTGGTGGGGCGGGTTAAGTTCAGCCTGCCCACATCGTCGTGCTCGTGCACGACGATGTGTACCTGCACGATGGTTTTTCTTCGAACAGCTGCAGCTGCAGCCGGGGCTGGAGGCCTTCGATCTGATCGGAGTGGTGGGCTGCCGCACGCCAGCACCCGATCAACCGGGCTGGCCGGAGCGCTTGGCAGAGGACGGCACGCCGCGGATGGTGATCAGCCAGGTGGGCGCCTCCGGCGTGATCAACCACTTCGATCCGGCCCATCCCCAACCGGAGGTGTTCGGCCCCACGCGCCAGGCGGTTGAACTGCTGGATGGTTGCATCCTGGCCTGCCGCCGCTCAACCTTGCTGGAGCATCAGCTGCGCTTTGATCCGCAGTTCCGCTTCCATTGCTACGACACCGACTTCTGCCGCAGTGCCCGAGCGAGAAGTTTACGCCTGGGCACCTGGCCGCTCATGGTGACGCATGAGAGTGCGGGGAATTATGATGAAGGTTGGGAAGTTGCCGCTGCCTCACTAGCAAAGAAATGGGGTTTACTGACGGGTGTAACGAATTAGCTTGACTGGTAACAGTAAACCAGTTTTCGAACATGTTTCCATGTTCCATGTTCGAAATAGCCTGTGATCAAAAGGCTCCACAAAAACGTGTTGCTTGAGCAGGCCAGCCCTCCTCAACAAATCGAGATTCATGTGGCCCTTCTCGTCGCCTTCGCAGTCGTCCAAGGCGATTAATGTTTCCTCATTAAGAAGACTCCGAAGATAGGGGATGTCATTTGCCTGCAATCTGCCGTCGAGATGAAGCATGTCTAATCGAGCTTTCTTTTCAGCAAGAGCATGAAACATTTGTGTGCTCGAACCCTGAATAACTTGAGCGGCACTTCCCTCGGGCATTGAGATTCCTGCGAGCGGCTTCTTAATACATGGGTGTATGTCGCATGTAATAAGTTGCACCGGTTTTCCCGATAATCCAGCTCCGAGAGCGATGGAGGCCGCACTGTTTCCAATATATGTGCCAACCTCTGCTATGATTCGCGGCTCTAGTTTGTGCGCAGTAAGAAAAAGTGTAAGCGCACTTCCTAGTCCAATGCTTCCAGAGTCAGTGCGTTGCAATGAGTGATCGAGCAACCTCCTTGTAAACAATGGAATGAGTTGCTCCTCAAAGATGGGGCGCAAATGTGCAGCGTCTACTAAAAGTTGCTTCCCCAGGGCGGCGCTTAGGGCGGAGGGATTAAGTCGCAGCACGTTGCCGTAAAACAATTTCGATTTTACCAGAATGTAGCAAAGCCCTATTCCCTCTGACGAATCAGCAGCATGTCAGACAATTCTGGCCTTGAGATTATTTCTTTTCTATGGGCCGTCACGAATCGCAATCACTTCAGCATGATGTAAGTCTTGAGCTGAATGCCTTCTAGTGCCTTGATTATTCAACGCGCGATCCCCCTTGCACTGGCTGAAGGGAAAATGTCGACTTGCTGCGGCGGGCGAGGATCCATATCATTGAGACCTACTTTAGGTGGAATGGATCAATCCACCACCGTCAGAAGCTGACGACCCTGCGGGTACGATGGTGATAGCGGCTTGACCAGCTGCAGGGGAGTCTTCTTTCCTCGCAGTCGTTTCCCCGGCCAGCCAAATATTGGAAGATGAGTCTAGCTCATGCTATAGGATTACATGCAAAGCAATAAGCGATTATCTTAAGAATCTGCGAAAAATCCTGCAAAAGCTTCAAGCACTGGCTTTACATTGAGATTAGGGCTCATCGGAAGACGTAGTAAGCACGAAGCTGCACGGTCAGTATTTTCCATTGAACCTATGGCCTTTCCAAACTTTCTGCCGGCAGGGGATGAATGAAGAGGTACATAGTGAAATACACAACCTATCGATGCTTTCTTCATATGGCCGATTAACTCTTGGCGTACATGCTGGTTTGGACACAAGAGGTAGTACATGTGTCCGTTGTGAGATGCAAAGCTAGGTACAGTCATCAGTTTAATGTTGAAGTCAACGGTAAGCTGCTGAAGCCCTGCCTCATATTCGTGCCATCGAACCAATCGTGCTTTAGTAATTACTTCCCCGTATTCAAGTTGTGCACACAAGAATGCAGCTGTAATCTCCCCTGGCAGATATGAAGAGCCAACATCTACCCAAGTATACTTGTCAACCTCTCCTCTATAGAATAAGCTTCGATTGGTACCCTTCTCTCTCACTATCTCTGCTCTTGATATAAAGCGATCATTGTTAATCAGAAGACAGCCTCCTTCACCGCATGAAATATTCTTAGTCTCATGGAAGCTCACAGTCGCCAAATCGCCAAAAGAGCCAAGGGGCCTATTCTTGTAGGTAGCATATATTGCTTGCGCAGCATCCTCTATTACCGGTATATTATATTCCTTCGCGATAGCCAAGAGTCTGTCCATGTCCGTTGAAATTCCCGCATAATGTACTACTACGATAGCTTTTGTGCGGTTTGTAATTGACTCCTCTATCTTCTCGACATCAATATTCTGAGTTAAAGGATCAATATCAACAAATACAGGTGTACCCCCTCGCATAACGAACGCATTGGCGGTAGAGACAAAAGTAAAAGATGGCATTATTATTTCGTCCCCAGGACTTATATCTAACAGAATTGCGGCCATCTCTAGAGCAGCCGTGCAAGAATGCGTCAGGAGGGCATGCTTAGCCTGAAATATCTCTTTGAGCATCAAGGAAGCACGTGCCGTATAATGGCCGTCTCCCGATAGTTGCTGATTAGCAAATGCTTGTTTGATGTATGTAGTCTCAAGACCACAACAGTAAGGCTCGTTAAAAGGAATCTTCATGAAAAAGTCTGGTAAAATAAGAGGGCTGCCTATTCATGGGCTTTGCTGGGACACCGCATAGCCTTGAACCCTCGACGCTGATGCTCTTGGTTAGAACTGAACCAGATGCTAAAAACGAGTGACTACAAACGTTGAGGTTGTCATTTACGATACTTCCAAAACCAAGAAATACCGAGTCCCCAAGTCGCGAAAACCCGCCAATTACTGACGATGCTGCAATAAAACTATGGCTTCCAATCGTAGAGTCATGGCAGATGACCGTATTCGACCAAATAATATTATTGTCGCCGATGGTGACTCCTGGCTCCACAATTACACCCGGAAAAAAGATATTCCCAACCCCGATATCTGCATGTGGAGATATATATGCGTTCTGATGGATAACGTTAATAGGCGTTATCGTCTTAAGTCTAGCCATTGATCTATAGGCCTCTTTGCGGGAAAGCATATTATTGTAGCCAATGGATGATACGTAATCGAGCATTTGTTCTTCGCCGCACTCGGGTAATTCATATATAATAGAAGGTCTTCCATGAGATTCTTCGCTATTTTGGTTTGCCTCAGTAGAATAGTCGACAAACCTATAGATCTTCTCGTAGCTCTCCCCTTTAAAAGATGCTATTATACTCGACAGCCTACCTGCACCATGTATGATTAGGGTCTTATTAGATCGTCGTGGAGGATTAACGCACACTACTCTTGACCAGGCTTATACATTCTCTTTTCTGGGGGCAGATAGAAATCATCTAAACTTACAGGAATCCTGGCGTTATAACCAATCAGTTTACGTTGCTCATTAGTCATCTCAAAAATCAGCCCAGAGGTCTGTGCCATACGCACGAAATCAAAACGCTGCTTCATATAACATCTACAAAAGTTGCATGTGAGAGAGTGCCGATACTGATTTGTAGTATTAATGCCTTCTCTATGAAATGTGCGAGCATTAAAAATAATAGCGGAGCCTGCCTTGCAAATAACTTTTGTCGAATTCTCATAAAACATCTGCTCGTCGGGAATTTGATCATGAGTGTGGCTTCCAGCCAAAAATTCAATCGGCCCTGCTTCGTAAGTATAGTCGTCCAATGCAATAATAACTCCAATATTGGTTATATACCCAGGAATTAAGCGTGGCGAGTCGCAATGAATACGTCTAGCGTTGTTGGTGCCCCTTGGAGGAAGACTTGAAGATTGACAGGCATAGATAATGAATGAAGAACCAAGTAGGTGGCTTAAAACCGTATTTATGTTGGGATCCTGATATGGTATTAGATAGTCTAGTGACCATTCGTGGCAGTTATGAACCATATCTCGATCGCTTTGCGCCCTCAGGCTTCGATTGTGCTGTGCCACCGTAGAGGATAAAGACTCGCGCAACCTCTGGCAAGTCTCTTGCTCTATAAGACTATCGAGGACCGTAAATCCGTAATCATAGACTTGATCTAGCGCGATACTAATGTCCATTTATTTTATTGCAAAAAAGTCAAAGTACTTGAACATCTGTTGGGATACCGATCCACAGCTGGCGAGATATTCTTCGACAATCTTCATCCGAGTATATTCGCCTTTAAGTTCACGTTGACCATAGTACCAATTCGGACTTACTATCACACGGCTAAATCCGATCTCTTTAAGAAGTGCCGAAAGATCATCAAGGGACAATCCAAAATGCAAGGTCTTCTGGGGCTCTGCAAGTTGCAATATTCCTGGATCCATTCCATACTTATCTTTATAAATAGACCCATTATCAAACATGGAGTCCATTTCTCTTGAAAGGCTTGTCCTAAGAGAATCTTGAATAAATTCGCAGTGGCTTTCATTCGCTCGGTGGAGATTGATTGAGAAGTCTGCATTAGGGATCAGGCCTGAATAAAAGACACCTCCGTCCTTTAATGTGCGGAATGCTTCTTCAAAGACCGGGCGTACATTATCCAGATGATCTAAAAACGAGTAATTGGTGACTAGCGTAAACTCTTTATCTGAAAAAGACAGACAGGTTGCGTCGCCAATCCTTACATCTACGCCTAAAAACTTTCTCTTGCAGACACTTAGCATCTCTGCCGTTATGTCAATCCCAATATATGACTTCAATCCGATATCTTTAAGAACCTCGTACATGAAGCCAGTCCCGCAGCCCAAATCCAAGCAATTCGAAAGACAGTAGTTAGGCTGGATCCCAGCTCTTTTAAAAATATCTAGAAACACAGTTCTAACATGTTGGACATTCTCAGGAAGAAGGTGAGGGCTATTTTCGTAATCTCCAGTTTTAGCGAGAAGGCCATGCACAATCTGATTGGCTTTAATCGTATCCATTGAAAAGACCTCCACCGTACATCAAAGGGTCAATCCACGATAGCTCACGCTCGATGCGTGGTTTTCCGGTTAAATACGGAGGATACTTAGGATATTCATAGAACTTTACATCGATTCCGAATTTCTTAAAGCTATCAATGTTTAGATAGCCTTTGGCGGCAGGAGCTGATAAATAAACCTTTGCAGAGAGTGAGTCGCATAAATGAGCAAGACGAACGGATCTCTCCATCGAGAGCATAGCCTGTGCATCAATAATATCTGTGTCCCGCACAACTATAGTGTTAATACCTTCGAGCCCTAACACAAATTGAATTAAGGATACATTTACTTCGCTGAGTGATAACGAAGTAAACGTATTGTATATTTTGGCCAGTCTATCGCCAAATACTTTCCAGTGAGGCGTTTTTGAATAGCAATGCCGAATCGTTTCAAAGTGCTTCTTGTTCCACTCTAAGTCAGACGGGTGCACCTGGTCGATAGACCGAGAAATAGACGATCCACAAGGAACACTAAGCCAAATCGGCGAGCCGTTACAGCGAATAAGATTTCTATTTCTCCAGTCATTCTTAGTGAATTGCATCGAATCATAGACGACATAATAATCCGCCTGTCTGATGATATCGATAAATCCTCTCCAAGGGAGATAGTTGCTTTGGGATATAAAAACAATCATTGTAGGATGTGCTCGGCGAAGTCTTCATACATCCCGACGGCATTGCTAAGAGTCTTCTCAATGAATCGTTTCTGATTTGATAGCAACAGCTCTCGCTGCCGGTTGTTACCTATGAGACTGTTTGCCAGCATCTGATAGGCTTCTTTTGTTTTTACAATGCCAATATCACTTTGACGGATTCTGCCACTGATGATTTCAGGACTGACTGTCTCCAGCAAGGACGATTCCAAGTTGGCTATCGTCTCCAGCGAGATGAACGGTGTTCCTGCATTAACCGCGTAACACAGTGCATGGCTTGCTCCAACCGGAAAGCTGTCAAGAACTAAGTCAAACATTCTAAGTATGGGGGACATTCTGCCGATCCAGTCGATCTTTTTAAAGCGATTTGCATACCCTTTTTGGATCAGGTAATTCTGCATTGGGCATTTGGCTGATCTAGAGGTATAAAAATAATACATCGCTGGATTGCGCGCGAGTAATTCGGCAATAAGACAACGAAAGTTTGACGAACTAACTTTTCGCTCGCTGCTGACTGTCGCGCAAATAATCCACCCTTGCGCTTTTTTTCTTTGAATGAAATTCGACCATTTGAGATCTGAAGACAGCAGGCATTCCGACTGCCCATCAACTATGGACATTCCGTGCCACTCCCGCACGGAGAACCGACCGTATCGCCACGAAACTCCATTGTATTGCACTTGAGTAACTTCTGCCCGTGCACCGAAGAAGTATTTATCCACAGTGTCGTAAAGCCGATTCCTGTACCTAGCCGACCAATATATTTGTTGCTTGGCAAAGCGGCTTCCTAAATACAAGGAAACATTTTGTGATACAGACGGCCAAATAGTGGTGCCAATCTTCTGCTCATCTATTATAGCTGTGATTCGGCATAGCTTGTCAAATACTGTTAATTGCGACAGGCCGTATGCCCTGTGACTTATCGACCGAGGAACATCGGCATCTAAAAATGCAAACCAAGGCTTGATCTCGGCGTGTTTGCACTTGCTGAGCCCGTGAATAAATGATTTGACAAACGACATATGCGCCAAGTCAAACGGACCCTTAATAATAAAAAGAACATTAGCAATGCTGGAGTTGCTAGGAAGCAGAGTATCATTCCGGCCATACCGCTCTTGGAACATTAATGATAAATACTGGCCAAAGTTGCCTATTGCACTAATATAGAGAGCGTGTTCTTCTTCTGTCGCGATGCGGCCAAGGACGTTTCTGAAAAATAGATGATCTATCTCGGCGAACAAGTTTATAAGATATTTCAGATCACTGGATGCTATATTCTTGTCATTCGTCCTCAGCTCAATAAAGCGTCTCTTCAGCTCGCCGCATACTGTCAGGTGGCTTGTGGTTGTTGTGTCTCTAAGGCTATGCACATACCCCTGAAGATCCTTCATCGTCTCGACGGGGTGTCGCGGGCTGAACAAGTCTTGCACCTATTCTCTTCTCCTGTTGTCTGCATAAGCCATTGCTCGTAGCCGATGTCTACTGTCGAATAGTCTTTCGTGCGTCCATGTGCGGCGGGGTCTGACGTCTTTCAAGTAAGAGTCCTTGGCTGTTCCTTGAAGCACTGGTGGCCGTTCGTGGGTACAGACTCTGCTTGACCTTAGCCCATCTTACGTCTGGATATGAGCTTAAAGCGCGTGGCTAGTTGTTGACTCTTACCAGGTTTGTAAGCCGTGAGCTGGTCTGGTTTTTCTGGATTGCCCCCATCGTTAGCCTCTGAGGCGGTGTGCCTCCCCGATCGGGGCTGCGGTGAACCCCTGACAGCGGTCCGGGGTCCACGTCACAAGTGGGCACGACCTGTTGACCCCTCGGTGCGGCGTCACCGGGCTTAGCATTTCCACCAGGTATGGGCCACGGACTTCCATATCGATACAAGCGCCGAAGGCCGTAGGCTCAAGTTCCTGAAAGTGATCGATGAGCACAGCCGCCTCTGCTCGCGATCCGGGTGGGCAGGCGCTGCAAGTCCGTGGACTTCGTGGCCGTGTTTGAGGAACTCACCAGCCTCTACCTGGCGTCAGCGTTCATCTGGTCGGACAACCCCCGGTGTTCATCGCCCAGGCTCTGCGGAACTGGTGCTAAACCAGCTCTACTACCAGGACGGCCTACCTCGCGCCAGGATCTCCATGGGTGAACGGCTTTGCCGAGTCGTTGCGCTGCCGCCTCCAGGATGAATGCTTGAACACCGAACTGTTCACCACAGCTCCGGAGGTGCTGCTCCTGGTCGAACACTGGCGCTGTAGCACAACTCACTCACGCTGCACTCAACCCTCCAGGGGCGTTAGCCCCTGGAGGCAGCTCAACAGGGAGCTGAACCATGATCACCAAACCCTCTCACTCTCATAGGGCTTGGACCGATAAAGGGGGTCACGACACTCTCATGGCTTCATACCTCTATGTCGAGTTTCTCGGTGAGAAGCTCGGCGAGCACGAATGCTGTTCGCGCGGGATTGATTTCATGCATGTATCTAATAAGCGCTCGTATTGAGGACTGTTGTTCGAATGTTGCCACCCTCTGCATCCCGATAAGACTTCTAATGGCTGCACCGCTCAAAGCAATCAACTCTTGCTCACGGGCTCCTTTGTAGTTCTTGTACTTGGCTATAGCATTCTGAATAAGGGTTGCCTGCTCCGATGCCGAGTCGCCGATAGCTGCTTCCCAATTCACAGCACTTGGATTGTCAGAGCTAACTCTATAAAAAATGCTTGATGCTGCAATCCCAACCACAGTGACGAGCCTAAGTTGTTCGAGCTTTTCAAAGTACGCAATCAACTCGTTGCTGAATTGATATGAATAGTCTTGAAATGCTATTATACTGCCAGTGACAAGTCTTGGAAAGGCAGACCGAAGAATTGGCCTGATTGTCTCATAGTCTTTGGGAAGATCAAGGAGCAACAGGCCTATCTTAGATGGCAGAAAGCCTAGGTCAGTTTTGCTATCTATAACAAGTTTATGTAAATCGATCCGACTGAGTTGATCTATAAGGACTGCCTTTGTTGCTCCCATCCAGTTCGTACGGTCGGCTGCATTGACCAAAAGGTGTTCGATGTTGTGTCATTTTGCGTAACTAATCACGTGCTTGTGAAATGCGTGGCTTTTGCTTACCTCAAAAGTATCGATACAGCAAATCTTGTTCTCCGTATTCTCGTTTCTGGCTTCTAGGCCTTTCGCTAATGCAAGGGTTGAAGCGCCCAAAAATGCGCCAAGCTCTACAATTGGAAGATTTTGGCAGTTATATGCAGCTTTAAATAGAAGTCGCCGCTCATCTTCTTCAATCATTCCTGGGGCGTCCTGAATTCTGCCTATTGCTTTTTCATAGGCGATTTGCGCGATTGACTTCACTACTGCGGAATCTGCATACTCCACTCAACACTAGTCGATTCACTTCGTAGTTGTCAACCAGCCCTAGGTGTCTTGGCCTTCTTCGCTGGTTTTTGCTCGACCCTTCTTGTCCGCCCTGAACCCTCTCTTTGCTCCTATTGTTCTTTTGTCCGGGCCAATATAGCGGCGCCTCTTCTACACACGCAGGCTCAAGCTTTTGAAGCTCTGACCCCACTCTGCCGATCCGGGGGTAATCCCGGCTATGTTTCGTCTACCAGTGCTCCCCTAGAATTTGGGTTACTACGCAATATCCATGCCGCTTGGCGATTGCTGCCAGCAGTGTGCCATCGGACGTTTCACTCTTATCGTGCCAGCCCCCGATGGCGTGCCAGATTTCGCGGGTCGCCACCAGCTGCATGGCGTCGATCCAGTTGGGCCTTGGCGGCCAGCCGGGCAGGATCAGTTGGTGCTTGCTTTCCATCCCCTTCCATCGCAAGTGTCCGCTGCCACTGAAGGCGTTGATACAGCCCATTAGCTTGATGGCGAAGATTAGTTCGTCGGGTTTCAGTCGATGCTGCATCTTGCCCCCACTCGGCGCTCGGAACTTCGTCCGTTGAAATCGCCGCTGGTCCTAGGTGTGCAGGGTGGTCATGGCCTCCGGGTAGGCACGTTGTAGGGTTTCCCCGAAACAGTGGACACATCGGTAGGTCCCGCGATCTGACCACCAGACTATTCACCAATGACGAATCCAACCCGTAGCCGGCGGCGTTTCACCGCTCAGCAGAAGTTTGAAGCTGTTGAAGTCTGCCTAAGCGAGGGACTTTCCTGCCACGCAGCTGCCGAGCGTCTTGGTCTTCCTGGCCGCTGCCTGGCGCGATGGGCTCGGCAGGCCCGTATCGATCAAGGACAGCCCAGCGCTGGTGATCAGAACGCCCTCACCAGCGACGAAGGCCACGAATTTGCGCGGCTGCGCAAGGAGAACCGCGAGCTGCGGAGGGAGAGGGATTTTTTCAAGCTGGCGTCGGCTCACTTTGCGAAAGAGCAGCTGTCGCCGAAAGGCTTCGCCTGATCGAGCAGCTCAACGGACGCTTCTCCGTGCAGTGGCTATGCCGCCAGCTGAGCGTGGCCTGTAGTGGGTACTCCGCCTGGCGGAGGCGGCAGAAGACACCAGGGCGGAGGCAGGCGGAGAACGCCGTTCTCACTACTGAGATCCAGGCGGTGTATGAGGCGCATCGCGGCTTCTACGGCTCACCACGCCTGCATCAAGAGTTGCGGGCAGCAGGCCGGTGCATCGGCCTGCACCGTGTGGCTCGGTTGATGCGCAGAGCTGGCCTGCAGGTTTCTACCCGCAGGCCGTTCCGCCCGTGCAAGAGCGGCTCAAGGGGAACTCATGGTGTGGCAGAGAACCTGCTGCAGCAGGAGTCCCAGCCTCCAGAACCAAACCGCTGCTGGGCAGGTGACATCACCTACATCCGTACAACGGCTGGATGGCGCTACCTGGCGGTGTTGATCGATTTGTTCAGTCGCCGCGTGGTCGGCTGGAAGCTCGTCGAACGGATGGATGCGGCTCTGGTAATCGAGGCCCTCAACCGCGCTCTGTGCCAGCGCCAGGTCAAGGCTGAACAGCTGCTGATCCATACCGATCAGGGCAGCCAGTACAGGGCCACCGATTACAGAGAGCTGCTCAAGAAGCACCAGGTCCGGTGCAGCATGTCAGCCAAGGACTGCTGCTGGGATAACGCCGTGGTGGAGAGCTTCTTCTCGACACTCAAGCTGGACTCGCTCTGGACGACAACTGCCAGGAGCTGATCAATCCCCGACAGCTGCAACGCGATCTGGCCTTCTGGATTGAGGGCTACTACAACCGAGAACGGCGTCATTCAACGATCGGCTACATGAGTCGGATCGACTACGAGCAGCAGTTCACCGTTGCTCGTACACTCACAAATACGGGGCTCTGATCACTGTCCACCGTTTCGGGGAACCTCACCTTGAAAGCCTTGTCAAATCGGCGTGAGAGGTAGGCGGGGCCGTTGTCCGACATCACCTGACGACACTCGACACCCTGGCCGTTGAACCAGGCCAATGCCCGGCTGAAGAAGCCGATCGCTGTGCCCTGCTGCTCATCGGTCAGCACCTCGACGTAGGCGAGCCGTGTGGCGTCGTCGATAGCCACGTGGACCCGGTCGTATCCGACCCCAGCAGAGCGGCCCTGCTGTCGATTGCCTGTGATGCGGTGTCCCACCTTGCGGAAGCGAGCCAGCTTCTTGACGTCGATGTGAATCAGGTCGCCAGGGTGTTCCCGTTCGTAGCGCTGAACAGGAGGCTTTGGCTCCAGGTTTCGCAGCCGGCCCAACTCCAGGCGGTTCAGCGCTCTGGCCACGCTGCAGAACGGAGCCGTAAGAAGTCGGGCGATGTGACGTAGGTGTAGCCGCTGATGGCGCAACTCCACGGCACGCTGGAGGTGTTGCCGATCGAGGGTCGGCCGCTGGGTGCGGCGAACACTGCGTCGATCAGCCAGTCCGGCCGGCCCGCCTGATCGGTAGCTGGCCAGCCACTTGTACCCACAGCGCAGGGAAATCCCTGCTTCTGCGGCCAGTTCTGCCAGAGAGCGATGGTCATTCAGGTGTTGAGATACCAATCGCAGCTGGCCCTTCTGCTTCAGACGGGCATTGGCGTGTGTACGCATGGGGCGTGAGGTCTCGGTTGGGCGGTGACACCTCAACCGGTAGCGACCTCACACCTCATTGGCTACTGAACAACCTGCTGAGACAGAACACCTAGTGAGCCATGGCCTGGAGCGGGCTTGGCCCCTGCTGATTGAGGCGTTTGAACGGGAGCAGGAGTGGCTGTTGCGTTGCAGCGTGCTCTCCGCCGTGGCGGAGCATCCCGATGTGGAGGCCGAGTCGTTGCTTCGGCTAGCCTAGCTGGCGATCGCCGATGCCGATGGCACGCTGCGCGAAGCCGAGGCCGCGTCACCTGCGGCCGAACAAGCCCGCGCCGAGCTGCGCCGCCTCCAGCAGGATGCTGACCATCGCTTGGTGGCTGCCGCCTTGAACGGTCTTCAGCACTGACCTGCGTGAGGGAGCCACCCGAACTTTGCCGTTGCGGCCTTGCTAAGTTTCCAAAGTCACTAGGGGTGGCCCTGAATAGGGGCTGAGATCACACCCTCCGAACCTGATCCGGGTCATGCCGGCGCAGGGAAGTGAGAAGAGAACCTCAGGCTGCGCCCCGTTTTACCTGCCGTAGCCCCTCATGCGTAGCGCCTGGATCGAACAGCGCAAAGGCCACGCCAATGTGAGCCAACTGCACTACGCCCGCCAAGGCGTGGTGACTGAAGAGATGGCCCACGTGGCCAAGCGGGAGAACCTGCCCGAATCGCTGGTGATGGAGGAGTTGGCGCGGGGCCGCATGATCATCCCTGCCAACATCAACCACCCGAACCTGGAGCCGATGGCGATCGGCATCGCCAGCAAGTGCAAGGTGAACGCCAACATCGGCGCTTCGCCCAATGCCAGCGATGTGAGCGAAGAGCTGAAGAAGCTCGAGCTGGCCGTGAAGTACGGCGCCGACACGGTGATGGATCTGTCCACTGGTGGCGTGAACCTCGATGAGGTGCGCACGGCGATCATCAACGCCTCGCCGGTGCCCATCGGCACAGTGCCCGTGTATCAGGCGCTCGAGAGCGTGCACGGCTCAATCGAGAAGCTCTCGGAAGACGACTTTCTGCACATCATCGAGAAGCACTGTCAGCAGGGTGTCGACTACCAGACCATCCATGCAGGCCTGCTGATCGAGCACCTGCCCAAGGTGAAGGGCCGC
>Ga0194129_10004721_pt1 | contig 17895 bp, 15 predicted proteins | sample TA2KigCa35mmetaG_FD_150862 | JGI IMG/M metagenome (GOLD analysis project Ga0194129, IMG submission 150862) | Freshwater microbial communities from Lake Tanganyika, Tanzania - TA2015038 Kigoma Deep Cast 35m | ecosystem: Environmental > Aquatic > Freshwater > Lake | place: Tanzania: Lake...
CGTTGTTGACGACGATGTCGATGCCGCCGAACTCCTTCACGGCGGCGTCGACGCTATTCGCGACGCTCTCTTCGAAGCGCACGTCACACTGTACGGGCAGGGCGTTTCCGCCGGCGGCGCGGACCTCCTCGGCGACGCTGTGGATCGTGCCGGCGAGCTTGGGGTGCGGGTCCGACGTCTTGGCAGCGAGCACGACGTTGGCGCCGTCCTTGGCGAGGCGCAGCGCGATCGCGCGGCCGATGCCGCGCGAGGCGCCGGTAATGAGTGCGGTCTTGCCTGCGAGCGTTCCGGTGGTCGTCACGTGTGTGCTCCTACGGGTGAGGCCGCGCATTGACATGTCGTCGACGTCGACGGAAGCCCCGCCCACGGTTCGCCGCTGTCCCCGAGGAGCCCATGAAAATCGCCGCCGACGCCGCCTTTGCCACCCGCTGCATCCACGCCGGCCAGAGCCCCGACCCGACGACGGGCGCCATCATGACGCCGATTTTCCAGACGTCGACGTACGTTCAGGATGGTCCGGGCGGGCACAAGGGCTTCGAGTACTCGCGTACGCAGAACCCGACGCGCTTCGCCTTGCAGGACAACCTCGCGGCGCTCGAGGGCGCCCGCCACGGGCTGTGCTTCGCGTCGGGGTGCGCGGCGACGACGGCCATCGCGCTGTGCCTCGAGGCGGGCGACCACGTCGTCGCCTCCGACGACCTGTATGGCGGTACGTTTCGGCTGTTCGACAAGGTCTTCAAGCGCTTTGGTTTGACCTTCTCGTTCGTCGATATGACCAACCCCGAGAACGTGAAGAAGGCGATGACGAGCAAGACGAAGCTCGTGTGGGTGGAGACGCCGACGAACCCGATGCTGAAGCTCGTTGACATCGCCGCCGTCGCCGCCGTCGCTCGCGCCTACGGCGCCGCCAGCGTCGTCGACAACACCTTCGCCACGCCTTACCTGCAGCTGCCGCTGGCCTTGGGCGCCGACCTCGTCGTTCACTCGACGACGAAGTACCTCGGTGGGCACTCCGACGTCGTTGGCGGCGCTGTTCTGACCAACAGCGACGACTGGCAGAAGCAGCTGGCGTTCGTCCAGAACTCGGCGGGCGGTGTGCCGGCGCCGATGGACTGCTTCCTTGTCCTGCGCTCGACCAAGACCCTGCACGTGCGCATGCAGCGGCACGTGGAGAACGCCATCGCCGTCGCGGAGCTCCTGACGAACCATCCGAAGGTCGAGAAGGTTTATTACCCAGGCCTGCCTAGTCACCCGCAGCACGCGCTCGCGCGGCGGCAGATGAAGGCGCCCGGGGCGATGATCTCGTTCGTGGTGAAGGGCGGGCTCGACGGAGCGCGCCGGCTGCTGACGACGACGAAGATCTTCGCCTGCGCCGAGAGCCTGGGCGGCGTCGAGAGCCTCATCGAGCACCCCGCGATCATGACCCACGCGTCGGTGCCACCTGAGAACCGCCGTGCGCTCGGCATCGACGACGGGCTCATCCGCGTGTCGGTGGGCATCGAGGACGTCGACGACCTGCTGCGTGACCTGCGTCAGGCCCTCGACGCCGCCTGAACGGCAGCGGCGAGTCACGCGGTCTGGGCCCGGAGGTGTCGCGTCGGCCTCGGCCGGACCACCGGCGGTACTTCCCGACGGGCGGGTCAATGGGCAGGTCGACGGGCAGGTCGACGGGCGGGTCGACAGGCAGGGCGACGGGCATTTCAGCGTGATCTCGAACACTGCCGAACGTGGGTCTAAACATATCGCTTGCGCATCCGGGAGCGGGCCCGAGTGGCTTGCCGCACGAAGAACGAGAGGCTAAGCGACTGTACAACAAGTTCGCGAACCCCCCGCCTCACGAGGATGCACATGGCCAGCAAAAAGAGCCCCCAGAAGCGCTCGATCGTCTCGTTCAAGGACCTGCAGATCGCCTACCTGCTCGACGGCATCGGCGGTGTCGAGAAGCTGGTCGCCGGACGCAAGAACGCTGGCTCGATCCTGAAGCGCGCCCTGAAGGAGATGACCGAGCAGGGTCGCAACGTCGAGACGCTGCAGGCCTACGTGGCCGAGCGCTACGGCTCGTCGGGGCGTGGTCGCGCGATGCCGAACGTCGGCGAAGAACGTCGCTACAAGGCCCAGCAGATCGGTGACGGCGGCACCTTCCTGCGCCTGCCCCTGACGCCCATCGGTGTGAAGAAGGGCGGCGTGGTCAAGGTGCGCTTCGAGGCCGACCGCGTCATCGTCACGCGCACCTGAGCGGCGAAGCGAGCGACGCGCGACGAGGGGCGCCGCGGGCGCCCTTCGTCGTCTCGAGCCACCGGCGCTCTTACGAGCAGACCACGAAGACGACGACGGAGGAACAGATGGGCCTGTACGACGACATCACCGCGGGCTGGAAGGAAGCGATGAAGGCGCGCGATCCGAAGAAGGACGCGCTCGCCTCGATCCGGACCGAGGTGAAGAACAAGGTGATCAACGCCCGCACCGACGGCGGCGGTGACATTTCTCCGCCCGACGCGCTCGTGCTTGAGGTGCTGAACAAGATGGCCAAGCAGCGCAAGGAGTCCATCGGTGAGTACGAGCGCGGCGGCCGCGCCGATCTCGTCGCGCAAGAGGCCTTCGAGCTGGCAGTGATCGAGTCGTTCCTGCCGCAGAAGCTCGGCGACGACGAGATCGCCGCGATCGTCAAGGCGGTGATCGCCGAGACCGGCGCAGCCTCGATGAGGGACATGGGCAAGGTCATGAAGGCGGTGATGGTGCGGGTTGCCGGCCGCGCCGACGGTGGCGCCGTGCAGACCGCGGTGAAGGCTGCCCTCGCCTGAAGAGAGCAGTGAGCAACACCCGTGCTGCTTGACGCCCGGGGGGATCGGGCGCATCATCGCCCTGCTTCCGTCGAGCGCCACCCCCCCTCTTGCGCCGATGGGAGCGGGACGCCGGTCACGCCCCCCCGTGCCGGCGTCTCTTTTTTTTTTGAAGTGTGCGGCTCGCGACCCGTCACCTTCCGTGTCCTGCAGGTCGTGCATCCCGCAGGTCGTACGACCGTGCGACCCGCGACCGTGGAATCCGACGGTTCTGCCCCGTGACCTCGCCACCGGTCGTCGCCCTGCAGGCGCCGTCGGGTTACGCCTCCCAGGTCAGGTAGCCGGCGCCATAGACGAGGCAGCCGACGCCGTCGTCGACCCGCGCCGTGGGCACCATGCGCGACGGGCGGCTGACGTCGCGCAGCCCGTAGCGGCTGGCGAGGTCGAACGCGAACACCCCGGAGGCGCTGGTGTCGTCGAGGGCGACGACCAGCGCGTGGACCCGCGAGAGACCATCGTTCTCGTCGAAGCCGCGGCCGAGCAAACAGCGGCGCGACCGGCCCAACAGCACGCCGCGCATGATCTGCGCGGCCGTCAGGTCGATGCGCGCGATCCCCGTCCGCGCCCGCAGCACCAGCGACCCTGCCACGTCGTCGGCGTCCAGACGCACGAGCGCCGGCACGGCGTGACCGCCGCCGCTGCCGTCACGCGCCGGCCCGGCGATCGACGACACCGAGCTGCCCACGCCGCGCACCGGAGGCTCCGTGTGGAAGGCCAGCTGCTCGCCGAGCGGCTGCACGTCCAGCACGTCGGGCACGCCGGCGCCGTCGACGGCGACGTCGAGCACGAAGCCGTCGAACGTGACGCGCAGGGCGTTCCAGCCCTCGACCCCGCCGGTGGCGGTCTCGAGCCGCTCCAGCGCCTCGATGGAAGGAAGCGGCCCGTCGGGTGGCAGCACCGCGAAGCCGCGCTCGGGGTGCAGCGACACCGCCCGCAGCAGGGTGCCGCTCGGCAGCGGCAGCACGAGCACCGCGAGGTGCCGCGGCAGGAGACCTTCGCCCGCTTGCGATGACATTCCGCCGGGCAGCGGCACGGCGTCTCCGCCTACCGCGACGTCGACGCGCTCGCCGGTGCCGACGACGATGGCGCGCGGTCCGTGCCCCTCGACCCGGCTCGACGCCACCACGACCGGGGTGGCGCGTCCGCCGGGTCGGCGGACAACAATCTGCAAGGCGAACCCCCGCCCCGCGCGTCGTCGCTCGAGCGAGTGTACCAGACGCAGCAGGGGACCAGGACGAGCCACCCATCCATCGTAGCGGGCCGGCAGCGACGACACACGTCCCGCGCAGGTCGCGGACGGCCGATGGCAGCGGCGGCGCCCGACCTGCTACCACCCTCCAATGCCCGCCGCCGCCGCCATCGCCGCCTTCTTCAGCGCCTTCGTCACCGCCGCGAGCCCCGTGCGCATCTCGGGGGTGTACTTCGATGGCTACCTGCCCGGCACTCCGGAGCCCGACAGCGCCATCCGACTGACGAACACCGACCCCGACCGGCCCGCTGCCCTCGGTGGCTATCTGCTGACCGAGCGCTTCACCCCGCGCCGCAAGAAGGCCGTGCTGACGACCACCAAGTCATTCGAGAAGAACGCCAAGGGGCGCGAGCGCGAGCGCGGCGACGAAAACCTCGAAGGGGTCCGCTTCCCCCAGGGCGCGATGATCCCCCCGGGCGGCGAGCTGTGGATCGCGGCGACGGCGTGGGGCTTCGCGAGGGTGTGGGGCCACCCGCCGGCCTTCGAGGCGGCGTCGACGTCGCCCGAGGTGCCCGATCTCGAGGGACCCGGGGTGTTCCTGAAGCTGCCTAGCAACCGCGGCACCGTCGCTCTCGTCGACGACGGCGGCAACGTCCTCGACTTCGTGCCCTACGAGAACAACAAGGAACCCGAGTTCTCTGTCGACGAGTTCAAGGGCCTGCCGTGGCGCGGGGCGGCGGTGCAGCTGTGGAACGCGAGCATGTACGGCTGGACGGGGCAGGTGCTGGCGCGCGACCGCGACGAGGCGGGCCGGCTCGTCGCCGACACCAACACCGCGGCCGACTGGGACTCGGGCTCGACGAAGAAGAAGCTCGGCGAGGACAGCACCCACCGCGTTGAGCGCGCCGGGCAGTCGCGGTTCGTGTCCGCCCCGGTGCGTGGGCGGGCGAAGCTGCTGGCCACGTCGGCGCCCGACAACAACTTCAAGGAGCTGGTCGCTGCCCTCGACGGCGCGCAGCGGTCGATCCGCGTGCGCATCTACGAGCTGACCAACCCCCGGATCGTCGAGGCGCTCGTGCGCGCGAAGCTGCGCGGGCTCGACGTGGTCATCTACCTCGAGGGCGCCCCCGTCGGTGGCATCGCCGATCAAGAGCGCTGGTTGCTCGACCGGGCGCACAAGGCGGGCATCCCCTGCTACTTCCTCGGCAGCACGCCGAAGAACCCGATCAAGCCGCGCTACCGCTTCGATCACAGCAAGTACGTGATCGTCGACGACGAGAAGGTGATCATCGGCAGCGAGAACTACGGGCGCAGCGGCGTCCCCATCGTCAACTCCTGGGGCAACCGCGGGTGGATGGTGCACATCCAGCAGCCACAGCTCGTCGCCCAGCTGAAGGCGGTGTGGGACGCCGACCTGCGCCTCGACCAGGGGACGCCGCTGGCGGGCGACATTGTCGCCATCGATGCCAGCGCCACCGACGCCTACGGTCTGCCGTACCGCGATCCGTCCTTTGTCCCCGACGACAGCATCCGCCGCGGCCGCTACGACGCGCCCGCCGACCCCGTGCTCGTCGACGACGAGATGATGCTCGAGCTCGTGCTGTCGCCCGACACGAGCCTGAACGAGCACAGCGCGATCATGGGCGTGATCGAGCGCGCCGACCACACGCTGTTCATCGAGCAGAACTCGATCCGGCGTCGCTGGGGCAAGAAGAACGACGACGACGACACCGAGGGTGACGTGCCGAACCTGCCGCTGCAGGCGGTGCTCGCCGCGGCGCGCCGCGGAGTCAGCGTGCGCGTCCTGCTCGACAGCACCTGGTACAACGTGCAGGGCGACGAGGACCGCGACAACGACAACACCGCGCTGTTCCTGAACAATCTGGCCGCGCAGGAGGGCCTCGACCTGATGGCGAAGGTCGTCAACCTCGAAGAGACCGCGCTTGAGAAGATCCACACCAAGGGCGTGATCGCCGACCCCGACGACAAGGACGGCGAGGTCTTCATCGGCTCGATCAACTGGACCGAGAACTCGTTCAAGGGCAACCGCGAGGTCGGCGTCGTCGTCGGCCACCCGAGCGTCGCCGGCTACTACGCGAAGCTGTTCCGCCGCGACTGGGCCCACAGCCGCATCTACCAGGTGCCCGTCGTCGTCGACAAGGCGACGGCCCACGAGCGCCCCGACGACAAGACGCCGGTGGTCTGGCGCCTGGGCCGAAAGGACCTGCTGACCGTCGTCGGCGAGCACACCGCGCGCGGCGCGCGCTGGCTCGAGCTGCGGCTGCCGCCGACGCCGCAGCGGCCCGACGCGACGGCCTTCGTGCCCATCCACGTCGCCGGCACGCCGTTGGCGCGCCCGGGCGAGGCGCTGCACGTGATCGGCAAGACCGCGGTGGTCGAGGGCGTCGTCGTCGTCACCAACGTCTCCGAGAAGCGCGTGCAGCTGCGCTTTGCCGACGCCAAGCGCCCGCCGTTCGTCGCGGTCATCTTCGACGGCGCGTTGAAGCGCTGGGAGACGGCGAAGGAGCCCGTCGACCCGCGCAGCGCCTACCAGGGGCGGCTCGTGCGGGTCACCGGCGCGGTGAAGTCGTACCGCTCGCCCGAGATCATCGTCGACGGTCCCGAGCAGATCACGATCCTGAAATAGCCGGTCGCCCACGGCGACGTCGTCGGCAGGCAGCCGCGCGCCGGTTGACAGCGCCGGCCGCGCTGTCGAGACCGACGCCATGCTCTCGCTGCTCCGTCTCGTCGCTGCCCAGTCCGCCGCTGCCGACGCCCCGGCCCCCACGGCCGCCACCGGCGGGGCCGGCGACGTCGTGATTGCCGTCGTGCTCGCCGGCTTCTTCGTCGCGCTGTTCGCCTTCGGCTTCTTGTACCTGCGGCGCGCCCGGGCCCAGCGCATCGAGGCGCTTGGGCGCGAGCTCGAGCGGCCGCTCGCCGAGCCTTTGGCCGGCGCGCTGCCGGAGCCGGGCGAGGCCGCCGCCGTGCCCGCGCCCCGCGCCGCCGACCTCGTCGACGCCGAGAAGAAGGCGCTGTTGGCCCGCGCCGAGGCCGACGCCGCCCGCCGGGCCGCCGAGCGCGCCGCCGAGCGGGCCGTCACCGCCGCCGACGACGACGCGCGCGCGCGCGCCGCCGCGGAGGCCGCGGCGCTGAAGGCCGCCGAGCAGTCCGCTGCGCAGCGCCTCACAAACGCGGAGCAGCAGGCGAAGGCGCTGCGCCTCGCCCTCGGCCGCACCCGCGACGGCATCATGGGGCGGCTGGCGACGGCGCTGGGCGGCAAGGCCATCGATGCGTCGGTACTCGACGACGTCGAGACGGTGCTCTTGTCGGCGGACATCGGGGCACGCACCGCCGACCGCCTGCTGCAGGCGGTCAAGGCGAAGCTGTCGAAGAAGGAGCTGTCGTCGGTGGACCGCATCCGCGACACGCTGCGCGACGAGGCGACGGCGATCCTCGCGACGGTGCAGGCGCGGCCGCTGACCGCCGACGGCGCGCCCCCCCGGGTGGTGCTGGTGCTCGGTGTCAACGGCGCCGGCAAGACGACGACCATCGGCAAGCTCGCGGCGCAGCTGAAGGAGCAGGGCCACAAGGTGCTCATGGGCGCCGGCGACACGTTCCGCGCCGCGGCGGCGGACCAGCTCGAGGTCTGGGCCGAGCGCGCCGGCGTTCCCATCGTCACCGGCCCCGATCAGTCCGACCCGTCGAGCGTGCTGTTCGACGCCGTGAAGAAGGCGAAGGCCGACGGCTGCGACGTCGTCTTGTGTGACACCGCTGGTCGTCTGCACACGAAGACGAACCTGATGGAGGAGCTGAAGAAGGTCGTGCGCACGCTGCAGAAGGCCTGCGACGGCGCGCCCCACGAGGTGATCCTCGTCCTCGACGCCACCGTCGGCCAGAACGCCATCGCCCAGGCGAAGCAGTTCGGCGAGTGCGCGCCGCTCACCGGCATCGTGCTGACCAAGCTCGACGGCACCGCCAAGGGCGGCGTCGTGCTCGGGATCGTCGACGAGCTGAAGGTGCCGGTGCGCTACATCGGGGTCGGCGAGCGGATCGGCGACCTGCGGCCCTTCGATCCCGCCGCCTTCACCGAGGCGCTGTTCTCCGACGACGTCGGCGCGCCGCGCGCCGGATGACGTCGGGGTCCCCGCGCCGTCGGAAACTTGAGCGACACCGTCCCGTGTGGAAACCACGGGAAATGCTCGTCGCTCGATCGTTGCTGCTCGTCGTGTCGCTGGTCTCCGCGCTCGGGTCTTCGGCTTGCGCGACGACCTCCACGACCACGACCACGTCGGCGTCGGCGCGGCAGGCGCGAGATTTTCATGCGCTCGCCGTGGGCAACCGGTGGCTCTACCGCGCCAAGCCCGGGTCCCCCGAGCCCCGCGCGCTCACCGTCGTCGGGTTCGAGCGCGGCTACTTCGTCTTCGACCGCGGCGGGCGGCTGGCGCCGCGCACCGATGGCCTTTTCGACGGCGAGCGCTTCCTGCTGCAGGACCCGCTCGTCGTTGGCCACGAGTGGATCGCCAAGCGCGCTGATCAGGGCCTCGAGCGCTACCGCATCGACGCTGACGACGTTGAGGTGACCGTGCCGGCGGGCACGTTCTCAGGCTGCGTGCAGGCCACCGGCCTGCAGCAGGTGACGGACGAGGCGACCGGCCGCCCGGCCACGCTGCGAGTGACGACGACGTGGGCCCCAGGCGTCGGCGCGGTGCGGGTCGCGTTCACGGTGCAGCTCGGCGACGCGCCGCCGGTGACGACGTCCGTGAGCGAGCTGGTGGCGTTCGAGCCGGCGACGCAAGGCGCGTCATCGTCATCATCGTCATCATCGTCATCATCGTCGTCATCGTCATCATCGTCATCATCGTCAGCGGCGTCGTCGCCGACCCCGATGGCGGCGCCGTGACTCTGCGCGAGGTGCTGGCGTTTCCGACCGAGCTCGCGGCGGCCTACGGCCGCAACGACGCGACTCGCACGGCGATCCTCGACCTGCAGGCCGTGCGCCTGCGCCGTCTGGTCGAGGCGGCGCGCACCACCCGCGCCTACCGGGACCTTGGCGGCTGGCGTGATGCGCCACCGCTGCCGAAGGAACGCCTGATGGCCGCTTTCGATGACCACGTTGCACCGGGCGTACCCGGGCTGCAGACGGCGCGGGAGTTCCTTGCCCACGGCCGCCCGGGCGACGTCGTCGAAGGCCGCTTTACGGTGGCGACGACCTCGGGCACCACCGGCGAGGTCGGCGTCTTTGTCGTCGACGACGGCGCCTTCGCGCGGCTGCGGGCGACGGTGTTTGCGCGGATCTTCCGCGGGCAGCTGCGGCCCGAGGGGTTCGCGCTGCTGGCGAAGCGGCGCTACCGTCTGGCCTTCGTCGTCGCCACCGGTGGCCACACGATGACGTCGGCGATGGCGCTGCGGATGCCGCGGCTTGGTCGCGCGTTCGCCGACGTCCGCACCATCTCCATCGACGATTCGCTGCCGCGGATCATCGACGCGCTGAACGACGCGCCGCCGCAGCTGCTGCACTCGTACAGCACGGTGCTCGAGGTGCTCGCGCACGAGGCCCTGCGCGGCCGGCTGCGCGTAGCACCCGAGATCGTCACCGCTGGCAGCGAGGCGCTGACGCCGGGAGCGCGGGCGGTGATCGTGCGGGCCTTCCCGGGCGCGGCCCTGCGCGAGACGTGGGGCGCCACCGAGCACGTGGCGCTGGCGTCGTCGTGCCCGCTCGGCCACCTGCACGTCAACGAGGACGCCGCGGTCGTCGAAGCCGTCGACGCCGCCGACCGGCCGGTGCCGCCGGGGACGTGGGCCGACCACGTGCTGGTGACGAACCTGTTGAACCACGCGCAGCCGCTCCTGCGCTACCGCCTGCACGACCGCGTCTGCATCGATCCCACGCCGTGTCCGTGTGGTTCGCCCTTCGTGCGCGCGCTGCTCGAGGGCCGCAGCGACGACGTGCTGTTTCTGCATGACGGCGAGCGCTTCCAGGCGCACCCGCCGATCCCGTGGGAAACCGCCTTGCTCGGCACCCCGGGCCTGCGCCAGTTCATGCTCCTGCACGAAGCGCAGAACCAGCTGCGTTGGACCATCGTCGTCGACGAAGGCGCCGAGGTCGCCGTGGTGGTGGCGGCGGTGTCCACGCGGGTCCGACGCTACCTGCGCGAGCACGGGCTGCTGCCTGGCGTCGTCTGGTCGGTGGCGGTGGCAGATGCGCTGCCGCGCCATGGGCAGAGCCGCAAGCTGCGCCAGATCGCGAGCGGCGTACCGCCGCCGCTGTCGAGCGTGCCCGCGGCGACGCTGCGCCGCGTTGGCTCCTGAGCGAGCGACCGGCGGGGAACGACCGGGAATTTCCACTCGGGGAGCCGGGTCTCTAAGCTGGCCCGACGATGGACGGATTCCTGACGGCGATGGCGACGGAGACGCTGGGCGCCGTGCCGCTACGGCAGGTGGCCCTGTCGATGCTGTGTGCCTACTTGATGGGGCAGGGCCTCAGCGTGCTGTACGCGTGGATGCGCCGCGGGCAGGACTACTCGCGCAGCTTCACGCAGTCGCTTGTGCTCGGCGGGATCGTCGGGGCGATGATCATGCTGGCCATCGGCAACAGCCTGGCCCGCGGCGTCGGCATCTTCGGCGCGCTCTCGCTCATCCGCTTCCGCACCAACCTGCGTGACCCGCTCGACATGATCTTCATCTTCGCCGCGTTCGCCGCCGGGATCGCCGCCGGCGCCGGCAACATCGCCGCCGGGCTGGTGGGGTCGACAATCTTCGCGCTGGTGATTCTTGCGACCAACGTCGCCGGTGGCGCCCGCGGTCGCGTCGAGGCCGAGCTGCGCCTGCGGCTGGCCGGCGACGGCGTCGAGCCCGAGCAGGCGGTGCTCGCCGTGCTGCGCGAAAAAGCTGCGGGCTTCGCCCTGCTCAAGCGCCGCGTCGTGGCGCCGGGCAAGGAGAAGGCCGAACAGCGCCTCGCCTACCGCGTGGTGCTCGGCGAAGCCGCCGACGAAGAGCCGCTGGTGCGCGCGCTGCAAGCCGTGCCCAGCGTCGTCGAGGCCACCTTAGGCTTCGAGGGATCGACCGCTACGGTCCCCGGTGGCGACGATGACTGACGCTCGCAGTGGCCGTGGCACGCAGCGCCTCGCGGGGCGCGCGCTGCAGATCGGCGCTCTCGGCCTGACGCTGTGGCTCGGCGTCGACGTCGGCGGCGCCGTCGTCGCCCCGGCCGTGGTCGACGTGCGCCGCTCAGTCATCCCGGCGCCCATGTCGACGACGGTGAAGGCCGTGCACGCAAGACCCGGCGACGACGTCGCGGCGGGGGCGACGTTGGTCGAGCTCGACAGCGCGGCGCTCGACCTCGAGCTGGCGCTGGCCGAGGCCGAGCTGGAGCGCGTGCGCGCGGCGGTACGTGCGCGGCAGGTCGACGTCAAGGATCAAGACTTCGAGGTCGGCTTGCGCTTGCAGGCCGACGCCGATCGCGCCGCATCGAGCCTGGCGCAGGCGCAGAGCGCGCTGAAGCAGGACGAGCAGGAGGCCGCGAGCCTCGGCGCCCTCGTGCAGAAGAACGAGCGCCTCGTGCAGGAGAAGCTCGCCAGCGCGGCCGACCTCGATGAACTACGGCTGCGGAGCTCGGCGGTGCGCGAGCGAAGCGCGTCCGCCCGGGCCGCCATCGAGGGCGCCCAGCGCTTGAAGGACACCGCCGACCGGCGCTTCGCCGAGTGGCGCGCGCGGCCCGGGCACGAGGACGCGCTGCTCGCCCCTGACGCGGCGGCGGTGCTCGCGCAGCAGGAGCGGGTCAAGATCGTGCGCTGGCGGCGCGAGCAGCTGACCCTGCGGGCGCCGCTGGGCGGTCGCGTCGACGAGATCGGTGTCGGCGTCGGCGACTCCGTACGCGAGGGCGCGCCGTTGGTGGCGGTCTTCGACACCGCGCCGTCTTCGGCGACGGCGTGGGTCGCCGAGGACGCCGCCGCCCGCGTGCGCGTGGGCGATCGGGCCACGCTGCGCAGCCAGGATGGCACCGGCGCGGTCCGGCAGGGCGTCGTACGGACCCTCGGCGGCGGCGTCGTCGAGCTCCCCGTCCGCCTGCGGGCGGTGCCCGGCGAGCCGCAATTCGGACGCGCGGTGCACGTCTCCCTTGACGCCGGCGGCGAAGCGCCGCTGCCCGGTCAGATCTTCGAGGCCAGCTTCGTGTCGACGTCGGCGACGACGATGGGGCGTTGACGTGGCCGGGCTCGACGTGCGCGGCTCCGCTCGCTTCGTCCGTCTCGCCTTGCTCATCGTGGCGACGGCGGGCCCGCCCTCCCGCGCCCTGCCGTCCTGGGCGCCGTCGTCGCCGTCGCTGTCGCCGTCGTCGTCCGAGGCGCTCTCGCCCGACGCCGCGGTAGCGCGAGCGGTGACGCGCAGCGATGTGGTGCGTCGCGCGCAGCTCGCGGTCGAGGTCGCGCGCGTCGAGGGCGCGGCGTTGACGCTGTCGAGCCCCGAGCTGCAAATCGGACACCGGTCGCTGCAGGCGCTCGGCTCGCAGGTGGACCCGTTCGACGACAGCCAGCTGGGCGTCGCGTGGCAGCCGCCGTCCCTCGACGACCTCGGCTTGAAGCAGGCCATCGGCGCCCGCGAGGCCGACGCGGGGCTGCGCGCCGTCGAGGAGGTCGCCGTCGGTGTCGCTGTGGAGGTTCGTACGCTGCATGCGCAGGTGCTCGCGCAGCGCGCCGAGCGCGCGCTGGCCGCCGAGCGCACGCAGCTGCTCGAGCAGCTGGGCGCCTTGCACGGACGCCGGGTGGCCGCGCAGGTCGGCACCGAGCTCGACGTCGAGCTGACCACCCTTGACCTGCTCGACGCCCGCGCCGAGGTCGCTGACGTCGAGGCTGACCTCGTCCGCGTCGAGCAGCGGCTGGCGCGGCTGCTCGGCGAACCCGCGCTGCCGGCGCTCGCGCCGCCCGCGACGCCGTTGTGTGTCCTGCCGCCCGAGGGCCTCGACGCGCTGCTGGTGGCCGCGCGCTCGCGCTCGCCCCGCTTGCGGGCGCTGCAAGCCCGCGAAGGCGCGCTGGGGCTGCGCGAGCAGCGCGCGTGGCTGCGGCTGGTGCCGTGGATCGAGGGCGTGCAGGTGGGTGGCATTGCGCAACCCGACGGGCGCACCGACGTGCGCGCTCGCATCGACGTGGCGCTGCCGCTGTTTGCGCCGTTGGCGCCCGAGCTGCGCCTCGTGACCCTCGAGCGCGACGTGCTCGCCGCCGAGCGACGGGCGGTCGAGCGCGACCTCGACGAGAAGCTGCGCACGGCCTGGGATCGGCTGGCCGGCTTCGCCCGGCTGGTGGCGCTGCACGGCACGTCGGCCGAGCGCCTGCATGGCAGCGAGGACGTCGTCGGCCGCGCCCTGGCCGCCGAGGTAGTCGACACGCTGCGCGTCGTCGCGGTGCAGCAGCGCGTGCTGGCCGCCCGTCGTCAGGCGGTGCGTTCGCAGGCTCGGTGCGACGAGGCCGCCATCGCCTTCGCCGCCGCCGCCGGTCGGGCGCTGCCCGACGATCTGCCGACGCCCCCCGACAGCCCTTGACCGGTCACGGGCAGGCGGCGCCGTTTTCTTCGCCGCACGTTGTCGTGGCGCAGCTGACGAAGTCGCCGCTGCCATCGGGGAAGCGCGCCAGGGCCTGATCCGCCGTCGCCGTCACCCAAATCACCTCGTCGACGATGGCGCCGTCGATGAAGATCAACAGCTCCTCGCCAGCGGCCGACAGCTTGAACGGCAGGTGGTCGGGCCCCTGCGCCGGCGTGCTGTCGGCGAACAGCAGCAGGCGTCCGCCGGCGGGGATCGACAGTCCATCGAGGGTCGCCTTGTCCCGCTGCGTGCGGTCGTCGCTGATCGTCACGCCGTCGAGTGTGACGTCAACGTCGTCGAGATTCACCAGCTCGATCCAATCGTCGAACTCGCCGGCGGCGTCGGCGCAGCCGGTCTGGTTGCTCACGACCAGCTCGTTGATGCGCAGCACGTCGGCGCGCGGGTCGTCGGTGGGGGGCTCGGGGTCGACGCCGCCGTCGGCGCCGGGGCAGCCCGACGCGAACGCACCGAGCAGGGGAGCCCCGACAAGCGGCACCATGACCAGCGCCGCGGCAAGCGTGGTGTCGAGTCGGGCGAGGCGAGCAGAGCAGAGGCGTGGCATGGGCGCGCAGTCTAGCGACGCTTCGCCCACGCCGACAGCCGGCGCGCGGCCTCGTCGAGCGTCCCTTGCGTCTTGCAGAACGCGAAGCGCAGAAGGCGACGGCCCTCGTTCACGTCGCGGCTATAGAACGCCGACGGCGGGATGGCGGCGACGCCGGCTTCGGTGATGAGCCGGCGGGCGAAGGTGCGGTCGTCATCGTCGGTGAGGCCGCGGATGTCGGCGAGGCAGAAGTACGCGCCGTCGGGGACGGCGACCGCGAAGCCGGCGTCCCGCAGCATGCCGGTGACGAAGTCACGGCGGGCGCGGTACTCAGCCTGCAGCGTCGTCGTGAACGCGTCGTCGCAGCGGTCGAGGGCGTGCCCCATCGCCACGTGCAGCGGCGTCGACGCGCAGAAGGTCAGGAACTGGTGGGCGCGCTGCACGCCGGCGATGAGCGGGGCAGGGCCCGTGGCCCAGCCGACCTTCCAGCCCGTGAACGAGAACGTCTTGCCTGTCGACGACACCGACACGGTGCGTGCCTGCATCCCCGGGCGCGCGCGCAGAGGGTTGTGGGGCACGCCGTAGGTCAGATGCTCGTAGACCTCGTCGCACAGCGCGATCAGGTCGTGGTCGACACACAGCCGGGCCAGCCCGTCGAGCTCGTCGTCGCCGAGCACGCGCCCGGTGGGGTTGTGCGGGGTGTTGACGACGATCATGCGGGTCCTGTCGGTGACCAGCGCGCGCAGCTCGTCGAGGGGGACGCGGAAGTCGGGCCAGCGCAGCGTCGCCACCTTCGGCACCGCGCCCACCATGGCGAGCACGGCTGGATAGCCGTCGTAGAACGGCTCGAGCAGCAAGACCTCGTCGCCGGGCTCGAGCAGCCCGATCATCGCCGCGGCGAGCGCCTCGGTGGCGCCGGCGGTGCAGACGATCTCGGTGACCGGATCGAGCACGAGCCCCGTCGCGCGCTGCTCGTGGCGGGCGACAGCGTGCACCAGCGGCAGCACGCCCATCGAGCGGCCGTACTGGTTGTGACCGGCGCGCAGCGCGGCGACGGCGTCGTCGACGATCGCCGCCGGGCCCTCGAAGTCGGGGAAGCCCTGCGACAGGTTCACGGCGCCGTGGGCGTTGGCCAGCGCGGTCATCTCGGAGAAGATGCTCGTACCGAGCGCGGCGAGGGCGCGGGCGGACATTCAGGCGTCTCCGTCGTCGGGGAAGGGCGGGATCACCGACAGCAGGCCGTCGTCCTCGGCGCTCATCACGAGGTCGCAGTCGGCTTCGTCGGCGACGCGGACCTCCTCGAACCATGACCGGCGCGGATCGGGGTGCGGCTCGCTGCCACCCTCGCTCTGGCGCGACAGCAGGGGGTTGGTGTTGCCTACCTGCACGAGCTCGTTGGTGTTCTGCGCGAGGCCGAGCGCGCGATCGGGGCCGAGCACGACGCCGCGGGTCGTCACCGTCTTGCGCTGCACGATGTAGACGTCTCCCTGCACGGCGCCGGAGATCTGCGCGGTGACGCCGGGGTTTCCGTCGGCGTCCATGTCGACGACGCGGTCGGCGTGGGGGGCCTGCTGCGCCTCCTCGGCGTTGGCGGGCAGCGGCGTCGAGAACGGGTCGGGCAGATCGCGCAGGCCCCACAGCTGCAGGTGGTCGGTCTGCGCGTAGGTGCCGTCGTCGTCGATGGTGACCTGCTCGGCGGCGCTCGCGGGCACGGCGCGGTACGTCGCCTCGGGCAGCGTCGTCGTCACGCCGCCGACCTCGACGTTGTAGCCGCCGCACAGCTGCGACGTCTGGCGGTAGCGGCTGGCGTCGGCGTCCCAGGTGCGGCGCACGAGCCGGTAGTTGGTGCCGCCGCCGGCGGCGTCACCGAGCACCGGGATGTGCACCAGCGTCGTGTTGACGACCTTCAGCGCGAACGTGCCCGCGGCAGCGCCGGGAGCGATGGGCTCGGCGGCGATGCCGATGTCGTCGTCGTAGTGCGGCTCGGGCGGGGTCGCACAGGCGACGGCCAGCCCAGCGACGACGGTGGCGAGGGCTGCGCGCGGACCACGGGCGGCGGCGCTGGCGGCGCGGAGAGGGCGAACGGGCATGGAAGCACTCTGCCGGGCCTGGCCCGGCGACGCCACGACGGGCGGCCGGGACCTGAGAAGACGTCCTTGAGCTCAACCACTTGAATCTACGACGAAATACGCCGTTGTTCCGACAGAAGATGTCGTGATTCGCGCCAAGGGGGAGAGCACCGGAGAACCCATGAGCGCCCCCCGCACCGTCCGCCTCGATCTGCAGACCTTCTCGCTCGATTCGCTCGCCGCGCTGGCCCGCCATTCCCAAGCCAGCGCCGCCGTGCGCCGGTCGTTCGCTGCCGCGCTGGGCCGCTGGGTGCAGACGCGCGTGGCGACGGTGACGCGCACGATGGCGTGCTTCGATGACGCCGATCGCGACGACATCGCGCAGGAGTTCCTGATCGCCTGCCTGAGCCGCCATCTGCGCCAGTGGTGCCCCGAGCGCTCGCCGTTGGCGGGGTTCCTCTTCATCCGGCTGCGCGGCGCGGTCATCGACGCGTGGCGCCGACGCTCGCGCAGCCTGCGCCGCGATCCCTTCGTCGACGTCGACCTCGCCTACATCGTCGATCCGGCCAGCGAGCTCGAAGGCGGCGAGCGCGTCGATGCCCGTGAGTTCGACGATCGCTGCGAGGCCCTGCGCGCTGCCGTCGTGGAGCTGCCGCGCCGCCAGCGAGCGGTGGTCGAGCACCTGCTGCGCGGCGAAACGCTGACCGAAGCCGCGACGGCGCTGCGGGTGCACCCGTCGACGGCGTCGCGGGAGTGCGGGGCGGCGCTGGCGCAGCTGCGGGCGGCTCTCGACCCCGCGAGCACCGACTCCGGTCAGCCGGCGCGGCGCAGGCGCAGCGGCTCGCGCGTCCGCTCGTACAGCGCGCGCAGCGTGTCCACCGACGGGCGCTGCTCGCCGCGCGCGATCGCCTGAACGGTGTCGACGACGGCGGCGTTCAGCGGCACGGCGACACCCTGCTCGGCGGCGAGCCGCGTCACCTCGCCGTTGAGCTCGTCGATGGGTGGCGGCCGGCCGCGCTCGATGGCCGACAGCATCGAGCTGCGCAGCCGGCGGTAGCGCGCGCCGACGGCGAGCAGCACCGTGTGCTTGGCCAGCAGGCCGGGAGATCCCGCGACCTGACGCTCGTCATCGTCGAGGGCGAGCCACTCGAGGTCGATGGTGTTCGACACCTTCTCCAGCTGCACCCCGTGGCGCACGGCGACCTGCACGGCCTCGGTCATCACCTCGAGGCAGAGGCGACGCACAAAGCGATGGCGCATCAACGCGCCCAGCCGGTCGCCGCCGATGGTGCCGAGCGAGGAGATCGCGCAGTTGATGGCCAGCTTCGAGAACCGTGCGCCCCTCAGGTTCGTCGTCAGGTTGCCCCCATCGGCGACCAGCGTGCCGGCGGCGCCCGAGGGATCCACCGGGGCCAGGGTCGCCGCCACGGCTCGTACCGTGTCGTCGATGCGCCCCGAGAGTCGCCCGAACGTGAAGCCGCCCTCGCTGGTCTGCTCGACGACGCCGGGCCCGGTCTGGCTGGCGCCGAACGCCACGATGCCGCCCACGACGCGGTCGTCGCTGAAGCGCGCGACCAGGTGCTCCTCGGGCAGGCCGTTGGACAGCGGCACCAGGACGCCGTCGTCGGCCAGCAGCGCGGACGCCGCCGTCGCCGCCGCCAGCAGGCGGTTGCGCGGCACCG
>Ga0194129_10004722_pt1 | contig 17893 bp, 14 predicted proteins | sample TA2KigCa35mmetaG_FD_150862 | JGI IMG/M metagenome (GOLD analysis project Ga0194129, IMG submission 150862) | Freshwater microbial communities from Lake Tanganyika, Tanzania - TA2015038 Kigoma Deep Cast 35m | ecosystem: Environmental > Aquatic > Freshwater > Lake | place: Tanzania: Lake...
GCACCGCCGCCGCCACCACCGCCGCTGCCACCGCCGCCACCGCCGCCACCGCAGAGCAACGACCTCGCGAATCCCTACAAGTGATCGCGAATCGAATGACGAAAGTCAAGCATCCGGCGGGCGCGCGTTCCTGCGGCAAGCTCATCCTGCTGGGGGAGCACGCGGTCGTTCACGGCGTGGCCGCGATGGCCTGCGGCATCGAGCGCGGTCTCGTCGCGTCCCTCGCGATCGCATCGAGCTTCGAGACGACGCTCACGCTGCTCGACCAGCGATGTTCGCCGCGCGGAGACGACGCGCTGTCACGCGCGCTCGTTGCGCTCCTCGAGGCGGGCTCGGGGCCCCCGGGGGCTGCGCTCGACCTCGTCGTCGAAGGTGATCTGCCGCCCGGGATGAACCTCGGCTTCTCGGCTGCCGCGGCGGTCGCTCTTGGCCGGGCGCTCGAGGCGCATCGTGGCGTCGTCGACGAGGACGCCGTGCGCGCGCGGGCCGACGCGTGGGAGCGCGTGTTTCACGGCAATCCATCGGGGATCGACGTCGCCGCGGCGATGCGCGGAGGCGTGGTTCACTACCGTCGAGGAGAGCCCGTTCGAGACGTCGCGGTGGGGAGGCCGCTCCGCTTGTGCGTCGGGCTTTCGGGAGCGAAGCCGGGCCCGACGCGGACGATGGTCGAGCGCGTGGCCGCGATCCGCGAGCGTGACCCTCGGACCTTCGAGCGCGCGATCGGTGCGGTCGCGGGCCTCGTCGCCCGCGCCGAGTCGGCGATTCGCTGCGGCGAGCTCGAGGCGCTCGGCGAGACGATGAACGACAACCATCGGATCCTCGCGGGCTGGTCGCTTGCGACGACGACGCTCGATCACCTGTGCGCGTCGGCGCGGGCGGCCGGCGCCCTCGGTGCCAAGCTGACCGGGGCCGGCGGTGGTGGAGCGATGGTGGCGCTCGCCGGCGCGGCCGACGACCCGCATGCGCGACCCATCGCCACGGCAATCCTCGAGGCCTACCGGCGCGTCGGCGGCGACGGATTCGAGGTGGTCGTGGGCGGTCACCCCGACTAGGGATCTGCGAGGAAAATTCGCTCATGGCTCACGTCGCCGTCGCTCATCCGAACATCGCGCTCGCGAAATACTGGGGCAAGCGTGATCGCGGCCGGAACGTCCCGGCCGTGCCCAGCCTCTCGGTCACGCTCGGGGGAATGACGACGACCACGCGCGCCGAAGTTGCCGACGTCGACTCGCTCGTCGTCAACCAGCGGCCCCAATCAGGGCGACCCGTCGAGCGGGCCAGCGCGATGCTCGACCGGCTCTGGCGCGAAGCCGGGCGGGACGGGCCGCGTCCCCACGCCGCGATCGTCAGCACCAACGACTTCCCGACGGCGGCGGGGCTTGCATCGAGCGCATCGGCGTTCGCAGCGCTCGCCGTGGCAGGAGATGCCTTGCTCGGTACGGCGCTCGGGCGCGAGCGGCTTAGCTGCCTCGCACGGCAGATCTCGGCGTCGGCGGGGCGCAGCTTGTTCGGTGGCTTCGTCGAGCTCCCCGCAGGCGATGCGGGGGCCGAGCATCTTCCGGCGAGGCCGGTCGCGGGCGTCGATCACTGGGACCTCCGCCTCGTCGTGGCCGTCACGACCGAGGGCGAGAAGGACGTCGGCTCCACCGAGGGGATGAACCGAACCACCGAGACGAGCCCGCTTTACGAGGCGTGGGTTCATTCGGCTCCATCAATCTTCGCGCGCGTGAAGGAGGCCGTGCTCGCGCGCGACTTCGATGCGTTGACGGCGCCCGTCGAGCAGAGCGCGCTCGTGATGCACGCCACCGCGCTCGGCGCCGATCCGGGGCTCGTCTACTGGAACGGGACCACGGTCGAGGTGATCCGCGCGGTCCGCAAGCTGCGCGCCGCGGGCCTTCCAGCGTGCTTCACCATCGACGCCGGCCCCCACGTGAAGGTGCTGGTTCCTGCGGCGTACGAGCGCGCCGTCACCGAGGAAATCGGGCGCGTGCCCGGGGTTCTTCGCACCATCGCCGCGCGACCCGGTGAGGGCGCGAGGCTCATCACCGTCGCCGAGGAGTGAGCGGGCGTGCGAGCGCGAGCACCGGGCAAGCTCGTCCTGTCGGGGGCGTACTCGGTCCTGCACGGCGCCCCGGCGCTCGTCGCGGCGGTCGACAGGTTCGTCGTGGCCGACTCGGCGTGGCCAGCATCGTTCGTCACCGACGAGGTCGCCGAGGCGGTGCGGCGAGGTCTCGTCGCCGGACCATGCGGCTTCGATGCCAAGCAGCTGCGCGAGCCGACGGCCGACGGTGGGTCGCGCAAGCTCGGCCTCGGCTCGAGCGCCGCCATCCTCGTGGCATCGATGGCGCTTGGCTTGACGGATGTCATGGATGATGGGTCGCGACTCGGTGCCCGGATTTTCCCCGACGCGCTCGACGTTCACCGGAAGGTGCAAGGCGGCGGCAGTGGCGTGGACGTCGCTGCGAGCTGCTTCGGTGGGACCTTGGTCTGTCGCGCGCGCGAGCAGTTGCTCGACGTCCAACCCATCGCGCTGCCGGGGGTCACGCTCGAGGCGTGGGCTTGCACGACCTCTGCGTCCACATCCGACATGCTCGGCAAGGTGAGGGCGTTCGGCGCTAGCGAGCCGGTGCGCCACAGGGCGCTGATGAACCGCGCACGCGAGGGCGCCGAGGCGGCGGTGCTCGCGACGTCCGGCGGTGGATTCATCGACGCGATCGACGCGCAACGATCTGCGCTCCTCGAGCTGGGACGCTGCGCCACCGCGCCGATCGTCACGGAGGAGGTGGCCGTGCTCCACGAGCTCGCACGGGCTGAGGGAGCCGTGCTTTACCCCGCCGGTGCAGGGGGGGGCGACATCGCGCTCTACGTCGGGGAGCGGCCGTCGTCCGACGCGCTGCGGGCGCGCGCATCAGCGCTCGGTGTCGTGCCGCTCGGGCTGCGTTTCGGCGCGCCGGGCGTGGAGCTTGGTTAGTCGATGCTTCGTGCTTCCGTGGGCTTCATCGCGGCGTGCTTCGCCCTCGGCTGCGGGCGCCCCGAGGTCACGCGGATTTATGCGGGACGGACGCACGAGGAGCGCTTCATCGGTGACGCGGCGTACCGCGAGTTCACGGCGGCGTCCGAGCTCGAGGCCCGTGGCGACCTCGCTCGGGCCCGCGACGCGTACCGGCGTGTGCTCGACCATGACGCCGAAAGCATCGAGGCCTGGACGAGGCTCGGTGAGGTCGAGTGCCGGCTCACGGGCGAGCAGGGGGCCTCGTCCGCCGAGGCGAGCTTCCTTCGGGCCGAGCGCCTCGATGCGACCTACGCCCCCTTGTGGCGAGCGCGGGCGGACTGCGCGAGAGCACGGGGCCTCCGCGATCTCGTCGCCGTCGAGCGGGCGTTCCGTCTCGATCCGGGTGAGGATCGGTTGGCCCTCGAGTTCGTCGATGCGCTCCTCGCGAGTCGCCAGAACGACGCCGCCTTCGCCTTGAGTCGCGAGCTCGTCGCGCGGAGCCCCGGGTCGCTCGACGGATGGCGCACGATGAACCGCGTCGCTTCGGTCCTGGGCGAGGCGGCTTGGCAGCGTGAGTCGGAGCGCCGCGTGCGGAGCCTCATGCGAGCGGGCCGGACGAGCCCTGTCGAACCGCGCGGCGGCGTCGACTTCACGGCGGTGTTCGAGGATCTCGTCCTCTGCCTCGCCACGAACGAGGACGCGCGGGCGCGCGCGATGGCGACGGCGCACCGGCTCGGGAGCGAAGAGTTCGCCGCAGTTGCGCTCCTCGCCGGGCGCCCGGATCTCGCCCTCTCCGTCGCGCTTCGGGTGCTCGCGGCAGATCCTCGCGCCGGCGACATGCGACTCCTCGGGGCGCTCGCGGCTCGTCGACTCGGTGACGACGCGCGGGCCGCCGGCTGGATGGCCGAGCACCGAGGCGACGTCTCCGCAGGGGTAGGGCCGCTCGGTGGTGCGGCCCTGCGGGAGCTCGGGCGAGCTCGTCCGTCGAGCGACGGTGTGACGCCGACCGTGCCCGAACCTGCGCCGCCCGTCCCGTCTAACGGCCCCATGAACCACGCGCGATGGCTCGCTGCCAAGCTCTCGCATTTCCCCAGGGAAACCGGGGTACAATCACTGGCACCGTGAGCGAATCGACCGCCGGCGCTTCGAGATCCCCGCTGACTCCTTACCAGCGGAAGCTGTTTCTCTTCCTCAGCGTCGCCACGTTCTTCGAGGGCTACGACTTCATGGCGCTCTCGCAAATTCTGCCGCAGCTGCGCACCTCGATGGCGCTCGACGAGCCCACGATCGGCGGCATGGTCACGGTCATCAATGTCGGGACGGTGCTCGCCTTCGCGCTCGTCGGGCTCGCCGACCGATGGGGTCGGAAGAAGCTCCTCACCCTCACCATCGTCGGCTACACGGTGACCACGTTCCTCACCGGCTTGACGACGAGCCTCCTCACGTTCACGGCGATGCAGCTGCTCGCTCGGATGTTCCTCATCGCCGAGTGGGCGACGAGCATGGTCTACGCCGCTGAGGAATTTCCAGCCGACCGACGCGGCATGGTGATCGGCGTCATCCAGGCGTTCTCGAGCTTCGGGGCCATCGCGTGCGCAGGGGTCGTCCCGGTCCTGCTCAAGGCGTCGTACGGCTGGCGCACGGTCTACTTCGTCGGGATCATCCCGCTCGTCATCCTGATGATCGCCAGGCGCGGCTTGCGCGAGAGCTCGCGTTTCGTCGAGTCGCAGGCACGCTCGGAGAAGCGCTCGTTCATGCGCATCTGGAGCACGCCTTACCGGGGTCGGGTGCTGCTGCTCGCGCTCGTCTGGGGGCTCGCGTACCTCAGCATGAACAACGCCACCTTGTTCTGGAAGGAGTTTGCCGTCACCGAGCGGCACCTCACCGACGCCGAGGTCGGGACTGCCATCGGGATCGCCGCGGTGCTGTCCATGCCGCTCGTCTTCTTCGCGGGGAAGCTCCTCGACACGATTGGCCGCAAGCGCGGCGCAGTGGTGATCTTCCTCACCGGCGTGCTCGGCATCCTCGGTGCGTACGGCCTGCACGGCGTCGTGCCGCTCGCACTCGCGCTGGTCCTCGCCATCTTTGGCGCGAGCGCCTTCATGCCGGTGCTGAACGCGTTCACCGCGGAGCTGTTTCCGACCGAGCTTCGCGCCGACGCCTTCGCGTGGTCGAACAACCTGCTCGGGCGCTTCACCTACGTCTTCTCGCCCTACGCGCTCGGGCTCGCGGCTCACTCGATCGGGTGGGGACGCGCGATGCAGTTCACGACGGTAGGTCCGGTGCTCGCCCTCGTCGTCATTTTGGTCTCCTTCCCCGAGACGAACGCGCGCGAGCTCGACGACCCGACGCTCCTTCACTAGTCACCGATGATCTTGACGAGCACCCGCTTCGGGCGGCGGCCATCGAACTCGCCGTAAAAGATCTGCTCCCACGGTCCGAAATCGAGCCTCCCGTTCGTGACCGCGACGACGACCTCGCGTCCCATGATTTGCCGCTTGTGGTGCGCATCGCCGTTGTCTTCGCCGGTGCGATTGTGGTGGTAGCGCTCGGGGCTCGGGTCGAAGGGGGCGAGATGCTCGAGCCAGCGCTTGTAGTCGGCGTGGAGCCCGGGCTCGTCGTCGTTGATGAACACGCTCGCGGTGATGTGCATCGCGTTGACGAGACACAACCCTTCGCGGATCCCGCTCTTCGCGAGCTCGGCTTCGACGTCCGAGGTGATGTTGAGAAAGTCCATCCGCGCGGCCACGGTGAACGTGAGGTGAGCCGTGTGTGATTTCACGGCTCGGGCACGTACCCCGGTTCGAGGCCCGCGGCGCGGAGAACTGCGCGTGCCGGGCTGTCGGCGCGCTTGATGCGCAGCGGCCGTCGAGTTACGCGACTTCCCTCCGGGACGCGCATATGGCCAGCCGCTTTGACATCGATCGCTTCATGGAACAATCCGGTGCCGTCGAGCTGGACGACATCCCGTGGGAAGACGTCCCGAAGCACCCGCTCACGCCCGAGGCGCTGCGTGCGCTTCGCTACTTCATGACGACCGAGAGCGCGACGTTCTACTACCTGCGGAGCCTGATCCAGACGAAGCCCGCCCTCGACGAGCCCGAGTTCGCGCCCTTCCTGTGTGCGTGGGCCTTCGAGGAGGAATTTCACGGGCGCGCGTTCCTCAAGTTCATGCGCGCGTACGGCGTCGAAGTGAACGAGGACTACCGCGCGAAGATGTACGCGCGTCGAACCGGGGGCGAGAAGAAGGATGAGATCGGTCAATTCATCCTTGCGTCGATGTTCCCCGATGCTTGGCCTGCGGCCCACATGGCGTGGGGTGCGATCCAGGAGTGGACGACCTACACGGCGTACACCCAGCTCATCGCGCGGACCGGCCACCCCGTGCTCGAGACGATCTGCCGCCGGATCATGAAGCAGGAACTCCGGCACTTCTCCTTCTACTTCCATCAGGCCGAGCAGCGGCTCCAGGCTTCCCGCTTCGCGCAGCAGCTGACCTCCGCGACGTTGAAATTTGCGTGGACGCCCGTCGGTGACGGGATGTCGTCGAAGAGCGATGTCGCGCACGCGCTGCAGTTCCTCTTCGACGGGTTCGAGGGTACGGTCGTCGCGAGCATCGAGAAGAAGATCCGCCAGCTGCCTGGTCTCGAGTGGTTCGACCTGCTCAGCAAGTACGTCTCGCAGAACGACATTCGACGCGCGCCATCGAACTGGCTGTCGGTTCCGAGCGGTTCCGAAGAGCCGCTCGCGGTTCTCGCGTGAACGCATGCGACGCCAACGGACGGCCGCCTTCGGCCTCGCGGTGAGCCTCGCCGCGGCGGGGTGTGCGCCCCTGCCGGTTCCCGATCCGAAGGCCGCTGACGCGCGTTCACTCGGGCGGTCGTTGCCCCGTGCGATGAGCCTCCTCCCCGAGGACGTCCTCGCGTTCATGTGGTCGAGCGAGCCCGCGCACCTCGTCGAGGCGGTGGGGCTGGGCCAGCTCTTCGCGGCGCTGCCGCTGCGCCGAGCGGAGGTCGCCGTCGCGTCGCTCCGTCGCCTCGGCGTCGATCTGGGCGATCTCGACGGGCTGCGAGACCTGGGCGTCGATGCGAACGGCGAGGTCGCGGTCGCGCTCCTCGAGCCCGAGCTTCTGGGTGTCGTCCTCACGCTTCGTGACGCTCCGCGCTTCGAGCGCGCTTGCGCGGAGTTCCACGTTCGCTCGAACCGCTCCTCACCGGTCGTCTCGCTTGGTGACGCGCGCGTGTACGGGGCCGACGAGCTTGCCGTCGCAGTGCGCGAGCGAGCCGCGCTCCTCACCGTCGGTCGCGGAGCACACCTCGCTGCCGGGCTCCTCTCGCGTGCGGCCGGTCGCCTGCGGCTCGCGGATTCTTCCCGAGCGCTCGCGCTCTTCGAGGCTGTCCGGGTCGAGGGGACCTCCGCGAAGGCGAGACCTGCGCCGCGTGCGTCGGTTGGGTTCTTTGCCGGACGGCGGGCGCTGGCGTTGCTCCTCGACCCACCGGACGGCGAGGTGGTCGGCGACCTCACCGCAGCGCAGCGGCGGCTCGAGGCAAGGCACGCGGACGACCTCCTCGCGATGCGGCGAGCCGCGGCGTCCCCCGAGGAGATCCTCCGTCGCGACGCACGCCATCGCGATCGGCTCGCGCTCCTTCGACCCATCGACGAGGCCACGCCGCGGGAGATCCTCGCGAGCACCGTGGAAGCCATCGGTGGCACGCTGGCGTTCGATGGGGGGGGTGGGGCGACTCCATCCTCCAGGGTCACCCTCGTCGGGCATGCGGTCCTCGCGCCAGAGCCATGGCCCGCGCTCGACGCCGCCCTGCTCCGCCGCGTGTTCGAGCAGGACCGCCTCGATCCGTTGAAGCTCCTCGAGGGGAAGCTCGGGGTCGACGCGAACGGGGTCGCGGTCCGGGCCGTCGACGTCGGAGCGCTCGCGCTCGCGATGACGCTTTCGCCGCAGGAGCAGGCGGGCGGCACCTCGGAGCCACGGTCGCCTTCCTCCAAGGAGCCCGCCGTTCCCCCTGAGCGCGCTGCCCTCGAGGGCGAGCTCCGCGACCTGCAGCGCGAGCTCGACGTGAGCCTTCGGGCCGAGCGTGATCGTCGGCTTGCGCACCGGAAGGCTCGCGCTTCGGGGCGAGTCGTTCTCGATGCGCGTGCGACGCGGGAGGCAGGAGGCGTGCGGTTCGAGGGCACGCTCGCGCTCGCGAGAGGCGGACTTCTCCTCGCGCTCTCGGATCTCGCGGCGAGCGTCACCGGTGCGATCGAGGAGGACCCGCTCATCGAGCGCACTGCGAAGCGTCACCGCGAGGTGCTCGAACGCCGTCGCTCGGAATTGCTCGACCAACTCTACCGCGCACCGCAGCCCGCCGACGCGAGCGCCGGGCCCTGAGTCAGGGCGCCGTCTTCGGTTGACCTGGCCGGCTGCCGTCCGAGAGCGTGTCTTCGGTGAGCTCCGGCACGTCGCGCTTCGCGTCGAAGGTGAGCTCGAGATCGAGGATGTTGTCTTCGCCCTCCTTGATCTCGAAGGGCTTCGTCACGCTGAGCAGGTTCGCTTGCGGGAGCATCGCGCTCACGTCGACCTTGCCGACGGGGATCCCCTCGATGCGATAGGCGCCGTCGAGCCCCGTGACCGCGGTGGTCGCGTATCGAAAGTGGAAGACGTGGGCCACCATGAAGGCGCGCGACATCTGGTCGCGTAGCCAGTAGCGCCCGTACCCGCGCGAGTAGAGCTTGACCGGGGTGCCCTGCGGCGTCGCGACGATGCCAGCCGGCAGCTTCGCACCATCGAGCCAGGGCAGGTAGCTCGTGGTGTCGGTCTCGAGGTTTCGGACCTCGATGTGTTGCCCATCGGTCATGGCGATGCTGCGCGTCGAGTACGCGCACCCTCGCACGGTGACGGGGATGGCCTGCTTCTTCGGCGGGACGAAGCCCTTGTACCGCGTGACCGAGACGATCGCGTCGGCCAGCGCGCTGTCCTGCCCGACGCGGAACAGCTTGCCATACATCGCGCCGGCTTCACCCTCGCAGCCCTTCGGGTAGACCCTCGGCGTCGCGGGCGCCGGATCTCCCTTGATCTTGATCATGCCTCGAAGGGTGCCGGTCGGACCCGTGTAAGGCTGCATCGGCACCGGAGTCGCCGAGGCTTCGCTGCCGCTCGGTGTGGCGGTGTCGCTCGGTGAGGCGCTCACGCTCGGTGTGGCGCTGACGTTTGGTGCGACGGTGGCGTTCGCGGTCCCGGTCCCGGTCACGGCGCGGCTCGGCGCCGGCGGGCCCGAGTCGCAGCCGAGCAGGTGCCCTGCGACGAGGGCGAGGGCGAGGCCGTGCGGCGCGCGCATGATCGTGGGGTCGACTCAGCGAAGCGCCTGGGCGCCGCCGAGCACCGAGTCGAGGGCCATCCCGAGCGAGGTCGTCGGCCACAGCCCGATGAGGAGCACCAGCGCCGCGCTGAGGATCAGCGCCGCGTTGACGTAGCCCGAGCGCATCGGCACGGCGATCACGGCACCGGGTGCCGGCTCGCGCATGTACATGAACACCAGCACGCGGAGATAGTAGTAGGCCGCGATGACGCTGTTCAGCAGCAAGAGGACGGTGAGGACGTTCAGCCCGGCGCCGATGCCAGCGCGCGCGACGTAAAGCTTGGCGAAGAAGCCCGCGGTCGGCGGCATGCCCGCGAGCGACAGCAGGAAGAACGAGAGCGCGAGCGCCGCCGCCGGGTGCCGCTTGCCGATCCCGGCGAGATCCTCGTAGCTGACGGCCTCACGACCGCGGCTCCCGCACAGGATGAGGGCCGCGAACGCACCGGCCGTCGAGACGGTGTAGCTGAGCAGGTAGAACATCACGCTCCCCTGTGCTCCCGTCTCTTGCTTGATCATCGCGACGACCCCGACGAGGACGTAGCCCGCATGCGCGATGCTCGAGTAGGCGAGCATGCGCTTGACCGACTCTTGCCGACCGGCGACGAGGTTCGAGATCGTCATCGTCAACACGGCGAGGGTCGCGAGGAGTGGCGGCCATCCGGCCCCCCAAGACATGCTCGCCTTGTCGCCGAACACACCGAGCAGCACGCGCAGCATCATCGCGAATGCTGCGCTCTTCACCGCCACTGCCATGAAGCTCGTCGCGGGGGTCGGGGCGCCCTCGTACGCGTCCGGCGTCCACATGTGGAACGGCACGGCGCTCACCTTGAACGCGAGACCCGCGGTGATGAGGACCATCGCGAGCAGCAGCATCCCGAAGTCGGCCTGCCGACCCCCGAGCCCGCCGCGGATGACCGCGCCGATGCTCGCGAGGTCGGTCTTGCCGGTGACGCCGTAGAGCAGGGCGCCGCCGTAGAGCAGCAGCGCCGCCGCGAACGAGCCGAGGAGGAAGTACTTCACCGCCCCCTCGGTCGAGCGGAGCGAGCCGCGCCGAAAGCCGACCATCGCGTAGACGCCGATGGACATCGTCTCGAGGCCGATGAACAGCGAGAGGAGGTCCCCCGAGGCCGCGAGGATCATCGCGCCCACCGTGGAGAAGACGAGCAGCGGGAAGAACTCGCCGCGGTCGAGCTTGTGTTCCGGAAGGTAGCCCCCCGCCATCAGCGCGGCGAGACCGGCGCCAAGGCAAAGGACGAGCTCGAAGAACAGGCTGAAACGGTCGACGATGAGCCAGGGCGCCGCGGCGGGGGCGCCCGGGAGGTTCTCAGGTCCGACGATCCAGAGCGCTCCCGCGACGATCGCGCCGACGAGGAACACCACGAACGTGCCGAGTGCGAGGTCCGATGCGGGGCCCTCCTCACGTTGGCTTCCGAACGCCTCGGTCAACATCAGACCGAGGCCACCGAGCGCGACGACGAGCATCGGCGCGAGCGCGATCAGGGCGTCTTTCATTGCGCACCTCCGGCGTTCCCTTTGAGTCGAAGGGCAGGATCTTTGATCTTCTCGAGGAAGCCCGGGCGAGCACCCCCCGCTCGGTTCGAGTCGTCGGCGCTCGCGGGGCGGGGCGCCGGCTGCAGCGCTTGCGCGGCGGCAGGGCGGGGGGCGGCGGCGGCCTCGGGCTCAGGGGTGCTGGCCACGGCGACGTCGGCGTCGGGAGCACCCTTCAAGAATGCAGGCGAGAACATGTCCTTCGGGAGCAGCCGCGCGGAGGTCGGCGTCTCGGGCACGTCGGTGTAGAGCCTGACGAACTGCGATTGGTACGACTCGACGGCGGGACGCATGCGGTCCGTGAAGATCGACGGGAAGAAGCCGATCACGAAGATCATGAGGATGAGGGGCGCGAGCGCGAGCGACTCGCGGGGCGTGATGTCGTCGAGGTGCTTGTTCTTCGGGTTCGAGAGCTGCCCGAAGAACACCTTCTGCACCATGCCGAGCATGTACACCGCCGCGAGGATGACGCCGAACGCGGCACCGACCGCCTCGATCGGCCCGAACTGGTTCAGACGCTTCGAGACGAAGGTCCCGGCGATGACCATGAACTCACCAACGAAACCATTGGTGCCCGGCACGCCGATCGAGGCCATCGTCACGATGATGAAGAGGACCGTGTAGACCGGCATCACCTTCGCGAGGCCGCCGAACTCGCTGACCTCACGGGTGTGGCGTCGATCGTAGACCACGCCCACGAGGAGGAAGAGGGCTCCCGTCGCGATGCCGTGGTTCACCATCTGCAGAATGGCTCCCTGGATGCCGCTCGGGGTGGCTCCGAAGAGGCCGAGCATCACGAAGCCGAGGTGGGCGACCGAGGAGTAGGCGACGAGCTTCTTGATGTCATCCTGCTTCCACGCGCAGAGCGCGCCGTAGAGGATGCCGCCGATCACCGCGAAGGCGCCGAGGTTTCCGGCGAGGATGGCCGAGCGGAACGGGAACAGGCCCATCGAGAAGCGCAGGTACGCGTAGGTGCCGAGCTTCAACATCACCGCCGCGAGGACGATCGAGCCGCCGGTGGGCGCCTGCACGTGGGCATCGGGAAGCCAGGTGTGGAGCGGCCACATCGGCACCTTGATGAAGAAGGCGAGCGAGAACGCGAACCAGCAGAGAAACTGCGCGGTCATCGCGATCGGCTTCTGCGTGTCGGGCAGGACGACCCGCGAGAGCGCGAGGTAGTCGAAGGTCCATTGGTTCGTCAGCTCGTGATGCGTCCAGACGAGGTAGAGCATCGCGGCGAGCATCAGCACCGAGCCCGTCATCGTGAAGAGGAAGAACTTGACCGATGCCTTGATCTTCTCCGCGCCGCCCCAGATGCCGATCATGAGGAACATCGGCACGAGCATCAGCTCCCAGAAGACATAGAACACGAACAGGTCGAGCGCGACGAACGCGCCGATCATCGCGCCCTGAAGGACGAGGAACGCCGCGCACAGCTCCTTGTGGCGGCTCTTGATCGAACCGAACGAGGCGAACGCGGCGATGGGCGTCGTGAAGGTGGTGAGGACGATGAGCCAGACGCTCATGCCGTCCGTCGCGACGTGCCAGCGAATCCCCGCCGCTTCGACCCACGGAACGATGTGCTGGAAGTGCCAGCCCGGCGTCATCGGGACGGTCAGGAGCGCGAGCGACGCGACGAAGCTCACCGCGAAGACGGCGTAGGTGAAGCCGCGCAGCAAACCCGGCATCTGGCGCGGCAGGAACAGGATGAAGAGCCCCGCGACGATTGGCAGGCCGATCAACACATCGAGCAGGTAGGGCCACTCAGCGGGCGCCTCGCCCGCCTTGGGGGCCGCCAGCGCGGCGACGTCGGGCCAGAGCCAGCCCACCGAGGCGAGCAGCAGAAACGTGACCGCAGCGAGGCCGACACGATGCTTGGTCGCGGCGGTTTTCGGCATCACGTAGGCGACGAGCGCTGCGAGGAGCGCGGGGATCCCGGTCGCAAGGCTCACGGTGCGCCTCCTTCCGTCGTGGCGTCACCGATGGCTCTTTTCGCGCCGCCAGCCGGCGCGGGTCCCTTCGTGCAGCAGTCGTTGCCCATCTCTCGGCACGGCGTGTAGGTGGTCTTGCTGATCCCGCCGAACACGTTGCGCACCTCGAGGTGAACCTGGCGTGTTTCGCAGCGATCGAGCTTCGTCGTGAAGCTCGCGTTGGTGGTGAAGTCTCCGGATGGGGCCGCGTCGCCTTCAGCCCAGCGGTAGCTGTAGCCGTGGCCGGGGGCCGCGGTGAGCGTGACGTCGCCGCTGGAGCGGAGGCGTGCCGTGTCGAGCTCGGCACTCGCGTGGGGCGTCAGGACGAACCAGCCGATCCCCGCGACGCCGAGCACCATGCTGGCGGCGTACACCTGGACGCGACCGGTCTGCAACAGCCGGAGGAGCGCGCCGAGCAGCTGCACGATGCCGGAGGTGAGCCGGGCGATCACGCCGTCGATCAGCCACTTGTCCATCGCGACGGCGGTCTCGCCCATCGCGTCGATGAAGCCGAGGATGGTCGCATCGTAGAACTCGTCGACGCGCCACTTGTCGCGCACGATGCGGTGCAGTCCGGGCGCCGCAGCGACGAACGCCGCGGCAGGCTTGCCGCCCTGCAAGACGTAGACGTAGTAGGCGCCGCCCGACCCCGCGAGGAAGATCGCGGCACCGACGCCGAGCAGCGGGAACATCATCGCGTGCGCCCCGGCCCGCTCGACGATGTGCGTCGATGCCGTCGCGAACACCGGATGCCAGAAGCGCTCGAGGGCAGTGAGGTGCAGGGGCTCCGCGTAGACGACCCAGAAGAGCGCCGCGAACACCGCGAGGACCCCGAGCGGCAGCGTCATCTGCCAGGGCGACTCGTGGGGCGCCTCGCCCTCGAGCGGCTCGTCACCGTGGTGCTCGTGGTGGCCATCGTGGCCGTGCGACTTCGCGGCCTTGACGATCTTCCAGCCTCGGAAATCGCCCCAGAACGTGAGGAAATACGCGCGGAACATGTAGAAGGCGGTGCACACCGCGCCGACCACGCCGACCGCGTAGATCGCCTGTCCGTACCAAGCGGGCGCCACCCAGAGGCCCTTCTGCGTCGTCTGGATCTGGTTCGCGAACGCCTTGAACAGCACCTCGTCCTTCGAGAAGAAGCCGCTCGTGAAGGGACAACCGGCGATCGCGAGGCACGAGACGAGGAAGGTCGCATGCGTGATCGGCATGTGCTTGCGCAGGCCGCCCATGTTGCGCATGTCCTGCGAGCCCTCCTCGTCGTGGATCACGTGGTGCATCGCGTGGATCACCGAACCCGCGCAGAGGAAGAGGCAGCCCTTGAAGAAGGCGTGCGTGAGGACGTGGAAGAAGCCGGCGGCGAACGCACCCGAGCCCACGCCGACGAACATGTACCCGAGCTGGCTCACGGTGGAGTAGGCGAGGACCTTCTTCAGGTCGGTCTGTGCGAACGCGATGCTCGCTGCGAAGACCGCCGTGACGGCACCGGTGCCGGCGACGACCGCCATCGCGAAGGGCGAGAGCGCGAAGATGAACGAGGTGCGCGCGACGAGGTAGATGCCCGCGGTGACCATCGTCGCCGCGTGAATCAGCGCCGAGACCGGCGTCGGGCCGGCCATCGCGTCGGGGAGCCAAACGTAAAGCGGCATCTGGGCGCTCTTGCCCATGCAGCCGACGAAGAGGGCGAGCGCGACGAGGGTCGGTACGCTGGCGCGGAAGGGCTCGGACGGCATCAGGAAGGCGGGCAACTCGAGCCCCGGGATCGGCCAGAGGGTCCGCATCTGCGCGAGCGACGCGTGGCTTCGCTCAAGCGTCGAGAACTGCAGCGAGCCCGCGTAGTAGACGAGCATCGCCATCGCGACGAGCAGCCCGAAGTCGCCGATGCGGTTCGTGATGAACGCCTTCTTGCCGGCGCTGGCCTTCTTGTCTTCCGAGAACCAGAAGCCGATCAGCAGGTAGCTGCAGAGACCCACGCCTTCCCAGCCGACGAAGAGCACGGCGAGGTTGTCGCCGAGGATCAGCACCAGCATCGAGAAGACGAACAGGTTCAGGTACGCGAAGAACCGGTAGTAGCCCGGGTCTTTCTCCATGTACGAGCTGGAGTAGAGGTGGATGAGGAATCCCACCCCGGTGACCACCAGCATCATCACGCCGCTCAGCGGGTCGATGCTGAACGCGACGTCGATCGGGACGAGCGAAGTCCCGCCGTCGATGGTGAACCAGCGCCACGCGTTCCAGGTGAAGCGCGTCGCGGCATGCGCGTGGCCAGCCGCCCCATGGGCATCGTGGGGCGCGCCGACGAGCATGGCGAAGGCCACCAGGCACAGGATGAAGGAGCCTCCGACGGCCGAGAGCGCCATCGTCCGTACGCCCTGCTTGCCGAGGCGCTTGCCGAACACGCCGCATACGAAGGCTCCCACGAGCGGGAGCAGCAGCACGAGCGCGATGAGCGAGAAGTCGTCGGTAGGAAATTGAGTTCGGAGCTGTTCCATCGTCACGGTTCTCGCGGGCTCAGTTCTTCAGCGCCGTTGCCTCGTCGGAGCGCACGGAGCCGCGCAGACGGAAAAACGCCAGCACGATCGCGAGCCCCACGGCGGCCTCTGCCGCGGCGATCGCGATCACGAAAAAGGCCAGGATCTGGCCGGCGTGGTTTGCAGGATGAATCCGGTTGAACGCCACGAGCGTGAGGTTCACGGCGTTGAGCATGAGCTCGATGCTCATGAGGAGGACGAGCAGGTTGCGCCGCAGCAGGAAGCCCATCGCGCCGGTCGCAAACAGCGCCGCGGCGAGGACGAGGAACATCGAGATCGGGACGGTCATGCTTCTTCTCCTGCGGGGCGGTCCTCGGCGGGATTCGATTCGTCGGACGTCGAGGCGAGCGTCGGATCGGCTTGCTTGCCGCGGCCAACGGCGAGCGCACCGACGACCGCGACGAGCAGCAGCGCGCCGGTCAGCTCGAAGGGCACGACCTTCTCGGTGAACAGCTCTTGGCCGATCTTCTCGATCGTGCCGTAGGTGGCGGCCACGGCGGGCAGCGCCTTCGAGCGCTCCGCGGTCACGCTCGTCATCAGCGCTCCGGCGCCGAGCACGCAGGCGAGGAAGACCCCCGCGCCGACGTAGCGCGACACCTTGGCTCGGTCGTCCTGAGGCGACTCGGCGGAGGAGCCGAGGAGCATGACGACGAAGATGAACAGGATGACGACGGCCCCCGCGTAGACGATGAGCTGGATCGTCGCGAGGAACTCGGCGTGCAGCAGCAGGTAGCAGCCACAGATGCCGAGGATCGTCGTGAGCAGGCCCATCGCCCCGCGGATCGGGCGTCGCGCGGCGACGGTGGCAACGGCGCCACCGAGGGTGAGGAGCGCTGCGATCGCGAAGAACGCCCACTCCAACGTTTGCATCTTGGTCATCGGTCAGGTCCTGGTTGGCTCGTCCTGCGGAGGCTCACCGTCTGCGGCGTCGGTTCTCGGCCCGTGGCACGTGGCGGCACGTCGATGCGCGTCACTCGGCCGCGGCGGCCGGGTCGAGCTCGAGGGTGAGGCGGTTCGTCGACGAGCGTCCGCCGGTGCGGATGTACTCCTCGAACTCGCGGCGGAACTTCTTCAGGAAGCCGAGCGCCGGCATCGCCGTCCCCTCGCCAAATGCGCAGATCGTGTTGCCCATGATGCTGTTGGCGACCTCATGGAGGCGATTGAGGTCGTCGAGGGTTCCCTCTCCGGCGACGATCTTGTCGAGGATTCGCTCGAGCCAGCCGCTTCCCTCCCGGCACGGCGTGCACTGCCCGCACGACTCGATGCGGTAGAACCGCATCAGGTTTTGCATGGCGCGGACCGGGCAAGCCTGCGTCGACAGCACCGTCGCGCAGCACGTCCCGAGCATCGTCCCGAGCGGGCGGTAGGTCTCCACGCCCATCGGGACGTCGAGGACGCTCTTGCCATGCCACGCATGGAGCGGATGGTTCTCGGCGGGCGCATCGACGAGCTCGTCGGCGCGCAGGATTGGGGTCGACGAACCGCCGGGGATCACGGCGAGGAGCTCGCCGCCCTTCACGCCGCCGCCCAGGTCGTCGATGAGTTCGCGCAGCGTGAGGCCCACGGCGCACTCGAAGATGCCGGGCGTGTTGACGTGCCCGCTCACGCCGTAGAGCCGAGAGCCTCCCTCCTTCGGGTGCAGCGCGCTGATCTTCGAGAAGTTCTCACCGCCGAGGCGGAGCACCGTCGGCGCGGTGGCGATGCTCTCGAGGTTGTTCACCGTCGTCGGCATGCCGAACGCGCCGGACTGAGCGGGGAACGGTGGCTTGAGGCGGGGCTCGCCGCGCCGTCCCTCGAGGGAGTTCAGGAGCGACGTCTCTTCGCCGCAAATGTACGCGCCCGCGCCCGTGTGGACGTAGACCTCGACGGGATAGTCGACGCCGAACGGAGTCGCGCCGAGGTAGCCCTTCGCCTTTGCCTCGCGGATCGCGCCCCACAGCCGGTCCGTCGCGAGGTGGAGCTCGTCGCGAACGTAGATGTAGGCCACATGCGCGCCGATCGCGCGGCAGCCGATGATGCAGCCCTCGACGGTCGAGTGAGGATCCTGCTCCATCAGCGTGCGGTCCTTGAAGGTGCCGGGCTCGCCCTCGTCGGCGTTGATGACGAGGTAGTGCGGGCGCCCCGGGGCGACCTGAGGAGCCATGAAGCTCCATTTGATGCCCATCGGAAACCCGGCGCCGCCGCGGCCTCGCAGGTTCGCGGCCTTCATCTCGCCGACGATCTCCTCGCGGGACATCGTCATGGCGCGGCGAGCTTGGTCGTAGCCGCCGTCAGCGAGGTAGCGCTCGAGGGTGTAGCCGTCCGGGATGCCGTAGCGCCTGGTGAGGTGATCGGTACGTTGCAGCATGGCGGGCTCGGTGGTGCGCGGGTTGCGCTCAGGACTTTCGGAGTCGGTCGAGCAGGACGTCGACCTTCTCGGTGTTGAGGTTCTCGTGGTACTCGCGGTCGATCTGCATCATCGGGCCGCTGCCGCACGACGCGAGGCACTCCGCCGTATGC
>Ga0194129_10004723_pt1 | contig 17886 bp, 10 predicted proteins | sample TA2KigCa35mmetaG_FD_150862 | JGI IMG/M metagenome (GOLD analysis project Ga0194129, IMG submission 150862) | Freshwater microbial communities from Lake Tanganyika, Tanzania - TA2015038 Kigoma Deep Cast 35m | ecosystem: Environmental > Aquatic > Freshwater > Lake | place: Tanzania: Lake...
AGTTCACGACGTTCCGTCGGGCGTTCATGGCGGTGCCGGCGCAGATCATCTCGACGGGCAGGCGGATCGTGTTCCGCCTCTTGTCGTGGAACCCCTGGCAGCACGTCTTCTTCCGGCTGCTTGATCAACTGCGTACGCCGCTGCGATGCTGACGACGCTTCATGAAGCCGGAGTTCGGATGCTCCGGTCCCTATTCACCCCTGACCGCACGACGTGCAGCCGAGATCGACATGAGACTTCCGACAACCCGAGCCACGCAAACGGCACTCACGGCGCCGGGCGGACAAGTTGTGCGCCGACTCTCCATGCCGAAATGGCAGTGCGGCGCGCTTCGCACTCGCTTGTTTCAGGACTAGCGCGGCGCCCACGGGCCGGCGAGACACGCCTCTCGAACGTTCTAAAGATACGTTTCCAGGGTGAGCCGCATCTTCCGCAACTCGGCCAGTTGATCGACGTCTGGCAGCGGCGGCATGTGGGCGCACAGGGCCCGCTTGTAGCCCACCCGCTCCAACTGGGCCACGAGCTTTCCGTACTCGACGTTGCCCTGGCCGATCCGCACCTGGAAGGCATCCGGCTTCGAGTCGCGCAGGTGCACGTGCGCGACGTACTTGAGGATCGGCTCCCACGAGGCGGCCTTCTTCTGGCCGTAGATGAAGTGGCTGGGATCGAGCGTCACTCCCAGGCCGGGAACGTTGCGGCAGAGCGACGCCGTCGTCTCCGCATCGTGCGTCATCCGGCCGGCCGTCGTCTTGACCGCGACCACCGCGCCCAATCCCGACCCGATCGACACCAACTTCCTCAGGCGGTCGATCTCGCCGTTGAAGGGCGTGCCCTGTTCCGAGGACTCGACCACCATGGTCACGACGCCCAGCGACTTGGCCAGGCGGCAGCAGGCGGTGAACAGGTCGTACACCTCGGGCGTTTCGGCCGCCGCGAACGACACGGCCACGGGACGGAGTCGCTGCAGATCGCTGCACGCGGCGATCGCCGACTCCGGATTCGCCGCCACCGCGGCCGGCTGCAGGTGCCCGCCCACCTCGTGCACGTCAAGCTCGACCGCCGTGAACTCGAGTTCGGCAAGCCGCTCCATGGCGGCCGCCAGCGGCATGTCGGGCAGGCATTCGGTGCTGACACAGACGAACACGGCGCGGGCTCCGAGGGACGGTGGTCGACGGGGGCGTGGCGATCGGGAACGGCGCGCACGCCGCGCGGCGCCGTCAGACGAATCTGCCAGGGTAGCGGCAGCCGCGGCGAACTGGCAACCTCGCCGGGTTCCGTCGACGCCGTACAATCGCGAGGTCGGTCGGGTCGTCCTCCACGACCCGCCCGACGGAGGAGCACGCCCGATGCCGATCGAATCGCAGCAGCCGACGACGAGGGTGATTCTCGAGCACGCCAACCCGTGGAGCCGCTGGCTCGGCCGGGCGGGCTGGATCGTGGCCGGCGTGGCGCTGCTCTCCGCGATCGGCAGCGCCGGAGCCTTCTCGCGCTACTTCCAACGCGACGGCCGCGTCGAGGAGAAGTGGCACTCGCTCTCGAAGCTCTCCGGCAACAAGGTGGCGATCGTGAGCGTCACCGGCGCTATTCTCGGGGGCGAGGGGTTCGTCCGCAGCCAGCTCGAACGCGTCGCGGAGGACGAGTCGGTCAAGGCGATCGTGCTTCGCGTCGACTCCCCGGGCGGCACCGTCAGCGGCAGCGACGAGATCCACCACCGCCTCACGAGACTCGTCGAGAAACGCGACCTGCCGGTCGTCGTCAGCATGGGGGGCATCGCGGCCAGCGGCGGCTACTACGTGGCGATGGCCAACCGCGGCGCCGACGACGTGATCTTTGCGGAACCTGCCACGCTCACGGGATCGATCGGAGTCATCATTCCCCACTTCGACGTGTCCCAGGCCCTGCGGAAGTACGACATCCGCGACGACTCGATCGCCAGCGGCCCGCTCAAGGAAATGCTCAGCCCGACGAAGGATCGCACGCCGGATCTGGCCGAGCAGGAGCGGAAGCTCCTGCAGGAACTCGTCGACGACATGTTTCGACGCTTCAAGGAGATCGTGAAGGCCGGCCGGCCGAAGCTCGACGACGAGGCGGTCGCCAGGGTGGCCACCGGGCAGGTGTTCACCGCCCGACAGGCTCTCGATGCCGGGCTCGTGGACCGGATCGGGTTTCTCGAGGAAGCCGTCGATCGCGCGGTGGAGCTCGCCGGGCTGACCGCCGTAACGGCACGGGTGGTGAAGTACTCCAAGCCCAAGGGGCTGCTCGACGAGGTGCTCGGCGGCGCATCCCCGACCGGCCGCGTGGATCTTGCGGCCCTCGCGGAACTCACGTCGCCGAGAGGCTGGTACCTGTGCAGTTGGCTGCCGGCCCTGATCCGCAGCGAGTGATCACGCCAGCACCGCGGCGATCGGCTTCCCAGCGTTGCCGATCCGGAAGGGACGCCCGTTGGGCGCCAGGAACTCCTGCTGCCAGGGAAACCCGCACGCCGCCGCGATCGTGGCGTTGAAGTCCGCCACGCTGACCGCGTCGCCGTCGGGAGTCCTGCCGGCCGCGTCGCTCGCACCGTACACGAGGCCCGCCTTGACGCCGGCGCCGGCGAGCACCCCGGAAAAAACAGCCGGATGGTGGTCGCGCCCCCCGTTCTCGTTGATCTTCGGCGAGCGGCCGAACTCGGTCCCGAGCACCACGAGCGTGCTCGCGAGCAGCCCCCGCGACTCGAGGTCTGCCAGCAGTGCCGCCAGGGCCGCGTCGAGTTCCCCGGCCTTCTCCGGCAACTCGTCCCACAGGTCCCGGTGCATGTCCCAGCCCGCCGACTCCACTTCGACGCACCGGACCCCGCTCTCCACCAGCCTCCGGGCCAGAAGGCAGCCCTGCCCCAGCCGCGAGGTTCCGTACTTCTCGCGAGTCGGCGCATCCTCCCGCGAGATGTCGAAGGCCGCGAGGTCGCCGCTGCCCATCAGCCGCACGGCGTCGGCATACATCCGGTCGTAGGCGGCGATCTGCGGGCCGGCATAGTGGCCGCGGAAGTCGCGGTCGATGCGGTCGGCGAGGGCAAGTCGCCGCTCGAAGTTGGCCGGCGAGAGGTACTCCGGCCGGCGGATGTTCTCCAGGCCGCGCCGCGGATCGGCCACCGGCACGGGAGTGACCGCCGGGTCGAGGAACCCGCAGCCCGGATGCTCGTTGCCGTTGCCGACCAGCACGTAGCCCGGCAGATCGCGGCTCCGCTTGCCGAGCACGTGCACGACCCACGAGCCCAGGGACGGGTGGCGGACGCTGGCGAGCTCGGGATAGCTCGTCCGCAGCAGGTACGTGCCCTGCTCGTGCGCGCCGGTCTCGGTGGTGAGCGACCGGATGATCGTGAGCCTGTCCGCAAGGCCGGCGAGCCTGGGCAGGTGCTCGCCGAACGAGACGCCCGGCAGCGTCGTGGCGATCACCCGCGTCTCCCCCTGCTCCTCCCGGCCGGGCTTGGGATCGAAGGTGTCGAGGTGGCTCATCGCGCCGCGCATCATCAGGTAGATCACGTTCGCGCCGGTCGGCACCGGCGCGTCGGCCGCCGCCCGGCCGGCCGGCACTCCGTCCAGCAGGGTCAGGCCGAAGGCCGCCTTGGCCGCGCTGCCGAGCAGGGTCCGGCGGGCGATGCGGTCATCGGCCGAGGCGATCAGTCGTGACATGGCGGGGCCTCACTGGATGAAGAGGAACTCACGGGTATTGAGCAGCGCCCAGACGAGGTTGCCGCAGCCGGTGGCGGAATCGACCGCGGTGAGTTCCTCCACGGCGGCCCGACGATCCTCGGCCGACGGCTCCCGGGAAAGAATGGAGAGAAAGACCGCATCGACCACTTCCTCGGGGTCGCGCTGCATCACCGTCTCGTAGATCACGGAGCCCTCCTCCAGCGTGGCATGCGTGACCGGCCCGTTGAACATCGCCAGGATCTGCGGGATGGTCGGCACCGTGCGGCCGCCGTCGATCGACTCGCGATCGCTCTGGCCGAACTGGCGGAGGAAGTGGCCGAGCGGCAGCGGCGTCGGCATCTCGCTGGCCTTCATCAGCCACAATCCCTGGTAGCCGCACTCCCGCGCATACCGCCGTTGGCGGGCCGCCGGACCGAAGCGGACCATGAATCGGTCGAACTGCCGCTCCACGTCGGCGACGGTCGCCGTCCGCAGATCGATGGCCGCCACCTCGGCGACGTCGGCCACCGTCGGCCGCTGCACCGTCCAGGGATTGCGGGCGATCAGCCCGACGATCGAGTCCCAGACCTGTTCGGCGGTCATGCGCCTCAGCGCCGGCCCCGCGAACCGGAAGGGTTCGGCCGACGTCGGGTCGTGGAGCACGGCCCGCCGCTGGTAGGCCCCGGTCGACACCAGCACCCGGACATACTCCCGGACGTCGAAGTCGAGGCGGATCATGAGGCCGGCCAGGTGCTCGAGCAGTTCCCGATCACTGGGGGGGTTCTGATCCCGGAAGTCGTCGACGGGCTCCACCAGCCCGACCCCCATCACCTTCTTCCAGATCCGGTTGGCGATCGTACGGGCGAACTGGCGGTTGCTCCGCGACACGACCCACCTGGCGAACTGCTCGCGGCCGTCGGCATTGCGGACGGTGGCAGGAACGTCGCCCCAGAGGATCTCCGGCTCGACCCGGTCCAGCGGTCTCGCGTCGTCGTACTGGTAGTCGTGCGGGAGTTTCAGGCTGGCTTCCTTGAAGCTCACCGCCGTCGCGTTGGCCAGGATGAACTGGATCATCGGCCCCGACTTCCTCCCCTTCTCCTCCCGGATTTCCCTGATCAGGGTCCGGACGACCGGCGGCGGCACCGGCTTGGGATCCTGGCCCGGCTTGGCGGGTCGGATGCCCGCGTTCAGGCGGGTTCGCGTTCCCGCGGTGAAGGCGGCGAGCTCGTAGAACTGGTGCTGCGTCCAGCGGTCGAAGGGGTGGTCGTGGCACTGGGCGCAGCCGATCTGCGTTCCCAGCAGCACCCGCACGGTGTTGTCGACGTAGGGCAGCGGCATGCCGTCGTCGCGCAGCTGGAAGCCAACCGCCGGATTCTCCCAGGGCCTGCCGTCGGCCGTGAGCATCTCGTGCACCCACTCGTCGTAGCGGCGGTTGGTGCGGATGGAATCCTTGATCCAGGCCAGGTAGGGCTCCAGGACCAGATTCTTCTGCGGCCGCTCCGCGAGCCTGAGCACGTCGGCCCAATGGTTGTAGAAGTGGCTCACGTAGTCGGGGCTCTCGAGCAGCCGCTCGATCAGCGCGTCGCGCTTCTCGGGCGAGGCGTCCTCGAGGAACGCCCGCGCCTCCTCGTAGGATGGGATGCGACCCGCCAGTTCGAGGACCATCCGCCTGACGAACTGCGAATCGTCCAGGGGCGTGGAGGGCTCGACACCGTGTTCCCGCCAACGTCCGGCGAGATGGTCGTCGATCGCCGCGGCCTCGCGCCTCACCCGGGCCCGACGGGAACCATCGATCCTCGCGACCGCCATCACCGGGCCGGACGGAGGGATGGTCACCGCGACGGGCAGCTTCGCGAGAGTCGGGAGCGGCTCCGGCGGTGCCGTGGTCGCCGCCAGGCATGCGGCCGCAAGCATCCCCACGACACCTGTCACCGGGCCCGCTCGTTTCCGCATCAACTCCCCGATCATGGCTGCCTCAGCGTCGCTTCGTCCGGTCAGGATCCGTGCTTGAAGGTCAACGAAACACCCGCCTGAAAAAGGGGCTCGTCCGGGTCTTCAACGGTCACGATTCCGTAAGGTTCCGCCGCCGCCACTCCTCCCAGACCGCCACTCCTCCCAGACCGCCACTCCTCCCAGACCGCCACTCCTCCCAGACCGCCACTCCTCCCAGACCGTCACGCCCCCAACTCGTCCCGCCCCGCCCGGGCCACGGCGGCCAGATCGTCGGGGGTCGGGGGTCTGCCTGCGGCCCGGGCCAACGCCATGCGGCACCAGGCGTCGGCTGCCGGAAGCACCCGATCGTCGCCGCGGGCGTCGGCATGGTGGGCGACCGCCAGCACGCTGGTCGCGTCTCGAACCGCCGCCGAAAGTGCGGCCACCTGGAGCTGCCGCTCGGCCAACGACCTTCCGTACCGCCTCAGCGCCCGGTCGATGGCCACGGCGAGCCGACCCAGCCGACGACGGGCCGACCGCGCATGCCGTCGCAGGCCACGATCGAGGATGCCGCCGTCTTCGCCCGCAGCAGAGGCCTGCAGGCCCGTCCGCCAGGCGACCCAATCCGCGGCCCGGCGCCACGCGGCCGCGTGGCGGGAAGACGCCAGTGGATGGTGCCGGGCCAGACCCTTGAACAGCGCCAGTCCGAGCAGGTCGCTCTCCCCCTCGTAGACCGATACGGCGAAATGGTCGTGAAACGAATCCCCGAGCGGATGACCGACGAGAAACGCCCTGCCGCCATGGATCCCGAGGGCGTCGATCGCCGCGTCGCGGACGCAGTGGCTCGCCAGCACCTTCGCGGTGATCGCCTCCCATTCGCCCCCCTGGCCGGAGTCGATCGCGGCGGCGGCCCAGGCGGAGAGGGCGTCGCAGGCCATGGTCGCCGCGACGATCCTGCCGAATCGTGCCTGGATCAGCTCCCGCGCTGCGATCGGCTGCCCCCAGGTGATCCGCCGCTGCGCATGCTCGCGGGCGTGCGCCGCAAGCAGCCGCAGCGTGCCGGCAGCCTGCGCGGCGAGCGTCACGCGGCCCCGATTGAGTCCGTGCCAGATAATCGCCATGGCATCGCCGTCGCCCGCCGGCTGGAGCACGTCGCGTGGGTCGATTTCGAATCCGCAAAACTCGAGGGCCGCGTTGTGGGCGTGCTTGAGCGGGTGGAGGGCATAGCGGTGCAGGCGGAAGGTCGCCGTGTCGGCGTCGGGCAGCCGGACGAGCACCACGGCCGGCTTTCCGAAGCGAACGGCGAGCAGTTTCACGAGCCGGCCGTGGGCGGCCCCGGTGATGAACATCTTCGTCCCGGTGAGCAGCAGGCGGCCGTCGCGCTCCTCGATGACGGTCGTGACCCTGCCCAGGTCGCAACCGGCATCGGCCTCGGTGGCGGCGAAGATCGAGAGCGGCCGGCCGGCTGCGAGCCCGGGCAGGAGTCGCGATCGCTGGTCCGCCGAGCCGAAGCCGACGAGCGCGGAGACGGCGCCGATCGAGGAGTGGACCGCGAGCATGCCCGCCGCCGTAGGCACGTTCGCCGCCAGCCGCGTGGTCGCCTGGGCCAGGTCGAGCATCGACCCGCCGCTCCCACCGAGATCCTCCGGAACCGCCAGCCCCCAGAGGCCGACTTCGCCCAGGGCCGACTCCGCTGCGGCGGTGAAGACACCGGCGGGCGGCGGTGGAGCATCCGTGAGCGGCGCGGGGTGTGCCTCATGCGTTACGGGGCCGTACAGCAGCCCGTCGGTCCGCAGGATCGCGATCTCGGTCTCGGCCCGCTCGAGCACCGCCTCGATCCTGTCGGGCAGGGGTTCGGCGGCGGCGGCGGCGGCGGCGGCAAAGCCGCCCGGCCGAGCATGCCAGAGGGCGGCGGCGAGCCATGACCGCCGAACGCCCGCTTCAGCGCCGGGCGCCGCTTCGTCCACCGCTCGAGATCCACGCGCCTCCGTCGCCGCGCGAAGGCGGTCGCCGTGATGCTTCGCGATCACCCCCCGCCTCGGCTTCTGGGAAGCGGTCACCTCCCCGCGGGCGGGATCGAACGGCCGATCGAGCATCACGAACTGCCGCACCCGCCACGGCCGCGGCAGCAGGCCCTGCCGTCGGCCCAGCCGACGGGCGAGCCAGCGGACCACCCGCGGATGCCTGACTGCCTGGCGGCGGCTGGCGACCAACAGCCCCATCCGCGCGATCGCCGCCCGCAGGATCGCCGGCTCCGGCACCACGACCGCCACCGGCCGGCCTGCGTCGGAAACGACCACGCACACCTGCGCCACGGCATCGTCCTCGGCGAGCGCCGCTTCCACCGCGGCCGGCGGGAGCTTCACGCCGTTCGACAGGACGACCACGTCACCCAACCTGCCCTTGATCCGCAGGTGGCCGGCGGCGTCGATCTCCGCCAGGTCGCCCGTCGCCAGCCAGCCGTCATCGGCATCGGCGGCCGGGGCGTCGCCCGTCGGTGCGATCACGCCCACGCACCGGCCCGGAGTCCTGACGAGCAGCTGCCCACGGGTGGCCGGACGGTCGTCGAGCCGGACCTCGACGCCGGGCAGGGGTGGACCGACGGTGCCGATCCGCGCGGTCCTGGGACTCGCCAACGCGACCACCGGCCCCGCTTCGGCCAGGCCGTAGCCGTCGACGAGCGGCAGACCGCGCGCCGCGAAAAACTCCGCCGTGCGACGGCGCAGCGGCGCCCCGCCGGAGACGCACACCCGCACCGCGCCGCCGAGCGCCGCGGCGAGGTCGCCGATCCTGCCGCTGACCGCTCCCCGCTCGAGCCGTTCGAAGAACGCGGGCACCCCGAGGATCACCGTCGGGGGCAGGGCGCGGCAGGCATCGAGCACTCGGGTCCGTTCGCCGACGACGTTGAGGCACGCGCCGCGAACCAAGGCCGTGTGGAGGTCCCCGGTGAGGGCCAGGGAGTGGCTCAAGGGCAGCCACGAGAGCCGCACGTCGCGCGGGTCGTCGAGGAACACCGACGCGGCCGCGCAGGCGTTGGCGGCGAGTGACCGCTGCGAGTGGATCACCCCATGCGGCCGGCCGGTCGTGCCCGAGGAGAGCACGATCACGGCCGGGGCGTCGGGATCGCAGCGCTGCACCGCCTCCCCGAGCCGATCGCCGACCTCTCCCTGGGCGGCGGTGAGTGGCCGCCAGGCCCGTCCCCTGAGCCCGAGGCCGCCCCGGTGATCCACGAGATCGAAGACGATGGTGCCGGCCAGGTCGCGGGGCGCGAGGCCCGCCACCCGGGAGGAGAAGATCACGCCGCGCGGGGCGAGCCACCCGAGGTGCCCGCGGTGCTCCACGAGCGACTCATCCGCATGCAGCGGCACGTGCACGAGCCCGGCGAGCAGGCAGGCCACGTCGACGAGGATCCAATCGGGCGCGTGTCGCCCCAGGTGGGCGACTCGATCCCCTCGCGACAAGCCCGCGGCAGCGAAGGCCTCGGCGAGCCCGAGTGCGGCGGCCGCGAGTTCACCCCACGTCCACTCGCGCGCGCCCCGATCGCATCCGGAGGCGGCCAGGCCATCCACGATCGCAGGCCGGTCGTAGGCCTCGACCACGCAGGCCCGCAGCAGCTCCACCAGCGAGCCCTGCCGGGCGGCTGGGGGGAGCGCGGCGGCGGAGCGAGTCGTGTCGGCGGCCAGCGGGTTCATCGTCCGACCCGTTCGAAAAGGACCGCGATGCCCTGTCCGAGGCCGATGCACATCGTCGCCAGGCCGTACCGACCGCCGGAGTCGCCCAGCGCGTGGAGCAGCGTGGTGGCGATCCGGGCCCCGCTGGCGCCGAGCGGATGGCCGATGGCCAGGGCCCCGCCACGCACATTGACCCGCCCGGCGTCGAGGCCGAGCTCGTCGATGCAGTGCAGGGCCTGGGCCGCGAAGGCTTCGTTGAGCTCCACCAGATCGACGTCGGGCAGCCGGATGCCCAGCGGCTCGACCCGGGCCAGGAGCTTCCGCGTGGCGTGGATCGGACCGGTGCCCATCGCGGCCGGTGGCACGCCGACGGCGGCCGTGGCGACGACGCGGGCGAGCGGCTCGAGCGACCATCGCTCCGCTGCGGCGGCGCTCATCACCACCAGCGCCGCGGCGCCGTCGCTCAGGGGAGCGGCGGTGGCCGCGGTGATCGAGCCGAGCATCGGCAGGAAGGCCGGCTCGAGTGCCGCCATCTTCTCCAGGCTGGTGTCGCCACGGATCGACTGGTCCCGGCCGGCTTCGACCAACGCCCCCGACTCGTCGTGGCCGAGCAGGCGGACGATCTCCCGATCGAACAGCCCCGCCGCCGCGGCCCGGGCCGCCTTGTGGTGGCTGGCGAGGGCGAACTCCTCCTGCCGGCGCCGGTCGATGCCGTGGACGGAGGCGAGGTGTTCGGCCGTGAGGCCCATCGAGAGCATGCCGCGGCTCGTGCGGGAGAACGCCCGCGGGTGGATGTCCACCGCCGACTCCATCGGCAGGTGGTGCATGTGCTCCACACCCCCCACGACCTGCACGTCGGCCGCACCGGCGACGATCGCATGGCAGGCCTGGGCGAGCGCCTGGAGCGAGGATCCACAGAGCCGGTTGACCGTGGTGGCCGCGGCCGAGAAGGGCAGGCCGGCCATCAGCGAAGCGGTGCGGCCCACGTTGCCGCCGAGTTCGCCGCGCTGCTGCGTCGCCCCGAGCACGACGTCCTCGATCTCCGCCGGGTCGACGCCGCTTCGCTCGACGGCCGCCTGCAGCACCGCCGCGGCCAGCTCGTCGCCGCGCACGTGGCGAAACAGGCCGCGGGCGCGATGCGCCCGCCCGATCGCCGTGCGACAGGCGGCCACGACGACCGGGGTGGTCGCCGCGTCACGGCTCGCATTGCGATTCCGGTGGCTCATCGGGGGACTCGGGTCAGGGCGTGAACGGGCGGCCGGAAGAGGCGTGATCCAGCAGCCTGGGCGTGGGCTGCATGCGGAGTCCGAGATCGACGAGCGGCTCGAGGCGGCGGACGACTTCCGCGGCCCCCAGCGAGTCGCCCCAAGCGAGCAGCCCGCCGCGAAACGCGGGGAAGCCCAGCGCGTGGATCACGGCGAGGTCGACGTCGCCGACATCGCGGACGAGTCCCTCGTCGATCACGCGGAGGGCCTCGAGCAGCATCGGCAGGAACAGCCGATCGACGAGCACGCGGTCGCTCGTGTCCCGGGGCGGATGGGCGTAGCGGGCGATCACCTCGCCGGCCCGGTCGTCGAAGCCCGCGGGCCGGGCGTGCGGCCCGGTGCCGGCGTAACGGTAGAAACCCGCGCCGGTCTTGCGGCCGAGCCTGCCGGCCTTGACCAGCGCCGGAATCACCGGCGAGGCCTCGATGCGGTCGCCGAAGGCGGCGCTCAGCACGAGCCCGGCATAGAAGGCCGTGTCGAGGCCGACCATGTCGTAGAGTTCGATCGGTCCCAGCGGCATCCCGAAGGCCCTGGCCGCCCGGTCGATGCGCTCCGCGGGCACGCCCTCGCGGAGCAGTTCGCCGGCCTCGTGCAGGTAGGGCATCAGGATCCGGTTGACGAGAAAGCCCGGGCTGTCGCTCACCACCACCGGCACCTTGCCGAGGCGTTTGGCGTGCGCCACGACCGCCGCCACGGTGCGGTCGCTCGTCGCCGGCCCGCGAACCACCTCGACGAGCATCATCCAACGCACCGGGTTGAAGAAGTGCATGCCGCAGAACCGTGCCGGCGCCTCGAGCCCGGCCGCCAACCGGCCGATCGGGTTGGTCGACGTGTTGGTGGCGATCACGGTGTCCGGTCCCACCACCCGCTCGATGTCGGCAAGGACCTGCTGCTTGACGTCGGGCCGCTCGGTCACGCTTTCGATCACGAGATCGACACCGGCGCACGAGGCGAGCGTGGCCGCGGACCGCAGCCGGGTCGCGTGGCCGAGGGCCGCGGTCGGATCCGCCGAGCCCGACCGCCGATCCCAGGCCGCCTCGTCGAGGATGCAGGGCACCGCGGCAGTGAGGGCCTGCTCGTCGATGTCGACGAGCACCAGTGGAAATCCCGATCGCAGGTGGCGGGTGGCGATGCCGCTGCCCATGATGCCCGCCCCGACCACGGCCGGATTCGCAATCACCGGCGCGGCCGCTGCGACGAGCGGATCGGCGACGCCGGGATCTCGGCGGTTGCGGTCGCCGATCGCGAACACGCGGAGCAGGTTCCCTGCGACCGGCGTCGCGGCGAGTCGGGCGAACGCGGCCGACTCGATCCGCGCGGCCGCGCGGGCATCGACGGCGCTGCCCGCGAGGATCGTCTGGAGGATCGCCGGCGGCGCCGGGTAGTGGCCGCCGGTGCGACCGAGGATGGCCGCGGCCGCGGTGGATTCGAGAAACTCGCGCTCGACCGGATCGAGCGTCACCGCCTCGGCCATGCGCGACCGCCGCCGCTCGATCGAGCCGTCGCGCCGGCGGATCGCGAGCAGCCGGATGGCCGACTCGACCGCCACGCCGGCGGGCACGCAGGCGTCGACGAGGCCCATGCGCTCCGCGGCGGACCCGTCGCAGGTCTCCCCCGACGCGGTCATCTCGACGGCCGGGCCAGGGCCGATCAGCCGCGGCAGCCGCACGGTCCCCCCCCAGCCCGGCAGCAGGCCGAGCTTCACTTCTGGACAGCCCAGGGCGGTGTGCGGCTCATCCGTGGCGACCCGCAGGTCGCACGCCAGCGCTAGCTCGAGCCCGCCGCCAAGACAGACGCCGTCGATCACGGCGACGGTGGCATACGCCGACGTCGAAAGCCGGTCGAACAGCCGCCGGCCCCGATCGCACGCGTCGACGAGCGCCGGCTGCCCTGCATCGCGGAGCGCGGCGAGCCGCTGGAGATCGGCGCCCGCAAAAAAACTCCCCGGCCGCGCCGAGACGATCACGACGCCCGTGGGCGGAGCGCCGTCGAGCAGGTCGAGCGCCGCGGCCAGATCCTCCAGCGCCTCGCGCGAGAGGACATTGTGCCGGTGGTCGGGCACCTGAAACACGAGCCTGACGAAACCGTCCGCGGCCCGTTCGATCGCGAGCGTCCGCAGTCCCCCTGGGATCACGGTCATTTCGGGGTGCTTCCGGCGGTTTCGCTTGCCTGGAACGTGAAAAACGCTAGTGTATCGGCAGTTTCTCGCGGCCGCAGGCGGCCCGGCGACGGTCACACGGAGGTCGAAACCGTACATGACGAGTCACGCGTCACGATCGAGCGCATCGGAGTCTCCGACCCACGCTCCGGCGGCATGGCAGACACCTGCGGGGTGCGTCGCCGCTTGGCTCGCGCTCGTGGCGATCGCGGTCGTCGGCCGCGTCTGGCAGCCCACGTGGAACGGCGAGCCGCTCTGGAACGCCACGCCGCTCACGGCGGTCGCGCTGGCGGCCGGATTCGTCTTCCCGCGGACCGCCATCGCGGCCAGCGTCCCCCTGGTGGCCCTCGGTCTTGGCAACCTCGCCCTGCCGGGCTACGGAAACCTGGGAGTCGCGGCGGTCGTCTACGCGGCCACCGCCTGGCCGGTGCTGCCGGGCGGCTGGGGCTTCCTCGGTCGATCGCGCCCCCGGTGGCTGGCCGTGATCGGCGGCAGCCTGGCGGGTTCGCTGGTGTTCTTCATCAGCACGAACCTGGCCCATTGGGCCTTCACCGCCGACTATCCGCGCTCCGCCGCCGGTCTCGTTGCCTGCTTCACCGCAGCCCTCCCCTTCTATCGCTGGATGCCCGTCGGCGACATCGCCTGGTCGCTGGTCGTGTTCGGGCTCCTGGAATCCGCCGGCATCGCCGCCGACGCCGCGCTCTCGCGGAGGTTGCGTCCGCATCCGGTTTCATCGCGGACGCTTGACTGACCGGAAAACCGGTCGAGAATATCGGAGCCTCGGATCGGATCGCGTTTGCGACCCCGTCCGCTCCCGCGGGAATGGCGGAATTGGCAGACGCGCCAGGTTGAGGGCCTGGTGGTAGTAATACCGTGCAGGTTCAAGTCCTGTTTCCCGCACTCGACCCTCGTCCTTCGCGCCGCAACGCCGCCCTTCGGGCCGTATGAGCAGCACATCCGACCCTTCGGCCGAGGAACAGATCGCCGACGCGCCGGCCGCTTCGCCGCGCCGGATTCCGATCGGCACGCAGCGGCCGGGCGCCGAAGTCCCTTCCTTGGCGCCACGATACGTCTCCGCGACACCGGCGGCTCCAGCCTCCGGGGAGACGGCGACGCCGCCGCCCGCAGGCGAGACGCTTCCCCGAGTCGAGCCGGCGGCTGCCCCGGCTCCGGCCGACGCGGGGGCGGTGTCAGCGGCCCCCGCGGGCACCGACTCCCGTGGACCCGGCCAGCACGACGCCGGCCGCCGCGAGGGGCGTGACCGCCGACGCGGCGACAAGCCGCGCGCCCCGACCGACGTGCTCCCGCCGGCCCGCCGTGTGGCCGTGCCCAACATCCGCGCCGGCCTCGACGAGGATCTGGAGGCCGACTTCGAGGCGGCGCTCGAGGGGGTGGCGCTCGAGGAGCTGTTGGAAGCCGGCGTTTCCGCCAAGGCGGAGGCCGCCATCGAGCCGGGCACGCGGCTGATGGCCACGGTGCTCTCCATCGGCCCTGACACCGCGTTCGTCGATCTGGGCGGCAGGCGTCAGGGCGCCATGAAGCTTGCGGCGCTGCTCGACGCAGGCCTGGAGATCCCCGCCGTCGGAGCCGGGATCGAGGTTTCCGTGGGCCGCCGCAGCGAAGAAGACAATCTCTACGACGTCGCCCTCGCAAATCGGGCCATCGCGGTCGAGGACTGGTCGCAGATCCAGGCAGGCATGGTCGTCGCAGCCCGGGTCGTGGCCGCGAACAAGGGGGGCCTGGAGTGCGAGGTTGCGGGCCTGCGCGGCTTCATGCCGGCGAGCCTGGTGAGCACCTGGCGGATCGAAAACCTCGAGGAGGTGGTCGGCCAGACGCTCGAGAGCCTGGTCACCGAAATCGTTCCAGAGGCCCGCAGGCTCGTCCTTTCCCGGCGGGCCGTGATCGAGAAGCAGGCGGCGGATGCCAAGGCCACGTTGCTCGAGACCCTCGAGCCGGGCATGGAGTTCGACGGCATCGTCCGCTCGGCCCGCGACTTCGGCGCCTTCGTCGACATCGGCAACGGGGTCGAAGGCCTGATCCACGTGAGTGAACTCTCGTGGGATCGGGTGGCGAGTGCCGCCGACGTGCTCAAGGCGGGCGACAGGGTTCGCGTGGTCGTCAAGAAGGTCGACCGACAGACCGGCAAGATCGGCCTCTCGGCCCGCGATCTTCTCGAAAGCCCGTGGAAGCGGGCGGGCGAGAAGTACCACGTCGGCGCCACGGTGCGGGGCGTGGTCAGTCGGATCGCCCAGTTTGGCGCCTTCGTCAAGCTCGAGCCGGGCGTCGAGGGGCTTGTGCACGTGTCCGAGCTCGCCACACGGCGGATTCGGCATGTGAGCGACGTGGCCCGCGAGGGGCAGCAGGTCGAGTGCCGGGTGATCGCCGTCGACCCCGACGAACAGCGGCTTTCGCTCTCCATCAAGGCCCTCGCGCCGGCTCCCGCAGCCCGCGATGAACGAGCCGCGGAGGAGCCCGACGCGGAGGAGGCCGACGCTCCGCCCCCCGCGAAGAAGCGGAACACGCCGCTCAAGGGAGGTGTCGGCGGAAACCAGTCGCAGGGCGAGAAGTTCGGCCTGCGGTGGTGAGCGGCCGGCGCCGCATCCCGATCACTCTCGGCTCGCGGCCGGAGGCGGGCTGGCAGCGGCCGGCGGATCCAAAAACTCCTCCACCACCGCGACCCAGGCGGCCACGCCGGCGGCCAGCGTGCCGCGGGGCTCGGGAGCGTAGCGCGGGGAGTGCAACGACGGGGGCGACTCGCCGCGGGCGGTGAACTCGGCCAGTCGCTCGGCCGGAACCGTGCCCAGCCGGAACATGCAACTCGGGACACCGGCGCCGCCGTAGAGGCTGAAGTCTTCGCCCCCCATCGTGGCCACGTCGGGCTGGACGCGATCGTCGCCGAGCGCCCGCCGCAGGGCGGCGGCGACCCGGTCGCTGACCTGCGGATCGTTGACGACCGCCGGCGTGGTCTCCTTCGACGACACCACGTCGGGCTCGGGAGCGCCGGCGGCCGCAGCGGCGGCGAGCGCCTTGCGGCGGATGCCGTCGAGGAGCCGCGCCCGGACTTCGGGGGTGAAGCTCCGCACGGTGAGCTGGAGGTGACAGTCGTCGGGGATCACGTTGTGCTTCGTGCCGCCGTGGATCGAACCCACCGTCACGACCGCCGGCTGCACGGGATCGATCTCCCGACTGACCAGCGACTGCAGGTCGACCACGAGCCGCGAGGCCACGAGGATCGGATCGACGGTGGTGTGCGGGTAGGCGCCGTGTCCGCCACGGCCGCGGATCGTGATGTCGACGCTGTCGACATTGGCGTTGATGGGGCCGCCCTTGCAGGCGACGGTGCCGGTGGCCCGATCGGCGGCGCAGTGCAGGGCGACGGCCGCGGCGGGCCGCGGGAACCTGGCGAACAGGCCGTCGGCGAGCATCGAGCGGGCGCCGCCCCCCTTCTCCTCGGCCGGCTGGAAGACGGCCAGGATCGTGCCCGACCAGCGATCCGGCCGCGTGACGAGGCACCGCAGGCCGCCGACGAGGGCCGCCACGTGCACGTCGTGCCCGCAGGCATGCATCACCCCCACGGTGGTTCCGCGGTCGTCTTTCACACGCACGCTCGAGGCGTACGGCAGGCCGGTCTGCTCGACGATCGGCAGGGCATCCATGTCGGCTCGGACCATGAGCACCGGCCCGCGGCCGTCGGGGCTGCGCAGCAGCCCGACCACGCCGTGGCCTCCCACGCCGGTGGTGACGTCGGCGCCGAGGGCCTTCAGTTCGGTGGCAACGCGGGCGGCGGTCTGCTCCTCGGCGAGCGAGAGTTCGGGGGCCTGATGCAGGTCCGTGTAGAGCGCGACCGCGGCATCGAGATGGTCCGCGAGCCAGGACTCGACGGCCGGCCCTTCGATCGCCCACGCTCCGGGTGCCGGTCCCGCGACCGCGGCCAGCAGGGCGACCACGGCCGGAAGCGACCGCCACGATCGGCGGGCGACACGGGCCACGCACGCCACTCCCGCGAGCGTTGCGAACCAGCCCCCCGGTTCGGGCAGCAGCAGCCCGTCCCAGGTGGTGGTGGCCGTGCCGACGTCGTAGACGCCGATCACCGCCGACCCGCTCACGCCGGCCGTCGCGAGGTCCTGACGGAAGTCGGTCAGGAAGTCCCCGAACAGCGGGGCGGTCCAGGCGGTGCTGCCGGTGCCGAGGGCACCGAAGAACTGGGGCTCGTAGGAGAACATCACCACCACGCCGGGGGTCGTGAGCGAGCCCGGATCGGCGACGTAGTTGGCCGCCAGGGTGCCGGAGATGGCCGCGGCCAGGCTGGCGGCGGTCGCCGGGGAGGGGTTCGAGAATCCCGCTGGATCGCCGCCGTCGAAGTTGTATGCCTGGATCGGCAGGAGATCGACGCCGAGTTCGGCGAAGCTGCTGGCCTGCTTGTAGGAGCCGGTCGTGCCGATCAGCGCGTCGGCCAGGCTCTTCGAGGCGAGGTACTGGCCGACGAGTCCCTGGTGTCCGAGAAAGCTGCCGCTCTTGAGCAGATACGAGTTCTCGCACTCCAGGAAGATGCCGTCGAAGGACCGCATCCCGGCGGTCACGAGCGCCTGCCGGACCACGTCGAAGTAGTCGACGTAGGCCTTGTAGGCGTCGGACGCGGCGTACTGCGTTCCCCAGTAGCCCTGGTCGAACGCCGACTTGGTCGCGTCGACGTTGAACCACAGCCGGCCCGCCCAGGTGCCCAGGCCCCCGACGAAGTTCACGATGTCCGACGACGACATCGAGTTGGGTGTCAGCGGGCCCATCACCCGGAACACGAGATCGCGGGGAGCGGCCTCGGCGAGCCGCTGGGCGGTGGGCACGTCGTAGGCGGCGTCGGACTGCATGACGAGCGACAGGCCGGCTGGCGTGTCGCCGAGGGCCGCCGGGCACGGCGTGCCGACCAGCGTCGCGGCCAGCCACGGGAGCCAGCGGGCATTCCTCGCTCGACGATGGGCCAGACCCGACATGCCGGCAGTCTACCGGCCCGTCGCTCCACCTCACCACGATGCGCGCGAGAGCGCTTTCGAGATCCGTGTATCTCCGGGAGCTATTGTCAAGAGTTGTGTTCAGAGGTCCTGAATCAGGCGGCGTTCTGCAGGACACCGTCGGTGAAGATTCTTCCTTCGAGAACAAGAACGATCTGGTGATGCGCGTTGAGTCGTCGCCAGCGT
>Ga0194129_10004730_pt1 | contig 17882 bp, 17 predicted proteins | sample TA2KigCa35mmetaG_FD_150862 | JGI IMG/M metagenome (GOLD analysis project Ga0194129, IMG submission 150862) | Freshwater microbial communities from Lake Tanganyika, Tanzania - TA2015038 Kigoma Deep Cast 35m | ecosystem: Environmental > Aquatic > Freshwater > Lake | place: Tanzania: Lake...
CTTGCAAAGATTGGCGAAAATAAAAGCCGAGAAAAAGACTGCTGCTAGTTCTGCCAATGCGGCTAAAAAGCCGGCAGCGACTCCTAGAAAAAAATCTCTTAAAGATTCATGAATTGGTCGAAATTTTTATATGTCATGTTTGGGACTAAGAATATTCAAGATGGCGTGCATATGCCTCTATTTGCTGTACAAAATGAACCAAAAATTCATTATGGTGAAATTTTCCCAAATAGGCAGAAAATTGATAAATATTATACGTTTATAATTGTTGACCCTGATGCACCCACTGGACCCCATATTCACCAGTGCATTTATAATATTCCCGGGGATAAAGTCCAAAAGGGGACGGTATTACTGCAGTATTATCCGCCAACTCCGCCAAAGGGTAGCGGAGAACACCGTTATTTTTGCATTTTGTATGAGCAAGCGGCGAAGATAATGAAGCCACCGGTTGTGAATAAAGACAAACGGGCTTATAAAAAATTTATTGATTTCACGAAAAAGATTGGCACAAAAATAATTCCAATCGCGAGCAAATATTTTATCTGCCAGTATGAAGGTGTCCAAAAGTAAAATGTAACTCTAATGCAGAGAGGCGATATAAAAACTTAGTTCCTATTTCTATTTTTTATTATTGATAAATACTTATGAATAATAAATTTTTATATGGGGTCGCAACTGCCTCACATCAAAATGAAGGTAATAATCATTTGAATAATTGGTGGGATTGGGAAATTAAAAAGAATCTAGAAAGATCCGGCATAGCATGTAATTCATTTGTAGAGTATAAAGCGGACATTGATTTAGTGAAAGCTCTTGGCTGCAATTCCTACCGCTTTTCGCTGGAGTGGAGCCGGATTTATTTAGATGAGTATAGAATTGACGAAGAAGCTATAGGAGTCTATAAAAAAATGGTTCGCTATTGTTTGAAGAACAATATTGAACCAATTATTACTCTCCATCATTTTACAAGACCGCTTTGGTTTGATTCCAAATTTGGTGGATTACATAGCACAATGTTTATATATCATTTTTCAAAATATGTGAAAACAGTTTGTAAAGAATTTGGCAAGGATGTTCGCTATTTGATAACATTTAATGAGCCAATGTTGGAGTGTGTTCATGGATATTTGAGGGGAACGCGCCCACCTGGGAGAAAAGGTGATTTTGAAAATATGTATTATGCCATTGAGAATATTATTGATTCACATTGTGTTGCATATGCAATTATTAAAAAATATAATAAGAACGCAATGGTTAGTATATCAAAAAATATGGTGGATTTTGAGAAACAATATCACTATGATTTAGTCAAATCCACAATCGAAGATCAAATTATTGAGAATTATAATTATTGTATATTGGATGCTTTTTACAAGGGAGTTCTGAATTTTGGGATAGGAATGATGGGATTCGGTTTTAATCGGGTTCGAAAAGATAATTCCTGGCGGGGAAAATTGGACTTTTTGGGTGTGAATCATTATAATGTTGGTTATGTTTCAATAAGCTGGAATTTAGATAATCCAGTAGATGTAAAATGCACACTAAAGGAAAGTATTTACAATAAAAACGCCATGAAATGGGACATAAAGCCTGATTCAATGCAGTGTGTATTGGATGGGCTGCGGATGCGCTATGGAAAAATAAAAATGATGATTACAGAGTCTGGAAGTGCAGAATTCAGTGCTAAAATAAATGGAAACAATTTTCAAAAAGAGATAATTGACACGCATTTCCAGTCAGTCATGGAATATAACAAGAAATATCATACAATATTGGGGTATATGAGTTGGACTTTGTGTGACAATTACGAGTGGGAAGATGGTTATAAACCAAAATTTGGCTTATATACAATGAGTTATAAGAATGGTAAGCGCATTTGTCTATTGAAAGATTCTGGTGAATATTATAGGAAGGCTATTCAAGATGCTAACGCTGTCCTTCACCCCCAGCAGGATTATAAATTAAATCGCGCTTCAATTGTTGTTCCCCATCATTATGCTGTGTGAGTAAAATGCTCACATTATCATATGTCTGTCCAAGATCGGCACCAGTCACCGTCAATTTGCGCCATAGAATTTTATTAAAAAAGAACATAAGGGTTGGTATAGATGCGATCCCAAATGCGTCACTTATGCGAGGGAATCGGTCCACATTGATTTCAATAATTAGGACTTTATTGGCGTAGAATTTCTCCATGTCCTGTAATTGTGGGTTAAATATATTGCAGGGTGTGCACCATTGAGCTGAAAAATAGAGTATAACAACTCGCGGGTCTTTATTAACGATTTTTTCTATTTCTTCCAGAGTTCCAATATTTGTTATCATTCTCGTATATTAATATATACTTTATTTTTTTCAAGTATAAATCGTAATTCTTGAACAATCCTTCTATATTTTGACGATTCTTCATTTGGATTTGCGAAGAGACTTTCTAAATGATTGGTGAAAACTACGTATTGTTCACCAGGTAAATTTATTTTTTCGACAGCGAACTCAATTGTATCGCGGTATATTGTTAGTAATTGCTCGATTATTCTGTCAGTGTCTTCTATTTCCCAGCACTTGCCATTATAGACTTCTAGGCGGCTAGATTTTCCAGGTCGAATATTCTGGAATTGGATGCGCTTGGGATTAAAATGGTAATCATTTATAAATTGGAGCATCCCGGAGATTGGCTCTTTAATAATATTCTGGATGTGCCTGTGATTAATATGCCGGAATTTCTCCAATCCGAAGGGGAAAAGATATTTATCTCCGAAAAGATTCGCGTATGTCGTTTTTAAAAATAGGTTTTCAGCCACCAGATTCTCCAATTCTTCGTCATACATAGCGATGAGTTCTTTATATCGCGTCCTTAATTTACAGGTCTTATCCATATGGCGATTCCGCGCACTATTGGAGCTAAATACTTCATTACAGTAGGCGCAATTTGGGAGAACTAGGTTTTTATTATAAATTTTGTATGTTGGAGCCTCTGGAGCTTCAATTTTCGGCGGGGGCAGACAAGCATCCGTAAAAAATGGATTACAGGGCTTCTTTCGCTGGGTGTGATGCAAAAAATTATGCTTGTGCATGAAAATTTTGCCACATTTATCGCAATTGTATTCTTTCATATTCTTTGGGAACTTAGTATAATTTAGGTTTTAAATTATCGTTTTTAGACAAATTGCAGTGAGTGCATACATATTCCGTGTGCTCGCCAACATTGGCGCGATCAAGGATCCAATAATGATCACATTTGAAATAAATAACCTCTTCAATCTGGTTTATTCTTTGTTGGAGAGTCCCCATAATTTTTTTCACTGAGGCGAGTTCACTGCGTAGTTTTTGCAGCTGCTGGATTTCTTTATCTGCCATTGTTGTTTGTTTTTTATCAAAAAAGGGGCGCCATATAATATTTCATTTTTTACTGAGGAAAAAAATGAATCTTTTTAACATAATCATATTAGTATGATAAAAAAGTCTTCCATGGATTACAAAGATAGAATCGACCTGAAAAAGGACGCCAAACTGGTTTGCCTGGTGAATCATGGACAATTTGGTCTCCAAAATATTGGCAACACTTGTTTTATGAATACGGCGCTCCAATGTCTGAGTGCAATTGATTTTTTCAGTGCATACTTTTTAAGTGACCGCTATTTGAGCGACATTAACAAAAAGCCCCAGGCAGAATTTGTAAGAGCCTATGTGCGATTTCTGAAAAATGCCTGGGAGGAAAATGATTGCATTGTGAGCCCCAGATTGTTAAAGGAAACACTGGGAAAATTTTATGACCCATATTCGGGATTTAGGCAGAATGATGCCGCTGAATGTTTCAACAAAATTATTGAATTATTACACGAAAGTCTTTCATTTGCGATTTCCATTGAGATTGCGTCCAAGAAGGGGCAACCTTTGACAGAAGCTGTGAAAATGGAGGAATTATCTATAGAATGCACAAAAATGCATTATGGAAAAGGCTACAGTATTCCAGTTAAGCTATTCTATGGTCAATTCCAGAATCGCGTGATTTGCGTTGATTGCAAGAAAATATCAATGTATTATGAACCATTTTCGATGATTAATTTGCCAATATGCGAAAAAACAAATACACTGTTTGATTGCATTGATAAATATACATCATTTGAAATTATGGATGGATCCAATAAATACAGTTGTGGAAATTGTAAGAAGGACACCATTGGAAAGAAGAAAATTATGGTGTGGAAAATACCACCAGTTCTTGTATTTTCATTGAATCGATTTTTGGGAAGCCGCAAAATCGAAAAATACATTGATTTTCCAATCAATCGGGCTATTTTCAATAATTTAGTCCAGAATGAAAATGCGAAAAATGTGGTTTATGATTTAGTGGCTGTAGCAAATCATTCAGGTGGTCTCAATGGAGGTCATTATTGGGCTTATACAAAAGGCACAAATGGAAAATGGTATGAATGCAATGATGAGAATTGTTCAGAAATAACGAATGAGGCAAGTATTGTATCCAATACAGCCTATTTTCTGGTATATAAGAAGAGGGGTGTTTCAGCGGAAATTGTCTTGTCTTCTTAAATAATAAAATCTTACTATAAAATAAATGGATCGCTTTAAAAACAATATTGGAAATGTTATTTTTTCAAATAGTACACAATTTATAAAAAATAGGCGGCAGTCCGCTAATAATTCAAGTTTTGGTTCAACTACGGGCTCAAGTTGGTTTTCTAGTGGTTTGGAATATAAGTCATTGTTATTATGGCTGCTATTGATTATAATTGCAGTAATAATTAGCTACCTAACTGTTATGACAGCAAAATATTTGACGACTGAATGTCCAGATAAAAGATCATGGATCAATTATATTACAAGATTCTGTTATAATGATGTGTGCCTAGTGCCAAAAGTTCCAGTTGCACCAGTAGTCAATAATGTCCATTTTATGAAGCCAGGTGAAACACCACCTCCTATTCCAAATCATGGTAATCCTCCTAATTTTGGTGGCAGTGGTTCTCCTTTAATAAACAATCAACCATCTGTGGCTTCTCCACAAGTTAAAAAAAGCGGAGTTTCTATCTCCCTTTTTGACAAAAGCAAAAAAGAGGTTTTCCATATTGCGAATCAGGATTATACATTTGAGCAAGCCAAATGTAAGTGCGATAGTTATAATGCAAAGTTAGCTACATATGACCAATTAGTAGATGCGTATAATGATGGCGCCGAATGGTGCACCTATGGCTGGAGTAGTGGGCAGAAAGCGTATTATCCAACACAGAAGTGTAATTGGGAGAAAAAAGGACCAGAAGAGAAACTCAAATGTGGAAATCCGGGACTCAATGGAGGATTTTTTGCGGACCCATCCCTTAAATTTGGCGTGAATTGCTTTGGCAAAAAACCAAAGGGGAAGGTATCTAAATTAAAGGATCCAGTTTGCAATGGCGAGTCTTATTGTGAATTACCTCAGAATTATGGGGCGAATAATCGTCTGGAAACTGACGAAATTTCACCATTTAATAGTGATAAATGGAATAATTAGGCAAATTTGATTTTTTTATATATTTTCTAATATATAAAAATGTGTGGGATAATTGGGTTTATTGGAAATAAAAATTGCTATCCATATCTTTTACTGGGACTTAAGCTCCTTCAGAACAGAGGATATGATAGTGCTGGGATTAGTGTGATTTCAGGAAATACAATTCATACTTTAAAATATGCGTCGACAAATGACTTAGATTCAATCAAAAATTTAGAGGGAAATATAGGGAAACTTCCAGAAGCGACTTTTGGAATTGCTCATACAAGATGGGCAACTCATGGCAGAAAAACCGATGAAAATGCACATCCTCATTTGTCAATGGATGGGAGTGTCTCAGTTGTTCATAATGGTATTATTGATAATTATTTGGAATTGAAGGATTTTTTGACGAAAAAAGGATATCAATTTAGCAGTCAAACGGATACAGAAGTGATTTCACAAATGTTGCAATATTTTTTAGATGAATACGATAATGATCTTTTAGTTAGTCTGGATAATTTGTGTAATACATTGAATGGGACATGGGCGTGCTTGATACAAACCAGTCGATTTCCGAATACTCTAATTGCGCTGAAAAATGGTAGCCCATTACTGTTTGCAAGGAATAAAAATGGGTATTTTTTCACTTCAGAAATTTCAGGATTCCAGAATGAAGTGAATGACTATATTATTGTGAAAGACAAAGTGTATTACGTCGTGGACTATGTAGAAGATAAAATTATCACAAAACACATTAAACACGGGCTAGATTTTGACGAATTTGCACAATCCCAAAAACTACACTTAATTGATAAGCAACTCATCGATCTATCACCCCATCCTTATCCTCATTGGATGATAAAAGAAATATATGATCAGATAGAGAGTAGCAAAAGGGCGATAAATAATGGGGGGCGATTGGAGGGCGAATTACAAATAAAATTAGGGGGATTGAATGCGCATCGAGATAAACTACTGGCGCATAAAAGAATCTGCTTTTTGGCGTGCGGGACATCTTATCACGCTGGATTATTCGGCAATATTATCTTCTCAATGTTTCAAATATTGGAATCCGCGAAAGTGTGTGATGCTAGTGAATTCTATGAATATAATTATGAACCGGATACACTTTACATTGTGCTTTCCCAATCGGGGGAAACTAAGGATGTCCACCGGGCTATGGAGCTCATAAAGTCCAAAAATGGAACAATTCTGTCAGTAGTGAATGTGGTAGAATCGCTGATTGCAAGAGAGGCATTATGCGGTGTTTATGTGAATGCTGGGAGTGAAAAGGCAGTTGCATCGACGAAGAGCTTTACGAACCAGGTGATTGTACTAGTCCTTATCGCTATGTGGTGGTATAAGAATAATCCGGGACTACGAGATGATACGAGAGATAATCTATTCAAAAAACTCAGAGAAGACTTGCTGGAACTATCGGATTGCATTGAGCGCACAATTCGACAAAATATAGATGTTACTAAAAAATTGGCGGAGAAATTGGCAGGACATAGTCATATTTTTTGCCTTGGGCGCGGACTATTATTTCCAATTGCACTGGAAGCTGCCCTGAAAATCAAGGAGATCTCTTATATTCATGCAGAGGGATTCTGTGGGGGGGCTCTGAAGCATGGACCCTTTGCTCTAATTGAAGAGGGAACACCTATTTTAATAATTTCGAATAACGATGAACATAGCAAGCGCATGGAGAGTGCAGCGGAGGAAGTGTTATGCAGAGGGGCGCACACAATTCTTTTGACAAATGACGAAAAATGCTATAAGCCCAGTGTTTATAAGGACGCCATATTCGTGCCCAAGTTGCGCGTTTTATCTCCAATTTTGAGTATTGTGCCGATGCAACTGTTGGCGTATCATATTGGAATTTTGAAGAATATAACTGTGGATCAGCCGAAGTCGCTGGCGAAAGTGGTGACAGTTGATGGGTAATTTATAAATAATTTTCACTACAAAAAATCTTAAAAAAATGTTTGTTATAAATACCGGAATGACGGAATATTTAGAACCCTTACTTCAGCCAAACGAAAATCGCCATGTTTTATTTCCTATACAGTATCCACTGCTATATAAACAGTACAAAGATGCAACTGCCACATTTTGGCGCCCCGAAGAAATTGATCTGTCAAAAGACAAAAATGACTGGGAAAAATTGAGCGGGAATGAACGTAGATTTATCAAATATGTTCTTGCATTTTTTGCAGCAAGTGACGGCATTGTGATGGAGAATTTGGTGGAGCGATTTATGAGCGACATTCAGATTCCGGAGGCAAGGGCTTTTTATTCTTATCAGATATTTATTGAGCAAATCCACAGTGAGACTTATAGTCTATTGATTGACACATATGTCGATGATACTACGGAAAAAAATATGCTCTTCCAGGCGGTCCAGACGGTCCCTGTTGTGGGGAAAAAGGCGGAATGGGCTATGAAATGGATTGGGGATAAGGGGTCCTGTTTTGCCAAAAGACTGATCGCATTTGCCGCAGTTGAGGGAATATTTTTTAGTGGGAGTTTCTGCGCTATTTTTTGGCTGAGGAAGCGATCACTGATGCCAGGGCTGACATTTTCCAATGAATTAATTAGCCGGGATGAGGGTATGCACACCGACTTTGCTGTGTCGCTATACCAAATGATTCAGAATAAATTGGAGGAATCCGAGGTGTTTGCACTGATTGACGAAGCACTGACAATAGAGAAGGAATTTATTATCGATGCGCTGCCATGCTCGTTGATAGGAATGAATGCTAGCCTAATGAGTCAATATTTGGAATTTGTGGCGGACAGACTATTAGTCCAATTGGGATATCGCAAAAAATACGGCACACCGAATCCATTCGAGTTTATGGAGCTAATTAGTTTGCGCCCGAAAATGAATTTCTTTGAAGGGCGTGTGGGAGAATACAAGAAAGCGGATGAAGGCGAATCAATGGAAATTACGGAAGATTTTTGAAAAAAATTGATGCAAAATTAATTTTACTTTTCTTGTATTACCCACTTTATTTGGCAAAAAATGCAAAAACTTAATATTCCACTTAGGAATCCCATCACCGTAAAATATATTAATGGTGTTGTTTCACGCAACCCTTCTAGAGTTCGCGTCCAAAGACCAGCTAAAGCTGGAATTTTCAAAAAAACTGGAGGACATCCTGACATCTTCGGTCCTCATCACGATTGTCTTGCCTGTGGTGGAACTGGATGTGGTCACTGCAGTTAAAATAATATCTCATTAAAACATATGGAACTATTTCGTGTTGATCAAAAATATTGTGAAAGATTTAAAGGAAAAAAAAACCCAACTTATAAAAAAATTATACTTAAAAATAAACAAAAATTTATTGGAAAATTAACTTTTCAATTTTTAAAAATAAATTATTTTATTGCTCAATTGTGTTTTGTAAATGATTATACTGATTTTGTATTATTTGAAGAATTCCCTTATTTAAAATCAGTTGATGATGAAAGTACATTATATTTATTAAAACTTAATAAAATTTATGAGTTGAAAAAAAGTAATACATTTTTTATACCAATTACATCCGAAAAATATAAAAATGATAAAGTTTGTTTTATTTTTAATCAAAATGCTAATTTAGATAATTTAATTTTATATGCTTTTTTAGTATCAATTATTAAATATAAAAATACTTATAAAAATATTTATATAACGGACAAAGATAAAAATATAATGAATAGTATTATGTTTTCTCATGAATATGAAATTGAAAAAGAAAAAAACAGATGGAAAATTTTTAATGGTTTTTTAAGAGAAAATTTATATCAATCCGTTATAAAAGATGCTGGAAAAAATATTACAAGAGACAATTTTGAAAAATGTATGGAAACTTATTTTAATAAATTAAAGAAGAAAGATCCAAAATATTTATCAACAATTGAAAAAGAATTCGATTTATTATTCACCGCATTTCTAGACAAAATAAAAAGTATGCAAAAAACGGCTGAATACAAGAAATTTCATGCGGATTGTATGAAAACAATTGCGCCATATGTTTTTCCAATCAAGAAATATTTTGGGAAAGATCGAAATATCCAATATGAGTGTTTCAATCAGCTTGTTGAAGAGTTTGAAAAAGAATATCTGGGGGGGGGAACTGCCGTTCCCCCCTAACCCCCCCATGCGGGGGGAACTGCCGTTCCCCCCTAACCCCCCCATGCCTATTTAGAAAATTTATAATATTGGGAATTGGATTGGATAATAAATTTCCCCAAATAATCGCCACATTATTGCAAAATTATTTATTAATATTTTTATTCCATCATAACTTCATCAGTATTTTTGCCCAAATTTGGCAATTGCGGGGCATCAAAGTCGGCGCCTTACGTTGCCAATATTGGAAATTATTGGGAAATTTTGGGGGTTAGCCCCTTTTTTAAAGGGGCTTTGGAATAAAATTTCCCCAAATAATCGCCACATTATTGCAAAATTATTTATTAATATTTTTATTCCATCATAACTTCATCAGTATTTTTTTCCGCAATTGCCAAATTGCGGGGCTGCAGGAGCATGGGGGGGTAAGGGGGGAAGCGCGCTTCCCCCCATTTAAAGAGAATTCGCTATATAATATAAAATTTTTTTTACATTATATAATCCTCTTTCAACCTTCTTCTAAAAATGTCATCCTCTCCCACAGCAATTGATGAATACCTGAATTATCAGATCGAAGCTGAAAGGAAATACGGCGAAAACACAATTGTTTTTTATGAAAATGGGACATTCTATGAGATCTATGGGGTCGACAATGATACTGAAAAAGTGGGTCAACCAAAGCGCATCAGCGAATTACTCAATATAGCCATTACGCGGAAAAATAAGAAAATTCTGGAGAATTCCCGGAAGAACCCACTTATGGTCGGCGTTCCAACGGCTCACTCAGAAAAATACATTAAGCTATTAATTCAGAATGGAATGACCATTGTGTTCGTAGAACAAATTACGAAGCCTCCTAATCCAGACCGGGCTTTAACGCGAGTTATTAGCCCCTCTACTTATTTATCTGATGACACGAAGAATGACAATAATTATGTTCTGGCGATTTATTTGGAAGTTGTGAAAAATAGGGATGGTCGCCAAAATTTGGGCTGCGGATTGTGCGCCATTGATATTACAGTCGGTGAAGTAAAATATTACGAATACAACAATACCGATTTCAAAATAGTGTATGAAGAAATATTCCGCTTTATGGAGAGCCTGACGCCCAAGGAAATTATTTTCAACTTGGAAAATTGTTGCATCCCTTTCAAGGAAATCCAGGACAATCTGGAAATCTATAGGTATTCCTATTATATTCGTGAATTGGCAAAAGATTATTCCAAATTGGGCTACCAGAATTCTCTTCTTACAAAAACTTTCGAAATAGAGAGCCCCATTAGCGCCATTGAATACCTGAATTTGGAATCCCAATTGCTCTCCATTATGGCAATCATGCTCGCCATTGATTTCATCCAAGAACACGATGAGCGAATATTGCGGCATTTGCACGCCCCCAAAGAGTGGGAAGAGAAGAAGCATCTGATCTTAAACAACAATACCCTCTACCAGCTGAACATTGTGCGAGATGGGCTCAGCACGGGAAATATTCGGTCCCTATTTGACATTATGAATCAAACAAAAACGATAATTGGCAAAAGGTCGCTGAAAAATTGGCTAATGAATCCAATTGTGAATGCGTTAATATTGGAGAAAAAATACGATATTTTGGAGAGGATTATTGCCGGGAAATTATGGGATAGATATGATGGATCCCTGGAATTCGTCATCGATTTGGAAAGATTTTTCCGGAAGATGAGTATTGGCTACTTAATGCCGCACGAAATGAGCGGGTTTGAGCCCACACTGGACGCCATCAAACGAATGATAGAAATGGCGGACGAAGATTTCGCGATGGAGGATAATAATTGGTGCGATATTTTCCGAATTAGTGATACTGCACGCATTGGATTCCTGGAATTCTATGAAAATTACTATCAAACATTTGATGTCCAACTTATGGGAACATTTTGCCTGAATGATATAAACCAATCCTTCTTCCTTGAGGGAATGATCCCGGAATTGGATGAAATCCAGAAATTAATTGCGGAACAGCGAAAATATTTTGAGAAAGAGGCGGAGAAATTGAGCTTGATGGTTGACGGTAAATCCACGGATGCCGTAAAATTTGACCACAATGAGAGGGATGGATATTTTCTGAGGACGACTTCCAAGAGGGGCGAAATATTGGCGAAGAAGATCGGGAGCACAGGGTATTCCACTAGGCTGACAGGCGCCAATGTTTGCCGGGTTAGTTCGGATAAATTGGAGACTGCAAACCTAATATTACAAGACGCGGAATTTGATATCCAGACGAAAGTGAAGGATTATTTTATCAAATGGTGTGAGTCGCAGTATATGCAATATCATGAGAGTTTGTGCGAAATCATCCGCTTTATTTCTACCTTGGATATGAGTATGTGCCTGGGGAAAATCAGCCTTGCGAATAACTATCGGCGCCCTATTATTGGCACGGGAGAGGATCATGACGGCGGTAGTTTCGTCCAATTTGAAGGGCTAAGGCACCCCATTATCGAGAAAATAAATCAGGAAATTCTCTATGTGCCGAATGATATTACCATTCAAAGGGAAGGAATATTACTCTATGGGCTCAATGGTGGTGGGAAATCCTCTCTTCTCAAGGCAGTAGGGCTGGCAGTTGTTATGGCACAAATGGGCTGCTTTGTTCCAGCGGAGCGGATGGTGTATTATCCCTTTAAGACGTTATACACGCGAATTCTTGGCAATGACAATATTTTCCGCGGTTTGAGTAGCTTTGCCCTGGAAATGACGGAATTGCGGAGCATTCTACGGGATTCCAATAAGAATTCCCTAATACTGGGAGATGAGATTTGCAGGGGCACGGAAATTTACAGCGCACTCAGCATTGTGAGCTCCGCGGTATCTATTTTGTGCAAAAGGCGGACCAATTTTTTATTCGCCACGCATTTGCACAAACTCCACGAAATAGATATTATCCAGGAAGCGAAGAATTTGCGGCATTTCTATATTGATTTGCAATTCTCTGAGGGGAGGATCGTTTTTGGGCGAAAAATATTTGAGGGTATTGGAGAGAAACTCTACGGGATTGAAGTGGCAGAATATATTATAGACAATGAGGAATTCCAGCGGCTGGCTACAAAAACGCGACGCCAATTATTGGATGAACCCGTGGGATCTCCAAAGAGTTCGACATATAATTCGGCGACTTACGTGGAAGAATGCGCCATTTGCGGGGCGAAAGGTGGGCAATTGGATGTGCACCATATTCACAGCCAGAAATACGCGGATTGCAACGACACAATTGAGTATTTTAATAAGAACCACGGCGGGAATTTGGTGGTTTTGTGCGTTGATCATCACAATCAGGTTCATAAAGGCGAGATTACTGTGCATGGCTGGATAGAGACGAGCCAGGGGAAGAAATTGAGCTGGGAGAATAGCAAAGGGAAGAAAGTGCACATTCAGGGAGAAAGTTCAGAGTTACTAATTTCGAGAGAATTATCGGACAAAATTATTGCACGCTCTCATCTTCTTAAAAATATTTCAATGAAAATTTTTAAAGCGAAATTGGAAAAAGATTATGGTGTTCAATTGACCACCAAACAAATTAAGGATTTAATTGTCAATAATTCGGCGACCTAGAGTAGTAGGTTGAGTCTGCTGCTTGAGGATCTTTTGGACTTGGTTGATATCGAGCTCGTAGTTGTCATCCGTCTTGGTATTGGTGGCTTCACCGGCGGCTCCACCAGCGGCGGCTCCTTTCTGGAGCTTATCTAAGGACCTCTGAATGCGCTGGTTGTCCAGAGTGATTTGAGAAACAATTTTAATAAGCTGATTCACTGCGTTCTCAAGGACATTAATTTTCATTCCGAGTTGGCGACTGATTCTTCCCTCTTCAAAATGCATGATTTTTAATATCCTAAAGATTAAAAATACCTGAAATAAACGAAAAATTTGAATTATTTAAAAACTAAAGTATAAATAATATATAATAAGACAAATGATTATTCCGGTTCGTTGTTTCAATTGCAATAAAGTGCTAGCACACCTTTGGGAGCCATACTTGCAAAAAATACAGGAGGGAACGAGTGAAGTTGAAGTTGAAAAAGAAAAGAGATATATAACTGTAGAAGAATCCCAGCCAAAATCGCCGGAGTGCAAGGCGCTGGATGATTTAGGTGTGACGAAATACTGCTGCAGGGCGATTATGATGGGGACAGTGGATTTAACGAGGGATATTGTGAAGACTACGTATAGCCCTATGAGTTAAAAAGATTTTTACACAAACCAGAAAGAAAAATAATGTAAAAGTAACCTATCAATTTTCTTAAACTAAATATTTTAGAAAAGAAAATTATAAATCATATATTTAATTTGTTAAATATATGATTTATATATTTAATTTTTTTTTACTGTCAATTTTTATTATTATTATTAGCATACGCTCGTTTAAAACCTGATAGCAAATTTCTTTTAATAGATTCTTCGCTTGTTTTTTGCTCACTAGGATAAGATTGTTTCATACATTTATCTTTATCTTCTTTACAACATATGCTATAGATATATTCATTTTTTATTCCTCCATTATCTTGTTTTACCGTAACAAATCCATGTTTATATTCAGTCTCACACAAACCGCCTTTCATCTTCTTCCCACCCTTCATCTTCTCCTTCTTCTCCTTCGTGCCTCTCCTTAATGCCGCGTCTGCGCGGTCAAGTGCCAATAATCCAGCCGCCGTTGCGAAAGGTCCCCAACCAGTTGGAGCCACTAAATCTCCGACAGCTCCCAGGAAATTGCCGCCTTTCGCCTTAGATTTTGAACGAGTTGTAGAAGACTTCTTGGTCTTCTTCGCGTCAGAAGTCTTTGTGGTCTTCGTGGTCTTCTTCGCGTCAGAAGTTTTCTTAGTCTTTTTGGACTTTGTGGTATTCTTTGCACCTCCGAATAGATCCATATTACTATATAGAATATAATAATATTATTCAAATTATGATGTTTTTCTCATGAAATATGTATTCAAATCATAAAATTCTTCACTAAATGGTGGATAATTGCCCCATAATATTTTGAAGAATATTAGTATTTTAGTTGCTAATAATTTATCTTGATTAGTTGAATTTAGTTTTCTTAAATTATCTAAATTATCATAAAATTCTTTTTTACCCAATCCTTGAGCTAAAATATTGAAAAAATCAGTTTTAATTGCATAATAGTTTGATGGTTGATTTACACCATTTTTCTTTTTTACTATAATGATTGGTATTCCATCCTTAAAATTTTTAATATTTGGTCTATTTTGATGTTGTCTTAAGTCGCAAAATACTAATTCTGATTCTTCAAAGTCTAATATTTTTTTTATTTTTTCTTTAGTTTGATTATTTACTTGAGCAATAGCTCCTCCTTTTTGAATAATCTTTTTAGAATTACGCATAAATTATAAAATAATATTTATTTTATAAATATAAAAAATTTATTTCTTAGCGGTCTTCTTAGCGGGCTTCTTAGCGGGCTTCTTAGAGGGCTTCTTGGCAGTGGACTTCTTGGCAGTGGACTTCTTGGCAGTGGGCTTCTTCTTAGCACCACCACTCATCATTTCAAAAGATTCATTATCACCAATTGTTTCCATTAAATGTTCCATATTTTCAAGAGTTTCATGACCATCCGTATCAGCACCACCTTTCTGTTTTTTGGATGAATTTCGACCCTTCCTAAATGCCGCGGCTGCGCGCTCAGCTGCCAATAAACCGGCAGCAGTGGCAAAACTTTCCCAACCGGTTGGAACGAACAATTCAGAAACGGACCCTAGAAAATTGCCTCCCTTTTTGGATTTGGAACTTAAACTTTTGGATTTGGAACTGGAGCTTTTTGACTTTCCACCATTCTGTGAGGAATTCATATTATATTTTAAACAAATATAATAATTTTTTTTGAAATTGGGAGCTGGATTTGAAAATATTTTTACTTGTAAATACTTTCAATTTCTGCTAAATATTTCTGATAAATTTTCGCCCTTTTCAGTTTCATTGTTGGCGTCATTAAATCATTCTCCACCGTAAAGTCTCCATTAATAAGTTTATATTTTTGTATTTTTTGAGCACTCGATATTGGATTCTCATTATATTTATCGACAGCACTTTTAACATATTCCCGCCATTTTTCGGCGTCTTTCTGATCATGTGGCAAAGTCACTAATGCACTCAGAAATTTTCTTTTGTCTCCAATCACAACAACTTGAGATATTTTTGGTGCATTCTTTTTGATTGCATTTTCTATAACAACTGGGGCGACATTTTCACCACCAGCGGTTATTATTAGCTCCTTTTTCCGCCCAGTTATAAATAAGAATCCATCACCGTCTATTTTCCCAACATCCCCAGTGTGTAGCCAGCCATCGTCTCTTAAAACCTCCTTCGTCGCCTCTATATTATCTTTGTAACCGGCGAAATTATTTTTCCCCCTGTATAATATTTCACCGTCATCCGCAATTTTTATTTTGCCAATCAGAGGCTTTCCAACGGACCCCTTCCTATATTCATTCGGTTTATTGGCGCTAATAACGCCACATGTTTCACTCATCCCAAATATTTCGTAAATAATAATGTCAATTTTGGAAAAATAGTCCAGCGTGTCTCTTGAGATTGGAGCCGCCCCGCTAAAATAATACCTACAATCGGATAGTCCCAGGGCTCTTTTTATTTTCCGGAAGAAAAGAAAGCGCGATATTTTATACATTAGGCTATTCCAATATGACGCATTCCCATCGTGATATTGCAAAGTTATATCCTTGAAATACTCCATAACAGCCTTCAAAATTCTACCAAACAATCCAGAATACTTTTCAGCAGCGACTGCTTGCATCTTTTCACTTATTTTCTCCCAAACTCTCGGAACACCCAAAAATATAGTGGGTTTTACATCCGCCAATGTTTTCACTAGGCTGCCCTGTAGGGCATCCTGTTGGGCGAAATAAATGGTTCCACCATGATAAAAATGGCAGAACATGTCAAACATACTGGCGGCAATATGTGAAAGTGGAAGGTAAGAAACAATTTTCTCATTGGACAGTGCGTAATTTTTTACCATTTGGGAGCAAGTAAATGCCACATTTTCATATGTGATTTTAACGGCTTTACTCTTTCCAGTTGTTCCTGAAGTCATAATGTAAGTAATCAGATCGGTCGGGCTAGAAATTGTGTGAGGTTGGTTTCCAATTTTCAAACCACTGGGAAATTTGGACTCTTCGTAAATCAGAATATTTTTCAGCTGCTTCTTAAGTTTAATATTATCTAACATTTTTGAATTTTGAATCACAAGTATGGATGCATTTGAAACTGTGAGGACATGGTCAACCTCATCGGGTCCATTTGTTGGGTAAATTCCAATATAAGTGCAGCCATAAATAAGAGAGCCAATGGCGGCATAGAACCATTCAGGCGAATTAAACCCCATAATAGCTACTGACTCCGTTTTTTTAACCCCTGATTCTTTTAGAAAGTCGGCGAACATGAGACATTTGGTGTAGTATTGTTGCCAAGTGATTTGCTCGTTCGTCCTGGAAACTAGAGCAATTGAGTTCGATGTCGAAAGTTTTTTGAAAATATCTAAAAAATATAAATCCATTTTTTAGATGGTAGAAAAAAGTTTTTTTTTAGCAGTTAAAGTGATGAAATATATATTTAAAGAATAAATTACAAACTAAATGCTTTCATCGCGCTTGACCTGCTCTTTCCTTCAGAATAATAATTGTAAGGATGATTATAATATTTTCCAATAAATTGTAATTTTGTTAAATCTGGATTACCTGATAACTTTTGAAAATTTACAGAATTTTTTAATTTTTTTAATTCATCTGCTAATATTTGTTGGTTGTTAAGTTTAGATAAATAAAATTCGTCTAAATATCTTAAGTCTTCAGCCAATAATAATGTTTTATCTAAACTATTTCTAAAATCAGGATATTTTGAAAGAAAATCTTTATATTTTTGAATATATTCATCTACAGCAGTCCCCCCCCTCATCCCACCCTTCTTCGCACTACTCTTCGTGCTCTTCCCTCTCCTTAATGCAGCATCTGCCCTGTCTAATGCTAACAATCCTGCCGCAGTTGCAAAAGGTCCCCATCCTGTTGGCGCCACTAAATCACCGACTGTGCCAAGAAAATTTCCTCCTTTTTTGGTGCTAGTCTTAGACTTGGTTGTCTTAGTCCCAGTCTTTGTGCTGTTTTTAGACTTGGTTGTCTTAGTTCCAGTCTTGGTGCTAGTCTTAGACTTGGTTGTCTTAGTTCCAGTCTTGGTGCTAGTCTTAGACTTGGTTGTCTTAGTTAC
>Ga0194129_10004731_pt1 | contig 17882 bp, 24 predicted proteins | sample TA2KigCa35mmetaG_FD_150862 | JGI IMG/M metagenome (GOLD analysis project Ga0194129, IMG submission 150862) | Freshwater microbial communities from Lake Tanganyika, Tanzania - TA2015038 Kigoma Deep Cast 35m | ecosystem: Environmental > Aquatic > Freshwater > Lake | place: Tanzania: Lake...
CCTGCAGGCGGGCAACCAGGAAGGCGGGCTCAAGCACGGCGGTCATGGGCTCGAATCAGGCATCAAGGCGGGCCAACCAGGCTGCTGCAGGTTCGATCGCCATGACTCCGCGCCGTTCGACCTGTCAGGCATCGCGCACCAGTTGCACCGCTTCGGCATCAGCCCATTGCGCTGCAAAGCGCGCCAAGGCCCGATGCGGCCTGGTGTCTGACACCTTGCACTCCAGCAGCTGGTCGACGGCACCATCACAACTGAGGCAGAAATCCACCTCGGCACCATCCTTGGTGCGGATGTAGTGAAGGCCGACGTCGCAGCCGGTGGTGTCGCAGCGGTAGTGCGCCTGCTTGCAGAGCATGACGGCGACCGCATTCTCAAAAAGCACGCCCTCATCCCCCTTCACCATGCCGGTATCCATGAAATACACCTTGGGGGCCTGCAGCAGTGAGCGGGCAATGTTGCGGTGCCAGGGCTGCACCACAATCACCACATGGAGCGCCTGCAGAATCTGCAGATAACGCTTCAAGGTGGTGGGCGACACCACCAGGTCTCGGGCCATGGAAGCCAGCGACAGCGGCGAGCCCACCCGTTCGCGCAGCAGCTCCACAAACACCCGCATGGCATTGATCTCCTGCAGGCGTGAGAACTCGAGCACGTCTTCACGAATCAGGTCGGTGGCGTACTGACGGCGCCAACGCCTGGCTTCATCGGCACTGTCAGCCAGTACGGGCTCGGGGAAGCCACCGCGCTCGATCAGATGCAGCAGCGCCCGCTCGGGATCCGCTCCGGTCTGCGTGCACCATTCGCGCACCGAAATGGAATCGAGGTGCAGATGCAGGTAGCGGCCGGCCAAGGATTCTCCCAATTGCCGAACGGTGTCCATGCGGGCAGTGCCGGTGACCAGCAGCGCTTGCTCTGCGGGCTTGGCATCGATGACCCCCTTGAGCCAGGGCTTCCAGGCAGGCATCTTGTGGATCTCGTCGAGAACCACCAACGCTGCCCGCGGATCCCATGACTGCCGCAGCAGCACAGCACGATCGGCGGGGACGTCCCAGTTGAGGTAACTCGCCGAGCTGACCTGCCCGATGAGCTGCCGGGCCAGTGTCGTCTTGCCGACCTGGCGGGCACCAGTCAGCACAACAGCCTTGCGGGCCAGGTCACGCCGCAGCTGGGGCTCGAGATAGCGCTGCTTGCGACCGAACTAGCGGCCAGTGGTAAAAAGTCGCGACTTTTTGATCACAGACTGGCAGAAAGTCGCAATGTGCCGGCATCAAAGCGGCGCCCGGGCGCTGGCAAAGCGCCAGTGGCCCTCAAGGTCGTGATGGCGGCCCAGCTGCTGCAGCCCTGCCGCGGCCAGCAGCGCGGCCACGGCATCGGCTTGGTCGCAGTGATGCTCGAGCAGCAGCCCCCCCCCCGGCGCCAGGGCCGCGCGGGCGCCGGCCGCTATCACGCGCAGGGCATCGAGGCCATCGGCGCCGCCATCGAGGGCAAGCCGCGGCTCGTGCTCGCGCACCCCAGGCTCCAGCCGGGCCCACACCGCCGTGGGGATGTAAGGGGGATTGGCCACCACCAGCTGCAGCTGGCCCCACCAGGGGGCCAGGGGCTGCCACCAGCTGCCGGCCAGCAGCTGCACCCGCGCCGCCAGCTCTGCGGCCTGCAGATTGACCGCCGCCTGCTGGCGGGCCACGTCGCTGAGTTCGACCGCCAAACCTTGACTGTGGGGCCAGGCGCGGGCCAGCGCCACCGCCAGCGCACCGCTGCCGCTGCCCAGATCGGCCCACAACCCTGGGGGTGCCTCTGGCAGTTGCAACGCCAGCTCCACCAGCAGCTCGGTTTCGGCCCGGGGGATCAGCACCCCCGGCGCCACCTGCAGGCTCAGATCACGCCAGGGGCACATCCCCAGCAGGTACTGCAGGGGGATCTGCTCCTGCAGGTGGCGCTGCCACAGGCCCGCCAGCGCCACCAGGCTGCGCTGCAGCACCACCGGACGCTGCGGGTGCAGGTGCAGCTGCTGCAGCGCCTGCCAACCCAACCCACCGCCAAGATCGAGCAGCCAGTCGAGTTCGGCGGCGCTGCCGCCAGGATGCTGCTGCAGCAGGCTGCGGCGCCAGGCCAGCAGCGCCTCAGCCGTGACACAGTCGGCCGAGGCGCAGGGGTCTGGGCTGTTAGGTAACGGTGATGGCTGAGCGTTCACAGCCGTCATCCTGGCGGGCACTGAGAGATCAGGCCGGCCGCCAGCACAGACCGGGCTCAGCCTGCAGCAGCCCCGCCAGCTCGAGGGCCAGCAGCTGGAGCAGCAGCTCAGCGCTGGCCTGGCCCAGCTGCTGACTCAGCTGCAGCAAGGATGCACCGCTGCCCACGGCGGCCATCACGGCCTGGGCCGCAGGACTGCCTGGGCTGGGGGCAGGCGCCTGCTGCGGCGGGGCCCCAAGCGATGCCACCCCAACCGATGCAGCGCGGGCCAACGGTCCAGGCCCCAGGGCACGCACCAGATGGTCGGGGGCCAGCAAAGCAGCCACGCCCCGGGCCAGAAAGGCGTTGCTGCCCGCTGCCGAGCGCTTGCCGGCATCGGCGGGCACCACCCACACCGGCAGACCCAGCTCACGGGCAAGGTGGGCCGAATGCAGGGCACCACTGCGCTCGGGGCACTCCACCAGCACCAGGGCACCCGCCAGGGCAACCTGCAAACGGTTGCGCGCCGCAAAGTGCCCGGCCAGCACAGCCGTGCCGGGCGGTTGCTCGCTGATCAGCAGGCCGCTGCGGCCCACCTGCTGCTGCAACAGCTGATGATGGCTGGGATAGACCCGCTCGAGCGCCGTGCCCAGCACCGCCACCGGACGCCCGCCCGCCCGCAAGCAGCCGCAGTGCACGGCCGCATCGATGCCCTCGGCCAGGCCGCTGACCACCGGCCAACCCGCTCGGGCCAGGGCCACGCCGATCGTCTCGGCCATGGCCAGACCATGGGCCGAAGCGCGGCGGGTGCCCACCACAGCCACCGCCTGACGGCGGCGCAACGGAGCCCAGAGACTGCCCCGGCCACGCCAATGGAGCACCAGCGGCGGCCGCTGCAGAGCAGCGATGGCGGCCGGCAGGGCGGGATCGCCCGGCAGCAGCTGGCCCAGACCGCGCTGGCCGGCGGCGCGCCAGGCCGCTAGGGGATCAGCCCCCCAGCGGGCGCGATGCTGGCCAATGGCACGCAGGCGAGCCGGCCCGAAACCCTGCATGGCCTGCAAGGCCTCGGGGGGCGCCTCCCAGGCGGCCTGCAGCGAGCCAAACTCTCCCTCCAGCTGCCGCAAGGCCCCTACCCCCAGACCAGGGGCCGGTGCCCAAAGCAGCCACCAAAGGCGCTCATCAACCCCCCAGGCCAAGGCCATCAGCGATCAGTACATCTGTACTGATTCTAGTGCGGGCCGTGGACCAGGGCCGCCACGGCCGCGTCGAGATCGGCTGGCAGGCGACGCAACAGGCGGCGCTGATCGGGCCCGGCCGAGAGGTCCACCAGCACCAGCTCCACCCGCGCCTCGGCGGCCACCACGCCTGCGGGGCTGATAAACCGGCTCATCCAGGGGAGCTTGACCCCGCGACGCGGCAACACCTGGCTCTCGAGCCGCACCTGATCGCCATGCAGCAGCGCCTGGCGATAGTCGATCGCCAACGCCACCACCGGCAGCTCAAGCCCCCGGGCCGAAAGGTCGCTGTAGGCCAGGCCCACCGCTGCCAGGGCCTCCACGCGCGCCTCCTCAAGCCAGGCCAGGTAGGCCCCATGCCACATCACACCGGCGTGGTCGGTGTGCTGGGGCAGCACCCGCCGCTGCAGCATCCAAGGGGCAGCCTGCTGAGCCGGTGGGGGTGTGTCGATGACCATGGTTGTCAATCGGCCAACACGACCGGCCGGGCGCCATAGGCTGACACTGCACCTTCATTGCTGCTGTGTTTCGCAACCTGCTGATCGCCGATTCAGGCCAGGGTCATGTGGAAGAAATGGTGCGCATGCTGCGCGCCATCCCGCCTGCGGCCGCCGCCAGGGTGAACCTGCTGCATGTGATTGGCGAGCAGGGCAGCGCCGACGTCGAAGAGCACCGCAACCGTGCTGAAGGCCTGATGCGCGATGCGATCACACGCATGGGCCTCGATGGCACCACCGTCAACACGCTGGTGCGCCAGGGCGACACCAAAACCCTCGTGCTCATGGTGGCCGAGGAGCTGGGTGCCGACCTGATCGTGATGGGATCCCGCGGCATGAACAGGCTGCAGTCGATTCTCAGCAACAGCGCCAGCCAGTACGTCTTTCAGCTCTCCACGCGGCCGATGCTGCTGGTGCGCGATGACCTCTACATCCGCGCCATCAACAGGGTCATGGTGACTGTTGATGGAACCGGTGTCGGCGACGACGCCATTCGCCTGGCCTGTGAGCTGGTGGCCGCCATTCCCGGCGGCAGCCTGACGGGCGTGCACGTCACCCGTCAGGACCTGGCCCCCAGCCGCGGCGGCAAAAGCCCCGCCGACGAGGTGCTCGACAAGGCCGTCCAGCGTGCCCGCAGCTTTGGGGTGACGATGAAACCGGTGCACAAGGTGGGCGACACCGCCCGCACGGTATGTGCCGCTGCCGAAGAAGCGCGGGCTGATCTGCTGGTGATCGCGTCGCAGGATCGCCGGCCTGTGGTGGCCAAAAACTTCGTCGACATCGACCGGCTGCTCGGCAGCTCGGTGAGCGACTACATCCGGGTGCACGCTCCGGCGCCGGTGCTGCTGGTGCGCGAACCGGAGCGCGGGCGCTGAAGACTCAGCTGCCCTGGCGGCTGCTGGTCTGGATGTACAGCACGATCAGGAAGACCGCGGGAACCAACACAAACATCAGGCTGGCAACAAAGCCGAGGTCGTTGGTTTCCATGGCAAGGCGGGAAGTGTTGGGAGGGTATCACCGCCCAACGGGCCAGATTCAGGCCCCTTCATCGCTCGTTGCGGTTGTTGCAGCCGGCAGCGGATCAACTGCCTCCTGATCCGTGTCCGCCTCGCCTGCGGGGAGATCAGGATCACTCTCGTCGGCGGGCTCTGTCTCCACCACCGGCCACGACGTGGGCCCCAGGGGCAGGGGCTCGGCCTGGGCGGCGGCCAGCAGCGTGTCGCGATCAGACAGCCCCACCTGGGGCCGCGTGATCACCAGACACGATTGATTAATCAGGGCCTGGCAGGCCAGACGCCAGTTCTGGGAGCGGCGCTTGAGCTTGAGATCCTCGACCCCGGTGCGGGGGCTGAGGGCCACCTGGGAGGGGCCTTCGGGCACCTCCACAAAACAGGTGATGCACTGGCCGCAACCGCCGCAGTTGCCCAGGGTGCCCTTGAGGCCATAGAGCTGAATGCCCTCACGCAGCGCCACCTCGCGCAGGTTCTCGCCGGGGTAGCACTCCACATCCCGACCTTCACGCACAAAACGGATCACGGGCATGGCAACGGTGGCAGCTGGGGTCATTCTGCGCTCGGCCATTGCGGTCTGTGACCAGCGCCGCGCCAGGGCAGGCGAGACCCTTACGATCGCCGCACCCCAACCCAAGCGTCTCCCCATGGGATTGCCCTGGTACCGGGTGCACACGGTCGTGATCAACGACCCGGGCCGACTGCTGGCCGTGCACCTCATGCACACCGCCCTGGTGGCCGGCTGGGCCGGCTCCATGGCGCTCTATGAGCTCGCCATTTTTGACCCCTCTGACCCGGTGCTCAACCCGATGTGGCGCCAAGGCATGTTTGTGATGCCCTTCATGGCCCGTCTGGGTGTGACCGGCAGCTGGGGCGGCTGGAGCATCACCGGCGAAACCGGCGTTGACCCCGGCTTCTGGAGCTTCGAGGGCGTCGCCGCCGCCCACATCATTCTCAGCGGCATGCTGTTCCTGGCCGCCATCTGGCACTGGACCTACTGGGATCTGGAGATCTGGCAGGACCCACGCACCGGTGAACCGGCGCTGGATCTACCCAAGATCTTCGGCATCCACCTGCTGCTCGCCGGCCTCGCCTGCTTCGGCTTCGGCGCCTTCCACCTGACCGGGGTCTTTGGCCCGGGCATGTGGGTGAGCGATGCCTACGGCGTCACGGGCCATCTCGAGCCTGTCCAACCGGCCTGGGGCCCGGAGGGCTTCAACCCCTTCAACCCGGGCGGCATCGTGGCGCACCACATCGCCGCCGGCATCGTGGGAATCATCGCCGGCATCTTCCACATCACCACACGCCCACCCGAGCGCCTCTACAAGGCCCTGCGCATGGGCAACATTGAAACCGTGCTGGCCTCGGCCATCGCGGCCGTGTTCTTCGCCGCCTTCATCGTTGCCGGCACCATGTGGTACGGCGCCGCCGCAACCCCGGTTGAGCTGTTCGGCCCCACCCGCTATCAGTGGGACCAGGGCTACTTCAAGACCGAAATCAATCGGCGCGTGCAGACCGCCCTCGACCAGGGCGCCAGCAAAGAACAGGCCTGGGCTTCGATCCCTGAGAAGCTCGCCTTCTACGACTACGTGGGCAACAGCCCGGCCAAGGGTGGCTTGTTCCGCGTGGGTCCGATGGTCAACGGCGACGGCCTGCCCACCGGCTGGCTGGGCCACATCTCCTTCACCGACAAGGATGGACGGGAGCTCGAAGTTCGGCGTCTGCCCAACTTCTTCGAGAACTTCCCTGTGGTGCTGCAGGACCAGGACGGCATCGTGAGGGCCGACATTCCCTTCCGACGTGCCGAGGCCAAGTTTGCCTTTGAACAAACCGGTGTGACCGCAAAGGTCTACGGCGGTGCTCTGGCCGGCCAGAGCTTCAGTGACCCCGCGGATGTGAAGCGCCTGGCCCGCAAGGCCCAGCTGGGTGAAGCGTTCGAATTCGACCGCGAGACCTACCACTCCGATGGTGTGTTCCGCAGCTCACCTCGGGGCTGGTTCACCTTCGGCCACGCCACCTTTGCGTTGCTGTTTTTCTTCGGCCACATCTGGCACGGTGCCCGCACCCTCTACCGCGATGTGTTTGCCGGCATCGATCCGGATCTGGGCGAACAGGTCGAATTCGGCCTGTTCCAGAAACTGGGCGACCGCTCCACCCGCCGCCTGCCCGAGGGCTTCGTGCCCCCGGCCGGCACCCCCCTCAGCTGACCAGCAGGAGTTTCTATGGAAAGCTTTGCCTACATCCTGATCCTGGCGCTGGCCATTTCGACCCTGTTCTTCGCGATCGCCTTCCGCGATCCCCCGAAGATCGGCAAGTAAACGCCAAGCGCTTCAGCTCAGCATCAAGCCCTCGCACCAGCGGGGGCTTTTTTGTTGGCCAAAACCGCAGCTGCCCTTTTCAAAGAGAAATCGTCTGTTTACATTTGATTCAGGTCGCAACGGATACCCCCTGGATGCAGTGCCCGTCCTGCCAGCACACCGACAGCCGGGTCCTGGAATCCCGAGCGGCGGATAGCGGCCGCAGTGTGCGCCGCAGGCGGGAATGCCTCAACTGCGAGTACCGCTTCACCACCTATGAACGGGTGGAGACCGTGCCGATCACGGTGATCAAGCGCAATGGCAGCCGCGAAACCTTCAACCCTTCCAAGCTGCTGCATGGCCTGCTGCGGGCCTGTGAAAAAACCGGCCTGGAGCCGGCACGGCTGGAATCGGTTGTGGAAGAGATCGAACTGCAGCTGCAGCAGCGCAGCAATCGCGAGGTGAGCAGCAGCGAAATCGGCGAGCTGGTGCTGCAGCGCCTCAGCGGCATGAGCGAGGTCGCCTACGTGCGCTTTGCCTCGGTGTACCGCCAGTTCCAGGGAATCAGCGACTTCGTGGCCACCCTGGAGGGTCTGGGCGAGCGCAACGGCTCCAAGGGGCGCGCCAAAGCCCTGGCCCCGGTGGGCTGAGCCAAGCCTCCAAGGGAGCACTCACCCGTCTCAGGGCAGCCCCATTGGTAGATTGAGCGGTTCGTGGTGATCTGCTGGCGGCAGGTTGCCCGTTCTCTCGCACTGCCCTCTGGCAGACCGCCAGCTCGCCATGACCGTGACCCCTTCCGAACTCAGCACCACCGAGGCCACAGAAGACCTGGCCGCTGAAGCGGCAGCCGATCTGGACCTCGCCGCACCGGAAGAGGTCTATGAGGTTCCGGTCGCTGACGCCTCCAGCAGCCGCGGTGCCGGCCGCAACAACGACGACATCGGCTTCACGCTCGATGAGTTCGCGTCGCTGCTGAGCAAGTACGACTACAACTTCAAACCCGGTGACGTGGTCAACGGCACCGTGTTTGCGATGGAGCCCAAGGGCGCCATGATCGACATCGGCGCCAAGACCGCCGCCTTCATGCCCCTGCAGGAGGTGTCGATCAACCGCGTCGAGGGCCTCAGCGACGTGCTCGCCCCGGGCGAGGTGCGCGAGTTCTTCATCATGAGCGAGGAGAACGAGGACGGCCAGCTGGCCCTCTCGATTCGCCGCATCGAATACCAGCGCGCCTGGGAGCGGGTGCGCCAGCTGCAGAAGGAAGACGCCACCATCTACAGCGAAGTGTTTGCCACCAACCGCGGTGGCGCCCTGGTGCGGGTGGAAGGCCTGCGGGGATTCATCCCCGGCAGCCACATCAGCACCCGCAAGGCCAAGGAAGAACTGGTGGCCGACTTCCTGCCGCTCAAGTTTCTCGAAGTCGACGAAGAGCGCAACCGCCTTGTGCTCAGCCATCGCCGCGCCCTGGTCGAGCGCAAGATGAATCGCCTCGAGGTGGGCGAAGTGGTGATCGGCACCGTGCGCGGCATCAAGCCCTACGGCGCCTTCATCGACATCGGCGGGGTCAGCGGCCTGCTGCACATCTCCGAGATCAGCCACGAACACATCGAGACGCCACACACCGTGCTCAATGTCAATGACCAGATGAAGGTCATGATCATTGACCTCGATGCCGAGCGCGGCCGCATTTCGCTGTCGACCAAGGCCCTCGAGCCCGAACCCGGCGACATGCTCACCGACCCCCAGAAAGTGTTCGATAAGGCCGAGGAGATGGCCGCCCGCTACAAGCAGATGCTGCTCGAGCAGGCCGAAGACAACGAGCCCATGGGTGTCACCCTCGACTGACCCCTCACCTGCGCAGCCGGCTGTGGTGCACCTGCATTTGCGCGGCACGGTTCTGGCCGATGCGCAGGGCCATCCCCACACCATTGAGGCGGTGCTGTTCGACAAGGACGGCACCCTCTCGATCAGCGAGCCGATGCTGCAGACCCTGGCTTCCGCCAGGGTCTGCCATGGCCTTCGCCTGGCCGCAGCCCGGCATCCCGAACTGCTGGCTGGGCCAGAGGCCCCCGGCGAGCTCGAACAGCTGCTGCGGCGGGCCTATGGGCTGCTGGAGGATGTCGGCGTTCACCCCGCCGGCACCACCGCGGTGGGCTCGCGCCAGCACAACCTGATCTCCACCGCCACCGTGCTCAGCCAGATGGGGATCGGCTGGCCCGAAGCGCTGGAGATGGCGCAGGCCGTGTTTGCCGCCACCGATGGGCTCCATGGTGCCGGCAGCCCGCAGCGCCCCGAGGCAACCGATGGGCTCCATGAGCTGGTGGACCGGCTGGTGGCCGCCGGCGTGCGTTGCGCCGTGATCTCCAACGACGAAGTGCCCGGAATCGAAGCATTTCTGGCCAGCCATGGCCTCAGCCGGCAGTTCAGCGGCCTCTGGAGTGCCGAGCACACCCCCTCCAAACCCGACCCCGGTGCCGTGCATGGCCTCTGCAGCCAGCTGGGGGTGCCGGTGGAGCGCTGCGCCCTGATCGGCGATGCCAACAGCGACCTGCGCATGGCCCGCGCCGCCGGCGTGCCAGTGGTGCTGGGGTACACCGCTGCCTGGAGCACCCCACCCCCCCTGGATGGGGCCTTTGCCCAGCTTCAGCACTGGCGGGAGCTGCAGGTGGTGGCGGCAACAGGCGACCTCGGCCTCGGGGAATAGGCTCGAGCGATTGATCTGCCGCACAGCGCCGCAATGAGCCGTTACGTCTTCACCTCTGAATCGGTCACCGAAGGCCATCCCGACAAGATCTGTGACCAGGTGAGCGATGCGGTGCTGGACGCCCTGCTGGCCCAGGACCCCGCCAGCCGCGTGGCCTGCGAAACCGTGGTCAACACCGGCCTGTGCCTGATCACCGGCCACCACCGCCCGCGTCGACTACAACACCCTGGTGCGGGGCGTCATTCAAAAGATCGGCTACAGCGGCGCCCGCGCCGGCGGCTTTGACGCCAACAGCTGCGCCGTGCTGGTGGCCCTCGACCAGCAGTCGCCCGACATCGCCCAGGGGGTCAACGAAGCCGACGACCATGCCGGCGACCCGCTCGACCTGATCGGTGCCGGTGACCAGGGGATCATGTTCGGCTACGCCTGCGACGAGACCCCCGAGCTGATGCCGCTGCCGATCAGCCTGGCCCACCGCCTGGCGCGGCGTCTGGCCGAGGTGCGCCACAACGGCAGCCTGGGCTACCTACTGCCCGACGGCAAGACCCAGGTGAGCGTCGTCTACGAGAACGACCAGCCCGTGGCGATCGACACGATCCTGATCTCGACCCAACACACCGCTGAGATCGATGGCATCAGTGACGAAAAGGCCATGCGCGAGCGCATCAGCGCCGACCTGTGGGCGCACCTGGTCGAGCCCGCCACCAGCGATCTAAGCCTGAAGCCCAACAAGGAGAGCACCCGCTTTCTGGTCAACCCCACCGGCAAATTTGTGGTGGGCGGGCCCCAGGGTGATGCCGGCCTGACCGGCCGCAAGATCATCGTCGACACCTATGGCGGCTATGCCCGCCACGGCGGCGGCGCCTTCTCGGGCAAGGACCCCACCAAGGTGGACCGCTCGGCCGCCTATGCCGCCCGCTATGTGGCCAAGGCCCTGGTCGCCGCGGGCCTGGCCCGCAAGGCCGAGGTGCAGCTGAGCTACGCCATCGGCGTGGCCCGCCCGGTGAGCATCCTGGTGGAGAGCTTCGGCACCGGCAAGCTGGCCGACGCCGACCTGACGGCCCTGGTGCAGGAGCATTTCGACCTGCGCCCGGGCGCCATCATCGAAACCTTTGGCCTGCGCAACCTGCCGCAGCAACGCGGCGGCCGCTTTTACCAAGATGTGGCCGCCTATGGCCATTTCGGCCGCAGCGACCTGGCCCTGCCCTGGGAAGAGGTGAGCACCATCGCCAACACCCTGCGCCAGGCCACCGCTAACCGCGTTGCCGCCTGAGGCAACTGCCGCGCAGCCGCCACTGGGCCTGGGAGTTGACCTGGGCAGCAGCGGCCTGAGGATTGCCCTGGTGGCCGCGGCCCAGCGGGACGTGGGTGAGCCCATCTGGCAGGCGTCCAGCCCCTACCCCGGCCCTTTCGAAGACCCCCGCAGCTGGTGGCAGGGGTTGATCAGCCTCTGCCAGCCGATCCCGGCTGAGCTGCGCAAGCGGGTGGGGGCGATCGCGATCGACGGCACCTCGGGCACGCTGCTGCTGTGCCGCCCCAACGGCAGCCTGCTCCCGGGGGAGCTGGGTCTGGCCCTGCCCTACCACCTGGCTTGCAGCGAGCAGGCCGCGGCCGCGCAAGTCCTGGCCCAGGGCGGCCCCAACCCCGCCAGCACCGCTGCGGCCAGCGCCAGCGGCAGCCTGGCCCGGGCCCTGAGACTGGTGCAGCAGGCCGCCAGCATGCATCCCGCGTTGCATCCCGCCCACGGGCTGCTGCTGCGCCATCAGGCCGACTGGCTGATGGGCCAGCTGCTGGGCCACTGGCGCTGCGGCGAGGCCACCAACAACCTGCGGCTGGGCTGGCTGCAAGGCGAGTCGCAGGGATGGGCGGGCGCGATAGGGCTGCAGCGCTGGAGCCCCGCCCTGCCGCAGATCATCGCTTGCGGCAGCGTGGCCGGCCCGCTGGCGGGAGCAGCGGCAGCAAGCCTGGGGCTGCCGGCGAGCGCCGCGGTGGTGGCGGGCTGCACCGATTCCAGCGCCGCCGTGCTGGCCGCCGATGCCGGCCCCGGCGATGGCATCACGGTGCTGGGCACCACCCTGGTGCTCAAGCAATGGAGCGAGCGCCCCATCGCCGCCGCCGGGGTCAGCAGCCAACAGCTCGGGGACCGCTGGCTGGTGGGCGGTGCCAGCAATGCCGGTGGCGGCGTGCTGCGGCGGTGGTTTGACGACCAGCAGCTCGAGCAGCTCAGCCGCCAGATCGACCCGGCCCGGCCCAGCGGGCTGGCGCTGCGGCCGCTGCCGGGTGTGGGCGAACGCTTCCCGGTCGACGATCCCACCCTCGAACCGGTGCTGGAGCCACGCCCCGTGAGCGACGCCCTTTATCTGCAGGCGCTGCTCGAGGGGCTGGCGGCGATCGAAGCCGCCGGCTGGCAGCGGCTGCAACACCTGGGCATGCCGCCGCTCAGGCGGGTGATCAGCCTGGGAGGCGGAGCCCGCAACCCGCAATGGCGCGCCCTTCGCCAGCGGCTGCTGAGCGTGCCGGTGCTCAACCGCCCCCAGCTGAGCGCGGCCCTGGGCACGGCCAGACTGGCGGCTGGCGCACTGCACCCCTCGGCCGATGACTGATCAGGATCCATCCCCCGCTCCCGGCGGCCCGGGGGATCAACCCCGCTGGCTGCAGCTCGCATCGATGGCGCTGTTTGTGGTGCTGGCGGGCTATGTGAGTTTCAGCGGCATCCGCCTGGCTGTGCTGCTATGGCAGCGCTTCGGCGCAGCGTGAACCGCAGCGAAGCGCCCCGCAGCCAGCCAGCCTCAGCCAGCAGAATCAGCCGGTATCCCTCCCTGCGTCGCCCGTTGTCATGGCCGCCGATCCCCTGACCGCTGCGGTGAGCGACCGCATCTGCATGCACATGAACGATGACCACGCCGAAGCCGTGGTCGCCTATGCGCGGCACTACGGCGGCATCGCCACGGCGCAGGTGGCCCGCATGGTGGCGATCACACCCGAGGCGATGCAGCTGGAGGTCGATGGCCAGCCCCTGAGCGTGGCCTTTGACCACACCCTGAGTGACAGTGAAGACGCCCACCGCACCCTGGTGACGATGCTGCGCGCAATGCCGGCGCAGCCCTGAAGCGGCCGGTGGGAACACTCGCAGGGAGATCTCCCCCCTGGTGTCCCATGCCCACAGCGCCCTCCCCGCAGCCCGATTGGTTCCCCCTGCGCTGGCAGCTCAACGACAGACCCAGTCCTGGCTGGAGCCCTGAGGGTCTCAGCGGGCAGACGCCGTTGCCCTGGTGGAGCGCGGGCTGGTATGGCGGGGAGCTGCAGAGCCTGCTGAGAGCGCTGCGCCGGGACCCCCAGCCGGCACCACTGCTGCGCCGCCTTTCACCCCTGCGGGAGGCGTTGGCAGCGCTGGCCGCCAGCACTGAAACCCGCGAACTCTGGCTGGTGCCCGTGCCTGGATGGCGCTCCCAGCCGAATCCGGTGCCGCAGCTGCTGGCCCAGACCCTGCAGCAACAGGCCGATCCAGCACCGGTTGGGCCGGCAGCAGCGCTGGCGAAACCAATGGCTGAGCTTTCGGGCGCTGCTGCCGCAGCACCCCGCCAGCGTTGAAACCGCCCGGGTGCTGCTGATCGACGATGTGTTGACCAGCGGCGCCACGGCGCTGGCGGCCCAGCGGGCCCTGCATAGCGCAGGCTGGCGGGTGGCCGGCCTGCTGTGCCTAGCCCGCACCCCGCGCCGCAGCCCCGCAGCAGCGGCGGAGAACCGGGCGTGATTTAAGATCACAGCGTCGAAGCAGGCTCGCCTCGAGCACATGCAAGCGACGTGCCGGGATAGCTCAGTTGGTAGAGCAGGCGACTGAAAATCGCCGTGTCCCCAGTTCAAATCTGGGTCCTGGCATTCCTCCGCAGGCAGTCGAACACCGCAGGACCTGCGGACACACCCTGCTGACCCACCTGGCCGCATTCCGGGGCATGGAGTCACAGGCCTGAGCGGATGGCTCCTGAGCTGCCTGATCTGCCGGCTCCTGCAAGCCTCGGGCGCACCACGATCTGCCAGCCTACGGACGCTGTCTTGCGCCCGTCCTCAGACCTTTCCGCCCCATGACTCCCCTGCCCGAGCCGCCCTCCAACCAGGTCTTTGACAATGCCGACAGCTTCGCGCAGGCGTTTGATGAAGCCTGGGCGCGGCACCAGCAACAGCATGGCGAGATGGCCCCGGCCGACCGCACCGAACGGGTGCTCTGCGAGGTGGGTGATCATCCCTTTGTGCGCAACCAACCGGAGATGGCGCGGCAGGTGGCTGCCTTTCGCATTCGCCTGCTGGAGCTCTGAGCGGCCCTGCATTGGATAAGGTCGCAGCTGATTCAGCAGCCATCTGTGGCCACCCCCCTGCTGCGCCTTGTGACCCTGCTGAGCGGCGGCTTCAGCAACCAGCAACAGGCGTTCGACAATCCGCCGCTGTACGCCCACATCCTGGTGAAGTTCCGGCCGCTGCCGCAGCTGGCCCCCGGATCGCTGCTGCTGGACCAGTCCTATGCCATCAATCCAGCGGCGCCGTATCGGCTGCGGGTGCTGCGCGCTGAACAGGGTGCCGCAGGACTGGTGATCCACAACCACGCCATCCACGACGAGCAGCGTTTCTGGGGCGCCATCGATGACGCTGATCGCCGCAGCCAGATCAGCCCAACCGACCTGCGCCTGCTCGAAGGCTGCAGCCTCGTGGTGCGCCAGGAGGGCGAGGGGTTCGTCGGCGAGGTGGAGCCCGGCTGCCGCTGCCTGGTGGAGCGCAAGGGCAGCACCGCCTATCTGGTGAGCACGTTTCGCATCGAGGGCCAGCAGATGCGCACCCTGGACCGGGGTCACGACCCCATCACCCACGAGCATCTGTGGGGCTCACTGGCCGGTGAATTCGAATTCGAGCGCACCGACGACTTCAGTGGTGAGATTCCCGAAAGCTGGCGCCTGGCCCTGGCTGGCTGATCAGGCGATCAGGCGTTCCTCGTCGTTATCGGCCGCGGTGTCGAGCAGAAAAGCCGGTTGCTCGTCAAGAAAGCTCTGCTCCAGATCCTCGTCCGGGAAATGGGGTTCCGGATCAAGATCCACCTCCTCGGTGTCGTCGTGGCCAACGTTGCCCAAACCGCCCAGCAGACTCTCCAAGCGCGACAGCCGCACTTCGGTGTCATCGAGCCTGAGCTCGGCGTCTTCGGCCAGAAGACTGGCGTCACTGGCGCGGCTGTTGAGCAGGGGCTGCAGCTTCAGATCAACGCCAGCGACCTTCTCCTCAAGCTCCAGCAAGCGATAGGTCAGGCTCTCGGTCAGCTCCGAGAGCGTCTGCAGTTGATCGGCCAGTCGCCGCAGCCCGCCGGCCGCCGAAACCTCAGGTGCCATGCGGAATTCTGCTGATCTGGGCGGATCGTATCGGGCTTGCGGCCAGGCGCCAGTCCCAGTCCTGCAGGCGACAGTCACAGTCAGGAATGTAACGATTCTGAAAATGGCGATCGCGGGGGTTTGCACGCCCATAGGATCCGGGGTGCAGCTCAGTGGTGGTCTGCCTTTGGCGCCCCTGAGCGTTTTGCCAGCCATCCCGGCCCGTCGGCCGCCGCCATTCCCATGCCGCGCGCCAACGCCGCCTACCTGGGTATTGATCGTTATGCCCACGACCGTGACACCAAAAACTGGACCAACGGCTCCGAAACCGACAAAGAACTGATCATCCGCTCGGTGTATCGCCAGGTCCTGGGCAATCAATACGTGATGAAGAGCGAGCGGCTCGAAGGCCCCGAGTGCCTGTTCAAGCACGGCTACTTGAGCGTGCGTGAGCTGGTGCGTCAGGTGGCCAAGAGCGGTCTGTACCGCCTGAAGTTCTTCGAGAACTGCAACCCCTACCGCTTCATCAAGCTGAACTTCAAGCATCTGCTGGGCCGCGCCCCCCAGAACAAGGCCGAGATTCTGCACCACTTCACGATCCTGCAGGAGCAGGGATTCGACGCCGAGATTGACTCCTACATCGACAGCGCGGAGTATCAGGAGCGCTTCGGCGAAGAGGTGGTGCCCTACCTGCACGTCTTCAACTACGGCTCCGGCCAGCAGGGCCTGCAGTTCTCCTACATGCTGCAGCTCACCCGCGGTGTGAGCGCCTCGGTGCGGGGCGACCTGCTCAAGACCCAGTCGCGCCTCAACCCCGCCGTGCACGCCGAGCTGCCCCTGCCGGTGGTGAGCCCCAATGCCGCCGGTGCCGGGTTCCGCAAAGTGGACACCGACGGCGTGACCCGCCAGGGCGTGGGCTCCGGCTAAGAGGGCCGCACCTTCCGGGTGGAAATCACCGGGTTCAACAACTACCGGCTGCATAAGCGCAGCAATCGGGTGCGCTTCATCCCCTTCAACAAACTGCTGCAATACCAGCAACAGATTCACAGCGAAGGCAGCGCATCGCCAGTATTACTCCAGTGAACTGAGCGCGACCCCTCCAGATCTCTAGCGCTGCGCGTCTACCACTATCTTCCCTGACTCCCACCCAGCCATGAAGGTTTCTGCAGGCACCCGCGGCACCAGCTTCGACAGCGGCCACCAGGTCACGTTCACGGTGACCGGCATGAACAACAACATCTACTCCAGCACGGCGGACCTGGTGATGAACGTGCCCTACACCCGCATGAACGAGACCATGCGGATGGTGCAGCGCATGGGCGGCAAGGTCACGGGGGTCAACGGCAGTGACGGCGACCTCACCGGGGCCGCACCAGCCCCCCGCAAGAGCAGCAGCCGCTCCAGCAGTACCAAAGCCGCCAAAGCCAAGGCCGACGAGGCGTGATGCAGCGCGGCCGCCGCTGCTGCCCGGCAAGCCCATTGCCCCCACACGGGGCCTTTTTTGTACTCGGGCACAAATCGGCCAGAAAAGAATGCTCAGGCTGAACATCCAGACCGCCCGGAGTGCCTCAGAAGCAAGGCCAGCACAGGGGTTTTTAAGCGGTGACCGTTTGTTACGGAGCTCTCACCTGAGGGGGCCGTGGTCCAACAATAGTCTGGCTAAGTTGACGTCTCGCCGAGGGCAGCAGCCTTGTTGCTCAGTGGTCGATCGCCAACTCGGCACCCAAACACCAACTCTTCACGACTCCCCGTCGAGAACAGGAGCTCCTTCAATGTTCGACGCCTTCACCAAGGTGGTTGCCCAGGCTGATGCCCGCGGCGAATTCATCAACGCTGGCCAGATCGATGCCCTCGCGGCGATGGTCGCCGACAGTAACAAGCGGATGGATGCTGTCAACCGCATCACCTCCAACGCCTCTAGGATCGTCACCAACGCGGCCCGCGACCTGTTTGAGGCCCAACCCGCCCTGACAGCCCCAGGTGGCAACGCTTACACCAGTCGCCGCATGGCTGCCTGCCTGCGCGACATGGAGATCATCCTCCGTTACGTCACCTACTCCGTGTTCAACGGCGACGCCTCCGTGCTGGAAGACCGCTGCCTGAACGGCCTGCGTGAGACCTACCTGGCCCTCGGCGTTCCCGGTGCCTCCGTGGCCGAAGGCGTGCGCAAGATGAAGGACGCCGCCATCGCCATCGCCAACGATCGCAATGGCATCACCGCCGGCGACTGCTCAACACTGACAAGCGAGATCGGTACCTACTTCGACCGCGCTGCTGCAGCAGTAGCTTAAATTTTAAGCAAAAACTAATTATTTAGTCAGCAACTCCCATGAAGACCCCTCTCACCGAAGCTGTTTCCGCAGCGGATTCCCAAGGACGCTTTCTAAGCAACACGGAGATGACCGCAGCACTCGGTCGGTACAACCGTGCCAAGAGCGCCCTTACAGCTGCAAAGGGATTAACCGAGAAAGCAGAAAGTCTAGTCAATGGTGCTGCACAAGCTGTATACAGCAAGTTCCCTTACACCACTCAGATGCAGGGTGCCAACTACGCTGCTGATGCGCGTGGCAAAGCAAAATGCAGCCGTGATATCGGCTACTACCTGAGAATGGTTACATATTG
>Ga0194129_10004734_pt1 | contig 17875 bp, 13 predicted proteins | sample TA2KigCa35mmetaG_FD_150862 | JGI IMG/M metagenome (GOLD analysis project Ga0194129, IMG submission 150862) | Freshwater microbial communities from Lake Tanganyika, Tanzania - TA2015038 Kigoma Deep Cast 35m | ecosystem: Environmental > Aquatic > Freshwater > Lake | place: Tanzania: Lake...
TATAGACCGGTTTCACCGCTCCAGGGACGTACGCCCCTGGAGGTCAGCCAGCAATGGAAAACGGCCTGACTACTTACCAGCTCTCAGAAGGACTCCACCAGCAAAGCTTGTCATGTCACATGGGTGTGCGGTTGACCTACCAGAGGTCATGTACCACAGTTCAAGGATATCCGTAGGTGCAGTTCCCCTGTGTGGTAGACCTCAAGCAGATCGCGACAGCGGATGATGTCTGGACGGCCGACATCCACTGAATTACGCTGCAGAGGGTTTCCTCTACACGGTATAGATCGTGGAACTGTTCCCAGGGACTATATTTGGCCGGAAGCTGTCAAGCATCTTCAACACGAAACTCTGCCTCATTCTCTGTAGATCGCGACTGAGGATGGCCGTAAAACAGAGATCATCTACCCCAACCAAGAGTATCAGATCTCCTCTTCTAACTTTTTTACCAATCTGGAGGTGAAGAAAATTAAGATCAGCCGGTCAGAGAAATAGGACTACCACGTCAACACCCTGATGAAGAGGCCCTGGCGCACTATTCAATACGATTGGTTCACTATAAGTGCCTACGGCGATACATGTGAGATGCTGGAATTGACATGGAGAAAATCTTATGGAGGCAATGGCAAATGAGGTCAAATAAGTCTCTGGGTGGCAATACTACCCATGAGGTCAACATTAAGCCAAACGGCGTCATTTCCGGCTGAAGTTAACGATGCGGGCCAAGGCTGCAAAATACAAAATATCAAGCTCAGTACTTTCGGGAATAATTATATATAACACGTACTATCTTGGTAGCGACGAGAACTCCGTAAATTGGGCCAGAAGAATATCTCTTCGATCTTGAGCTGAAACTCCAAGTGTAGGGTATACATCCTGAGATAACCATCTAAGGTATTCATGAAGCGGCTTTCGGTAATCATCTGGTCTCCAGTAACCATTAATTGTTGGCATCGAGAAGGAGGAACTGGCATCAATAAAGCATGCCAGCGCTTCCCCATTATCAGGGCTAAGGAATTGATTAGACATCCTTGATATGTCGATAATTTTGCTTAAAACTGGTTTTCTATCCATGCAGAATAAACCGGATATGCGCTGTATAAAGAAACTCCTTACACACAGATGTAAATAGTAACTAAATCTTCTACTCGCAATTTCATTAATCTGTAAAAACCATTCCTCTGAGGATTTTGGTGCAATCGCTGATTCGTAAGCCATGCCTTGATACGTGAATGAATCCAGGTGGTTTGGTGATATTGCAGGAAAACCCAGCAGTGATAATTCCAAGCCTATACTGGAGCGAAAGAAAATATTGACCTCCGACTTAGAGCCTAGCCAATATGAGGAAACATTTGTCTCGGGCGCAATAACCAGTGGCTTGTATTCTGACGATGAGCAAAACCTCTCTATAACTTCATGAAAACGTATTAAAGAGGATGATATGCGACCGCTGCGTTTCTCATGCCCTAAGCGAGGATGCAACCTTATTATCAAGGCCCTATTACCTTCTTCGCAAAAGACGAGTAAATCCGAAAGCAAATCATACTCGTCCTTATAAAGTGCGCTTCCATGTGTGAGTAGCCCCGCCTGCAGATAATAGTTGTCATATTGGCTCGATTTCACATACTGCTCATCCGGCGAACTTGTATAATATGTAATCGTACGTCTGTGCCGTTCGGCATAATTGATTATTTTTACCTGCTCGCCTTTATCTGAAGAAGCTGTTGAATATGCGAGGAATGATTCACCCCTTATTATCTTGCGGTTAATATAATCTCTGGCAAATGAGAACATGGATTCGGGCGTGTTATACTCGTATCTAGAATGCTGGACATTGTGAACAGCTATATTTGTTGAATGAGGCTCAACTGGAAGTATTCTAAGCATTTCTTGATACAATGGGTCAGCCGTTAATATTGTCGAACTTATACAGTTTGCTTCAAGACCCTTTGCCACGCCGATATATGCTGAATAGTAATCGGGTAAAATGCATTTATTAATCTCTACGCCCCTAGAAGCAAGGTGATTGGCAATCTTGATTGATATATGCATAGAAAATATAATGCTTATTGCTGTTAGTTTGATAAACAAGACTTCCTCTTGAGACCCATCTTCTAGTAATTCCCAAATATTTTTTTTAAGGCAAAGAGAAACATCCCTGCCTGCAATCTCGGCGATAGTCAGATTCTTAAACCTATACATCATAAGCTCATTACAGCCACATTCTAACAAGAACCTTATTTCAGTTTTCAATTCAGTTGTAGTAATAAATTGAGAAGTATCAATGAATTCAATACTGCATGCCTTTCCTCCGAGCTCTTCGTTGTGTTCTGTATTTGTAAACATTGAATAATCATCAGAGTTCAACAATAATGCTTTAATTCGTTGTTGCAACTCAGGCTGATCTGCTGATGATTGGATGATTAGTGGAAGCGTGAAGTAAACAATAAATAGATGTTCAAGCCTAGATAGTAATGGCAGTGTCTTTTTGTATCGTTCGAAATGAATTCCTATGTGGAGGTCAGATGTAAAAAACAAAATCGCCATAGAGCTCCTTTTGATTTGTCATACTGCTTTGATTGAAGTTTAGCATTGGCAGTCTGACAAGCTTGTTTTTCGCTTGACGTTAACCCCTTGTGGCATGGTAGATCAGTGGTCAGCATTAAGAGGCGTCAAATTTCCTGGCTGAAGGGGCAATCTGCTGACGTCAACAAGAGATACTCCGTATCAATCAGCCGACAGACGATATCGGTCTTGAACAGTGACGTGTACCGTAAAAATTGACCCAGTCCCTATGAAAGCTTCCGAATTGCCCAGAAGTGGCCAGCAGAAGCCCCATGACATCCAAGCGCCACAAGTACAAGGCAATCATTCGCAAGCTGCGCACCGCTGAGCAGCTCCTCAGTCAGGGGCAAAGCGTCGCCAATGTCTGCCGCGTTCTTGAGGTATTGCTCGACCTATCTCCGTTGGCAGCAACTGTACGTCGGGATGAAAGCCACTGAGGCGGTACGCCTCAATGAATTGGATCAGGAAAATGCCCACCGCAATAGGCTTCTGGCTGATGCAGAGCTGGAGACAGCCATGCTCAAGGAGTTAGCCGAGGGAGACTTCTGAGCCTGGAGCGACGCCGCGGAGCCGTGTGTGTTCTGCAGGATCGATTCCGGGTATCCGAGCGCGGCTCATAACGGTCATAGCGATTGAGGAGCAGAAGCTGCGCCAGCGCGTCCGTGTGCTGTCCCGGCTTCATGTTCGCTGGCGCCGTCGACCGGTCTACTGGCGACTCCAGCTAAAGGGTTGCTCCGTCATCTACAAGGGCATCGGATCTGGCGGTAGGAGGGGCTGCAGCAGCACCTGCCGCGCCGGCGCAAGCGATCACATGCTTCGGGAGGGATACGGGAGCTGTTACCAGTTGAGTATCCCATCATGATTGAGCGAACGACTTCCAGTTCGACCAAACCATAAATGGGAGGACCCTTAAGTTCCTGAACATGATCGACAACTACAGCAGCGACTGCCTGCCCATTCAAGTCAGTAGGCGCTGCAAGGCTGCAGAGGTGATCGACATGATCGAGGAGCTGATCTGGCGTTACCCACCACACTCCCATCTGCGGAGGAACAATTGCCCGGAGTTCATCGCCAACACACTGCACGAGGGTGCATTGGGAATGGTTGCAACACTGCTTACATGTCACTGGGATCAGGCTGGGAAAACCTATACCTGGAATCATTAAACAACTGGTTCATGGATGAATTTCTCGACATTGGGCTATTCGCCTCGGTGCAGGAAGCCAAGCTGTTGGCCGAGCAGCAACAAATCGAGTACAGCACCTATAGACCGGTTTCACCGCTCCAGGGACGTACGCCCCTGGAGGTCAGCCAGCAATGGAAAACGGCCTGACTACTTACCAGCTCTCAGAAGGACACCACCAGCAAAGGTGGTTACGACAACAGAAGCAGCCGTAGATGTAGGCCGGTTGATCGGCACTCCAAGGGTGACACCTCTCCTCAAAGTCTTCGGGTTGGACAAGAAAAGATGCGGTTTGGAATGGGCCTAATTCAAGAGACTATCCCTGCAGCACAGCGCTGAGTCTATGCACTAAATCTGCTGATATTAAAACTCAAAAACTGATGATGCTTCTTTTTGCCTTTCTTATGTGCTGGCTGAACCTTCTCCTCAGAAATTAGCCAGCAAAGAGTTACGTTTGTGTGTGAGCGCACAGACCAGCCGACAACAACAACCAACAAGCAGCTCGGCAAAACTCGGATGATTTGTGATTTGGCCTTGAGCTGACTTTATCAGGGAGCCCCAATTATGGGCAATTATTTGTCTAATAGGCTTCGAACTATGCCGGTATCTCTTGGTCACATAATAGTTACAAACCTCTTACAAGCAGTTCTCTTGACTTTTTATACTTCGATGATGCTGTGGATGGGTGACAATATGGTGGATAAGCTAGGTCCAAACATACGGCTCGCAATGACTTCTTTTTTGGATTCTTATGATGTTCTAGCTTGTTGAAGTCCAACCTTGGAACAAGTCCTTTCATGATAAATATATTATTATTCTTGTTTGATGGAACAATCGATTGAAGAATAAACTCGGCATAATTTATAAATCTGACAAAAGGGTAGACCAACCAAGAAGGAAGAAGATCTACGAAGCGATTTCCTATAATATAATTATCAATAAAGTATGTAATAAATGTAAATTTGAGTGCAGTGTATTTTAGGGCATACCTTGGATTTGCCTCCCTCTTCAGACGCATAGCCTCAGCGGCCCTGGTTTCAATTGCAGCAAGATTGTGCTTGCCATATTCCATTAGCTGCAAGTTGCGGAAGGTACGTGATGCCTCCAAAGCTACTAATACATCCCAAAAAATTACTTCATGGGTAGGAGCGCCATTCAGATTTACATAGTATCTCTTATAAGTTCCTGCATCTGTCACACGCTCTAAATACTGACCAGTTCCAAGAGGCGATGGATCAATGATGCCTAACTTTTCGCCATACTCGTAGAGTGGTGTCCCTGGCAGTGGCAACGCGTAGAAAATATCATAACCCATAAGCTTTGGATGAGTATCCAATTCTGACGCGATTTCACCTATCAGACGGCCAGTGTCACGTGCTGTGTTAATAGTTTCTCCAGGCATGCCCATCATTACGGCAAGCGGCGAATATATACCATGCTTAATGCACATCTTAACCCGAGACACTACGTCTTGAATGTCAAAGAATTTCTCCATTAGGTCAAGAATTATTTGACTCCCTGATTCAATACCAAATTTAAGTGCAGAGCAACCGTGCTCTTTATAGAAGACGATATCTTCCTCAGTAATACTTGTGCATCGTACTCCCGTCGCCATCCATAACATATCATTTTCCCAAAGGATACGAGCGAATTCATGGCTATGTGACCGGTTAGAACCGAAATTCTCATCGAGGATTTGGATAAAACCAACATTCATTTCATTCCTAAGATATTTAAGATGGCTATCAAGTTCCTCGTAAGGATGAACTCGGTAGCTTTTAGTATTTCTTTGGCAGAATGTGCAGCGTGCCACACAGCCTTTTGAAGCAAATATTCCAGCAATGTTTGGCTTTCGAGCAGGATCATGAGCGCGAGGATCTAAAGTAAACCAACCCGAATTTAAACCGGATCTAAAATAGTTGTTTAGTTTTTCAGGTTCCCAGCGAAGACCTCTTTTTAAAATCCGATAATCAGGTAGTACTAAATCATTAGCTGAGACAGCTAAACCATATGTACGGAAAAATAAATCACCGTCTTCGTCGATAAAACAAGCACCAGGAATATCTCTCAATTCATTGTAGACCCATGATCGTCCATGCTTTTCGACATAGCGAACAAATTCTAAGAATGAGATCTCGCCATCGCCTGCAAAACAGATGTCAACCTCAGTATTAAAAAGTACTGCCTCAGATGATGCGGCTAGGTTGCCACCCATTTCAATCCAAACCTTGGGACACTCCTGTCTTGCAATTTCTGCAATTCTTTTAACTTGGCTGTACGAAGTTGATACTACCGCTGAAAGAGCAATTACATCAGGTTGAGCCTCTCTAAAATATTCAGCTATCCATTTATCCGAAGGGAACATCATATCTATATCTATAAAGTCCCAGTTTGTCTCGTCATAACCGTTCTGCTCTAGCCAGTTAACAAGTGCAACTATAGCAACTTTAGGTACGATACCCAGTGATCCTTCATCTCTACCTCGGTCAAGTTTTGATCCAATACCTTCCACAGGTATGCTGCAAAAAACAACTTTAATCGATTTTGCACTGGTTTCAGTAGCTTCTTGTGTATGTAGCCCCATTTTTGCCATGATAGAGCGAACTGGCTTGCATTCTAGCATGTACTACTGGCAGCCCGTTAAGACAATGACTTAACCTAAAAACGAATGGACTTGCCTATGGCAACTATTCGTTATTATAATTTTATTATTTTCCTTTGCTCTATGCGGACAATAACGATCTTCTATACAGATCGATCGCTTGCAAGCCTATGAGCCTCAGGGCTTATTAAAGGCTCACCTTAGTAGTGTAGTCCCAGAAGGTCGCTCAGTTGACAAAGGCGTTTGAGGTCTTCATTAAGCCAATGAGCTGATTGAGCGTTTTTGGTGGTGCTTGTGGAAGCCTACTTAGCGAGTAGCGACACCTGGTTAGTCTAGATTGAGGTGGACTTGTTGTTCTGGACAGGCCACATCGAGAGCCTCTGAGGAGGGTAACCGTCCTTGTTCGGGGCTCCCACCAATGAGCACGCGCCGTATAGACAGTCTCGAATTTGAAGCCGGAGTCACCATGGAGGTGGTCAGTAGTAGCAGGACGATCCAGGAGATCTACGCCGATCAGGCCATCCACCCGATCCAATTCTGCCAGTGGATACTGGATCTTCTCGATGTCGGTAGCAAGTTATTCACCACAGGTCAATAGAACAGGCACTCCAGCGATTGCAATGGCAGGGGGGCTGAGCTGTTCAAGCAGATCGGCAGTCTATAGTCCGAGCTGGAGTGGCAAAAAAACTCAGCTGCTCTGATGGTCATCGACTTCGTATGCACAACCATTCGGAGCTCATCGTAAGAAGACAATGCGCCTTTAGAGTCTGCGCAGATCCATGCTCTCGAACCGGAAGACACCTAACATGAGGATTCCGGCATAGGCAGACGACGGTTGGTGATTTACCTGGTCCGAGATGGGATCAAGTACAGCCGCGATCGGGTACGAAACCTCATGTTGCGTAGTGACGTAAACCCTAGAACTGAACCAATCCATATGAGAGCTTCCCAATTGCCAAGACGTGACCAGGAGAAGCTCGATGATACGCAATCGCCGCAATCCCAAGGCAATCATTTACAAACTGCGCACTGCTGAGCAGCTCCCGAACCAGGGGCCGAGCGTCGCCGTTGTCTCCCGCGATCTTGAGGTAGTGGCTCCGAACTATCACCTTTGGCAGCAGCTGTACGGCGTGGTAAAAGCCACTGAGGCGAAACGCCTCAAGTTATTGGAGTAGGAAAACGCTCACGGCAAGTGGCTTCCGGCTGATGCTGAGCTGGATACAGCGATTCTCGAGGAGTAAGTCGTGGGAGACGTCTGAGCCCGGAGCGACGTCGTAGAGCCGTGTATGTTCTGCAATATCGATTCCGGTTATCCGAGTGCAGGCCGGTAGCGGTCACAGCGATTGAGGTGTAGAAGCTGGCCTGCGCATCCCTGTGCTGGCCCGGCATCATGTTCGCTGGGGGCGGAAACTAGTCTAGAGGCGGCTCCGGCTAGAGGGCTGGTCCGTAAACTTCAATTGAGTGCAATAGATATGGCGGGAGGAGGAGTTGCAGCGGCCCCTGCCGCACCGACACAAGTAAACACTTGCTCCTAGAAGTATGCGGGAGCTGTTACGAGCTGTGTATCGACATCATGTTTGAGCAATGACTTCTAGTTCGACCAAACCATGGATGGGAGCACCCCTATGGTTTCTGAACATCATCGACGAGTACAGCCACCTCTGCCTGCCCATTCAAGTCAGTAGGAGCTGCTGGCTGGGAAGGTGATCGACGCCGTCGAGGAGCTACTCAGGCTCTACCCACCACCCTACCATCTGCGGATGAACAACGGTCCGGAGTTCATCGCCAACGTACTGCAACAATGGTGCATTGGAAGTGGTTGCAGCGCTGCGTACATGCAGCTGAGATCAGCCTGCGAAAACTTATTCGCGGAGTCGTTAAACAGCCATCTCATGGATGAATTTCTGAATATTGGGCTATATGCCTCGGTACAGGAAGCCAAGCTATTGGCTGTGCAGCACCGAATCGAGTACAGCACCTACAGACTGCATTCAGCGCTTCAGGGACGTACGCCCTTGGAGGTCATACAGGTAAAGGAAAGCGGCCTGACTACCTACCAGGGCTCAGAAGGACTAGACCAGCAAAGGGATGCAGGTCGGAGAAACAGTCGGAATGCGGAGGAGTAAGTAATACAAGGGACACCACGGCAATCTAGATGAATATCTAAAACGAACGCATAAATAATACAGTGATAAAAAGATAGCCTGAAGAAAGAATAGCAATCGTCTCAATCTACAAGTTTGTCCGAGGCATATAACAGTAATCAGGAGAGTGTAACGCGTTAGGAGTAGTGCCCGGCAGCAAACATCATCTATGCAGGGTGCGGAAAAATAAGCAGATGCAGAATTCCATCAATAAACAGCGCTTAGCATAATCACACAACTAGAAATGTATAATATTGCTAGATTCTATAGTGGAAATATGTACGAGCAGATTATAAAGTAGTGGCCATTTATGAGCCCAAAACTACTTAAGAACGGTAAGCCTCAATAAGAAATAGAATTATGCTCGGCGAGATCAACGGTCGGCGCTATCGATATACCAAAGCTTTATCAGTAAAGGCTCTCGCCAAGTCAGACGACCACCGTTTAATAGCTGAAGTTAGTTGGGAGTCCATGAAACTCGTAGTGAGACAAAAAGCTTAGTTCAGTGGCTTTAAAACAGGCGATTGAAGGGCATGGAGCAAACAGCATTAGCTTAGTACGAAATTCAGGTTTGGGGACGCATAAAGTCTAATAAGATCCTAATATAAGCTTGCATATGAAAGAGAAAGACTCCACTTTACAATAGTCACATCATGCAGAGTCAGCTGGGGTAAAATGGATACAACCTAGCCTAGTCATCTTGTGGAAATCGAATGGACCACTCAGCTTCAAAAACCAGAGGATGTTCTGAAAGCCCTCTCAATCTGTGGCCTTGATCTGGGCGAGTGCCTACACCAAGGATGCGTGAAAACAGAGGTAATCTGTGATTGTATCGCAAGAACAATGGCAGGCAGGACCATAGTATTTGATCAACTAATAAATGCGTTGATACAGGGGTGCGCAAATGCGACTCCTGATGGATGTACGGCGTCTAGAAAGATACTTAATGCAATAGAAGTCTCTAGGAATTCATATATTAGTGTTGATGGAAGAAAGTTCTGGCCTGACCCAACAAGCGAAAGACGCGAAAATAAAATATCGCGATTTTGTGACTATCTATTAGTACAGCCCAAGAAGATAGATAGGGAAAGTCATAAGAGCTCAATAGTGACAATGGGCTCATGCTTCATGAATGAGATTAACAAACATTTAGCATCGGACAGTCTACTGTTGAGAAAATCCGAAAGGGGCTCATCATCACCCCACACATTTCCTGCAAACTGGGGGACAATCTTTAATCCGTTGTCAGCGCAATATGCTCTCGAATGGTACTTTGGAGAAAGGGAAAGACCAGAGATGCTATGGAAAAGTTCTCATAGCGGCAGAGAACTCCTTTATGATGTTTTTCGAGAGGATGTGACATTCACGTCATTAGAAGAATACAAGCTTAATCAGCGGCAACACATCTCTAATGCCAAAGCTCTTATTCGAGATTGCAAATCATTTATATGCGCTTTCTCTATGACAGAGACTTGGCTGACTAATGATGGATGCAATTATCCTCTTGCAAGAGCTCCCTGGAAGATAAATCCGCTTGCCGCAAGACCCCATAATCTTACGTTCAGTGAAGTCGAGGATGCAATACTTAATATTGCTAAGATTATAAATAGACATAATCGAGATTGCAATATATACGTGGGGGTAGATCCCGTACCATTGCATGCTACTCATAGCTATGATAATGCAGTTATTGCCGATAGCAATGCTAAGGCGACCCTGATAGCGGGTACAACAAGTGCTATCCGGCAATCGGCTTATGGAAATCTACACTATGTTCCATTCTACGAAAGCATTCATTATTGCATGAGTGAGCCATGGGCAAGTGATGAGCGACATCTCAACAAGGTTGCCATAGTACATGCATACAAGGAGTTGCTCTCTTGCATTGGCTAGTTTAAAGAACTAAATTAGTTTCGTAGAGAAGCGAGTTGGCGCATATTCAGGCTGAAGGAGCGTCCTGACGCCTGTTTTGATCGCGGTGCCTTTATGCCAGCATCTTGTATCAGCTAAGACCAGGGTCCCAGCAGGACATATGAGGTATTTCCACGTATTACTTGGGTGATAATGATTCATATCATCATCACTAATTCGGCTATAGCCTCGAGATAACAAGCTGGGATTTTTAAATCCGGGACGATGTGAACCTGGTATGAATACGTGAGGGCCATTTTGGTCGGTTACGTCTGTAAGGAATATAAAGAGCTTCAGCCATCTAAACTCGTCAAGATCATAATGAAACAATTGAGCTAGTTCAGCATTTGGCTGCTGACCTATAGACTCGAAGCTATGCCAAAAGGACACAGAACGGACACATATTGATGTTCGTAGGTAGAAATTAACTAGCCCTAATATTACTGGGTCATAAATAATATCGCGGATAATCTGAGAGGCGTAAATACATGATTCTGTCATTGAAGCAGAAAGAGTGTTTGGGATGATATCATTGAGAGTCTTAACTTCGTATCGGATGCTCTGCGATCCGGATCGTGCCAAACAAGAGTATTGCTGTGAACTTGCATATTCTAGTATTTCATGGCATATATTCTTGTCAAGTAGACAGGGAAGTGTGGCATATCCGGTGTTTTTGAGATCAGCCATAATACTTGTAAACTCTTTCGCACTTAATTTAATATATTCTGATTGTAGCTTGATAGATTTAAGTGTATCAGCTACGGATAGATGTCGAAAGCTGTGAATGGTTTCTTGAATAAGACCAGATGACAGGCAAAATAACTTAACGAGCTTTAGTTGAGTCGCATTAGGTACAATCCCATACCTATTTTGATACGATATTGCTAACAAAAGCTCAACTATATCTTCTTTTGTAACAACAAATTCATTTAGTATGTTAAGTATTTTTGAAAGGTGTTCTTGAAACTGAGCATATAGGGGCTTCATAGTTATGGTGATAAAGATTATTTGGAAGGGACTAGGGCGTATCAGCCTAAAATAGTCATAACATTACGAGAAAAAACCATGAGAAAGGGCATGGCAGAAAGGTATATAGATACTAAATAGCAAGGAGGGACAACCATAGTATATGAGATAACAAAATAACAGCAGTAAAAAGACTAAGCTATACATGGAAAGATATTTTTTCGCCTGGAATATGCAGGTAAACTATAGAAGCTTGAAGGCGATATCACCAATACGGACGATAGAGGATTGTAATATATTATAAAAGGTTTGTCAGGAGTGGAAGAAAATATGAAGGCTCTAAAGAAAATTGACATGTAGAGGGCGAGGTTGGGACAAATCAGCTGGTTGAATAAGGTTTACACCCTTTAAATGATTGTCTATTGCCTTATTAAGGTAGTGCTGAATTGGGAGGCTGCCCATCATCGATGGAGCGTGGAAACGTGGAGAAGCAAGGTACTTCATTACGCGATCGTATTGATAGGAATTAAAAATATCCTTGAATCTAGATTCTGTAAAGTTACCAATATGAAATTTCGAGTATTTGGCGTTGAAGAACATCCCCGATGGTGCTACTAAACCAGAACCACTTATTTGCAATAAAAATTGTGGGCCATACATTGCAGTATAGGTACAATCATTACCATCTTCTATTTTTGACCATTTAACGATCACTTTTGTGATTTCATTGGACATTTTCTCGGCTTCGAGCAGAAGTTCAGTTAATTGATTATATTGACTATAGTCTACTCCTAAAGAGCCTTCAGGATCATCTGAGCAGTGCTTGATAACCGCATAATCAACGCCCAAATCAACTCCAAGCTTTGAAAAAGGTAGGATTTGATCTCTAAATTCAGGCATCAAAACCATTTGAATGCCAAGAGTGACCTTCAGATTAAGCTTGCGTTTGAGGTCAACTGCATAGCGAATATTTCTCATTGCATTATCAAAAACATCAGTATGCTCCGAGCTTTTATACATTATTTCGGAATATCGTTCAGGAGTCCCCGCTGCGACTGTGAATCTTACCCATGTGAGATGAGGTAAAACGCGATCTATCTTCTCCTTACTCCAATCCCATGCATTGGTAGCATTTCCTACATCAATCCCTAGGGTTGAAGCATGCTCAATGAACGGGGCGTATGCAGGTGAAAGGGTACTTTCGCCATCTGAGATTAATGAAACTGCTTTAACACCGATCTCTGCAAAATCGTCAAGAAGATTTAATGCATCAATTTTTTTGATCGGAGTTCGCTCTTGAGGCTCTTGAACCATCGCATAACAAAACTTGCACATCGCTCCACAAGATCTAGTGAGCGCCATATCAACAGATATGGGTGCTATTTTTTTTCCATCAAGCCAAGACTGGAAGCGCTGATAGTGGTAAGAAAGTTTATGATTGTCCAGAATAAGATTACCACTTAGTGTCTGGACACCACTTTGTTTAGATTTGAGCTGGGTCACAGTCCCACTCCACGAAGGTTTCTGAGAGTATTCTTGTCTCCAAGGGGAGTGTGCCAAATACGGATTGAAGGATCATACTCACACAGGGCATCCTCAAGATCAAGAAGTAAGCTACCACGATCCTGTGGAAGCATAGATTCATTGATAATGACTTCTACATTGGTAAGACCTAATGGACTCTTTGTAATAGAGACGATCTTTATGTTTGCTTGAAACTTACTTGGTAAATCCATAGGGACAGGCAAAAACAAATTTTATCAGAAAGGTCCTGTGAAGTGCTGATTGGGTACGTCCGCTGGGAATGCTTCTTCGAGGATTGCTATTCTTCCTACCAACATATTCATCCTCTCGGTTTCAAAATCAAGTAGTTCACATGCTGCTTGGGCTATTTCAGAGCTTTTAAGATAATATTCAGTAGATAGTGCCGGGGAAGAGGGGCAGTATACACCATGATTGGATAATCTTACAGGAGGTTTTCGTAAACAACTCAATTGATCGCTCAAAGCTAGCTTACCTAGTATTTCAGATGAAACAGAAAAAGATCTATCATCTAGATCAAGAAGGATTAGCAAACCGGTATTTATTATTGAATCGGCAATTAGTTTATAATTAATATTTGAAATGTTAAACAAGTTAATGACCTCGATTGAAACATCAAACTTGTGGAGCTCATCAGCAACAGTGTTGGCGAGTAGTACATTGTAAGAATAGGCAATAATCGTTAAATGCTTGCCTTTTGCAATAATATAGGAAGTGAGCGAGGTATTGCTCTTACTTGCACATGTATCAAATGAATAGTGAGTCCACCGATGCTCGAGTGAAATAGAAGGATGGTTTAAACTAGAGAAAGTGCTATAAATAAGTTTCGAGTCAGCGGGGAAAACAGGCATAAGTACACTTATGTCTGGAATATGAGCAAATATCACTTCGCAGCTCTGAGAGTGACTTGGACCCTGACCCCAACCTCGACCAATAACAAATCTGAACAAGCACGGATTATGCCTCTGATTGCCTGAAAGGAAGCTATTTTTTGCGGAATTATTTACCAACTGTTCTACCGCTAAGAGCGCAAACTCGACGCGTTGGAGGCAAACGAGTGTTGTCACTTCGTAGGAGCTCGCACTAAGAGCCATCCCTATCATGGAACTTTCAGAGCAGGGTATCTCGTACAATTGCTGGGGATACTTAAGAGACAAGCCCTCAATAGTAGAATAAAAACCATCACTAACACCTTCGCACAAGAGTACATTTAGTGGATGGGATTTAAGGTAATTATCGGTGCATAATAGTATTGTCTGAGCGTGAGATAAACCATTCATAGAAGCGCCTCAATGCTTAAGCATATGTCGATGGTTTCTTGATAAGTTTGATCGAAGAGTGCTTTGCTTTCAGGGTCCTGATTAATTTGAATTGAGATCGGGTCTTGATATTCAAAATAATCGTATTCTGCATTTGTCCTATCACCGCACTCTCTATCGATTCTATGGCCACAGTGTTCAAAAAGTCTGTAAGACCTGATCTCAAGAAAAGCAGGGGCTATGGATGAACTAGAGATTGAATCAGAGAGGACCAAATTAATATCTTCAAAACTATCTAAGCTGCTAAATTGAAATGTCTTGATTTTAGCGGCTTGGGCAAACCTTATCATGTCATCAGCAGGCTGCCTTTTGCCAAGGCGGGTATTACATGAATAGAGATTATTTTCACAAATGAACAAAATAGGGAGGATATTAGTTGAAGCATAATTAAGACACTCGTGTAGCACTCCCTCTTCACAGGCGCCATCACCAAAATATGCTATTGATAGGATGTTTTGCTTGCTGTGCTTGGCTGAAAAAGCACTTCCTAAAGCAAGAGGTAAGGAACTACCCACAATGGGAACTGAGGCTTCGAGACCAACAGATAGGTCCTTCAGGTGCATACTTCCTCCTCTACCCATAAGACATCCTGTGTGAAGGCCATAAAGCTCGTTTATCATAGAACTTAAATCGCCTTCAAGAGCTAGATACATGCCATGAGAGCGGTGACTAGAAAAACAACGAACTTTACCTCTTATATTCTTCTTGAGGAACGGAAGCCAATACTCTTGCCCAATTGATAGATGGACCGGACATCTCATCTTTTGATTGCCATACTGATGGGCTATGGCCAACTCAATGGCCCTGTACTTTACTCCTTTGTCTATATACTTTTTGAGATCTTGCATTATACCTATTAGATAAAGTTTATATGCTGTATTTTTTTATTAATTATGCTATCTAAATATCTATTAACTTGGTCCATTCTGCAGTTGACGCGACATTCCTTAATATCAAGTTGATGTAAGACAAAATCTGCGTGCTTGAGTCTATACTCTGATTCCCAGATTTCGGCGAATGTGTTGTCGTTGATGTTACCAAGTCGAAAGCGCTCATCCAACAAATATGCGCTACAGCTATATACAGAACCATCTGCCATTATATATGACCAAGTAGAGGGCGTTGCATAACAGTGACAATACCTGTCGTTATTCTGGGAGATCCAATTATTGATGGTATTCGCACGAAATACTACGTTAAAATTGGGTGAATTATACTGTGATAATTCGGCTTCTAGTCCCATATATTCTGAGTAATCAATATTTTCATATGTATGCGTTTTGGAGAATCGGTGCTGAGAGTATGGCTTTATAACAACATAATCTACGCCTGTATCGATGGCGAGCTCGCATAAATCGTGAATTGAGTGCCTATTGTCAGGCAATAATAGCATTTGCAATCCAAAAGAGGTGTTAAGTCCTTTGCTATTCTTGTAGGTCACTGCCGCTCTGATATTCTCGATCACTTTATCAAAATCTGAAGGATTGGTTCTATGAATATTGCTGTAAGTATGACGATCACCGCCATTAAACGAAACTTTGATCCAACTTACATTATGAAGAGAACTTTCAACAAAGTTACTATTTAACATGAATGCATTTGTGGTAAATGAAGTATCTATATTTCCAATTTCTTTGGTATAGTTCACAAATTCTGCTATTTGCGGATGCAGAAGAGGCTCACCTTCACCTGCAAACATAACACTACCACAATCCTTGCCTTTCATTGAATCAATTGAGGCTTGATATTTCGCTAGGTCCATAAAAATAGATTTATAGCCGATATAATCAACGGCGCAAAAAGTGCATCTGTGGTTACATGCTCCAACAGGTGATAATTCTATATACTTAGGATGCTGGCTTCTGAACGCATTTCTTCGTACGGGGTCTTGAGTATTTGTTACGTAATCAATCACAGTGGTACTGTGGTCGGGATGGTATGAGTATTTGTGGCTATCAATTCTGAAGAGGTCAGTCATACAAGCGACTTGTCAAGTCGAGAATTCTAGCATCAGCCCAGCTCCCTGAACCAGGCTTGGGTTGCCTCAGCAATACTCTCAGGTGACCACACCGGAGCTTCTTTCCAAAACTCTATATTATCGAGTACCATCTGAACTCCATCTTCGAAACTAACGCTTGGCGAATAGTCAAGAAACTTCCTTGCTTTTTGAATATCAGCATGCGTAACATGGGGTTCACCAGGTCGTTTAGGTATATAGACAACCTCTCCACCCAATAAGTTCACGAGGGTATTAATAGAATAGGTTTGCCCTGAGCCAAGGTTAAATATATCTGAGGTTATATTCTTACGGTATGCTTGTATTAAACCGGTCGCAATGTCTGAAACGTAAGTAAAGTCTCTTGTTTGTGTTCCATCGCCTACAACCGTATAAGGCTTCCCTGCGAGCTTTTGTGCCAAGAATATTCCAAAAACAGCACCATAGGTCCCGGAAGTCCGCGATTTAGTCCCGTAAACATTGAAGAACCGAGTTGAAACGACTGGAAACTTATACACCTTGCCCCAATGGAGAATCAATTCTTCGCCTAACCTCTTGGTCATTGCATATGGATATTCAACTCGAATTTCGGCGTCTTCCTTTGTTGGATATTGGTCTGGTATTCCATAACAGGATGAAGAGGCCGCATAGATAACTTTAGTAGAATTAATCTTTGCCGCCTCTGCAACATTCAATGTTGAGGTCACATTTGAATTGTAATAAAGTTGTGGCTTTTCTATGCTTGGCACTATATCGGCTAAACTAGCAAGATGAAATACAACATCTGCTGCTTCGATCTCTTTTTGCCACTTACCTGGCTCAGACAAATCCTGCTGAATTAGATTAATATCTGCGATAAATTCTTTTATATTATCGTAACGCCCAGTGGATAGATTATCAATAACAGTCACCTCAAACCCCTCGCCTAACAGACGCTCAACCAGATGGCTACCGATGAAGCCTGCACCGCCAGTTACAATTGCTTTCATGTTACGCATCGCAAAATTAACTACCACACAATTTAGGGCAGCCTTCATCACAGGTCAATAGGAATGACATGTATATCTTTGCTTAATGACGCCTGCCCACTCAATAGACCCAGCGACTAACCTAATAATGCCATTAAGTTTTCTTTATGTCTCTTGCGTATAGCTCTGAATTCTCAGATTTAAGTAATTGAAGTTTTGAATTAGAGCTTGCTATATTAACCATGTGCTTGTGTGGCATTCTGAGCTCATAACTTGTGATTTTATTACGGCAAACTGCAAATTTACAACTTTTCCGCTGATCTATGGAAGCTCATGCCACACCACAGGCCTATTCGCAACTAAGGGTTTTGATGAACCGCACGCCTTTGCCGTTGGTGCGGGGCGTGTACGGCCTGGTGCGTTTGGGTGTCAGACGCTGAGCCTCACAGGTCTGGCGCCACGGCTTGAAGCGGTAAGCACTGCCATTGTCCGAGAGCACCATGCGGCACGTGACTCCTTGGCTGCCAATCCCGGCCAAGGCTCTGATCGGAAAGCCTGCTGTGAGGACTATTTCTCATTGGGCAAAACCTCGGCATAGGCATGTCGTGTCGCATTGTCGATGGCGAAAAGGGCTTTTTTGTATCCCGCACCGCTGGAGCGGCCAAGCCTCCGATCTCCC
>Ga0194129_10004735_pt1 | contig 17874 bp, 12 predicted proteins | sample TA2KigCa35mmetaG_FD_150862 | JGI IMG/M metagenome (GOLD analysis project Ga0194129, IMG submission 150862) | Freshwater microbial communities from Lake Tanganyika, Tanzania - TA2015038 Kigoma Deep Cast 35m | ecosystem: Environmental > Aquatic > Freshwater > Lake | place: Tanzania: Lake...
GCATCTGGTGCATCTGCTGCACCTGTTGCAAATGATTTAATGAATAGTTCTAATATGTCAATATTTACAATGCCGCAAAGTGTTGTAGATTTTAGAGAAAAAAGAATTGGTAATTATTATGATAATTATTATGATAATAATAAAGTTAATGTGTCAGAACAAGAAACTAAAAGATTAAATTCTGTTCTTGATATAGCAAGACCTTTTATGACAATAAAGAATTTTTCAGTAGATGTAGCACCTACACAAGGTTTGTTGTCATTTAAAACTGGAAAATTATCATTAGTTTTGCATGACAAGTCAAGATTGCCAGAAATAGCTCCTTTTATAAAAGCAGATCTATTTGGAACATCAGGATCTGAAATTGCAATTGAATATGGTTGGGATAGTATTGATAGAGATAACCCAAATAATTTTGTTGCACAATTTCTTGCAGCAAATCGTGTACTTGAAAAATATATCATCACAAACTCTTCATTTAATATGTCAAATAACGGTGAAGTCAATATCGACTTATCAATTGTTCTAAAAGGTCCAATTGATCTACGCACTGTTAAACTCGCAGCTGACCCTTATTCAACAATAGAAAAAGAAGGATTAGCAAAAGTTTATAATGAAATCATCAATACAGGAATTTTTAATGATGTTGTAGGTGATAATAGTTATAATAATAAAAATCGTGCTGAAATAAAACTATTATTTGAAACTCTTTATAGATTATTTTCTACATTAGATAATAACTCTTATAATGAATTTAAAAAAAATAAAATGAGTTTAAGTAATAGTCAATTATCATATGAAGATAAATTATTAAAAACATATATTAATGTTAATAATAATAAAACAAAATTACAAAAAAATACAATTATAAGTTTCTTAAACGTTGAAGGTCAAAATAAACGTATAAATTATGATTCTCTTGTTGAAGAAGCAAAGTCTGATGGTAATGATGATATTTTAACACCTAAGTTTAAAAAATTTTTAGATGAGTGTGATAAAATTCATGTAGAAATAAATAGAAATAATGAAAAAGTTGAAGAGTTAACAAAAAAAATAATAAGGGGATTAGGTACAATAGATCCTTTTTATAATAAAGATTTAGTATATGATTATTATAGAGTTGGTAATACAAAAATAGATGCTAAAAAACCTAAATATATACAAATTGGTCATTTACCTAAAGATGCAACAACGTCAGTTAGTAATGATAATGCAACAGATTATGTAACATTTGGTGCATTGTTATCATCTATAATTGGGCAGCATTTTTGTAATTCTAAAAAATATGATGAGATACAAATAATAAGTTATACAGCTAATAGAAATGCTGGTTTAATGGCATATAGGAATTTGTCATCATTAATGATAAAGAGATCTGAATTAAATGAATTTTTAAAAGATTTATTTAAAGGGGGAAGAGAATTTTCAATTGAAGGTTTATTATCTCAAATATTAAATGAATTTATAACCACAAGAGCAAATATTTGTTATGGTATTTCTTCACAATATAAAAAAGATTCAAAAACAGGCGTTGTTTCACCTGTTATTTCTGATGTTGCAGCACAAAATGCAACTGTTAATCAAACTTTGCACAGAATATATACATCTATAATCAATGATAGAATTGAAAAAATAAATCCAAATAATGATGTATTAAAAGATATTTCTAATCAAGATAAAAAAATACAGATAATATTTCCTTTTGAAATGCCAAAAATTAAATTGATGTTTGATACATTAACAAATAAAGCAGATGCATTAGAAAGAACAATATTAAGAATTTCAGTTTATGATGAACTTGATAATCCATTTTCTGCAATATCAGAAATTTTATTTGAAAAAGATAATAATAATAAAATTTTTAAAACAGTTGGCTATTTAAATAAAATAAAAATTGAAAAAGGTGAAGCTGCATTTATTGAACATGGTAATGAAATATTTAAAAATCTTATAAAAAAGGATTATTTAAAAGAAGATCCTGTAAATAGTGGTTTATTTGTTATTGATAAATCATTTGGTTTGATGCCTTTTAAGAGTGAATTTAAAAAAATAATGCCTTCAATGACATATGGAACAGAGAATAGTGCAATTATTGATGCAAGTGTAACAACGATAAATGAATCAAATTTAAATACTGTGTTTTTAACACGTGAAAATAGTCAATCAAATCAAGCAACAAGAACTGTTGCATTTTCAAAAGATTTACCATTGAGAGTAATGCCATCGCAAGCTAGTTTAACAATTTTTGGTTGTCCTTTTGTTAATTTTGCACAGCAATATTTTCTTGATTTTTCAACAGGAACAACAATTGATAATGTTTATAATGTTGTAGGTATAAAACACGATATATCTCCAGGAAAATTTACAACATCATTAACTTTATCATATGGCGATATATATGGAAAATATGAAAATGCTTTATCTACTTTAGAACAGTCAAAAAAAAAAGTAACCGATAAGAAAAAAGAAGATGAAAAAGATAAAGATAATTGTGATAAATGTTATTTAGACTTTTTAGTTAAAATAACATCAGGTGAATCTAAAGGTTATGAAGATTATTTTGCAATAGGAAATAAAATAATTAAAAGTAAGATGGATGTTTATTTAACGCGTCTTAAAAAACAAGATATAACACAATTAACAATTGCACAAATATATGAATTTCAAAATGAACTTATAAAACAAATAAAAACATATAATAAGTCAAATCAAAGAAAAAAAATAACTGTTTCTTCTGCAGTTGGCAAACCTCAAGTTTTAGGAGAAACTCTTAAAGAGGCTGTAGAAAAACTTAAATTAGATATAAATACAACTTTATTTAATAAAGAAACACAAGACAAAATATCTATTTATTTAATAACAGATAAAAGACGTGAATTTATTGATTCAATAAAAAAAATAAAACAAAAATTTGCAACATTAAATAAAAATATAGAAAAATTTAAAGAATTTTTAGATATACATGAAGGTATAGGAATAATAAAAAATTATTTTCTAGGATTAGCTTATGAATTTACATCTATTCCTAATCCTTATGATAATAAATATAGAAGTGTATATTATAATAATGATGGTAAAAGAAAAGTTCTTAAAAAAGAACAAGCAAAAAGTGGTAAGCATGATATTGAAGATAAAGATTTTGTAATATTTAATAGAGATGAAAAAACAAGACAACAAAAATATAATTCAATATATAATTCTATTAAATCATTTTTTATATGTATAGTTGATTGTTCTAATGCAAAACCTGCAGCACCTACAACATCAGCACAACCTACACCAGCTACACCACCTGCAGCACCTACAACATCAGCACAACCTACACCAGCTACACCACCTGCAGCACCCGCACCATCTGCACAACCTGTAGTACCATCTGCAGAACCTGCATCACCCGCACCATCTGCACAACCTGTAGTACCATCTGCGCCTACACAAAAAAGTTATTCAGTTAATGATGATGATCCACCTCATAATGTAGTATATAAACAAATAAATAAAACATTATTATTAGATTTAAAAAATATAGATAAAAATCAAACATTTATTAAAACTTTTTATGACATAGAAAACAATGAATCAAGAACAAAAATAAAAATATTTTTTAAATTATTAGATGATGAAAAAATAAATCAAATTTTTAATCAAAAAAAAGATAAAAATAATTATTTTTATGAAAGAATTGTTAATAATAGAATTCTTTCAAAGAGAACAGATCAACTTAATATATTAAGTTTATTTTCATATTCTTTATTTAAAATAAGAGAATTTAAACTTAAAAATTATGATATAAATGAATTATTAAAACAAGTAATAAATTTTTTTAAAGAATATTCTAAAGAAAATATTAAAGCATTAATAAAATTAAAACAAAAAACTGAATATGGACAATATAATTTTGAATTAATTTTTAATATATTAAAAACTTTTGAAGATTTTAATATTAATGATTTAAATGATGAAAGAATAATAATAAATATAAATGAAGGAGAAGACATACAACAAAAAATAAAAGAACATAGTCAAAAACATAGTAAATTAATTGATATAGAAAATTCAATATATGATTTTTATAATAATCTTTTATTATTTATAGAATCAGATAAATTTAAAAATTTATATAATATTGTAAAAGAAATAAAATATAAAAATAATATTTCTATTTTATTATCTGTTTTTTATGATTTTTATTATATGTTAAAATTTTTTGTTTTAATGAGAAATGATTATTATTTTAATAAAAAAATATTACAAACTATAACAAGAAATAAAAATGATATTATAATAATAGGTAGTTTTGATTTATATACATTAAAAAATACAGATATTACAGATAAACTTAATGAATTAGATGAATTTAAAAATAATAAAACTTTAAAAGAATCTGAAACATTAATATTAAATATTGTCTCAGATTTTGAAGAAAAATTTAAAATATTAAAAGATGATTTTATAAAAAAATCTGGATCTACAGATAACACATCAAAAGAAGAAAAATCAATAAAAAATCAAGATTTAACAAAAGAATATATTAAAAAATATAAAGATTTATTTGATCAAGAAATAAATAAAGAATATTTTGAAAGCAAATTAAATCATTTAGATTTTATAGTAATTACACCAATAACTATAGCAATAAATAATTATGAGGATTTATTTAATTTAGGTAGAAATAAAGAGATTGAAATTGATTTAAATATAAAATATTTTATTAATGATAAAGCAACAAACATAGAATATTATAAATATCATTGTAAATTAATTGAAAATAAAAATAAAATAACATTAGAATTAGTGTTTTCAATTAAAAATGATGCTGATTTATCTAATATTTTAATTATATCAAAAGACATTATTGATTTACAAACAATGTTTAAATTAATAATAAAAAATATTTTTACAGATGATTTAATATTATCAGATAATAAATTAAATTTTATTGATAATAAGACTGAAGAACTTGAATCTCAATATAATATTAAACTTGAATCACAAGAAACTTTTAACGATTTTAATTTATATATTGACAATAATAATAATAATGAAAAAAGAAAAATTAAAATTACAAAAGGTAAAACAAATTTTACAAAAAAAGAAATACAGCAATTTTATTTAAGTAAACCTGAATATGAAAAATTAAAATTTGCATATGACAGATTAAAAGTTGGTGAAACAAATATAACATTAAGAATTACATCTATTCCATTTTTAATAGACATATTTCCTAATTATAGAGGAAGAGTATCAGTTTTATATGATATTAGAAATGATGATTTGGTATTTACAAAATTAGGAAAAACTGAAAAATTTTATTTTGATAATCCAATATTTTTAGCAATAATGTTAAAAGACAAAGAATTTTCTGATATGTTTAATTATTTTTATTATTGAAAAAATAAAAGTGTAAAATTAAAATTGAGCTCATATAATATAAATATGAGCAATATAAAAGAAATACTTAAATTATATAATCTTTATAAATTAGATAAATATGATAAATATATTTCTATGTTTAAAGAATTTGATTATAGTAACATAAAGTATATATTACCAGATCATATTCTATCTAATTATCAGATAGAGTATGATAATATATTATCTGAATTATCTGAAATAGATGTAGATGAATATAGATTAATATATGATAAAATAATAAATATAGATGAAAATTTATATGAAGCTAGTTTAGATATACCAATATATAATATAATGCTTGAGCAGGAGAAAAATGAGACAATTTTAAATAACTTAAAAAGTTTTAAGGGGTATGCATATAAAGCTAAAAAAATAAAATATAATTTTAGTTCTACAGTTACGGGTAGATTAACAATAGATAATTCAATATGTGGTAATATTTTAACATTGCCTAAAAGGTGTAGGAAGATATTTAAATCTTCGTGGAATTATGAAGGTAGTTTAATATCAGTTGATTTTAAATCACTTGAACCCAGGATTGTTAAAAAAATAACTTCTGATGAAAAGTATGAAGATATATATGAAACAATAAAAGATTTATCTGAGATAAACGTAGATAGGTCTGTGATTAAGCGTGCTGTTATATCAACATTATATGGATCTGAATTAAATGTTGATTATTTAACAAAAGAAAAGTCTGATGAGTTGATAAAGATATGTTATGATTTTTTTAATATTGATAAAGTAATAGATATTGCAAATAATAGTTTATTAAAAAACAATAAAAGTAGAAAAAATTTATTTGGAAGACCTATTAATAATTTAAATGAAACAAAAAATCATATAATAATGAACAATTATATACAATCATCAGCAGTTGATGTAGCATTAATGTATTTTTATGAGTTAATAAATAAAGTTGAAAAAGATAAATGTAAGCCTTTATTTATTATTCATGATGCTATAATATTTGATATTAAAAATGATTATATTGATTGTTTTAAAGAAATTGTTGATGTTGGTTATAATTGTGAAAAATTAGGTTATTTTCCTGTTGAATTAACTGATTTTATAAATAATAAAGGATAAAAATTGAATAAATTAAAAGATAGGAATATTGAAGTTTTATGGGAAAAATATTTTAATTTAATTAAAAAAATAGGTGATGATGATATTTTATCACTGATAAATAAATTGGATCAAAATCTTATAGAATCAACATATTCTATGAAAGTATCTGAGCCTTTTTGTGGTATTGGTGGATTAGTTGAATATATTCTTGAGTTTGCAAAAAATGCAAAAAAAATAAATGATTCACTTGAATTAAATATTGATACAAGACAACTTATAAAAATTTGTTGTATTGCAGAATTAGGAAGAATAGGAATAGATGGAGAAAAAAGATTTGTTGAGTCTTTATCTGATTGGCATAAAGAAAAATTAGGTCAATATTATAATTGGAATGAAAATTTGCAAAAATATAAAACTGCTGAGATGAGTTTATATTATATAACAAATGAAAATATAAAATTAAAATGGGAAGAGATAAATGCAATATTATTATTGGGAGATTTTGAAACAGATTTAATTAAGTTTTATGGTGATAATAAAACAAATCTTGCAACGTGTTTATTATTTGCAAGAGATATTACATTAAGAAAAGAAATTGCATCACTTAAATTAATTTCAGAATAATATATATAATAAAACTGATTGGATATTTAAATGAATGATGATTTATATTTTAATATTTTAAAAAAGTTATATGAGCATATGGTAGGTGGTGTTGCTGCTCCTTTAGGAGCAGATGCATCAGGTGAAATAAAATATGCAGATGAAAAAACAACAGATAAAAAATTTAGAAATAAATCAAAAAAAAGAAAAGAAGTTCAAACAGTTTTAAAAAGTAATTAATGAATTTAATAAGTGTAAAATTAAAAATTTAATATTATAATTTGAACATAATTGGTTAAATGAAAAAAAATAAAATAATTTATTTTATAATTTATATCAATTTAGAAATTTAAAAAATTAACATAAGAAAGGCAATTAATAATTATGGCTATTGATCTTGCAGCAATTCGTAAAAAACTAAATCAACTAAGTGGTGTTAATACAAAAAAGAATGTAATGTGGCGTCCTGAAGAAAATCAAGATTATACAATTCGTATTATTCCATTTAAAAATAATGATGGTCAACCTTTTAAAGAGCTATATTTTTATTACAATATTGGATCAAATCCAGGAATTCTTGCTCCATATCAATTCTCAAAACCAGATCCTATTCAAGAGTTGATTACAAAACTTCGTGATGATGCAACAAAAGAATCATATGAGCTTGCAAAGAAGCTTTATCCTAAAATGCGTTGTTATGCTGCAGTTGTGGTTCGTGGTGAAGAAGATAAAGGTGTTCGTCTATGGGCATTTGGTAAATCTGTATATCAATCATTGCTAAATTATATGATTGATGAGGATTATGGTGATATTACAGATATTGATTCTGGTCGTGATATTCGTATTACTTGTACTAAATCAGCAGGAAAGCAATTTGCTGATACTGAAGTTCGTCCTCGCGGTAAAGATTCACCTCTTTCTGAAGATCCAAAGAAAATCAAAGAATGGATGGATAACATTCCAGATGTTAATGAAATGTTTGAGCTTAAATCATATCAAGAGTTAGAGCATATTGTTAATAAATGGCTAGAAGGTGATGATGATGTGAAAGATTCAAAAGATGATGGTACAATTCATAAATCATCAACTGTTAAATCTGTACAAAAAGATGATGATTCACCAGATAAACTTAATTCAAAATATAGTTCAATTGATGATGCATTTGCAGATCTTGAAGAGTTTTGATATAAATTACTAAAATTAAAAATTAGAATATTTTTTGCTCAATATTTTTAATATTGAGCATTTTTTTTATAAACTATACGCTATATTAATATAATGATAATACATTTAAAAAGGATATTTTTAATTAAACATGGCTAAAAAAACAAAAGATACTGTTGAAAAAGAGTCACTTGATGATTTTACAAATGATCTTATAAAATCTTTAAATAAAGAGAGAGGTACGAGGGTTGCATATAATTTAAGTTGTGATGAATCACCAACACATGTAAAAAAATGGATAAGTACGGGTTCTATTCAGCTTGATTATATAATTTCAAATCAAAAAAATGGTGGGTTACCTGAGGGTAGAATTATTGAAATATTTGGGCCGCCTTCAATTGGTAAATCTCATATTGCAACGCAGATTGCAAAATCAACCCAGAAAATGGGTGGAATTGTTGTATATATTGATACTGAAAATGCAACATCAATTGAAAACCTTAAAATGTTAGGTGTTGATATTACAAAGAGATTTGTATATGTTGATACACATTGTACAGAAGAAGTATTATCTATCGCTGAAAGTACTATTATTAAAGCTAAAGCAATGGATAAAGATGTACCTGTAACAATTATATGGGATTCAGTTGCAGCAACATCTCCTAAAGCAGAGTTAACAGGAGATTATGAAAAAGAATCAATAGGTTTGCAAGCAAGAGCAATATCAAAAGGAATGAGAAAGATAACTGGAATTATTGCAAATGAGAAAGTTTTGTTTGTATGTTTAAATCAAATTAGAAATAAAATAGGTGTTATGTATGGTGATCCCACAACTACGCCAGGAGGTGTATCAATACCATTTCATTCATCTGTAAGAATTAAACTAGGTGCAGGACAACCAATTGTTGATAATGATAAAAACACAATTGGTATTAATGTATCTGCAAAAACAATTAAAAACAAAGTATCAGCACCTTTTAGATCTGTTGATTTTGAGATTCATTTTGGAAAAGGAATAATTGAGCATGAGCAGATTTTTGATGAGTTAAGAAAAGTAGGTGAAAAAACAATTGGTGAATATACTATTTCAATAGGAGGACAAGGTGCTTGGAAACAGTTATTTGTTCATGATTTAAATGGTGTTGTAATTATAGATAAAAAGTTTTATAAGAGTGATTTTGCAAATGTGATGCAAGATGAGCAATATAAAAAATATATTGATTTGTTAATTGAAGAAGTTTATACTAAAAAATCATTTGATGTTTCAGATATGAATATTGATGCTGAAAGTTATTCAGATGTTGAGGCACTTTCAAATGAATTAATGGATAAGGATGCATATAATGATTTATGAAAAAAGAAATTTATATTGATGGTTTAAATGTTTTTATGCGGCATTTTGCTGCAAATCCAAAAGTTTCATTATTAAACAAACAATGTGGAGGAATAATTGGTTTTTTAAATAATATTGATTATCTTTGTAAAAAATTTAATCCTTTAAAAATAGTTATTGTTTGGGAGGGTGGAGGTTCTACAAGAAGAAGAAATATTGATCATGAGTATAAAGAGGGTAGAAGACCTAAAAAATTAAATAGATATGAAAATTATTATGATTCTGTTTATAATGATAAAAGTAATATTGAAGAATTAGATGATCAATTGCAAGTTTTAATAAAAATTTTATATAAAACACCTATTACACAAATCTATGTTGATGATTGTGAAGCAGATGATATAATATCATATTTAGTTAAAACAAAAAAATCACAAGAAAAAGATATAGAAAAAATAATTGTAACATCTGATAAAGATTATTATCAATTATTAGATAAAAACATAAAAATATGGTCACCAAATAGAAAAATTCTAATTGATTCAGACTTTATAAAACAAGAATATTTAGTATATCCTTATAATTTTATAACAATGAGATGTTTTGATGGTGATATAAATGATGGTTTAAAAGGTGTAAAAGGTGTAGGATTTAAAGTATTATTAAAAAGATTTCCACAATTGATGCAGGACAGCTTTATATCTGTAAATGATATAATTGATGCTTCATTAAAAGAAGTTAATTCTGGAAATAAACTAGGTATCTATAATGAAATATGTACTAATAAAGAGTTAGTACTTAAAAATTGGAAATTAATGTATTTAGATTCAGCGATGTTAAGTGCAGAGCAAATTAAAAAAATAAATTTTCAATATGAAAACAAAGAAAAAACAATAAATAAAATTGAGTTATTAAAGATCCTTAATCGTGAAGGATTAAATGATTTTGATATACATGATTTTTTTACAACATTAAAAATAAATTTAAAGGATTAAATAAATGTCAACAGAGAAAAACTTTTCAAAATTTGGTAAGCCCTTTCAGGAAAAAGTATTTCAAGGTATGCTTACTGATACAATATGGGCTAGTCAAATGATTGAAGTTGTTGATCCAACATATTTTGATTTAAAATATTTATCATTTCTTTGTGAAAAATATTTTTCTTATCATAAGAAATATAGAACATTTCCTACATTGCAAATATTAATAACAATAATCAAAGAAGATTTGCAAAAATCAAGTGATGCTGCATTAAAAGATCAAATTATTGAATATTTGCAAAGAATGCGTTCAAATCCTGACATGGGTGATATTGCATATGTAAAAGATAAATCACTTGAATTTTGCAAACGTCAAGCATTTAAAGATGCTCTTGAAAAATCTGTTGAATTAATTCAAACAGAAAAATATGAATCTGTATTAACAATCATGAAAGAAGCTATTTCTGTTGGCATGCCTAATTCTTCAGGTCATAATTTCTTTGATGACATTGAAGCAAGATTTGTTCAAATCAATAGACAGGTTTGTCCAACTGGTCTTGAAAGACTTGATGCACCTGATATTTTGCGTGGAGGTCTTGGTAGAGGTGAAATTGGTGTAATTACAGCAAATACAGGTGTTGGTAAATCACACTTTTTGGTTGCAATGGGTTGTGCTGCAATGCGTGCAGGTAAAAATGTAATTCACTATACATTTGAACTTTCAGAACATGAAACTGGTAAAAGATATGATTCAAATCTTTGTGGAATACCTTCAAATGAAATAATTGAAAGAAAAAATGAAGTTATTGAAAAATATAAAAATATGAATCTTGGAAAACTAATAATCAAAGAGTATCCTACAGGATCTGCATCAGTTCATACAATTAGAAATCATATTGAAAAATTAACACTTAAAGGTTTTAAACCTAGTCTTGTTGTAATTGATTATGCAGATGTAATGAAATCAACAAGGGAATATGATTCACTTAGACATGAACTAAAATTAATTTATACAGAACTTAGAAATCTTGCAGTAGAATTAAATATTCCTGTTTGGACTGCATCACAAGCAAATAGAGATTCATCAAAATCAGAAGTCGTAGGACTAGAAAACATGTCGGAGGCATATGGAAAAGCTCAGGTTGCTGATATCGTTTTATCAATTTCAAGAAAACCTTTGGAAAAATCTGAAGGAACTGGTAGAATTTTCGTTGCAAAAAATCGAGCCGGTAGAGATGGATTGTTATTTCCAATTAATATTGATACTTCTATGTCAACTTTTGATATATTAGATGAAAAACATTTAACATTAAATGAGGCAGTTCAACAAGATGAAAATGGCATGAAAAACATGCTAAAACAAAAATGGAAGGAAATAAACGTAAAAAATGATTAATATTTGCATGACAAAACAACTAGTTGACTTATTTGAAATTAAAAATCTTAAAAAAGAAGATTATCTACCTGCATATAATGGTGAAAGTGCAGGATTAGATCTATATAATTGCGGTGAAATAACAACAGTTTATCCTTCTATGTATAAACAATCAACATTATCAGATGAAATTAAAACAAGTGCAAATATACCTACAGGATTAAAAATTGATATTCCTCAAGGATATGTTGCTTTAATTAAGGAAAGAGGATCAATAACAAAAACACCTTTAAAAGTTCGTGCAGGTGTAATAGATTCAGGATTTACAGGTGAAATTTTTGTAAATTGCATAAACACTTCATCAGAACCATTTATGATATATAAATATAACAAACTACCTTTTCAGATTATTGTAGTAAAATGTGACAATAAATTTTCAATAGTGTCTGAAGAAGAATATACTAATCTAACTAGTTCCTCAAAAAGAAAAGAGGGTCAAGTCGGTAGTTCAGATTAAAAAAGCATGAGGAATAAAATGTTAAAAGATTATTATGGTATTAAGATTGATTTATCAAAAGATGAAAAACTTACTGAATTTGCTCTTAATTTATTAAAAGATTATTATGTACTTGATTCTGAAAAGTCGCCACAAGAATCATTTGCAAGAGCAGCATTAGCATATTCTTTTGATGATATTGAACTTGCACAAAGAATTTATGAATATGCATCAAAAGGTTGGTTTATGTATTCTTCACCAATTCTTTCAAATGCTTCTTTACCTGGACAAAAAGAAAGAGGCTTACCAATATCATGTTTTCTTTCTTACGTTGAAGATTCAATTGAAGGTCTTATCTCACATAGTGAAGAATTACGTTGGATGTCAATTAAAGGTGGTGGCGTAGGCGGTCACTGGTCAAATGTAAGAAGTAATAGCAAATTGTCACCAGGACCAATGCCTTTTCTTAAAACAGTCGATAGCGACATGACAGCATATCGTCAAGGTAAAACAAGAAAAGGATCATATGCAACTTATATGGATATATCACACCCTGATATTATAGAATTTTTAAATATGCGTTTACCAACAGGTGGTGATGTAAATAGAAAATGTTTTAACTTAAATAATGCAATAAATATAACAGATAAATTTATGAATGCAGTTGTTAAAGATGAACAATGGAATTTAATTGATCCACATGAAAAAAATATACGTGAAACAGTAAGTGCAAGAGATTTATGGGAAAGAATTATTAAAACAAGATTTAGAACAGGTGAACCTTATATTAACTTTATTGATGAAGCAAATAGAAATCTACCAAAATACATGTTAGATAAAGGTTTAAAAATTCATGGATCAAATTTATGTAATGAAATACATTTGCCAACAAATAATGAAAGATCAGCTGTTTGTTGTCTATCATCACTAAATTTAGAAAAATATGATGAATGGAAAGATTCAAATATTGTTGAAGATCTAATTACATTTTTAGATAACGTAATTGAATTTTTTATTAATAATGCACCAAAACAACTTAAAAAAGCAATATTTTCAGCCTCACAAGAAAGAAGTTTAGGATTAGGTACTATGGGCTTTCATAGTTATCTACAATTAAAAAATATTCCTTTTGAATCTGTTCTAGCAAAATCAGTTAATAATCAAATATTTTCTCAGATAAAAGAAAAAGCATTAAAACAAACAACGCTACTTGCGTCATTAAGAGGTGAAGCACCTGATGCAATAGGTCAATGTGTTAGAAATACACATTTACTTGCAATTGCACCAAATGCAAACAGCTCAATTATTTTAGGTTGCTCACCTTCAATTGAACCAAATAAATCAAATGCATATACACATAGAACAAGAGCAGGATCTTATCTTGTTAAAAACATTTATCTTGAAAAAGTTTTAAATGCATATTGTGAAGAATTAAATATTACAAATAAAGAAGAATGGTTACATGAACAATGGCAATCAATAATACTAAATGAAGGTTCAGTACAACATTTAGATTTCATGACAGATTGGCATAAATTGGTTTTCAAAACAGCATTTGAACTTGATCAAAGATGGATAATAGATCATGCATCTGATAGACAACAATATATTTGTCAAGGACAAAGTTTAAATCTATTTTTTCCTGCAGGTACACACAAATCAACTGTAAATGAAGTCCACATAAGAGCATGGAAAAAGAACTTAAAAGGTCTTTATTATCTAAGAACAAATGCAGGTGCCTCTGCTGAAAAAATAAGTGAAAAAGTTGAGCAAAACAAACTTAAAGATTTTTCTGACGTAGATGATAAAAAACAAAAAAATGATGAATGTTTAAGTTGTCAAGGTTAATTAAAAAAAATTAATTTTAAATATTTTTATATATATTTAAAAAAAGTAGTAAAAAGATTATGAATAATTTAAAAAGTGTATATAAATATTTATTTGAAAATAGATTAAGCAACTCAAAAAAACTTTGTACTTTATTTGGTCCCGTTGCTGCAGGTAAATCTACACTTGTAAACAATATAAAATATTTAGGTGTAAAACATAGTACTCCTGATGATATTCTTGAATTATTTTTAGATAAATTAAAATCAGATCCTAGTGATACATATACTGATATGTTTAATCGTCACCCAGATAAAATTTATGGTCCAGGAGGATTAAGAAATAAATCTTTAGATATTGCAACAAAAAGACTTAATACTTGGACAGAATCTACAACAAAACATATAATGATGGATGGTACAGGTGCAGGTTATCAAGATTGGTATCGTGAGGAAATCTATGTTCCTTTTCAAGCAAAAAATTTTAAAATATTAATTGCAGTTTTATATGTTCCTTTAGAAGTATCAATTTCAAGAGATATAAGTAGGGGAGAAAAGGGAGGCAGATCTCTAGGAACAAAAATATCATCAGATGTACATACTAATTTAATAAAATCAATTCCTGAATATAAAAGAATTGCAGATGAAATGGGATTAGAATTTATTATTATAAAAGGTCAATATGATGCAAGTGCTATTAATGATTATGATGATGAAATATTAAATAATTACAGAGATGATATTTATTCATTTGATCAAGGTTTAAAATATATAGAAAAATTCTATACTACTGAATAATATTTATAATTAAATTATTTTTTCTTTTAAGAAATTATATATTATAAAAAATATTTATATCAAAAGGTTTTTTTATGCATGATCTATTAATATATGAAGCGCTACTTCTAGAAATGAGAAGGGAAGCAGTCACATTAGCTCTTGGAGAAGAAGATGGAAATAAACTGCTCAAATTTACTCAAGATGACTCTTATCACCATCTGGTTGTCAATACTGTAAAAAATGGAGAACCTCATACTGTAAAAGAATTATTAGATGCAGACTTGTTAAAAAGATTTAAAGACTTAGGTATATCAACAGCTTGGAATACTAATAAAACATTAACAGCAGAAACAGCAGGAGCTTCTGTAACGCTTGATAAACAAACCTCAGGATATAATGATTTTGTGCGTTTTACAGAAATAAAGAGCGGTTTAACTACAAAAACACCACTTCTTATAGCTTTAATAGATGATAATTACGAAAGAAGTAATAAACATTTTAATGTTTTAATAAACGACTCAGAATGGTATATAGTGTATCCTAAAACACAGTTGGGTTCAATGTCATTAGGTAGGTCATATTGGAATAGAGAACAAAATAAACTTAAATATGATGATACTTTTAATGATGGTGAAGGTAGTTATACAGGTAAAATGAGTTGGTGTACAGTAATAAATGGATCAAACAATAGATTTGTTTCCTATCATATTAATATGAGACTGCATATGTTTTATTGTATTAGTAAACGTTTTGGTCCAGAAGATAACAAGAGAAAGCTATGTTTAAGTCTATCAAAAGTAAAAGAAGAAGTAAAATTTTCTGGAGGATATTCTTCTGTAGATGGTGATAATGCTTCTCAAGATGAAAATTTTTTTAAAACAACATTAGGTAGCAGATATGATAAATTAATTAAGTATACAGAAGATAATTTAGAAGAAATAGATCCAGTTACATATTATTCTTCTTATAATTTAGTACAATACAATTCAGCTTTTGAAAACCCTAGAGTAGAAGTTGATATAGAACAAGCTGCAAATGAGTTAAAGCTTATGTTGAAACATACTAAAGATGTGAGAATATTTGAAGCTATGTTTAATTCTGAACGTGATAAAGAAATAAAGCATCAGATTCTTGCACAATCTGAAAAAACTCCATCTGAAATACTTAATAAATTAGCAGAAAGCGGGAATAGTGAACTTCAGATTGCTATTGCAAAAAATCATAATACTTCTCTTGAAACTTTTAATTATTTAATAAAAGTAGGAGATTTAGATATAAAACAAGCTATTGCAAGTAATCCTAATACGTCATATCAAATTTTTGATTATTTAGTAGCAATAGGAAATTTAGATATACAACGTGCTATTGCAAGTAATCCTAATACGCCTTCTGAAATTTTAAAGGATTTGTTAAAAATAGACGATCGAAATATAAAAATAAATGTTGCAAGTAATCCTAATACTTCTTCTGAAATTTTTGATTATTTAGTAGCAACAGGAAATTTAGATATACAAAAAGCTGTTGCAAGTAATCCTAATACGACTTTTGAAATTTTAAAGGATTTGTTAAAAATAGACAATAGAAATATAAATATAACTATTGCAGATAATCCTAATACTCCTTCTGAAATTTTACAATATTTGGCAAGAATAGATGATATACATGTACAGACATTTGTTGCAAGAAATCCTAATACGCCTTCTAAAACTTTAAAATATTTATCAGAAATAGACAATTATTATATAAAATTATCTATTGCATATAATACTAATACATCTTATGAAACTTTTAAATATTTATCAGAAATAGACGCTTATTATATACAATTAGCTCTTATAAGAAATCCTAATTGCCCAGAAGATATTAAAAAGAAACTTAAAGAAAAAGGAATTATAGAATCTTATATTAAAGAATATATAAAACTGCTTATTAATTGAATAATTTATTTAAAAGGAAATTTTTAAATGAAGAATAATCTTAGAAGTGTATACAGAAATCTATTTGAATCATTAGATCCTCAAGGTAATAAACCAAAAATATTATTATTACAAGGTCCTGCAGGTTCAGGTAAATCTTTTTTTGCTAAAGAATTAGTTTCATCAAATCCAAATATACATTATGTAAATGTAGATGATTATGTTGAAGAAAGAATAATGAATGATTCTTTTTTAAAATCAAGAGGTATTACAGTACAAAATGCTTTTTCTGCAAGACATGATCGTAGAACACAAGATGTGTTAGAATATATTAGAAAATCTGCTACATCAAAAGGTTTAGATTTTATGCAATCACTTATTACAGAAAAAAAATCATTTATTGTTGAAGGAACAGGACAAAGAAGATATACTGATATTGTTAATAATTGTGCAGATAATAATTATGAATTATTATATCTTTCAGTTTATGCACCTTTAGAATTTACAATAGATTCAAATCGTAAAAGAGCAACTGAAAATGGTAGACAATTATCTGAATATTTATTAAAAAAAATACATGATGGATATGTTCAATATTATCAATCAATGAAATCACATTTTTCATCAATGAGTTTTTGTACTTATTTTGAAACTGTAACAATGTTAGAAATAATGAAAGATGTAAATCAATTAAAATATCCTCAATATATGAGTGGAAGAGTAATTAATATTGATGATTTGGATAGTCAAGAAGTATCAATAATTAATAATATTAATAAAACAAAAGAAGTTATTAAATCAGAATTAATTAGTAAAATGTAAAATATATATAATATTATTATAATATAGTATTATAATTAGGGTATAAAAAATGTCATTATTTGAAAGTAATATAACTTATAAACCATTTAAATT
>Ga0194129_10004736_pt1 | contig 17872 bp, 15 predicted proteins | sample TA2KigCa35mmetaG_FD_150862 | JGI IMG/M metagenome (GOLD analysis project Ga0194129, IMG submission 150862) | Freshwater microbial communities from Lake Tanganyika, Tanzania - TA2015038 Kigoma Deep Cast 35m | ecosystem: Environmental > Aquatic > Freshwater > Lake | place: Tanzania: Lake...
GAGCTCGAGCTGCCGACGAACAAGGAGCCCGGCACGAAGGCCAACAGCCCGTCCGCGCAGGAAGCCACCACACGAGGCCCCGCGAATGTGCCGGCGTTCGCGACGACGAAGGCCGCAACGCAAGCGCGGGACGACGGCCTGACCGCCGAGCTCCACGACCTCCTCGACGACGAGCAGGACCGCGAGCAGGACGACGTCTCGCACGCGGCGTACGTGCCGCCGCAGCCGACGTTCGTCCTGCTTCTCAACGGCCTGGAGGTCAGCCGTCATCCGCTCACCAGCGCCGAGTTGACCATCGGCCGGAGCAAGCAGTGCGACATCGTGATCTCGCTGCTCGGGCTTTCGCGTCGGCACGCGCGGATCTGGCCGGCAGACGAGGGCGTTCTGGTCGAGGATCTCGGCAGTCAAAACGGCACGTGGGTGAACAACGTCCGCATCAACGGCCCCCACGTGCTGAAGCACGGGGACCTGTTGAACTTCTACGACTACGGCGTGCTGTTTTTGGAGGACGGTGAGGTCGATGTCGGCTTCCCCGGCGCAGAGTTCGCCCCGCCCGCCCCCGGCGCGCCGGAAGGTAGCCGGGACGACCGCTCGCCCCGCGAGACCGATCGGGGGTCGGCCCTGCCCACGGCGAAGCCTGCGCCTGCCGCAGGTGCGCCGGCGAAGGGCTCACCGGCGAAGGCGCCGCTGACAACGACGGCCAGGGCGCCGGCAGCAGGCCCCGCGAAGGCCAGCCCGCCAGCGACGCCCGCGAAGAGCGGCGCGCCGTCGCCCGCCGCCGCGAAGGCCACGGTGGTCGAGACCCCGCGTCGCGCGGCGGACGACGACGACGACCTCGGCCTCGGCGCGCGCGCCTCGGAGGTCCCCGAGGCGACGGACTTCGGGCGTCCGCGGCCGCCGGGCAAGGCCGCAGCGGAGGCCGATCGCTTCGACCCCGACGCGCTCGGCGACGGGTCGTTCCTCGGCGACGAGTTCGACGACAGTGCGGCCAAGGAGGCGCCGCGCGCGGAGCGGCCGGCCGCCGGGCTCGAGCTGTCGCAGATCGGCGACGAAGGAAGTCTCGAAGCCGAGCTGGCGTTTTCTTCGTCAGCGAAACTCAGCGCCGGCGACGAATTCGCCGACCTGCCGGCCAACGGCGATGTGCGCGAACTCGGTGACAGCACGATGGCGAGCCTCGAGATCGATGCCATCCCGGGCGGCGTGTGGCCGAGCGACGCCGACTTGGACCGCGCGCTCGCCCAGACGAATGACGTCGCGGCGGTCACCATCGACGTGACGGTCAAGGGCCGCTCCCACGCCCAGATCCCGCTGTCGCAGCCCGTGACGCGGGTGGGCACGGACCCGCGCTGCGAGTGCGCGCTGGCGAAGGCCTCGGGCCTGCGCCCCTGGCACCTGACGTTCCTGCAGATGGGGGGCGCCGTCGTCGTCACCCGTGCCAACCGCAGCGCGCGCATCGAGGTGGGCGGCAGGGCCGTCGATACAGCGACGTTGCGCAACGGCGATGTCATCCAGGTCGGCGACGTGCAGATGAAGCTCCGTTTCCGCCGCTGAGCGGCCCGTGCCCGAGCGTCGGCGGCGACGTTGCGCGTCCGTCGTGCGGCGGCTACGCGGTCGCCCATGGACCAGCTGCGCGCCGTCAAGGGAATGGACGACCTCTTCGAGAGCGACCTGTCGCTGTGGCGGCACGTCGAGCTGGTCGCGCGCGAGACCTTCCTCGCCTACGGCTTCGGCGAGATCCGCACGCCGATCCTCGAAGAGACCGCGGTGTTCGTGCGCGGCGTCGGCGAGGGCACCGACATCGTCCACAAGGAGATGTTCACCTTCGACGACGGCGGCCGTCCCGGGGACAAGGACGGCACCACCAGCGTGTGCCTGCGCCCCGAAAACACCGCCGGCGTCGTGCGCGCGATGCTCGAGCACGGCAAGCTGTTCGCCGACGCCTACGAGCAGGTCTTCTACGTGGGGCCCATGTTCCGTCGCGAGCAGCCGCAGGCCGGTCGTCGACGACAGTTCCATCAGATTGGCTGCGAGGCGTTTGGCACCTCCGAGCCGGGCATGGACGTCGCGGTGATGGCCTGCGTGCACACGATCCTCGACCGCCTCGGTCTGTCGTCGTCGACGAAGCTGCTGCTCAACACGCTGGGCGACCCCGCCGAGCGCCGCGGCTACACCGACGCGCTGGTGGCGTACTTTTCGGCCCACGAGGCGCGCCTGTCCGACGACAGCCGCCGTCGCCTGAAGGAGAACCCGCTACGCATCCTCGACAGCAAGGACGCCGGCGACCGCGCCCTCGCGATGGCCGCGCCGCGCCCCGTCGACTTCCTGTCCGACGCCGCCCGCGCCCACTTCGACGCCGTCTGCGCCGGCCTCACGCGGCTGTCGATCCCGTTCTCGCGCGACCCGTTCCTCGTGCGCGGTCTCGACTACTACACGCGCACGGTCTTCGAGTTCGTCGGCGAGGCGGGCCTCGGCGCGCAGTCGACGGTGGCCGCCGGCGGCCGCTACGACGGCCTGGTCGAGACCCTCGGCGGCCGACCGACGCCGGCGGTGGGCTTCGCCGGCGGGGTTGAGCGGCTGGTGCTGATGCTGAAGGCGGTGGGGGCGCCCGCCCACGGAGTCGCGCCCGAGCTGGCGCTCGTCGGCGCCGACGACGGCGGCCGCGCGCTGTGCGAGCAGCTTGCCTTCGGCCTGCGGCGGCAGGGCGTCCGGGTGGTCGTCGACGTGCGTGGCCGCGGGGTCAAGGCGCAGATGAAGTCCGCCGACAAGAGCGGCGCGCGCCACTCCGTGGTGGTGGGCAGCGCCGAGCTCGGGTCCGGCCAGGGCCGGGTGAAGAACATGGCCACCGGCGACGTCTCCGACGTCGCGCTGTCGGTCGAGGCGCTGCGCGCCGTCGTCCGCGCCGCCCACGCGGGCGGCTGATATGGCAAGGATCGTCCACCCGCCGGGCGTCACGCAGCGCCGGTGTGGCGTGCATCGCTGCGTCGCTGGAGTCTTTGTGTCGCGTGCCGTCCTCGTGTCGCTCTCCCTCATCGCTGCTGGCGCGGTCTACGCCGGCGAGGCGCCGGCGGGGGGCGACGGTCTGGCGCCAGGTACGCCGGCGCCGCAGTTCCAGCTACCGGTGGTGAACGACTTCGCGCCGCCGAAGGCGCCCTCGGGGCCGCTGGCGCCGAAGGCGCTGAAGTGGGGCCCGGCGCGATGGACGGGCGACAAGCCCGACGAGACCAAGAAGCTCGTCGTCATGAGCTTCTTCGCGACGTACTGCGAGCCCTGCAAGAAGGAGATGCCCGAGCTCGCGCGCCTGTACGACATGTACAAGGATCAGGGCCTCGGCGTGCTTTCGGTGAGCATCGACAAGGGCGACGAGCAGAAGGACGAGATCGTCGCGCTGGCGAAGGCCAGCGGCGTGCACTTTCCGGTGGTGCATGACCGCTTCCAGGTCGTGGCGCGCCGCTACAGCGCCGAGCGCCTCCCCTACATGTTGTTCCTCGACAGCGCCGGCACCGTGAAGACCGTCCACGTCGGCTACACCGAGGAGCTGAAGGCGAACCTCGAGAGCGAGCTGCGTTCGCACCTCGGGCTCGCGCCGCTGGCGGCGTCGTCGACGACGCCGAGCAAGGCCGCGCCCCGGACGCCCGCCAGCGCGGCGCCGAAGCCGCCCGCGGCCCCGGCCGCGCCCCCTGCAACGAAGCCGGCGGCGGCGACGCCGTCGAGGAAGTGAGGTCTCCGATGCGCAGCGTCGCCTTGTGGATGGTCGTCGTGCTCGGGGTGCCGGTGGGCGCGGCGCGCGCCGAAGCGCCGGTGCTCGTGTACGTCAACGAGTTCACGGTGCAGGACCCAAAGCTCGCCAGCGACGCTGGCGCGCTGACCAGCGCCCTGTGCGCGGCGCTCGCCCGTGACAAGCGCGTCGACGTGCTGTGCGCCCCCGACGTGCGCCAGCTGCTCTCGTTCGCGGCGGCCTCGTCGATGATGGGCAGTACGTCGCCGGCGACCGAGAACCTCGAGCGTCGCGCAGCCGCGACGCGCTTCGTCGTGTCGGGCCGGGTCGTCGTCGACAAGACCGGCTCGACGCTGTCGATGAGCATCGGGCCTCGCGACGATGGCTCGGACCTGTCCTCGATGTTCGCCTCCAGCGCGCTGGCGAAGCGAGACGAGCCGGTCGAGGGCAAGACCCTGGGCCTGCTGGCGCGTGTCCCCGCGGTGGCCCGGTCGCTCGTCGACGCGGCCCTCGCGCCGCCGGTGGGCGAAGACTCGGCGGCCACGACGGCGCCGCCCGCTCCCCTCGCGCCGACGTCAACGCCGACCGCACGGTCGTCGCCGTCGGCGCCGGCCGCGGCGACGAAGGCGCCGTGAGCCACCAATGACCAGCGGGTCCAAGGGCGCCGGGGCGCGAGGGTTGTTGCAGCGACAGGCAGGGGCCGAGGACCAGCGGCTCGACCACGCGCTGCGCCCAAAGTCGTTCGACGACTACGTCGGCCAGAAGGCCCTCGTCGAGAACCTGAAGGTGTTCGCGCGGGCGGCGCGCCAGCGGGGTGAGCCGCTCGACCACGTGCTGCTGTCGGGCCCCCCGGGCCTCGGCAAGACGACGCTGGCCCACATCATCGCCCACGAGATGGGGGCCGTGCTGCACCAGACCAGCGGTCCCGCCATCGAGAAGAAGGGCGATCTGGCCGGGCTGGTGACGCACCTGGGCGCCGGCGACGTGCTGTTCATCGACGAGATCCACCGCCTCGCGCCCGCCGTCGAAGAGAACCTGTACCCGGCGATGGAGGACTTTCGCTTCGACGTGCTGATCGGCGAGGGCGCCCACGCGCGCAGCATCAGCCTCGACCTGAAGCCATTCACCCTCGTCGGCGCGACGACCCGCACCGGCCTGCTGGCGTCACCGCTACGCGACCGCTTCGGGTTCTCGGCGCGCCTCGACTTCTACGCCCACGCCGATCTGGTCGTGATTCTGCAGCGCTCGGCGGCGCTGCTCGAGATCGAGCTCGAAGACGCCGGCGCCGCCGAGATCGCGACCCGTTGCCGCGGCACGCCCCGCATCGCCAACCGCCTGCTGCGCCGCGTGCGCGACTTCGCCGAGGTGCTGCACGAAGGGCGCGTCACCGTCGACGTCGCCCGCGAGGCGCTCGACCGGCTGAACATCGACAAGAAGGGCCTCGACGAAATGGACAAGCGCCTGCTCGACATGCTCATCGACAAGTTCGACGGGCGGCCGGTGGGGCTCGACACGCTGGCCGCCGCGCTCGGCGAAGAGGCCGGCACCCTCGAGGACGTCTACGAACCCTATCTGCTGCAGGAGGGACTGTTGATGCGCACGCCGCGGGGTCGGGTGGCCACGCCGCGCGCCTATGAGCACCTCGGCAAGACGGTTCGGCGTGGAGCGCAGAGCGGCCTGTTCGAAGACAGCTGACGGCTGCCCCGGTGCCGTCGGCGGCGGACCGCAGCGACACTAACGCACCGCGTCACGGCTTCAGCGAAAAGTTGGACAAACCTGCCACCACCGCGCGGCGGCGGCCATCCAAGGGTCGATGGATCCGCAGTGGTTGCTCTGGCTCGTCCCCGCCCTGAGCCTGTTGGCTCTAGGCCTGTCGGCGTTCAACGCTTGGGTGTGGCCGCGCGGCCGTACCGACTGCGACCGCGGCGTGCTGGGCCGGCTGAGCGTCTGCATCCCCGCTCGCAACGAGGCGGTGTGCATCGAGGCGTGCGCCACGGCGGCGCTGGCGCTCGACCCGTTCGAGGTCGTCGTCGTCGACGACGGCTCCACCGACGCGACGCCGACGATCCTCGCCGCAATCGCCGCGCGCGATCCGCGGCTGCGTGTCGTGCGGCTCGACGAGGCGCTGCCGGCGGGGTGGGTAGGCAAGCCGCGGGCCTGCGCGCGCCTCGTCGAGCACGTCCGCGGCGACAGCCTGCTGTTCCTTGACGCCGACGTCGTCGCCGACCCGTCTTTGCCGGCGCGGCTCGCGTCGCTCGTCGAGGATCACGGCGCCGACGTCGTCACCGCCGTGCCGCGGCAGGTGACCGGCTCGTTCTTCGAGCGACTGGTGCTGCCGCTTCTGCACGTCACGTACACGTCGTGGCTGCCGCTGCCGCTGGTGTGGCGCTCGCAAGACCCGCGCTTCCTGGCCGCCAACGGCCAAATCCTCTGGCTGCCCCGCGCCGTGCTCGACGACGTCGGCGGCTTCGCCGCGGTGCGCGCCGAGATCGTCGACGACATGGCGCTGTGCCGCGCGTTCAAGCGCGCCGGTCGCCGGGTCGTGTTCGCCGACGGCGACGGCATGGGCCGCTGCCGCATGTACCGCTCGGCTCGCGCCGTGGCCGACGGCTTCTCGAAGAACCTTTTCGAGGGCACCGGCGGCGGTGTTGTCGGCCTGCTCGTCGTGTTCGGCCTGTACGGGGGTGCGTTCCTGCTGCCGTGGGCAGCGCTGGCCGCGTCCGTCGTCGACGGCGCGTGGCTCCTGCCCGCCGTCACCGGCATCGCCGCCGGCTGGCACCTGCGGCTGCTGCATGTCCTGCGGCACGGCAGCGACGTCGTCAGCGCGCTGCTGCATCCGGTGGGCGTGGTCTGCCTGCTCGCGATCGCCACGCGGTCGTGGTGGTGGGCGCACCGCGGCGCGATCCACTGGTCGGGCCGGACCTACGCCGCGCGCGCGGCGCGCGTCGGAGTGCCACGATGAGCGACGTGGGCACCGCGGTCACCTTGCGCTCCGACGACGACGGGGCGCCCTCGCCGACGCGGCACAAGCGCCCGTGGTTCCTGTCGCTCGCGCGCGGCTACGCGCGGCGCGCCATCGCCCGCCGCTTCGACGGCCTCTTCGTCGACGGCCTGGCCGAGGCGGCGCGCCTCGTCGGCCAGCGGCCCGTCTTGTTCTGCGTCAACCACGTCAGCTGGTGGGACCCCTTCGTACTAATCTTGCTCGACGAGGCGCTGGGCGCCGACAGCTACGCCCTGATGGACGACGTCAACCTCGCGCGGCTGCCGTTCTTCCGCGCGGTGGGCGCGCTGCCCATCGCCGTAGAAGGCGGTGCCGTAGCGCGGCGACAGCTCGACGACGCGGTGCGCACCCTCGACCGCCCGGAGCGGGCGCTGTGGATCTTTCCGCAGGGCCGCCAGCGCGCCGCCCACCTGCGACCGCTCGGGTTCAAGCAGGGGGTCCGTCTGATCGCCGCCCGCGCCCAGAAGGCCGGCGCCGTCATCGTGCCCGTCGCGCTGGCGTTCCCCTGGCGGCAGGCGCCGGCGCCATCGGTGGTCGTCCGCTTCGGCGCGCCCGTTGATCCCGCTGACACCGGCGGCGACGAGCTGACCGCGCACGTCGAAGCCAGGGTGGCGGCGATGCTCGACGACATCGACGCAGCCATCGACCGCGCCGGTGGTGACCGGTCGGCGCGGGGTCCGGGTCAGGCGCTGGTGGCGCCCCGCGTCGAGAACGCCGAGCACGGGCTCGGCGCCCGACTGCTCGGTCGCCTGCTCACGGGGCCGCGATGATCGCCGCGCTGCCCCTCGTCGTTGCGGCCCAGCTCGCCGCCCCGCCGCCGACGCCCCCCGCCGCGCCGACCTCCCCCGCCGCGACGACGACGACCATGAGCACGGGTACAACGACGACGCCGGCCGACAAGCTCGCCGCCGGGGTCTACCGCCTCAACGTCGAGATCTCCGTGGCCACCGCCCTGCCCGTGATCGGTGAGCAGCACACGACCACGCAGACGACCAGCATCGTCACCGTGGCCGACGACGGCCAGGCGACCGCCGTCGCCTGCAGCGTCGAGACGCGCGGGCCCGCGTTCACGAGCCGGCTCCCGCCAGCGTCGATCCAGAGCCTGCCGACGTCGCGGTTAGCGATCGTCGTCCGCGGCGACCGCGTCGTGGTCGACATGGGCGAGGGCCAAATCGGCTGGCGCGGCAGCGGCCCATTGCCGACGAGCGCCGCCGACCCGCGCGTCGCCGACGACGACCGCGACGGCGAGCCCGGCGTCCGCCTCGACCTCAACCTCAATGGCCTGGGCACCTGGCCGCTCCAGATCGTCACGCGCGGTCACACGGTCCTCGATGGCACCCGGACGCCCGAGGGGGCCACGGGCGTGCTGTCACGCATGGAGTCGGAGCAGCAGATCCTGTCGGGGCTGCCCATCGACATCCCCCTCAGTGACGGCCCCGTGCGGGCGGTGGGCTCGGGGTTCGTGCTCCGCCGGATCGAGGCGCCGACCTGCGCCGACCTGCGTTGACCCGCCCCCCCCCGCGCGACCGCCCCGCGCTGTGAGGCCCCACCAGACCCTTCAGCGCTCGCCCAGCTCACGCTTGACGTCGACCCGCCCGTCGCCGAGCAGCAACGACAGGATGCGGTTGCTCGTGCGCGTGACCGTCTCGAGGTGCTGGATGCGCTCCCGCACGAAGGCCTCCTCGGCGGTCAGCGTGCGCTTGCTGGTCTCGCCCTTGACGACGTCGATGGCCTCCGTGAACGCGTCGACGGCGTCCTGCAGCTCCTGCTGCTCGCGCCCGCCGAGCACCGACCGGATGATCTTGCGCAGCTCGTGCTCGGCCTCGTAGAGCACCTTGCGCGAGCCCTTCTCGTAGACTTTGTGCACGGCCCCCCAGCGCAGCAAGCCATTCAGGCTCATCGACACATTGGCGGCGCTGACGTCGAGCTGCTCGGCCAGCTCGGCCTGGGTCATCGGCCGCGGCGACAGGAACAGCAGGCAGAAGACCCGCCCCTGCGTGCGCGTGAATCCCCAAAACTCGGCGATGCGGCCCATCGTCTCGACGCTTAAATCCTGGGCGCGATCGAGGGAGCGCGGCGTTGCCGGCGCGGGCGCTGTGCGGCGTGCTGCCATGCGCCGGACGGTCGTGGATCGCGACGGCGCCGTCAACGCGGCGACGACCACCGTCCGCTACGGAGAGAGCGCGGCCCCGTTGCCTGACGGCGACGGCGACGACAAACCGACGGCGTGACACCCGCGACGGCCTACGCCCACACCAACATCGCCCTCGTGAAGTACTGGGGGAAGCGCAAAGGCGCCATCGCCGGCCTGAACCTGCCGGCCACGGGCTCGCTCAGCCTGACCCTCGATCGCTTCGGCACCGAGACCCGCATCGAGCCCGCCGACGCCGACGATTTCGTGCTCGGCAGCCAGCCGGTGTCGCCGGGCGAAGCCGCGAAGGTCTTCGCGTTCCTCGACCGCGTGCGCGCCCTCGCCGGCAGCACGGCGAGGGTGCGGGTCACGTCGCGCAACGACGTGCCCACCGCCGCCGGGCTCGCGTCGTCGGCCAGCGCGTTTGCCGCCCTCGCCGTCGCCGCCACCCGCGCCTTCGGAGTCAGCCTCGACGAGCGCGCCCTGTCGCAGCTGGCGCGTCAGGGCTCGGGCTCGGCGGCGCGGTCGATCTTCGGCGGCTTCGTGCTGCTGCACCGCGGCGCGCGCGATGATGGCGCCGACTGCTTCGCCGAGCCGCTGCCGTCGACGCTGCCGGTCAACCTCGTCGTCGTCCGCTGCGGCGAGGGCAAGAAGGACACTGGCTCCACTGACGGCATGGACCACACCGCTGCGACTTCGCCGTACTTCCGCGCCTGGGTCGACACCCACGCCGCCGATCTCGACGAAGCGAGGCGCGCGCTCGCCGGGGGCGACCTGCCCCGGCTGGGCGAGGTGATGGAGCACTCGACGCTGAAGATGCACGCCACGACGCTGGCGGCGCGCCCGGGGTTCTTCTACTTCCAGCCGACGACCATCGCGGTGCTGCAGGCGGTGCGCGCGCTGCGCGCCGCCGGCACCCCGTGCTGGGCGACGATGGACGCTGGCCCGCACGTGAAGGTCTTGTGCGCCCCCGCCGTCGCCGGCGCCGTCGCCGCCGCGCTGCAGGCCATCGGCGGCGTGCGCGGTGTCGAAGTCGCCGCCCCCGGTCCGGCGGCGCGGGTGCTGGCGTGACGCGCCCGCAGCTCGTCGTCGCCAGCGCACCGGGCAAGCTCGTCCTGATGGGCGAGTACGCGGTGCTGCGCGGCCACGAGGCCATCGTCGCCGCCGTCGACGTCCGCGCCACCGCGCGCGTGCAGGGCCTCGGTCCGCTGCGCGTCAACCACGACGAAGGCGGGCTCTTGCAGGCCTGCCTCGACGAGCTCGCGGCGCTCGGGGTGCGCGCCACCGGCGACCTCGCTGTCGACACGTCGGCCTTTCGTGACGACGCCGATCAGAAGCTCGGCCTCGGCTCGTCGGCGGCGGCGTGCGTCGCCACGGTCCACGCGCTGCTGCAGGCCGGCGCCAACACCAGCACCGTCGACGTCGATTTTGTGCACGCGGCGGCGCAGCGCGCCCACCGTCGCTTCCAACGCGGGCGCGGCTCGGGCATCGACGTCGCCGCCTCGGCCTGGGGCGGCACGCTCCGCTTCCGCCGGCGGGGTGACGATGTCGACGTCGAGCCGGCCCCGCGCCTGCCTGCCACGCTCGAGATCATGCCGGTGTGGACCGGCCGCCCGCAGGACACCCGCGACTTCGTCGGCGCCGTGCTCGCCCTGCCTGACGTCGACGACATCGTGGCCCCCCTCGCCAGAGCGACCGCAGGCTTCGTCGCCGCCTGCGCCGCCGCCGACGACATAGGCGTGCTCGCCGCTGTCGACGAGGCCCGCGCCGGGATGGCGAGCCTTGGCGACCGCGCTGGCATCGATGTCGTCGCTCCTCCGCACGCGCGCGTCGCGGCGCTGGCGGCGGAGCATGGCGGCGCGGCCAAGCCGTCGGGCGCCGGCGGCGGCGACGTCGCGCTGGCGTTCGTGCCGCGCGCGCGGGCACCGGCGCTGCGCGCGGCCTGCCTCGCCGCCGGTCTGCCACCGCTGCTGCCGCGTGTGGGCGACGGCGTGCGCGGCGTCGACAACGGCGGCGCCAGCCCGGCCGCGCGCGGGGCGACTCCAGAGCTCGCAGGAGGACGACGATGAAGGCGCTCGTGACCGGCGGCGGTGGCTTCCTCGGCAAGGCCATCGTGAGGATGCTGGTCGCCCGCGGCGACGACGTGCGCGTGCTCGGCCGCAGCGACTACCCCGAGGTCGCCGCGCTCGGCGCCGCCTGCATCAAGGGCGACATCGCCGACCTGCCGGCGGTCAAGGATGCAGTGGCTGGCGTGGACGTCGTCTTCCACGTCGCCGCCAAGGCTGGCGTCTGGGGCGATCCAGTCGAGTACGAGCGCGCCAACGTCGACGGCACGCAGAACGTCATCGACGCGTGCCTGTCGCGGGGGGTGTCGCGCCTGGTGCACACGTCGAGCCCCAGCGTGACCTTTGACGGCGGCGACGCGGTGAACGCCGACGAGTCGTTGCCGTACCCGAAGGCGCACCTGTACCACTACGGCCGCACCAAGGCCGAGGCCGAGCGGCGCGTGCTCGCCGCCAACGCGGTGGCGCACAGGCAGGGGCCGACGGTGCTTTTGACGACGGCGCTGCGGCCGCACATCATCTATGGCCCCGGCGACCCGCACATCGTGCCGCGGATGGTCGCGCGCCATGCGCAGGGGCGCCTGCGGATCGTCGGCGATGGCACGAACAAGATCGACATCACCTACGTCGACAACGGCGCCCACGCCCACCTGCTCGCCGCCGACGCCCTCGGACTCGACAACCCGAAGAACGCCGGCAAGCCGTACTTCATCTCCGACGGCAACCCTGTGGTGCCGTGGCAGTGGCTGAACGTCATCTTCGCCGGCGCCGGCCTGCCGCCCCTGACCCGCAAGGTGCCCTACCCGGTGGCGCGGGGCGTCGGCGCCGCCCTCGAAGGCGCGTGGGGCGCGTTTTCGCTCCGAGGCGAGCCGCCGATGACGCGATTCATCGCCGCCCAACTGGGCACAAGCCACTGGTACGACCTGGGGGCCGCCCGCCGCGACATCGTCTACGAGCCCATCGTCGGCCCGACGGTGGCGACGACGAAGACCATCGAGTGGGTGAAGGCCGAGCGCGCTGCCGGTCGTCTGTGAGGCGCCGGCGACCGACCGGCGGCGACGGCATGTCGTACTGTGTGACGCTCCGCCTGCCTCGTCACCTTCACTTGACCCCGGCCACGGGCGCGTCACAGCTGCCGGGCATCCGCTGCGCCTGCACGCCGGGGATTGGCGCGTAGACGAAGGTCTTGTCGTCGACGCCGCCCTTCGGGCCCATGTTGAACTCGAGCCGGGTGAAGACGAACTGGTTCACGTTGCCCGCCGTGTCGACGACGACGGACTGTTTCACGCGCGCGGTGGCCGGGTCGACGACGAGGATCAGGCGGGCGAACATCTGGTTTGGCTGCCGCGGGACGAGCAGCAGGTGATGGTCGGTCTGGTCGCCGAAGGTGCCGTCGAACCACGAGACCTGGAACTGCTCGCGCAGCTTGCCGTCGCCAAACAGGAACGCCACCGACGCCGTCAGGCCATCCTGCTGGAAGCAGGCGTTGACGAAGGCGACCTTGTCCTCGGGCTGCACGAGCCACAGCGCCCGACCGTCGATGAGGAACGACTTGCGCGCCGGCTGCGCGTAGTCCCAGCGCATGCGGCCGGGCCGGGCATAGGTGACGACGCCGGTCGACTCCTGCGTGCGGCGCAGCATCGTGTACGTGAAGCGCTGCGTGAACGCTCCGCGAAAGTCCCTGGTGCCTTCGTAGGCCTTCTGTACGGCGTCGACGACGGCGTCGAGCTTCGCGTCCTGGGCGCCGGGCGAAGTCGCTGGCGTCGAGGGCGCCGCCGGAACCGCCGTCATCGCTGGAGCCGCGGGCGCCGCCGGCGCACGCGGAGCGCCGGCGACCGACGGAGCCGACGGACCCGACGGGCCAGCAGGCGCCGCGGCGGCGAGCCGGACCGCGAGGTGGTCGGGGCGTGCACCCGAGCGGTCGACGGGCGCTGGCGCCGCGGCGTCGACGGGCACGAACTGCAGAGCGGCGTAGAAGGCGGCGGTGGACAGGAGGATCATGGGGACCTCGAAGACAAGGACGACGGGGCCGAGGGTTTCATTCGCGCCGCGGCGGATGGCGGGTGACGCGGGCCACGGCCGACGCTGACGGGTGAGCGTCGGTCACGACGATTCGCGCGGCGTCGTCGACACCCCGGCGTGATCGCTGACGAGGCCGCGGCCGTCGCCGTCGTCGATCCGCCGCACGCGCTGGAGGACCGACAAGCGGTACAGCACCCGGCAGACGTCGAAGGCGCGCAGCGTCGAGCGCTTGACGACGTCAGCGACGCGCGAGGGCCCGCTGGCAAGGAGCAGGAGTACCGCGCGCTCGTCGGCAGACAGCCCCGTCTCGTCGGGGGCGCCGCGGACGACGAAGCACGCGTCGAACGACGGCACCTCGGTCTCGATGACGCCCCACTCGTCGATGCGCCGCAGCGCCTCGAACAGCAGCCCGTCGATCGCCCAACCGGGGCTGACGACGAGCGGCGGCAGCAGATCCGCGCCGGGGCGCAGCGCGAAGACGCCGCGGCGGGCCCGCAAGAGCTCGACCATCAGATCCTGCACCTGCTCGCCCAGCGTGCGCCGGAGGTCGTCGGCGCTGATCTGCCCCGACGCCAGCAGCCGTTCGCCCAGCGGGCGGCCGAGAGACGGCGTGGCCAGCAGCACCTCGAGGGCCGTCTCGTCGACGAGCCCAGGCGCGACGAAGTAGTGGCCAAGCAGCAGTTCGGCGCGACGGGTGGGCGCGCCATCGCGCTCGGCGGCGGTCAGCGCCACGACAGCGCCGCCCTCGAGCGCCACCTGAAAGCGCAGCCCGCCCGCGTCGACGGCGAGCAGTCCGGTGTGTGACTGGAACTTCAAGAGCTGCAGCACCTCGGGCAGCGCGATGACGGCGAGATCGCCGATGAGCGCGAAGCCACTCGGTAGCGAGACGCCGATGGCCTGACCGGGGTTCGAGGTCGTCGTCGTCGGCATCGTGCGTGGCACCGCTGGAGCGGTCTTCTCGTCGTCGTCGAAGTCGTGGGCGGGCGAGCGCGGGCGGCTGCGCGGCTCGGCCACCGGGATCTGGGCGAGGGTCGCGATGACCCGCGTGTGCTCGGCCGTGGCCCGCGCCGCACCGTGCTTCTCGACCGTGTGCTGCACGACGGCGAGCAGCGCCTCGGGCGAGAACGGCTTGGTGATCGTGTCGACCACACCACGGCCGCGCAGCGACGGATCGTGGGCCGCCAGATCGTCGCCGCGGGTGCACAGCAGCAGGATGGGTGGCGCGTCGGGGTGCTCATCGACGAGGCGGGTGATCAGCTCGACGCCGCTCATGCCCGGCATCGTGGCGTCAACGAGCAGCAGCCCTGGCATCTCGACGGCGCAGCCCTGCAGCGCGGCCTCGCCCGAGGCGACCGCGACGGCGTCGAACCCGGCGCGCTGCAGGACGCTGCTGACCACCCGGCGGATCGTGGGAGAGTCGTCGACGACGAGGATGCGGGTCGGCGCGGTCACCACCACAGATACCGCCCGCAGGCCCGCGACGCCAAGCGCGTAGCGCGCCCGTGCTTCAGTGGCGGCGTACGGTCAGGTCACGGCCGATGACGAGCGCGCCGGTGGAGGCGACGGCCTCCCCCTGGACCCCGCGCGGAGCGCGGGTGCCGAGGCGGGTAGACAGGTCGCCCCCGAGGCCAGCGAGGACGACAACGGCGCGGTACCGTCGGTTGCGCTCGCGAGCCGCCGACGAGTCGGCGAACGACGGGTCGACGGCGCCGGCGACGCCGTCGTCGAGGCCCGCGATGGTCAACACCGCCGCCGGCGCTCCCCGGGTCAGGTGCAGGATCTCGACCCCGTTGGTGATCGTCGCGTGGCGCGCCACCGGCCCGCTGCCGGAGTCAACGTCGTCAAGGACGTGGACGACGGCGTCGAGCAGCGCGCCGGCGTTGTCGTGGCAGGCGTCGAGCAGGCCGCGCGCGTGCAGGCGCGCCAGCGCGGCAAGGAACACCGCCTCGCCCTCGCTGGGCCCTACGACGCAGCGGCGCAGGAAGTCGGGCAACCCGGCGAGCAGACGTTCGCGGGTCGCCTGGGCGACCGCGTCATCGACGGGCCCACCGACGACGGCGGCGGCGTAGGCACGCGCCCTGTAGAGCCCCGCAGGCCCGGCAACGCCGCCCGCGCCGCCGACCTGTACGAGTGTTGCTCGGCCCCGCGGCGCGCCGACGGCGACGGCCCACGAGGCCACCGCGCCGACGGCCAGCCGGGTGCGCGACAGCAGCGCTGCGCCGTCAACGACGGTGGCGACGCCGGCGTCGTCGGCGTCGGTCGGCAGTCCCACGACGGCATCAAGGGTGCGCAACGCCACGGGCCCGCGGAGCGGGTCGATGTGCAACAGGCCGAGGACGCGCGCGCTGACGGGCTGGCTCATGGAGTGACGACGATCGTAGCAGGGGCCCCTCGGGCCCGCATGGTCGTCGGCGCCGCGGCGGTGTGGGTCGGCCAGTCACCCGTCGACCGGCGCGTCCGACTGCGCGTCCGACTGCGCGTCCGACTGCGCGTCCGACTGCGCGTCCGACTGCGCGTGCGACTGCGCGTCCGACTGCGCGTCCGACTGCGCGTCCGACTGCGCGTCCGACTGCGCGGCCAGTCGGCTGGAAGGCGCCGTCGCCCACAGCTCGCGGCGGGCGATGGCCTCGGCGCTCCACAGCGCGTGGGCGACGCGGTTGACCAGGTGCTCCAGCCCGTGGCCGTGCAGCGCCGACACCCGCACGGCATCGAGGCGCTCGGCCTCGACGTCGGCGCCGGCAGGCATCCGGTCCTCGCTCTTGTTCAGGACCACGAGCCGCGGCGTCGCCGCGAGCCCGAGCTCGTCGAGGACGTCGAGGACGGCGTCGAGCTGCTGGCGCCGCCGGGGATCGACGGCGTCCACGACGTGCAGCAGGAGATCGGCCTCGTGCAGCTCCTCGAGCGTCGCGCGAAAGGCGTTCTTCAGCGGCGCGGGCAGGTCGCGGATGAAGCCGACGGTGTCGGTGAGCACCACCTCACGCTCTTCGGGGAAGCGCAGGCGCCGCGACGTCGGGTCGAGGGTCGCGAACAGCTCGTCGGCGGCATACACTGAGGCGCCGGTCAGGCGATTCAGCAGCGTCGACTTGCCGGCGTTCGTGTAGCCGACGATCGCGATGATCGGCACATTGCGCTCGTCGCGTCGCTGACGGCGAAGACGTCGGTCCTGCGAGAACTGATCGATCTCACGCTCGAGCCGCGTGATCTTGTCGCGCGCACGGCGACGGTCGATCTCGAGCTTGGTCTCGCCGGGGCCCTGCCCGCCGATCCCGCCGGTCAGCCGCGAGAGCCCCGTCTGCTTCTTCGCGAGGCGCGGCACCGAGTAGCGTAGCTGCGCCAGCTCGACCTGCATCCGGCCTTCGCGGCTCTTCGCCCGCCGCGCGAAGATGTCGAGGATCAACATCGTGCGGTCGACGATCTTCAGGTCGGTCAGGTCGGTGATCGCGTTCAGCTGGCTCGGCGACAGGTCGCGGTCGAAGACGATCATCTCGGCGCCGCGCGACAACGCCATCAGGCAGAGCTCCTCGAGCTTACCCGACCCCACCAGCGTGCGCCCGTCGAGCTTGTCACGAAGCTGGATGACCTCGTCGACGACGCGTAGCCCCGCGGTGCGCGCCAGCTCGCGCAGCTCGGTCATCGACGCCTGCGCCTCGCCGCGGTTGCCCCCGTCGGCGGTGGCCCAGACGCCGACCAGCAGCGCGACGTCGCGCTCGCCGGGGATGTGCGCCGCCGCGCGCGCGCCCTGCGCCTTCTGGCCAAGCTCGTCCTCGAGCGCGGCCACCGTCGCTGCGAAGTCGGCAGGCACGTCGTGGATCGACCGGTGGTGCTCGATTCGCACCCGCGCCTCGCCGCCGAACCGATCCGCCACCGGCTCGGGCAGCAACATCGCCACCGCGACGCGGCCCGGCAGCCCGAACTCGGCGTCGCCCTCGCGCGCCTCGATCTGCACGACGGCGTCGAGCTGCAGCCGCTCGAGGTCGGTAACGAAGTCGCGGGCGACCTCCCAGGCGCGCGCGGCGTCCTTGTGCTCGGGCCGCGCGACGACGAGCCGCAGGCCACGCAAGCGCCCGCTGGCGGCCCGCAGCCGGCCAACGTCGGGCAAATACAAACGCGTCGACTCGCCGAGCACGACGTCGCTGACGCCGCCCTTGCGATCGAGCAGGACCCCGACGAGGCGCCCGGTGTCGACGGCGGCCTCGGTGAGCGCCCGGGCGAGGGTCGGCTCGCAGAACGCCTGCGACGATCCGGTGCGTTGGTGCAGCCGCTCGAGCCGCCGCAATTGGCTCGCCTTCAGCCCCTGCACCTTGCCGTGGACTTCCTTCACGCCCCGACCTCCTGCCGTCGTCGACCCCCGCCGCCCTGCGACCTGCGCGATCACCATCCCCCCGTCGACTGAGATGCGCCAGCGGGATCGCCGCCGACGCTGGCCAGCGGGCTACAGTGGCCCCATGATCCGCGCGCTCTTGCCCCTCGTGTTGCCGATGCTCGTCGTCCTCAACGGTTGCACGCTGCTGCTCGGTGGCGACGCGGCGCTTTGTGACGTCGACGAAGACTGCGGCGAGGGCGAACGCTGCAACGCCGGGTTCTGCGGCGACGCCGTCCCGCCCTTGACGGGCGAGGGCGAAGGCGAAGGCGAAGGCGAAGGCGAAGGCGAAGGAGAGGGCGAAGGCGAAGGCGAAGGCGAAGGCGAAGGCGAAGGCGAAGGCGAAGGCGAAGGCGAAGGCGAAGGCGAAGGCGAAGGCGAGCCGTTCGCCGGCTGCGGCGACGTGCCGACGGCGCCGTGGGCCGACCCGGCGTTCCCGCGCCGCCTGCCGCTGAGCTTCTGCGACGTCGCGGCCCCCAATGAGACGCTGCCGAGCGTGCCCGTCCTCGTGCGGCTGACCAGCGACGAGCTTGACTTCAACGACCTTCGCGCCGACGGGCACGACGTGCGCTTCATCGCA
>Ga0194129_10004738_pt1 | contig 17869 bp, 15 predicted proteins | sample TA2KigCa35mmetaG_FD_150862 | JGI IMG/M metagenome (GOLD analysis project Ga0194129, IMG submission 150862) | Freshwater microbial communities from Lake Tanganyika, Tanzania - TA2015038 Kigoma Deep Cast 35m | ecosystem: Environmental > Aquatic > Freshwater > Lake | place: Tanzania: Lake...
CCGTCTGCTCGAAAACCTACGATCAGCTTCTCAACCGGATGACCCACCCTTCCGCGTCGGCCTGACCCGCGGGTGGCTAACTTCCTGCCCAATCACCCCCCCCTGAGTGACCCTGTCATCCGCCCGGCAGCTCTGGCATGCCCTTTCCCCTCGGGACTGTCTTGAGCGTCTCGATGCCACCGATCAGGGGCTGAGCGAGGCACAGAGCGCTGAGCGGCTCGCTCGCTTCGGCCTCAACCGCCTGGAGCTGGCCCCCGGCCGCAGCAACCTCCGCATCCTCTGGGATCAGCTCAGCAACGTGATGCTGATCATGCTGCTGGCGGTGGCGGCGGTGTCGGCCGGGGTGTCCTTCATTGAAAAGCGTTTTCCCAAGGACGCGATTGCGATCGTACTGATCGTCGGCCTCAACGCCCTGCTGGGCTACCTGCAGGAAGCCCGCGCCCAAAAGGCGCTGCTCGCTCTGCGGGAGATGGCCCAGCCCCTGGTGACGGTGCTGCGGGATGGGGACTGGCGGCGCATCCCGAGCGAGCAGCTGGTGCCGGGCGATTTGATGCGGGTGGAGGCCGGCGATCGGGTGCCCGCTGACGCGCGCCTGCTGGAAAGCGTGGAGCTTGGCCTGCGGGAAGCGGCGCTCACCGGCGAGGCGGAGGTGGTGAGCAAGCGGGCCGAGCTGGTGCTGGAGGATTCCACCCCTGTGCTGGAGCGACAGAACTGCCTCTTCCAGGGCACGGAGGTGGCGCGGGGGCGCGGCACCGCCGTGGTGACCTCCACGGGAATGGGCACCGAGCTCGGCCAGATCGCCGCCCTGATCAACACGGCCGGCGGCGAGACCACCCCGCTCCAAGAGCGGCTCGATGGCCTCGCCAACGTGCTCGTCGGCTCCGCCCTCGCCTTGGTGGCCGTGGTGGTGCTGGGGGGCTGGCTTCTTGGACAGCAGCTCCTCAACCTCCTGGAGGTGGCCTTGTCGATGGCTGTGGCGATCGTGCCGGAGGGTCTGCCGGCGGTGATCACCGTCACCCTGGCCATCGGCACCCAGCGGATGGTGCAGCGCGCGGCCCTGATCCGTCGCCTGCCGGCGGTGGAAGCCCTCGGATCGGTCACGGTGATCTGCTCCGACAAGACCGGCACCCTCACCCAGAACCGGCAGGTGGTGCAGGAGTTGCGTTGCGGCACGGAAGCCGTGACCGTCTCCGGCCATGGCTACGACCCAACGGGCACTTTCACCGCCCGCCCCCTGTCCCCCCCCGCTGGCGGCCAGGCGGGCCTGCCGGCGGGCTGCCGCGACCTTTTGCTCAAAGCCGGCGTGCTCTGCAGCGACGCGGAACTCACCAAGGAGGCCGATGGTCGCTTTGAAATCCTCGGGGACCCCACCGAGGGCGCCCTGCTGGTGGTGGCCGCCAAGGCGGGCATTGACGGCTTTGCCCTGCGCAGCCACAACCAGCGCGAGGCGGAGATTCCCTTCAGCTCCGAGCGGCAGCTGATGGCGGTGTGGGTGCGGGATGGCGATGGCCAGCTGCAAGCGCCCCTGGGGGCCCACGCCGCCGGTTCCCGCACGCTCCTGATCAGCAAAGGGGCCCCGGAGGTGATCATCGCCACCTGCAGCCGCTGGATCGACGGCTCCGGCGTGGTGGCGCTGCAAGCGAACGAGCGGCGCTGGTGGCTGGAGCAGGCCAAGGATTTGGCGGCCCGCGGCTTGCGGGTGCTCGCCTTCGCCTGCGCCCCCCACCACCCCAGCCCCGAGCTGGAGTTGCAGGAGCAAGTGCTGCTGGGGCTGATGGCCCAGCTCGACCCCGCCCGGCCCGAGGTGCCCTTGGCGGTGAGCCGTTGCCGGGAGGCGGGCATTCGCCCGCTGATGATCACCGGCGACCATCCCCTCACCGCGAAGGCCATCGGCACCGGCATCGGCTTGGTGGACGATGGCGCGGAGGTGGTGTTGGGGAGAGACCTGGAAACGTTTGACGACGCCCACCTGCGCGGCGTGGTGAAGCAGTGCAGCGTTTACGCGCGGGTGCCGCCCGAACAGAAGTTGCGGATCGTCAAGGCCCTGCAGGCCAACGGCCAGGTGGTGGCGATGACCGGCGATGGCGTCAACGACGCCCCGGCCCTGAAACAGGCGCACATCGGCGTGGCAATGGGCATCACGGGCACGGAAGTGAGCAAGGAAGCCGCCGACATGGTGCTGCTGGATGACAACTTCGCCACGATCGTCAACGCCGTCGAGGAGGGGCGGTTGGTGTACGCCAACATCCGCCGTTTTGTGAAATACATCCTCGGCAGCAATGTCGGCGAGCTGCTCACCATCGCCGCCGCTCCCCTCGTCGGCCTGTTCGGCGTGCCGATGACGCCTCTCCAGATCCTCTGGATGAACCTGGTGACCGATGGCGTGCCCGCCCTGGCTCTTGCCCTCGAACCCGGAGAGAAGGACATCATGCGCCGTCCGCCGGCCCAGCCGGGTGAATCGATCTTCGCCCGCGGCATCGGCTCTTACATCCTGCGCGTCGGCATCGTTTTCGCGATCATCACCATCGTGCTGATGGTGTGGGCCTATCGGGCCTATGGCCCCGACGGCCCGTGGCGCACCATGGTGTTCACCACGCTCTGTCTGGCGCAGATGGGTCATGCCCTGGCCGCCCGCAGCGATCGTCCCTTGATCCAGGTGGCGCCCTTCTCGAACCCCTGGCTGATCTGGGCGGTGTTGCTCACCACCGCCTTGCAGTTCGCGCTGCTCTACGTGCCGCCCCTGGCAGGCTTCTTCGGCACCGAGCCTCTCTCCGGACAAAATCTCTCGATCTGCATCGGCTTCAGCCTGCTGCTGTTCCTGTATCTGGAGCTGGAAAAGGTGTGGCGTCTCTGGCGGCGGCGCACCCAGTCCCATGCCTGAAGAGGGGATCAGCCTGTTGAAGACTGCGGTGGAAGCCCTGCCGCGATTGATTCAGGCTGGCGCTGATCGCCATCCCCTTCTTGGTTACGTCCTGATCACCCTCGGGATGTTTCTTGAGAATCTGGTGCCGCCGATCCCGGCCGAATTGATCATGCCCCTGGGGGGATTTCTGGCCCACAAAGGTCAGCTGCAACTCCTGCCGGTGATCCTCTCCGGCCTCTTGGGCACCGTTCTCGGGGCCTGGTTCTGGTATGGGATCGGGCGACTGATCAATGAGGAGCGGCTGGAGCATCTCGTCGGTCGCCATGGCCGCTGGCTGGGCGTGACCCCCGCCGGGCTGCGGGAGAGTCGCCGCTGGTTCCAGCGCCACGGCGCGGCGGTGGTGTTCTGGGGTCGACTGGTGCCCGGGGTGCGCACCCTGATCTCGGTGCCGGCCGGCATCGAGCTGATGCCCCAGCCGGGGTTTCTGGCCTGGACCACCGCCGGCAGCAGCATTCTCGTGACTGCCCTGGCCCTGGCGGGCAAGACGCTGGGGGAGAACTACGGCAGGGTGCTGCGTTGGATGGAGCCCTTCAGCGAGCTGGTGATCCGTTCAGGGCTGGCCCTCGCTGGCTTCGGCTTGCTGTTTCTGCTGCTGCGGCGAAGTCGTCTCTGGCTGCGCCGTTGATGCGGGCGTTGCCGCGTTCACGGCCACCGGAAGCTTCACCAACCCGCTCGGTTCCAGCAGCCTCCCCTCCTCCTCCTTGCGCCCCTCCTCCCCGGAACGCTCCTCAGCCTGGTCAAGGGACCCCTCCAGGGAGCCGGCCGTGCGGGTGTCGTAGATCGTGGCCAGCAAGAGCATCGAGCCGCTGATCAAAAACGTGGCCACCAAAGTGAGCGCCCCCCAGAGGCGCTGACGGGCCATGACGGAGGTTTGCCGCTGATCCACGGGCAGACCGCAATCCGTGCAGATCAACATCGGGCGGGCGTGTCCCACCTTGGTCACCATCCGGCAGCCACAGCGACGACAGGCCACGACAGGGTCGCCAAAGCACAACTCTGGCACCAGTGGCCGAGGCCTTGCGCTCATGGCGAGCCATTCACGCGGTCCACCGGGGCGGGGGCGCCATCGATCAGAGCGGCTTGTGCCAGACATTGGCAGATCCTTGTGAAGGAAGGGACCCAGCCCTGACAAAACGCCCTTAGCCTGGCCCGCCAAATGAGCCACAGGGCCAGTCCATCCCTGCCTCCATGACCCTCCTCCTCGCCCAGACCGCCTGGCTGGTGCCGTTGTACCCGCTTCTGGCCTCCCTGCTCTCGCTGCTGTGGTCGCCCGGGCTGATTTCACGCACGGGCCCGCGCCCCTGCGGCTACCTGAACCTGTTCATGGTGACCGTGGCCTTCGGCCACTCCGCCCTGGCCCTGCTGGCCCTGCATTCCAACTCCACGGCCGGATCGTCCGCCATCTACCGGCCGCTGACCTTCGGCTGGACCTGGCTGGACACCGCGGGACTGCGCATCGGCTTCGACGGCCTGATCACCGAGCCGGCGTTGATCGCGATGACGGTGATCACCGGCCTGCATGTGCTGGTGCAGATCTATTCGATCGCCTATCTGGAGATGGACTGGGGCTGGCCGCGGTTCTTCGGCTCCCTCAGTTTCTTTGAGGCCGGCCTTTGCGCCCTCGTGCTGACGGATTCCCTTTTCTTCAGCTACGTGATCCTCGAGCTGCTGACCCTGGGCACCTACCTGATCGTGGGCACCTGGTATAACCAGCCCTTGGTGGTCAAAGGAGCGCGAGACGCCTTCCTCACCAAACGGATCGGAGACCTGATCCTTCTGGCGGGCGTGATCGCCCTGCTGCCGATCACCGGCACCTGGAACTTCCACGGCCTGCAGGCCTGGGCGGCGGATCAGGCCAACAACCATCACACCCTCGCTCCGGGCGTCACCCTGATCCTCCTGGCCCTGATCGCCGGACCGATGGGCAAGTGCGCCCAGATCCCGCTTCACCTCTGGCTGGATGAGGCGATGGAAAGCCCTCTGCCCTCCACCGTGCTGCGCAACTCCATCGTGGTCGTTGGAGGGGTCTGGGTGTTGCTGCGCCTGGAGCCCCTCATCGCTCTCAGCCCCCTGGTGCAGACGGTGCTGGTCGTGGTGGGCGGCACGAGCGCCCTGGTGGGCTCGCTGATCGCCCTGGCGCAAATCGATGTCAAGCGGGCCCTGTCGTTCCTGGTGACCAGCTGGATGGGTCTGCTGTTCATGGCCGTCGGCCTGGGCGGCATCAACGTGGCCGATCACCTGATGCTCGTTTATCCGCTGCCGATGGCGCTGATGCTGATGGCCATCGGCGGCATCGTCTTCACCAACGTCACCCAGGACCTGACCCAACTGGGTGGTCTGTGGACGAAGCGCCCGCTGCTGGGGCTGGCGTTTCTCTCCGGCGCCGCTGGCATGGTGGGTCTGCCGCCCTTCGCCGGCTTCGCCGTCCTGCGGGAGCTGCTGGCGGTGGCGGCCGACAGCGACCACCCGCTGCTGCTGTCGGCGATCGTGCTCGTCACCAACGCTCTGGTGGCGGCGGGTTTGATGCGGGTGTTCGGCCAGATCTGGGGGGGGCGGCCGACGCCGTTCACCACCCGTTCCCCCGAGGCTCTCTGGCTCTTGGTGCTGCCCACCCTGGTGTTGATGGGCATGGTGCTCCATCTGCCCCAGCTCCTGGTGCGCAACGGGGTGTACCCCCTCACCCCGTTGGCCGGCTGGGGACCGATGGCCTGGCCGCTTTTGGCCAGCACCCTGATCGGCGGCGGCCTGTCGGCGCTGTTTTATCTGCGCCCCCACCCCTTGGCCCATCTCCCCTCGGCCCTCGGGGGGCTGCAGGACTGGCTGGCCCATGACATGCAGACCGAGCGCTTCTATCACCGCACCATCGTGGGCTTGGTGGTGGCGCTGGCCCGCCTGAGCGCCTGGTCGGACCAGCGCCTCGTCGATGGCTTCAGCGGCACCACCGGCTCGGTGGCCCTGGAGGGGGCTCGGCGCCTCAGCCTCACCACCACCGGACGCTCCCAGGCCTACGCGCTGACTCTGCTGCTGGGCATCGTGTTGATGGCCGCCTGGCTGCTGGCGAATCCCGCCTCCTCCGAACTCCTTCGCCCGCTCCGCTGATGGCCTCCTCCCTCCCGCTCCTGCTGCTGCTGGCCCTCCCCTCGGCAGCGGCGCTGTTGATTCCTTTGCTCGCCAGCGCCAGCCCCGCCCGGGTGCGCAACCTGGCGGCCCTGGCCTGTGCCGGCCAATTCGTGGTGGGCCTGCTCTGTTGGCGGCTGGCGCCGGCCGAACTGCACCTGGCCTGGCTGCCGAAGCTCAAGCTCTCGCTCGATCTCGGCCTCGATGGTCTCTCCCTCCCCCTGGTGCTCCTCACCGCCCTGGTGAGCACCATGGCGATCCTGTCGGCGGAGGCGGACCACGCCCGCCCGCGCCTGTTTCATTGCCTGCTGCTGGCCACAAACATCGGGGTGGTGGGCTCGTTTCTGTCCCGCAATGCCCTGCTGTTTCTCCTGGCCTTCGAGCTGGTGCTGATCCCCGCCACCTTGCTGGTGGCCATCTGGGGCGGCAAGCGTAAAGCCGGCGCCGCCATTCGTTATCTGGTGTATGGCTCCGTGTCGGGGCTCACCCTGTTGGGCGGCGTGCTGGCCCTGGCCTGGTGCAACAGCAACGGGGTGAGCTTTGACTACGCCGAGCTGGCCAAAGCCCAGCTCTCCCCCAGCGCCCAGGCCTGGATTCTGGCCCTGTTCCTGCTGGCGTTCGGGTTGAAGCTGCCGATCGTGCCGCTCCACGGCTGGCAACCCTTCACCTATGCCGAAGCGCCGATCCCGGCGGTGATGCTGCTGAGTGGCGTGGTGTCCAAGCTGGGGGCCTACGGACTGCTGCGCTTCGGGGTGGGCTTTCTGCCGGAGGTGTGGGCCGCCTGGTCGCCCTGGATCGCCGCCGCCGGAGCCGTTTCCGCCGTTTACGGCGCCCTGAACGCTATCGCCCAGAGCGACATCCGACGCCTGATGGCCTACAGCTCCCTGGGCCACATGGGCCTGCTGGTGCTCTCCCTGGCGGCGGCCACCCCGCTGAGCCTGCAGGGGGCTGTGGCCCAAACCTTGGCCCACGGCATGATCGTGGCCCTGTTGTTCGCCTGTGTGGGGCTGATCGAGCGCAAGACCGGCAGCAGCTCCATCCCGGAGCTCTCGGGTCTGCTCAACCCCCTGCGCGGCCTGCCCTTCACGATGGGGATGCTGCTGCTGGCCCTGATGGCCGCCGCCGGCATTCCCGGCCTGGTGGGCTTTCCGGCGGAATTGATCGTGTTCGAGGGCAGCTGGGTGGTGTTTCCCCGGGCGACGCTGATCTGCCTGATCTCCTCCGGTTTCACGGCGGTCTACGCCATTCGCCTGTTCAACCGGGTCGGCTTCGGACGCCTCGACAATGCCCGCGCCGATTGGGCGTCCACCCGCTGGTCGGAGCGGGCGCCGGCCGTGGTGCTCACCGTGTTGATCGTGGCCTGCGGCATCTGGCCCCAGGCCCTCACCGGCTGGAGTGAAAGAGCCACCTCCAGCCTGGCCCTGCGCACCTTTGCGCTGCCGAATCCCATGGTGGCCTCCCAACGGGAAGGAACCGCCGCCGTCGCCCTCGCCACCCGGACTCTCCCCTCATGACCCCCCCCGCCGCCACCGTCGCCGAACCGCTCCAGGTTCCCTTGATTCCCCCCTCCGAGCACCGCTGGGCCGATGTGATCCATCGGCTGGAAGCCGGCGGCTCGATGCTGCCGGACACGCCAGAAAACCTGAAGCAGATCATCGGCATCTACAAGGCCTACGCCGTGCCGATGGATTTCTACTGGCGGGATCTGCTCTACATCGCCGAGAAGGTGTTTCTGAATCCCTTGCCGGCGTTCAAGTATTTCCCCTCTCAGGCGTATCTGGACCGGCCGAACTCCTACGCGGGTGAGCAATCTCAACTGCGCATCTGGCGAGGTGGCGAGAAGGCCCATCCCGAACTGCTGGAGTTCATGGCGAAGGGGGAGACCAGGGCGATGCCGAAGCTGCTGCATCACCTCTGGCACGACCGCATCAACATGGAGTTCGCCGAGGCCTGCATGCAGGCCATGCTCTGGCATCAGGGCATGGGCGGCCGGTTCAACGATTATCTGGAGAGCGAGGCCTATCGCGCCAACGCCGACCGGGCAATCAAGGCCTTTTTCCGGGGCAACCCGGTGATGCTCGGGCTTTACAAGCTGTTCCCGGAGATGTTCATGGAACAAGTGAAGCAGATGAGCTATTACGCCAACCTAGGGCTGTTTTGGGAGGTGATGGCGCCGGTGTTCTTCGAGATGAGCGACATCTACGACGAGGGCGGCTTCAAGGGGGTGCCGGACGCGATGGATTTTCTCGTCAATGGCATCTTCGCCGTGGCGGGGCGTCCCATCTATCACCATGTCTATGTGGGTGAGGAATGCATCGAGGTGATCCCCAAGACGGAGGGGTTCACCTGGCTCTACGAGGCCGCCCTTCCATACGTGGAGGCTGTCTTCTACCGCACAGCACCGTTCCGGGGCACAAAGAGCTATAACGCTCAGGCCTATCAGGTGCCGGACAACCAGGCGGATTTCCACTACGGCATTCTCTACGCCGATGTCTTCCCCGTCGGTTCGGCGGGCATTCCGCCCACCTTGCTGATGCAAGACATGTTGCATTTCCTGCCGCCCTATTTGGAGGAGATCTACCTGCAGTACAAGCGGGGTGAGGAGGATCAATTGATCCAGTTGGGCATCACCTTCCAGCGCTCGATGTACAACGTCACCTCGGCGGTGATCCAGGCGCTGCGCTGCGCGCTGCTCTATCCGCTCGACGACACCGATCCCGAACATCTGCTGGCGAATCGCCAGTTCTTTGAAGCCCAGATGGATCGCTTTGTGCGGCCTGAGGCGCGCCTGGGGGATGTGCAAACCCAGGACTATCGCTGACCCACCACCTCCTGTTGACCCCTTCGTTGTTGTTCTGAGCTGCCTGGATGGCCACGATCATTGAAACGGCGAAAGCCGCCGGCTGTTTTTCCACTCTGCTGACCGCTGTTGAGGTGGCCGGCCTCACCGCCGCCCTGGAGAGTCCGGGCCCGTTCACGGTGTTCGCCCCGGTGGATGACGCCTTTGCCGCCCTGCCCCCCGGGACGGTGCAGACCCTGGTGGACAATCCACCCCAACTGGCTCGCATCCTGAAGTTCCACGTGCTGGCGGGCGAGCACCGCAAGGCGGAGCTGGTGGATCAGGCCGAATGGGCCAGCCTGGAGGGGGCGCCGGTGGCGATTCGCCGCGCCGAACCCTTAGAGGTGAAGAACGCCACGGTGCTGACGGCCGATGTGGTCTGCGACAACGGCGTGGTGCATGTGATCAACCGCGTGATCCTGCCCGGTTGATCCCCCTGGCTGATCGGGCCTGGTGAGAGCCCCGAGAGCATGTAACAATCGGCCCACTTTCCGTCCACCCGATGCAGCGTCTGGCTCGTTGTCTTCCTCTGCCCCTGCTGCTGGCCGGACTGTTGGCGGGTTGCGCGCCGGAAGGGGGGTCGGGCTCGGGGGTGCAGAGCGCCAAGCTCAGCGCCGTTCAGGGCCGCGGCACGTTGATCTGCGGCGTGGACGGCAAGCTGCCGGGCTTCAGCTTCGTCGGCCCCGATGGCACCTACAGCGGCCTGGATGTGGACGTCTGCCGGGCGGTGGCGGCGGCCCTGTTCGGCGATCCCAACAAGGTGGAGTATCGCGATCTGAACTCCAGTGAGCGCTTTGCCGCCCTGGCCAGCGGCGAGATCGATCTGCTCTCCCGCAACACCACGATGACCCTGAGCCGCGATTCCTCAGGCGGCAACGCCCTGAGTTTCGCCCCCACGGTGTTCTATGACGGCCAGGGAGTGATGACCCCCAAGGCCAGCGGCATCACGACGCTGCAGGGCCTGGCGGGCAAGCCGATCTGCGTGGAGAGCGGCACCACCACCGAGCTGAACCTCGCCGATCGGATGCGTGAACTCAACGTGCCCTACACGCCGTTGAAATTCCAGACCGGCGATCAAACCTACGCCGCCTATCTCGGCGGCCGCTGCGTGGCGGTGACAAGCGACCGCTCCCAGCTGGCGGCGAAGCGCACCAGCTTCCCCCAGCCGGATGACCACGTGCTGCTGCCGGATGTGATGAGCAAGGAACCCCTCACGCCGGCGACGGTGAACAGCGATGCTCCCTGGGCGGATGTGGTGCGCTGGACGGTGAATGCCCTGTTCCAGGCCGAGGAGCTGGGCCTCACCAAGGCGAACATCGCCACGAAGGTGGCGGAGGCGAAGGCCAATCCCAAATTGGCGGATCTGCGCCGCTTCCTCGGCGTGGAGGGCGATTTCGGCAAGCAGCTGGGCCTGCCCGCCGACTTCGTGCCGAAGGTGATCGCCGCCGTGGGCAACTATGGCGAGGTGTTTGATCGCAATGTCGGTCCGCAGTCGCCGTTGAAGCTGGATCGGGGCAGCAACAAGCAGTGGAAGGACGGTGGCTTGATCTACTCGCCTCCCTTCCGCTGAGCCGATGCCCCCCTCCTCTTCATCGAAGCTCTCCCCCCCTCTTCCCCCGACCGGCGACACCCCGCCCCCCTGGTGGCGCGACAGGCGCGTCGTGCCCTGGCTGGTGCAGGCGGCGGTGGGTTTGGTGGTGTTGCTGGTGATCGCCTTCCTGCTGGGCAACCTGGTGCGCAACCTCTCCGCCGCCGGGTTGCTGCTCACCTGGCGCTGGCTGTCCCAGCCGGCGGGCTTCGATCTGGCGGAAAGCATCGTGCCCTTCGATGCCGGCATGCCCTATTGGCGCGGCCTGCTGGCGGGGTTGGCGAACACCCTGCGGGCGGTGGTCGGCGGCCTGGTGGGGGCGACGGTGCTGGGGACGCTGGCGGGTATGGCGGCGTTCAGCAGCAACGGCCTGCTGCGGGGTTTGGCCCGGGTCTATGTGGAGGTGGTGCGCAACATTCCGCTGCTGCTGCAGCTGGTGTTCTGGTATTTCGTCGTCTTCCTCACCCTGCCCAATGGGGCGGCGGCGTTCCAGTTGCCGGGGATTGTTCTGGCGAAATCGGGCCTGTATGTGGCGGGGCTGGCGGAGGGGCTGCGCTGGCAGGGTCCCCATTTGCTGAATGGCGTCTGGCAGGCGCCGGTGCGGCTGAGCGTGGAGTTCGCCGCCCTGCTGACGGGGTTGATCATCTATTCCGGGGCGTTCATCGCCGAGGTGGTGCGGGGGGGCATCGCCGCAGTGCCCAAGGGCCAGTGGGAGGCCGCCTCCTCCCTGGGCTTGCGCTGGTTCACCACCCTGCGGCGTGTGGTGCTGCCCCAGGCCTTGCGGGTGATCCTGCCGGGCTTGAACACGCAATACATCTCCCTCGCCAAGAACTCCTCCCTGGCTGTGGCCGTGGGCTTCAGTGATCTCTATTCCGTGGCGGAAACCACCCTCAACCAGACCGGCCGCGCGGTGGAGGTGTATTTGATCCTGCTGGGTGTCTACCTGAGCCTCGACCTGTTGATTTCCGCCCTGATGAACGGTCTGAATCAACTCGTGCAAATCCGGGAGCGTTGAGATGAATTCCCTCCTGCGTCGCCTGCGCCACGAGCTGTTCGCCACCCCCGGCGATGCCGTGCTGAGCGTGGCCCTCCTGGCGCTGCTCACCCTGGCGATGGGCGGTCTGCTGCGCTGGGCCTTGGTCCAGGCGAACTGGGCCGTGATCCAGGCCAACAGCACCCTGTTCGCCGTGGGCCGCTATCCGGCGGAGCAGCAATGGCGCCTGTGGCTGCTCACCAGCCTGCTGGTGGGCGCGGCGGGTCTGAGCTGGGGGCTGCTGCGAGCCCATCCGCGAGCAGATCGGCAGGGACTGCTTTGGCCCCGCAACGATCGCGTCGCGGTGGGACTCCTGGCTGGCCTGGCGGTGTGGTTGCCCTGGGCTTTGGGGCTGACGGGCGGGATCCAGGCCCGCTGGTGGGGCTTGGCGGCGCTGCTGATCGGCCTGCGCTGGCTGGCGGGCCGGCAGGGAGCGTCCTGGCCACCGCGGTTGCTGAAGCTCGTTCCCCTCGTCTGGCCATTGCTCTATTTGACGGGGATGGTGTTGATCGGCGGCGGGATGGGCGTGGCGAAGGTGTCGCCCTCGGAATGGGGCGGCCTGCTGCTGACGCTGCTGTCGGCCAGCTTCGCCATCCTGCTCTGCTTTCCCCTGGGAGTGCTGCTGGCCCTGGGCCGCCGCAGCGAACTGCCCCTGCTGCGCTGGGCGTCGGTGATCTATATCGAATTCATCCGCGGCGCGCCGCTGATCACGTTGCTCTTTCTCGGCCAGAACATCTTCGGCTTCCTGCTGCCCAATGGCCTGGCGCCAGAGCGGGTGTGGCGGGCGGCCTGGGTGTTGACCTTCTTCGCTGCCGCCTATCTGGCGGAGGCGGTGCGCTCCGGTCTGGCGGCGGTGCCCACCGGCCAGGTGGAGGCCGCCCGCTCGTTGGGGCTCTCCCAGGCAAGGGCGTTGCAGCATGTGGTGCTGCCGCAGGCGTTGCGGGTGGCGCTGCCAGCGATGGTGGGGCAGTTCATCTCTCTGTTGCAGGACACCACCTTGCTGTCGTTGATCGGTTTGCTCGAATTGCTCGGTGTGGCCCGCACGGTGATGGCCAATCCGGAATTCTTGGGCAAGAACGCCGAGGTGTATCTCACCTTGGCCGTGTTGTTTTGGTGTTGCTGCGCGGCCCTGGGCCTGGGCAGCCGCGCCCTGGAACGTCGCCTCGACCCCCGCACCGTCCCCAGCCGCTGAGCGCTCCCTCTTGACTCCCCCTCCCGCCACTCTCCCCCTTCTTCCATGACCACCACCCCCGCCGCTGCCGCCAACACTGTGGTACCAGCCAACACTGTGATGATCGAGGCCCAGGGGGTGCAGAAGTGGTATCCCAATGGCTTCCATGCCCTCCGGGGGTGTGATCTGCGGGTGAACCGGGGGGAGGTGGTGGTGATCATGGGCCCTTCGGGATCAGGAAAGAGCACCTTCATTCGCACCTTCAACGCCCTGGAGGATTTTCAGAAGGGCCGCATTGTGGTGGATGGCATTGCCCTCTCCAACGACCTGCGCAACATCGACGCCATCCGTCGGGAGGTGGGGATGGTGTTTCAGCAGTTCAACCTGTTCCCCCACCTCACCGTGCTCGACAACCTCACCCTGGCGCCGGTGCTGGTGCGCAAGCGCGCGAAGGCGGAGGTGGAACGCCAGGCGATGGCGCTGCTGCAGCGGGTGGGCATCGCCGAGCAGGCGAGCAAATTCCCCGGCCAGCTCTCCGGCGGCCAGCAGCAGCGGGTGGCCATCGCCCGCGCCCTCTGCATGGAACCCCGCATCCTGCTCTTCGATGAGCCCACCAGCGCCCTGGACCCTGAGATGGTGCGCGAGGTTCTGGATGTGATGCGCAACCTGGCGGAGGACGACATCACCATGGTGGTGGTGACCCACGAGGTGAAATTCGCCGAGCAGGTGGCCCACCGCGTGGTGTTGATGGCCGAGGGCGAAGTGGTGGAAGAGGCGCCGCCACAAGTGTTTTTCAACACGCCCAGCCATGAGCGCACGCGGCGGTTTTTGGATCAGATTCTTTGAGGGAGTGCGTAGGGTTGCCAGCGAAGTGGACCACAAAGCTGAGACAAGATGGTGTAAAAAGCCTCCGAGCCAGAGGAAGCACCTCACTGATCGCTTTGCATCAAAGCGAACCCTCATCGGCTGGTCCACCCATCAAGAACGGTCTCGTTTCGACGTGCATCAGTCACATTGCGTTGCAAGCGATTCGCCGGGCGCCCGACTCTCGAATCCTCCTTTTACACGGCCAGGATAGCCAAGGAGGGATATCGGGCGGGTCCACCAAAATGTAAGTTAGAAGGATCGACTTACAGTCACAAAGCTGGGAATCACTGGTTAGACGTATAGGAGAATCAACAGGAACATGGGCAGAAAGGATAAGCTCCATGAAACAGTTGGCCGCGGAGATCTAAGGGTGATGAGCAATTACATCACTTACTTTAGTACGTTGCCGCATGGGCTCCCGCAGGCATGCCGTCATTCCGTATCGCCCGATACAAGTGCTTACCTGTTTCTGAGAACCACTGTACAAACTGAACACTATCTCTCAACAAGCCCTGCCAGCACTCGTTTTTCCACCCATGATGTGCCTTGCTAAACGGTTTATTTATCGACCGACGGGGCGCGCTGCCGTGGTTCTCAGAACCAGCGAAATACAAGTTAGCGGCACTCCTCAAGGCTAAATTGCAGTAGAGTCTCCTAGACGGCCTCTGATCTCACTTTCATGTCATCATCTCTTCACCAAATCGAAGAGCAGGCTCGGGCACTCTCGGAAGAAGATCGTGCAAAGCTTGCTGAATGCATGCTGGAATCACTCCACACTTCCATCGAAGCAATAGAAGCGGCATGGTCTGAGGAGATAGCATTGCGAATTGAAGCCTTTGAAAAGGGTCATATTTCTGCCTATTCAGCAGAGCAAGTATTTGCAGAAGCCCGTCAGATCTTGCTGTGAATCGTGTTCGATTTGTTGAGCCTGCAAGGCTTGAGGTTCTTGCTGAAGTTGGCTACTACCATCGAGTTGAAGCAGGGCTGGGCGCCAAATTTATTGAAGCTGTTGAAGATGCTACAGCTCGTGCTCTCGCGTACCCATTGGCAGGCTCACCAGCGCAACATAAAACGCGACGTGTTTTTCTCAGGGATTTTCCCTTCTCACTGGTCTATCGCTCAGACGAACAGGGAATCACAATCTATGCACTAGCTCATCATGCACGCAGACCAGGTTATTGGCGGAACCGCACAGATGACCGCTAACATCAAGATACAGAAGACGGGTGCGGAGGTTGCCTCATATGCCGAGGCTGCTCCCCGCTTCTGATCTTGGCGTTAGTTTGACGCAGCAGAGGGGGACCTGCCGTACTGACTGACTTGGCGGTGGTTTTGTGTATAATCTAGATTGGAGGCCTGTCATGACTAACCCCTTTGATGCAAACAGAGAGGAAATTGCCGCAACTTGTGAGCGATACGGGATCGAGCGTCTTTATGTCTTTGGCTCGGCTCTAAGAGAGGACTTTAGGGTCGGAGAAAGTGATATTGATCTTCTTGTCGAATTTGGGCCAGTCGACATTACCAAGAAATTTCACAACTTTCTTGATGCTCGCCAAGAATTTACGCAGATCTTTCATGCTGAAGTTGATTTGGTAATGCATGGAGCAGTAAAAAATAAGATTATCGCAAAAGAGATCGATCGTACCAAGCGACTTCTTTATGAGACATGATCTATCTGCTTATCTACAGGATATTCTTGATGCTTGCAATGCAATTGAAGACGTGACGCTTGACGTAACCTTGGAAGACTATCGGGCACGGCGAGCTGTAAGGTCTTCCGTTGAGAGAGAGTTTATCATTATTGGCGAAGCCCTGCGTAGGATTAGTGGCTTAGATGAGCGACTGTTCTCTTCTATCACAAATTCTCGTTCAATCATTGACTTTAGAAATCTTCTGGCCCACGAGTATGGTGCTGTTGATGATGACTCTGTTTTCGGTCTTATTCACTCAGACCTGGTTGTGTTGAAGGCGGAGATCAGCGACCTACTCCACGACTTGTTTAGCGCAAACTAACAATGCCATGCACCTGAGCCGCCGCCAGATGATTTCCATTCCCAGCTGTGGTTTCCTGCGGCCAGGTGATGGCAAGCGTTAGATTCATCATTGAGTAATGGTCTGTAACTCATGAGACAACCCGAGCATCACCTGTCAATGGCGAAGCCAAAGCTCTATCTGTTTTTGGTTCTTCTTGGAATTGGAATGGCTCTCCTTATCTGGTCATTCCGAAATGGTGTATTTACAAATGAGCGAGTATTGGCAACTCTTGTTAGCATAATGACAACGCTTATTATTATATCTACTACCGAACTTGTTCCCGAGCTTGCGCGGTGGACGACATCCTTCTCACGACGGGGGTAATTCAGAGCTTTATTTGGAGAGAACGCCTTCCGAGATAATGCTAGATTAGTATTTGCTTACAGGTATATCGACAAAGAAAGAATCAAAGAAGATCTCTTCTCTACATGGCAAGAAGTGCCAAGCCAAATCAGACCAGTTCCTGAAGGGGTTGTCAATTGGCTAGCATTTCAAGATATCCGCGCCGCAGTCTATGTGTCAAACACTTTTGGCGAGATGACCGGCCGCAAGACTGTCGCACTGCATGATAAGAATGTATTTGGCGACCAAAATGACTATTGCATTGTTTCATTTGGATTAGGATTCACAGCGTTTACGCATTATGTCGAGCGTTTATTTAATTCATCCTTATTCAAGATTGAATGGGAGCCATCTCCAAAGCACAGTGACATTTTTACCGATACTTTTACTATCAATGGCAAAACTCCTCCTATACCAGATGGCGATGATATAGCATTTGTCGCAAGGATATTACCTCCTGGCAGGACCGAGCAAGATGACCCCAGGGTTTGGTTTATCTGCGCTGGAAGATCAGCATCAGGCACTGCAGCGGCAGGCTATTTCTTGGCTAATCGATGGTCGGAAATTAATGCACTTTACAAGAAATTTAAAAAAGACCTGAACAAAGATAGTGTTGTGATAGCTCTTCGTCATCGGGAATATCAAGGGTCATCAAAGAATGAATTTGCTTATGAGTATGATGAAACAGTCAGAATTCTAAAGCAACAAGAAGCGCCTGTGATTAACTGGGGAAGGCCAAGCAGTTAGCAGAATCTAACATCAAGATGCAGAAGACGGGAGCCAATCTTTCTGTTTATGCCGAGGCAGCCTCCCGCTTCTGATCTTGGCGTTCGAAGGATCGGGCGTCCAACTAGATCTATAGCACTTTTCGCCAACTGTTTTCTGATTCTTTTCAGATCCCATATCAAACTGCGCCATGAACTTTGTACACATGGATAGATCGTACAATAGCTAGAAGGCCTATCATATCGCCGCATCGCAAAGGCCTCCTGGGAAACCTGATGTCCACTCGCTCTAAGAAGTTAGAACACTCTTCGATGTCCGCTACGCTCTATAGGTGTATTTCCATGCGTTAATAATATATGCTCATGCCCTCTTTCATGGGTCATTGGATGACACGAGTCTGCCAAGCTTCCTGTAAAGAAGTGGAAAAGCGACTCCGGCGATACCGGGTCCGTATAAAATCCCCACTTCTTTACCGTACAATCCACTAGACCCATTGTACCGCAGGCCTTTTGGAGTATGCTTCCAGTATCCCATCGGCTGCATAGGCCGACAACGGCACCCGCCGCAGAGCGGATACCGGACCCGTCCATACAGCGTTAGAAGGGTGAGTAGAGCTCTGAAACCAATCGCATACGCAACCACCCCAATCTGTTACTCCCCGGAACCGGGAAACATAGTCAGCCAAGCGACAAGCTCTTCATATATATAGAACCGACGCAAGAAACTCGCGAATTATTCTCATAATCAGTATCTCAAAATCACCTTTTCAAGCCCCCTGCAACTCCGTGTAGATCCCCGCAGATCCCCGTAGAAGAATGCAAACTCCGGGGGTATTCCCCCTGTTTCCGGGAGCGGCGCAGGGTGCCTCGGAAATTTTTCAGGTTCTGGGAAATCCCTCGTCTCAGTCCCCGCTGTCCTGATCGGCCACCAGCAGCAGGCCGCCCATGATCGCCAGGTTCTTGAACAGCTGAATCCGCTCCATCTTGTCGGCCACATCGCCGTGGAACAGCAGGGTGGCGGGCACCAGGAACACCAGCAGCAGCACCGCCCCCAGCCTGGCCTTCCAGCCGCTGATCACCAGGGCCGAGCCCACCGCTATCAGGGCCATGGCGGCCACGAGCAGCACCGGCGCCAGCGGCAGTCCCTTGGCGGCGATGGCGCCGGCCACACCGGCAAAGCCCGTCAGCTTGCCGATCACGGCATGAATGATCACCAGGCACAGCAACACC
>Ga0194129_10004739_pt1 | contig 17864 bp, 16 predicted proteins | sample TA2KigCa35mmetaG_FD_150862 | JGI IMG/M metagenome (GOLD analysis project Ga0194129, IMG submission 150862) | Freshwater microbial communities from Lake Tanganyika, Tanzania - TA2015038 Kigoma Deep Cast 35m | ecosystem: Environmental > Aquatic > Freshwater > Lake | place: Tanzania: Lake...
CCCCGCCACTTTCGCCAGAGCGGAAAGTCTCTCGACTGAGGTCTGACCTCCCCCTCCCCAGCCGATCTCTTGGATGGAGTTTTCCGACAGGCTGGTCAGGACAGTCACCCCCAAAAGACAGGTCTCATGAGCCGCTTGGGCCCGGGCCGCTTCCATCATTTCCCGCCCGCCGGAGGCATGCAGGGTAAGAAATCGGGGCTTCCATACCGCCACGGATTTCACCGCTTGGGCCACGGTGTTTGGAATGTCGTGAAATTTGAGGTCCAAAAACACAGGCATCCCCGCATCGCTTAAACCACGCAGAACCTTGGGCCCGTCCCGCAGAAAAAGCTGTAGCCCTACCTTCCAAGTGCCGACACGACTCTTGAGTCGCCGGACCCAAGCTAAGGCCTCTTCCGCGGTGTCCACATCGAGCGCGAGGATGATTTGATCTGGGGTCACCTTCCCCATTGAATCGGGAGATGCCCGCGCTGACAATCCGCGCCCACGCCAAAATCAACCTGGATCTCCGCCTCGGTGCCCGCCGTCCCGACGGGTTCCATCCGATCGACACCCTCTTCGTCCGAACTGACGTGGCGGATCAGCTGAGCGCATCCCCCACCCCGGACGGGTCTCTCTCTTTGCAGATTGAGGGGGATAAGGGCCTTTCGGCAGGACCAGACAACCTTGTGTTGCGCGCGGCCCAAGCTCTTCAGAAAAAAGGAAAAAGCACCGCCGGGGCAAACCTCAAACTCAAAAAGGAGATCCCTCAAGGAGCGGGTCTCGGCGGCGGAAGCAGTGACGCCGCGGCGGCCCTTATCTTACTTCGAAATCTTTGGGCACTTACCGTATCAGATGCGGAACTTTCCGAAATCGGAGCCTGCCTAGGGAGCGATGTTCCGTTTTTCCTGCAATCCAGTCCCGCCCGCGGCACCGGAAAGGGCGAGATTCTCGAATCGATCCCCCTTCAATCCCTTCCTTGGGCGGTCCTGATTTTCCCCGGTTTCGGCTCGCCGACGACAGAGGCTTACCGACGCTATGCCGCCAACCGCCGATCTGGAGAAGAGGGACGAGCGATCCCCCTTACCCTCCCCGGCGGAAAGACCTATGAACTCAAGCCTCGCAACGATCTGGAACCGGCGGTGGAGGAGAAGTTTCTTTGGATCCGCACCGCCCGGCATTGGCTGGCACAACAGCCGGGGGTTCTGGCGGCCCGCATGAGTGGCAGCGGCTCGACCGTCTTCGGACTATGGGCCACGGAATCCGCGGCCAAAGCCGTCATGGATCGGGCGAAGGGATATTTTGGAAATAGGATCTGGATTCAAGTCACCCGCTTACTGGGTGCGGGCGAAGCTCACTAACGAAGCAAATGGGCCATCCGGGACTTGATACGGGCCGAGCGATTCCGATGGATGGCTTTACCCTTGGCGGCCCGATCCAGCCTTTTTTGAAGGTCCGGGAAGTGCTTGGCCGCTTCTTCCTTCTTACCGGCCTGAATCAACGAAAGAACCTTTTTTTGGGCGGTCCGAGCAGCCTGCAGCAGGGTCCGGTTCACCTCGCGTTTACGCAGGGCGGCGCGAGCCTGTTTGGCGGCAGAGGCAGTGTTAGCCATAAACGAAAACAATGCCTCATCGGGATGACTCCCGTCAATCCATGAACTGGCTCCGCTTGCTCCTGGCCCTGGCTCTCTGGCCGGGAGTTTGGGCCACCGGCGTAAGCCTCAGCCGTCTGATCCGAGCGGCCGCTTCCAATCCCTCTTTTCCCTGGTGGGCGACCGCTTGTTTTGGTGGCGGCTGGCTGGTGGCCGGGTTGGCTTATCTTATGCTCCCTCGCCCCCGAGGTATTTATGTGCTGGGGCACGAGCTTTCCCATGCTTTGGCTGTTTGGCTTAGCGGGGGAAAAGTCCACTCTCTGCAGGTCGCCGACAAGGGTGGCCGGGTAATCTCTGACCGAACTTCTGCCTGGATTACCTTGGCTCCATATGTTGTGCCGCTTTATCCCCTGTTGACCGCGGTTGCTTGGCTCGCCGTCCTGCAAGTCTGGCCGGCTTTGGCAGGCTATCAGCTGCCTTTTCTGGGGCTTTGGGGGGTGGTCTGGGGATACCACTACGCCTTTACCGTGGACCTTCTCCGGACCCAGCAACCTGATTTCCTTGTTTACGGCAGGATCTTTTCCCTGACCGTGATTGTCCTAGCCAACCTGCTACTGGCTATCAGCCTGGTATGGTCATTTTTCCAGCCAATACCCTTGGTCACTATGATGATGGATTTGGGGCGTGATTGGGCTTGGACCTACATGGAAGGCGTCCATTGGTTTTCAGGGCTTCTCTTGCGTTACCTGCCTCCTCCCGCCTAAAAGATTTCTTTCCGTGCTCATTTCCGAACTGATCCAAGAGAAAAACCTTATCGCCCAGCTGGAGGCTGAAGATCGCCCAAAAGCTTACCGAAAAATGCTGGAACACCTTACCGCCAAAGGTGTTATACCAAAGGATGTACTTCCTTTCGCGGAAAAGGCCCTGCAGGTTCGGGAAGAAAAAATGACCACGGCCATGGGCGGGGGGTTCGCCATTCCCCATGCCACCATTCCTAAGTTGAAGCAACTCGCCACCCTCTTTGCCCGTTGCCCAGCCGGGGTGGACTGCCAGGCCATGGACGGAAAGCCGGTGAAACTATTTTTTCTCATCCTAGTTCCGGCGGATCAGGCGCAGGTTCACCTGCAAACCCTCGCCACCGTGGCCAAATTCTTTAATCGGCGGGGAATCAAAACAAAAATCCTGGAAGCCAAGGAGCCCGCCGAAATTCTCCAGCTCCTTCAAGCAAACTGATGTCCTTGCGGGCTGAGCTGGAAAAGAGCGTAACCGCCTGGGCGGCGACCCATTTCCCTGGTTTGCCAGCCGAGCCCTGGGTTCGGCCCTGCGCGGACGAGCGCCACGGACATTTTCAGACCCACTTTGCCATGGTCGCCGCCAAGGCTCAGCGCCTGAACCCGCGGGACCTGGCCGAACGGCTGGCCAAAGAATGCCCGCCCCCCGAGGGCTGGGAAAAACCCACCGTGGCCGGTGGCGGCTTCGTTAATTATCGGGTGGGGCCGGAGGCCGTGGGGCGGGCGGTGGATGCCCTCCGGCAGGATCCCAACCTGGGCATTCCGCGGGTTCCCAAGCCAGAGAGCGTTGTGGTGGATTTCAGCTCTCCCAACATCGCCAAAGCGATGCATGTTGGCCACATCCGCTCCACCCTTTTGGGAGACAGTTTGGCCCGCCTCCTGACGCGCCTCGGTCACCGGGTCAACCGCGTCAATCACTTAGGCGATTGGGGAACCCAGTTCGGAAAACTTCTCCTGGCATACCGGGCTGCCGGTCGCCCACCCCTTCAACCAGATCAGGCCATCGACCAGTTGGAGGAATTTTACAAAAAAGGACACCAGGAAGCGGAGTCGGACCCGGCCAAAATGGATCAGGCCCGGGCGGAATTGGCGGCCCTGCAGGACGGAAATCCGGAGCGACGGAAGGATTGGCGGCTGTTTTGCGAAAGTTCTGCGGAGCATTTTCGAAAAATTTACGGGCGCCTTGGGGTCAGATTTGACTCCATCCGCGGCGAAAGCGCGTACCACGAGGACCTGCCGAAGGTGGTTCAGGATCTCCTTCAAAAACAAATCGCGGAAGTCAGCCAGGGCGCCGTAGTGGTTCGAAATCGAACCATCGCCGAGGAGCCTTATCTGATCCGAAAATCCGACGGTGCTTTCCTCTATGCCACCACCGACTTGGCAGCGATTCAGTACCGAACCGAGGAACTTAAGGCGGATCGGATCATCTACGTAACCGATGCACGGCAACAGCTCCACTTCCGTTGGCTCTTCGATACCGCCCGCCGCGCGGGTTGCCGGGCGGAACTGGAACATGTCTGGTTTGGCACGGTGCTGGGTCCTGACCGGAAGCCCTTAAAAAGCCGGGATGGTACCCCACTCAAACTGATCGACTTACTCAATGAGGCCAAAGAGAGGGCCGGGGTCATTTTAAAGTCGAAACGACCCGATCTTCCCCCAGAAGGTCTGGAGGCCAAGGCCGAGTTGCTTGGCATGGCCAGCCTGAAATACGCTGACCAGCTGCCCAATCGGAATCTTGATTATGTTTTTACGTGGGAAAAGCTCCTCGCGTTCGACGGCAACACGGCGCCGTATATTCTCAATGCTTATGTGCGCACCCGCTCCATCTTACGCAAGTCGGGCCTGGCGAAGCACCCCTGTGCCCCGGTGCGGGTGGCTCACCCTTCCGAAGAGCGGTTGGCGCGGCTCCTGCTTCGTTTTGGCGATGCCGTAGAACTTGCGGCCGCCGATCGCAAACCCCACCACCTTTGCGGATACCTTTACGATCTCGCCGGCCAATACCACCGTTTTTTCGAAGCCTGCCCGGTTCTCCAACTGCCGGCCTTGCGGGATTCCCGCCTGACCTTGGTGGGACTAACCGGGGATGTGCTCAAGGAGGGTTTGGGCCTGCTGGGAATTCCCACGTTGGAGGAAATGTAGTCGTTTTAGACGTCCAGCCGGACGGCGTCCCCCCACAGATCCTCTAACCGATAAAACTTCCGTTTCTGGCTGTGCATGACGTGTACCAAAACGTCCCCGTAGTCCAAAATCATCCATTGGCTTGGAGAATTTCCAGAAATCCGGAAAGGCTTACGGCCGCTTTCCTCGCGGACTCCTTTTTCCACCTCCCCCGCGATCGCTTTGAGATGGGGCTCGCTCTCCCCGGAGACAATCAGGAAAAACTCACAGGGACCCCCCACCTCCCGCAAATCGAGTAAAACCGGGTCTCCCGCTTTTTTGTTGTCGGCCAGGTCCCGGCAACGGCGGGCCAGGTCCGGTCCCTCGAGGCTCATCGGTACCACCGATGTTTGTGGATGAGGGTTTCCACAGCCGGTGGCACCAGGCCGGTGATGGAAAGTTGCTTTTGAATTCTTCGTCGAACTTCCGTGGCGGAAACATCGAACCGCAGCGGGATTTGCTTCATGCGGAATCCTCGTCGGGAGCGCAGGCTTTGCGGCCTTGAAAAAACCAGAAAAGCAAGGTTCCTGCGAAGTTCGTGGGGCTCCTTCCAGGAAGGCAACAACTCCCACTGATCCGATCCCATGATCCAGAAAAAGGAGCTTTGGGGATGGCGCTTTTGCATGGCCCGAAGGGTATCCACTGTGTACGAGACTCCTCCCTTTTTAATTTCCCAATCAGAAACCACAGCCCACCCCTGTCCTTTTAATCCCTGCCGAAGCATGGCCAGCCGGGCCTGATCCCCAGCCACGGGGCGGCCTTTTTTTAGGGGCGAGTGCGCGCAGGGTAAAAACACCACTTTGCGCAAACGAAACAGTTCGCGGGCCGTTCGCGCGATGAGGAAATGTCCGAGATGAAAAGGATCAAAGGACCCGCCGAAAAGACCAATCCTCAAAACTTAAAAAATGCTTCGATCCACGTGGATCTTGTCATTGGGCAGAAGCCGGATGTCACGGCTGGGATCCGCTTGAATCTCCTTGGCATTGAATTCTCGCGTTGCCCCGCTTTGGGTTAATTTGACATTTCGACGATTGGCAAAATCCGTAAACCCGCCGCAGGCGGCCACCGCGCCCAAAGCCGTCAGATCTTTGGTATAGGGCACCCGCTGGGGCATCCGCACTTCCCCGGTGACATCCACGAAACGTTGTTCTTTCAGATCCACAGTGACATTTGGATTGGTAAAGATTTCTTGCTGAACGTAAGCCTCCTCGATGGACTTTTTAAGCTGTACGGTGGTGAAGTTGGCCGCCAGGACACTCCCGATATAAGGCATCGAGACTTTACCGCTTTCATCAACCTTGATTTCGTAGATCCCTTGGTCTGCGGTCGGTACGCCGGTCAGCCGGATAATCAGGGTGTCTCCACCGCGCAATAAATCACTGGTGTCGATCACCCCAAGATTCGGGGCCGGGGTTCCTCCGGCGGAGGATCCTCCTCCCATGGGATCGGGTGCGGAGTTGGGGAGGGAAGGTTGCCCGAGCGTGCCTTGATCCTGGAAAGACGATCCCGGCCCGCTGCCGAGATTCAGGCTCTGGGAGATTAGTAAACTGGGGAACCCAGCTAAAGCGACAAGCAGTGAGACCGGGTAACGTATCGCTCGCATTTTAGAACCGATCTTCGGAATCGGAGGCCGGAGGACGCATATAGGTAACTCGGGGAGTTGGGGTCGGAGGCCTGGATTGCTCAAGCATCCCCCCTCCGGCTTCTGTGAGAGGTTTCGTTTCTGGCACAAAAGCGGAAGCAGCGGAGTCGCCGCCCGGCACCACCGCTTTTTTATTGCGAGCCCGCGGCGTACGTTTCCGATGGCCATAATAGGAAGTAGAATACCCAGCGTAATAGTAATAGTTGTCATCGGTCTTGATGTTGACGTTGTTGAGAATTACCCCAAAAAGCTTCCCCCCGACCTCATCAATCACTCGTTTGGCCCGCTGGCAGACGTTGCGCGGATAACGACGGTGCTGAACCAGGAGGAGCGTTACGTCTACCTCCTGGCTGATGACAGAGGCGTCGCTGATGCCCAAAACCGGGGGTGCGTCCACCACAATGACATCGAAATTGGGACGGCAAGCTTCCAACAAAAAGCCGAACCGAGCCCGACTGAATCCCCCCAAATCCTCGGGACCCAAACTTCCCGCTGTGAGAATTTCCATGTTGGAAATATTGGTGCTCTGGATCAGTTCATCCAGGGAGGCTTGCCCGGCCAGAAATTCCCCCAACCCCAGGGTGTTTTCCACTCCTGCGGCCACATGCATAGAGGGGCGCCGCACGTCGCCGTCTATGAGTAGGACTTTCATGCCGCTTTGGGCACAGACCCAAGCCAGGTTAAAAGCGGTCGTTGATTTTCCTTCTCCTGGGCCACCGCTCAGCACCGTGATCGTGCGCGCCATTTCCCGGGCGCCGGTCAGGTTGAGCTTGGCGCTCAGGATTCGATACCCTTCGGCGAATCGGGAATTCGGGTCGTCTTGGCTTAAAAACTTCGCTCCGTTGGGAATGACCGCCAACACGCTGAGGCCCAGGTTTCGCTCAACATCATCCATCGTTTTGATGCTGGTATCCAAATACTCGATGAAGAAGGCCAGGCTTAATCCCAAAACCAGGCCGACCACCAAACTCAGCGCCAGATTCATTTTGAGGCTGGGCTTGACCGGCCGGACAGCGGGCTCGGCACGATTGACAATCTGCACAGGCCGAACCTCAATCTTGGACTCGACCGCCTGCTGTCGATACCGGGACGTCAGCACATCCAAAAGCTGGCTTTGGGTCTCCAAATCTCGGCGAGCCTCGTTGTAAGGAGCCAGCCGATCCGTTCGATCGGACCGGAGGCGTTCCCGGAGGTCTTGCACCTCCTTTTCCAAAGATTCGACCTTGGCTTGGGCGACTTTCAAATCAATGTCCAGGGCTCGGCGGATTCCCGCCACTAATTTGTTGAGCTGATCCCTCCGCTCCGCCACAACCTTCAGAGCTCCCTGCATCTCCGGATGCTTTTTGCCATACCCCTGCTTTTGCATCATCGCCACATTTTGAAGGGCCTGGAGGTGCTGCTGTTTCGTTGAAGCCGTCGTCGCGTCTTCAAGATTGAGCGCCGGGAGGGTGGATTCCAGTTGCTCAATGCTGAGGTCGGCCACCTTTTCCAAGCGGACTTTCCGGGAAATCATATCGGCCCGCAATTCGCTTAGCTGGGACTCCTTTCTCTGGATTTCCTGGTCTCCCAAAGTCGTGGACTGCACTTGCGCGGTGGAGCCGGGCAGTTCGTCGATTTTGAGCTCGCGACGGAGCTTTTCAACTTGAGCCGCTGCCGCCGAGACCAATTCCTTCTGCTTTTCCACCTCACCCGAAAGGGCTTTGAGGCCCGCGTCGCTGCGCCCGGTAATTTCAGAACGGCGCACATCCTCGTAGGCGTCAGCCACGCTGTTGGCAAACAAAGCGGCCTCGTCAGGCTTGGTGCTTTGGCAAACCACCTCGATGAGCTTGGTATTGCGAAAAGGCTGCACTTTGAGCTTGGTCTTGCGGAAAAGCTGGAAGGCTTGGTCGTCGGTAATCGAGCCGTCCGGCAGCTCCATTTCCTGGCAAAACCGCTTCGCGATGCTGAGTTTTTCAATCACCGGATACAAAACCTTCTTGCTCTGGATCATTTCAAATTCGGTCTGAAAAAACACCGGATCAAAACCCTCAAAGCTGGCTTGAAAAACCTGCAAATCTTTGCCTTCCTTTTCCACTCGCAAGACGACGGATGACTCATAAATTTTTGGCTGAAGCTTGGTCACCACAAATCCGGTTCCTAGAACCAACACGAGAATGGTGGTGGAGGTGGGCCAACGATTTTTAATGACACGCCACAAGTCGTTGACATGGAAAGAGGCCTCGTTGGAAGAAGGCGCCGCTCCATAGCCGTAACCACTCCCTGGGGTGGGTGCTAAGGAAGGTTCACTCATATCGTTAATTTATCCATAGTATGTACTTTCGCAATTAGTAGGTTCCCCGAAGACCTAGATATACCTGGTTCCTTGTATAACTATCTGAATTTCCGTTATTTAAATCAAAGTAGCTTCCGTAGCTGGTGTAAGACCAACCTGCTTCGGCCGAAAGATAGGGATAGAGTTGGTAGGCAAACTTGCACTGATAAATAATGGTAGTTTGTTGACCGCTACCTTGATAAACGGCTCCAGGAAAAAGACCCTGAGTCTGGGCCTGCGTCAGTTGAGGGGTAAAGACCGCCAGATTGATAAAGAAACTTTGGATGACGGAAAACTTTTCAGTGAATTGATGGTCCCAGTTGGAGTTAAGGGTGTAAGCTTCCGAATCAGACACCGTGTTGAGATTGGACTGCTGGACTTGCATGGAGAAGCCTGCCGAGACGAAGCTGGCTTCCTCATAATTCCAGGTTGAGCTTATGGAGGCAAAGGGAAGCGCCCCGATTTCCTGCTCACCACTACCCATGCCACCAGCGCCGATGATCCTTGCATTGTCAGCCAGTCCAAAATTGTCATTGAGCTGAATCCCTACTCGACCGCTGAAAAATATGGTTGGCAGAAAGGTATGGTCGGCCCCCACGCTAAACGAGGCCTGCTGGTTATCCCGGAAGGTGTTGTCGTTGTCATAATCAAAAAGCTGATAATCAAAACTGAAGGTGCCCACCGTTTCCGGCGTGAAATCAAGTCGGAACTGCTGGAAGGCACCGTTGTTCATGTAATTCGAATTGGATGCAGATCCTCCAAGATAAACCAAAGTGTTGTTCCATCGGGTAATCATCGCGAGCCGATCGGTGACGCGGTAATCCGCCTGGACGGTAGCCAGATTGTTAATCGTACTGGTGTTAAAGGTTGGGCTGATACCTTGCGGCACAAACTGGGCGACTAAAGGCTGCTCGGTATAGAGAAAATTATTTGCCAGCGTGAAGGAGGCACGAGGATTAATGGCATACGTATAGCGGCCGACAAAGGTTTGGGCGTATTGGATGTCGTATTGTTGATTGATGCTTGGATAGTAAGTACCAGAAAAATCATACCGCAAAGCGGCATCCGCTTGTAAACCAATATAGTTGTAGCCCAACGAAGGCTGGACGGAGGTGTAGGTCGATGAATTAATATCCTGCGTGGATGAGTAGCTCTCGGTCAGCGGGTTGCTGTCATAACCCTCGCGGATCGCCACCGTAGCTGTGAACGGTTTGGTTCCCCCCTGGCCGGCAGATCCTTGAATTTGGGCAAAGCCCGTTAAGGTCATCCAAGCGGTCGACGCAATTATTCCAAGACAGCGGTAAAAGCTTCTGGAAAAACAAGGTGGGCCAACACTTCCTGCCATTCCCCCGATTTTAATTTCCCAGCAATAGGATCAACCAAAGGACACTATATGTTGGGTGTTATATTGAATATGTATCCAATAAGTGTTGTCCGTTATCGTGAACTAAGAGCAAAAGAACTAATGGACAATTAGTCCCACCTTTTTTGGATAGAAAGAAGTAAATAGTCGTTATTGGGAGGCAGAGAAGTTGCAAAGGCTTGAGGTAAATCGGGCGGTTTTTGCCTGCGAATCAGGTCAGCCCACTCCTTCCACTCGGAATTGTCCGAAAGCATTTCGCTGTACATACGTGCATCGGAGCTGGCCGGGGTTAATAAAATGCTAAAGACCGGCGTGACCCGGTCATGGATTTTTAGAAAATCCTCGCGGGTGGTCGGAAGCCAAAGCGTTGGTTGTGCGGCGTACCACGCCTCTGCCGCGGGCAAATCTGAGGCCTGAAGTTCACCAGGTTCAAACCATGAACGCATGAACAGGAAAATCGGCGGATAGGTCGGCGGATAGGCAAACGGGGGCGGCTCAGGCAAAATCGCCCTTGCCAAAGTTGGCCACGTCGCCACCAGCGCCACCAAGATGGCAAATAAACGACCCAATAATTCCAAGTGGAGTTTCCACCGTTCAATGATGATCCATAAATAGGCCGCCCCGTACACACAGGCGACCGGCAAAAGAGCCATCAGAATGCCATGTCCGTCGGTTTTAGAATCTCGCTGAATAAAGGCGGTGGCCAAAATCAGGACTGCCGCCACGCCCCCCCAAAGGTTCCTCCCGGCCGCGGCAGAAGGATGCCGAAATGCATGCAGACAGGCGACCAAAGCCAATGTCCCCGCCACCGCATTGCCCACGAGCGTGGGTCCCTGTGCAACCAGATCCGTGAACCCGCGCAAAATTGAACCCCCCACGCGACGCCATGCATCCAGTTGATCGATATTAAAGGTGTAGGAGCGCCAAAGGGTCTCTCCCGGATACCGTGCCGAATCGACCAGCAGGTAAGCCCAGTTTAACCCCAGCGGATTCCCAGCCACGAACCAAAGCCGAACCAACCAAACCCCAAACAAGCCCAAAGCCAGCAAACACCCAGCCCCAAAGGCCCATTTCCCGCTTCGCAAAAGAGCCCACCCAAGGCCGAGGGCTGCCACCACCGCCCAAATTTGGACCATTTGAATCAAGGCGGAGATCCCCAGCACGATTCCGGACCCCAGCAGCCAATACCAGGTTTGTCGTTCCCTCCCGGCTGTTTCCCCGCTTTCGTCCTCACCGCAGAGCCCCAGGCAAAAGAGCCACCCGGCCAATGCGTAAAGGAAAACCACAAGCAGGGTAGCTCCGCCCGCCACGGCTTGCGTCCAAACGGGCGAGCTGCCCAGAAAGAAGACCACTGCCAGCACCCCCGTACCAATATCAAATTGCCGCTGCCCCCAGAAAAAGACCGCCAATGCTGCCAGGACCAAAAAAACCATCTGCAACCCCAACACAACCACATCGGGAGGAAACGTGCGAAATCCTCTCAGCGCCTCCGCGGAAAGGTCAAAAGAAATCAACCTGCTGATCATCCCCACCTTGAAACAAGCCGCTAAAAGCAAGGGATAACCAGGGGGCGTGAGCGTCTCCGGAAAGGCCGTCACCGGAGGCGCGTTGTTTTCCAGGTTGGCGCGCACTTGCCAAAGGGCCAACGGCCGGATGAGGAGGGTGGTAAAGCCCTTGCCCTCTGCCAGTTGCCGGGCTTGCTGAGCCAAGTCCATGGCTTCAAAGGTTCTGAGCCCATTAAACTCGCGGATTCCCATGAAGGCGCTCAAACCGACCACCAATAGGAGCAGGGCGATCCGCACCAACCAGAGTCGGACTGACCCTTGCTCAACATTATAGATCCAATCTTGGAGCGTTTTCATGGTTCAGTTTTGCTTGGTAGCGGATAATTTTCGATGAAGAGTTCGCCGACTGATTCCGAGCAGTTTGGCTGCTTCGGTAACGTTCTGGTTGGTCTTTCTCAGGGCCGCTTCCATTGCCTGTCGCTCCAGGTCCTCCAATTTGACCGTCCCACCCGGACGGAGACCCTCTCCGCCGTGCTCCCCTTCCCGCACCGACCTGGGCAAATCTCCGGGTTCAATTTCTTTGCCCTTCGCCAAAACTACCCCGTGCTCGATCGCCGTACGTAATTCCCGCACGTTCCCCGGCCAGCGGTACCGCAGGAGGGCCTGGATCGCCCCAGCAGAAAGCTCCAAATCCGTCTTACCGTTTTCTTTGGCATACTCTCGCCGGAAATGCTCCGCCAGGATTGGAATATCCTCCGACCGCTCGCGGAGCGGAGGGAGAGCTATTTGCACCACGCGGATTCGGAAGAAAAGATCCTCCCGGAACTTCCCCTCCCGAACCATCCTCTCCAGGTTACGATTTGTGGCCGCCACCAGGCGCACATCCACCTCGATGGGTCGGTTGCCCCCCACCCGCTCAATGGAGCGCTCTCCCAAAACTCGCAGTAACTTCACCTGAGTGGTCGCATCAATCTCCCCAATTTCATCCAGGAACAGGGTGCCTCCTTCCGCTTGCTCAAAGCGGCCGATCCGGCGCTCCGTCGCGCCCGTGAACGCCCCTTTTTCATGGCCGAAAAGCTCGCTTTCCAGAAGCGGAGCCGCCAGGGCGGCGGCATGTACCGCCACAAAGGGTCCTTGCCGGCGCGGACTCAGCCCGTGGATGGCCCGCGCCACCAATTCCTTCCCGGTCCCGCTCTCTCCACTCACCAGCACGGTTGCCCGCGAATTTGCCACCTGCCGGAGTTGGTCCAAAACCTCCTGCATCGCCGGCGAGGTGCCTAAAATTTTCTCAAGGCTGTGGGAGCGATCCAGCTCTTGCCGCAACAGGACATTTTCCTCCTCCACCTTGGCGGTACGAACCGCTCGACGTAACAAAATTTGGACTCGTTCAAGATCCAGAGGCTTGGTCACATAATCGTAGGCCCCTTTTCTCATCGCCTCGACGGCGCTCTCCACCGAGCCATAGGCCGTCATGACCACGCAGGGCGGCCGCGGCGAGATTTTCAGGCATCGCTCCAGGACGCTGAGGCCACTTTCGTGCCCCAGACGCAGATCCGTCAACACCGCCTCCATTTTCTCGGCCGAAAGCAGTTTGTCCGCCGCCCCCAGGTCCGCCGCCGTAAAAATCTCGAAAAAATCCTCAAGGACTCGGCGCAGTGCCTCCCGGGTGTTTTTCTCATCATCAACAATCAGGAGACTGGGCTTGGGGCCGCTCACGTCTTTGCCTCCGCACCTTTGCCTTCCAGTAAATGCACCCGTTTCTCCGAAACGGGCAACCGGAAGCGGGCCGTCGTTCCCTTTCCGGGCATGCTTTGGATCTGGAGATCGCCGCCGTGCTCCCGCGCGATTCTCTGTACAATCATTAGCCCCAGGCCGGTGCCGCCATGCTTGGTCGTAAAAAAGGGCTGCCCCACGTGCACCAGGTCTTCCTGCCGAATCCCCGGTCCATTGTCTCGAAACTCCCACACCACATAATCCCCCTCTTTTTGTAATCCGATTCTTACGAGACCCTGTTCCCCCGCAGCCTGCATGGCGTTTCGACCTAAATTGTAAATGGCCTGCTGAACCTGATCCCGGTCCATTGGTACCGGTCCGATTCCCGGCGCAACCTCTTTTTCCACCCAAATTTTCCGGTCTTGCAATTCGGCCTGGAGCGGTGCCAAGCCCTCCTCCAGAACCAGCTCCGCGGATTCTGGTTTCTTCTGCGTGGCCTGCGGGCGCAACGCCTTGAGAAACCTTGCAACCAGGCCATCCAGCCGTTTCACCTCCTGTCGGCAAACCTCCAGGGAACCCAGGATTTTTTCCAGACCCCTCCCCGTGGTGTTCCGCAAATCTTTCTCCATCACCTGAAGCTGAAGGTGCAGGCTGTTCAGGGGGTTGCCGATTTCGTGGGCCACCTCGGCGGCCAGTAACGTTAGCGCTTCTGCCCGGCCCGTCTCCACCGCTGATTTTGCTTCTGCTCGTTCGCGGGTCGCGTCATGGAACACGGCCACATGCTTGGGACCCTCCCCCTCCCCCAGCGGCACAAGCGCATACTGCAGAATCCGATGTTCCGGATAGTTTACCTCCATTGTCCCGGAGGACGACCTTCGCTCCTGCAAGCAAGCCCTCCAATCCACACCCCGTAGACTTCGCTGGAGAGACCACGTCCCGGGCTCGATCGCTTCCGGCAGATGAAGAAGGCGTTGGGCCGCTCGGTTCCAGTAGATCAACCTGCCCGCGCTATCCAGCACGGTAACCCCCTCCTGCAGGGTGTTAAATAAAGTTTCCAGAAAACCCTTCTCTTCCGCGAGTCGGCTAAAATGAGTGTGGAGTTCTGCCGCCCCCACCCGGGGCGCTCTTTCCAAAAGTTTTTCCAAAAAAGAGTTTTTCATCCTTCCCTGTCAAACATCCTAAAACCAGCGCTTGGATTTTAACCACACCCCCATCCCCACCATTAATAACACTGTGATCAGAGTCAGCCACCAGTAGGCAAGGGGGTGCTCCAACTCCGGCATAATCCGAAAATTCATCCCATACCAAGTCCCGATCACCACGGGCGGAATGGTGATCGCCGTGATCGCTGTCAGGACCTTGATTCCCTCGTTAGCCTCATGGGCTGATCGGTTGGTGTAGACATCGAATGCCACCATCATCCGATCGTTGCACCCCTGCAACCGCTCATCGATCCGTGCCAGGGCGTCCTGCACGTCGCGGAAATATGGCAGCATTTGCGTCCGGATAAGCTTCGACTCGCCCCTGGCCAGCCTGGCCACCGTCTCCCGCTGGGGCCGCAGAATCTGCCGTAAACCCGACAGGCGTCGCCGGGCTTTCAGGATTCGCTTCGACAAATCCTCCTTGCGCTCACCCGCCAGAGACTTTTCCTCCACATCCTCCATTTCCTGGGTCATCACGTCGACCACCGGAAGGTAGGAATCCGCCGCCAAATCCAACACCTGATGGGCCAAGCGGTCGGCACCGCGCGCCTGCAACCCCGCTCCCTTGATGACCCTTTCTTTCAGCAAGGTCAGCGCCGGAATCGTTTCTTGGTGAAACGTCACCAAAAACTCCTTGCCTAAAAAAATATTCAGCTCGTGGATTTGGACTGATTTTTCCGTCTCCGCAAAGGCGCTTTGGACAATCAAAAACAGGTAGTCCTCGTAGTCCTCGACCTTGGAGAGTTCACTCCGGGTCACACAATCCTCGATTGCCAAAGGATGAAACTCAAACAACTGCTCCAGGACCTTTTGAGTTTCCTCCGCAGTCGGAGCCGTCAGATCAATCCAAAGGATCAAGCCTTTGTCCGCCCGGGCCAGGCGCAAGGCCTCCCATTCCAGGTTGTGGCTGACAAGCTTTCCCTCGCTAAACACAAAGGAGTCGACCATGAGACTATTGTCCTCTTTTTCCGTAAAAACCTCAACTCTTAAGTCTTTGCCATAAATCTACTTGCCCAAAGGAGGGACAATTCGACTCTCCTTTTTGCATAGTCCCTGTATCCTTTTGCAATGCCCAAGCCGGTTGTCCTTCTCATTCGTGACGGCTGGGGCATTAACCCGGCCGGCCGCGCGGGTGCCGAGAAACAGGGCGACGCTACCTTGCTCGCCCAAACCCCCGTGCACGATCGGCTCTACAGGGATTATCCATGGGGTCACCTTCAACCCAGCGGCCTCCAGGTCGGTCTCCCCGAGGGACAGATGGGCAATTCGGAGGTCGGCCACCTCAACCTCGGCGCCGGTCGCATCGTCTACCAGGAGCTTACCCGGATCAACCTGGCGATCAACGACGGCACGCTCGCCAAGGATAAGATTCTGCAAGAAGCCATCTCCGCCGCCTCCGGCAAACGTCTTCACTTCATCGGCCTCGTCTCCGAGGGCGGCGTTCACTCTCATCTCGGGCACCTTCTCGCGCTTCTTAACATCGTTGGTCAGTCCGGCTCCTCCAATATCTTCGTCCACGCCATCACCGACGGACGCGATGTCTCCCCCACCTCCGGCCGCCAGTTTCTTCACACCCTGGAGCAGGCCGTTGCCAAGATCCCTAAAGCCCGCGTCGCCACCGTCATCGGCCGGTATTATGCCATGGACCGCGACAAGCGCTGGGAGCGCGTCCAGCTCGCCTACCATCTTTTCGTCGACGGCAAAGGCTCCGCCGCTCCGTCTGGCGAAAACGCCCTCGCCTCCTCCTACTCTGCCGAGGTCACCGACGAGTTTGTGAAGCCCGTTGTTCTCCCCGGCATCACCACCCCTGTTATCTGTGACGGCGATGTCCTCTTCTTTTTTAATTTCCGGGCCGACCGGATGCGCCAGCTCGTCCGCTCCTTCGCCGATCCTGCCTTTAACTCCTTTCCGGTTTCCCGCAGGCCCAAAACCAAAATCTTCACCCTCACCCCCTACGAGGCCGACTTCGCCGACCTCGGCATCCGCCACCTCTTTTCCCCGGTAGCGATGAACGACCTCCTGGGCGAAGTCGTCGCCGCCAAAGGGCTGAAGCAGGCCCGCATGGCCGAGACGGAGAAATATCCCCACGTCACCTACTTCTTCAACGGCGGCAAGGAGACCCCCAATCCTGGCGAGGAACGCATCACGGTCCCCTCCCCCAAAGTCGCCACCTACGATCTCCGACCCGAGATGAGCGCCATCGCGCTCACCGAGAAAGTGGTCGATCGGATCGAGCAAGGCCTCGATGACTTGATGATCCTCAACTTCGCCAACCCCGACATGGTCGGCCATACCGGGGTCCTCAGTGCCGCCATCCGGGCGGTGGAAACCACAGATGCCTGCACGGGTCGCATTGTGGCGGCAGTCCTGCAAAAAGGCGGCAAGGCACTCGTTACGGCCGACCACGGGAACTGTGAACGAATGCTTCAGTCCGATGGTTCTCCCCACACCGCCCACACCACCAACCTCGTCCACTGCCTTTATGTCTCTGCCGACTCCGGCAAATACAAGGTCGCTGATGGTATCTTAGCTGATGTTGCTCCCACTTTGCTCGAAATGCTCGGCCTCCCCAAACCCGCCGCCATGGCTGGCTCCTCGCTCCTTCGTAAAAAATGAACCCCTTCCATTTCCCAGCCGCTTGGCATCGGCAAATCCTCTCCCCAGCCCTTGCTGCCCTCTATCCTCGCTTTCCTTGAAAAAAGTAAGCCCAACAACCAAGCCCGGCCCCGCCTTGGCGATGACCGCCAATGAAATCCGCATCGAACAAGCCGAACGCCGCCTCTACGCGATTCTTGATCGTCACACTCGCCTGATTGAGGGCCTGATGAAAGCAACCAAGCCCGACGATCTTGAAGAAGATCTCCAAAAGAACCTTAAGGAAACGAACGGGATGCTCGATGATTGCTTTTGGCAGTTTCTTGGACCGCTCGAACCCGGCGATCGCGTCGTTTCCGCCTACGACAACCAGATGAACGAAGGCACGATTGCCCGCATTCAGAAGGAGTCCACCCATCCGGACTACGGTTCGGCCGTGGTCGAGTTCCCCGGCGAAGAGCCTAAAACCATGGATGTCTGCGAGCTCGTCAAGGTGCGCGGCCCCGTTCTGCCCACCGACTCCCTCCTTCCGGGACCCAACTGATCCGGCGCGACTCTTGGGGGCCGGGGAAACGACCGACGGGGAGATGTCCATCCCGCGCGGAAATCCGAGCCCCTGGACCCGACCTGGCCATCCAGGAAAAAAGGCTGACCGCTTCCCGAAAAAAATGGTTCCCCCCAATGCCCCGTCTGCCGAATTCCCCATAGCCGTGCCCCAAAAAGACACCCTCCACTCCGGCATTTTTTGCCGTTTGCAAATCCACTTCGCTATCTCCGATAAACAAATGTCGTCCCCGGGGTGCACGAATCCCTTGCAAGGCAAGTTGTAAGGCCCTGGGATCAGGCTTTCGGAATCCTTCCTCGCCGCTTATCACCACGTGGATCCAGGTCCCCCAACCCAACTCCTGCACCAAGGCTCGCGCAGCTCTTCCATCTTTGTTGGTGCAAAGCGCCAACTGCCAACCCTGCAGTTTCAATCGCCTCAAACCCTCGGCCACGCCCGGAAAAGCTCGGG
>Ga0194129_10004740_pt1 | contig 17864 bp, 14 predicted proteins | sample TA2KigCa35mmetaG_FD_150862 | JGI IMG/M metagenome (GOLD analysis project Ga0194129, IMG submission 150862) | Freshwater microbial communities from Lake Tanganyika, Tanzania - TA2015038 Kigoma Deep Cast 35m | ecosystem: Environmental > Aquatic > Freshwater > Lake | place: Tanzania: Lake...
GTTGAGCTGCGGATTGCAGCCCTTTCTCGTTCTGCTAGAACAGCCCTCGCGTAGCCGATTGAAAACGCGAGGGTTTTTCGTATTTGATCATCAAAAAAGCTGAAGCTGGGCGGGCGCAAGGGCGGGGTTTTCCCGCTTTTTCCCAACGTAAACCCGGATGCGTCCAAACTGATTGTCGGTGATGGTCAGGAATCTTACCTCTCCCTTTTCTGGTACCTTTGCCCCCATGCGCGTGGCGTGAATTTCAGCATTGTCGATAGATGCGCAATGACGGATGTAGACGGAGAATTGCATCATCGTGAAGCCGTCTTCCAAGAGGTCCTTGCGAAACCGAGTATAGGCGCGTCGCGCGGCTTTCGTGTCCACCGGCAGATCGAACATGGCAATTACCCACATGCTCCGCCACCCCCAAGGCTGAATAGGATAACGCGGCGGTGATTCAGGCCGCGCCATCGGAAAGAAGGTCTGGTTGTAGCGGCAGGCTTTCGGGAAGAATTAGCGCCGCTCGGTCGCTTTGCATAAGCGCCTTGGCAAGGCTGGCTGCACACTGCTCGATGCCTAGCAGCAGCGGCCAGCGCTTGCCTCCCACCAAAACTGTTTCATTGAAGATAGCGAGCAAGGCCGCGCGGGTTGGCCGGTGATCAAGGCTTGGCGGGCCATGTTCGCTGGAGACGATCCCATGTACCTTCCAATCAACAATAGGCCGCCAGGGCTCCATCAGATCATCAGCAAGGCAAAATGGGTTCGATCGGTTGCGGTGCCACACGCCCAATGAGGGGATTAGTCCGGATGCCACCAGGGCGCGGGCACAGGCGGCACGGACAATGGCATAGCCATAGTTCAGCAAGGCATTTGCATCATCGGCGCTGCGATCTCTGCGAAATTCCCCGCCAAACAGTTTCGGCCAGTAGCGTTGCGCGCCCAAGGCTTCCAGATTGTCCGGGTCCCCAGAACGCACGCGCCCTGCCAATGCGGCAAGGCCGTAATCTTGCCCATGAAGATCAGCTAAAAGGCGGCCCTGCTGATGGAGTTTGGCAGCGACAAGGGCCTGCCAAAGCCGCTTCCGCAAAGCTGCTCCGACGGCCACTTGCGCCAAATGCCGTTCCGTCGAGGCGTGATGCCCTTCCATTGGCAGCATCATCCCGGCGGGTAGATGGTCGCGGCCAGAAACAATGACTGTGGCCCCGGCTGCTAGGCATTCGATAAAAACGGCTTGGGTATAACTGGCACGACTATCGTCCACCACGAGCACACCGAGATCCTCGATGGGCACGGTAGCCTTTGGCAGATCTGGCCGGTCAATCACCAACTGACGTTGCGCAACCGAGAGTCGCGTCCCTGGAGTCGCGATTTCGATCGTTTTCCTTAGCATCAGTCGCGTGCCGTTCGGATGCGGCCAATAGGATCGACAGCGACCTTGCGACCACCAGATTTCAGGGCGGACGCTACTGTTGGCCTGAAGACGGTGGTGCCGGCAGCGTCTTCAGCGCGGCACAAAACGATTACGCCGGAAGACCAAACGCTTTGTACGATCCAAAGCCCCTTCAGTTCGCCGCCCGGGAACATAAGAGTGTCACCTTGAGCCAGCGACATTACAAAGCTTAAGCCAGTTTCTGGCCTGGAAATGACGGGCTGCTTGCGCCGCAGTCGGTCGGCCGCTTCGAAGAGGCTGACAACTTCGTTTTCCACTCGACCGTCGGCACGACGAAAGACAGCCATGTGATGGTTATTGCCAAGATCAGCATAGCCATTTTTAAGCTTCGCCATCAGCTTCTGCTGCTGCTTAAACTTGATGCGAACCTTACGAATAGGGGCGCCGCCTTCGGATACCGTCGGATAGCCGTTCGCGAACGCTTTTTTGGGATCGCCGCCATTAGCTGCGACCCAAGCGCGCACCCGGTCACGCACATGCGGGTCTGACCAGGCCTCATCTTCGGCCAGCAACGACTTACTCAGGTCCCCGACAGATTTTCGCGTCACGAACCAGCGATAGGCGATACCGCCTGTGCCTCCTGCCGGCCCAGCATCGCCATAGGTGGTATCCTTGTGCAGCGGGCCGGACACTTTCCTGCGGACACGGTGGGAAACGATAGTCTCGGCCACCTTCTTTTCGGCTTGATGCCGTACGTCGGGCAACGGCGGGCGGAGTTCGGGTTCAGGCTGTGGCGTTGCGGAATCGCGCGCTTGAAACCATCGAGAAAGGCGCTGCGTGTAGCCGGGGTGGGCCAATGCTACGACTAGTGCGTCGATCGCATGATGGCGATGATCGGCGCGGCTCTTTCCTCCGCTGTCGGAGAGAATGTTGTTGAGACCCCAGTTGTGTCGCAGCCGCGAGGTCACCCGGCCTGACAAAGTGGCTACGCGAACCTCGCCGGCCTGCCCCAGATCAGGGAATAGCATCTTCAGGAATCCGACTGCCTGGCGCGCGGCATATCCAGTGTCCGTCAGCTGGCGGGCGGCAAAATCTTCGGGGATAGCTGAGGCTGCGAAGCGGCGGGCCTTGATGGCCACCCGACCCGGAGGGCCTAAGAAGGCCTGTACGCGCCTCAGCGCTTCCTCCCAGTTCTTTTGATCATGTTCAAAAACCTCAAAGGGAGTGCGATTTGATTTGCGCAAATTGAAATCGCGATGACAGAGCGTCTTGTTGGCGAAGCTGTCATCAAGTGAGCGCCAGCGTGGCCAAATATGTTCGACCTGGAACTCACCACGATGAAAGAGTGCCGCAAAATCAATCATCTGCCCGGTGTAGGGACACTGGTGCTTACACTCCTGCCAAAGCAGCCATTTCTCGATGTCTTCACGGGATGGCTCGGTGATGTTGCACTTTTGCAATTCCTCAGCCGCCTTTTTTCGCTCCTTCTCTCGGTCGCGATTACGCGCAAGATCTTCGGTACGTTCGCGGGCGGACTTGCCAACCTCTCTGGCAACTTCGACGCGGATTCGATCCGGCCTTCCGTAGACGGCGATCAGGTTGTTGACGACCTTGCGGAGTTCGTTCTGTACGCGCAGCACAGTGGGGTTGCGGACGGACTTTTGGCGTTCCACTTCCTCCAGGCTGTTGCCCGGCGTGGGCAGCCTATCGACCCACGCTCCGGTGGGCTGGGCGCGCTGAGGGAAGGTGATGGCCCGCCAGACTTCCTCCTCGGGGCTAGCCAGCAGCGAACCGAAAACAGCACCCTGTTGAAGGCGGGGAAGGAATTGCCACAGCGCGGCTTCTGAAAACGGCTCCCATCCCGGGGCAAAACTTAATTTGGCAATTTCATCAGCCTGCTGCTCAGAAAGGGCGAAGTCCGCTTTCAGTCGCTCGCGTTCCCTGGTTCGCTCCTGCAGTCTCTCGGCCTCGCGGCGAATGACGATCCTGCCGCCGATCTGGCCATAATCAGCGGCATAGAGACGCGCATGAATTTCGCGGCGCATGCGTCCTTGCAGCACAGGATCAGTCTCCCAGCGCGTGCCCATGATGGTGGCAAGACGATTCTCTAGGCGGTTGCCAACGAGGCCCTTCTCGCCTCCGCGCTGGAGATTGAATGTCGGCTTTTCTGAAAGATCGTGTTTGCGCCAATAGAGCTTGAGGTGCCGGTGGATGCCTGCCCAGCTGACTGTTTCCTGCTTGCGAAGCAGATTCAGGATGGCAGCACGTTCTTGATCATCCAGTGGGCGGCCGTTACCCTCCTCTATCCTGAGATAGTTCAGCTTTTCCAGCATACGCTTCTCTTGCGCCACCCACGAGGCAGACGCTGCGAGCTCGGCGTCAGGCATAAAACGGCATGCCCCGAGTGTTGCCTTTCGCCAAAAGACGGGCTTTTGATCAAAGATGGTCTGTTCAAGAGCCGCGCCGAAGTCTTGATCGCGCAATTGGGAATGATGCGGCGACTGAGCCGAAATAATGGCGCGAAACTCCGCGCTGACATCTTCGCGGGCAAAATGGTGGCCGCGCCTACGCTCCGTAAGATCAGGAATGCCGGCCATGAAGGCGCCTAGTGTTAGTCCGGACGCCTTTAGCGTATTGCGATCCCTCTCTCTTTGCGAAGCTGCCTTCTGCTCGTCGGCGGTTGGCGCTTCTTTGCTGTCAGCAAGAGCAACTTCAGGCCCCTCTAAGTCCCTGCCACGGAAGTGCCGACGTTGGGCGAGGTGATAAAGAACGCGGCCAAGTTCTGTTGGGCTGAGTGCTCTGTCGAGGGCCTGTGCTCGAAGAACCCAGGGATCTTGCGCCATAGCGGTGGACCAAGGGGAGCCCATTTCCTTCGTGAAGGGAGGCATCAGGCCGGAATCAGTCAAGAGGCTATTGAGATCCCTTCGCCGGACGCGCCGACGCCGGAGCTGGCGACGCATCATACGGCGCTTTCGGCGTTCCTGATTCAATGGAATTCCCTCTGGATCGCGAGCCTCGGGGAAGATCCGCACGCCTAGATGCAGTATGCTGCCGGTCTCGGCATTGCTGTCCATTCTGACGACAGCGGAGCCGATCGACGTGGTGCCGATGTCGAAGCCGAAAACTAGTTCAGATGCCATGCTTGACCTCCCGTTTATTTATGCCTAACATACAGCCTCTAGCAGAACGAGAGGGGGCTGCTTTTCGCAAGCAAAAGTCTCTTCGTGTGGGCTCGGCAACCCAAAGACAGTGCCGGTTTTTTGTGCGGCGCCCCCAGGGTCTGGAGGCGCCGTAACAATTTCCGTGGTATTAAGTGGACCTGCGCTGCAAGAAATTGGTTCTATAAATGGCTGGATGCCATCGGTGGTCTCGAAGAGGCCAAGGTCAAGCCGGTGAATGCCGACCAGATGGAGATTGCACGGCTGAGAGCCGAACTCGGCGTCGAACCCCATTTGCTGCAAACCATCCTGCAGCAGCACATCAATGAGCTTCTGACGGAGGCTTCCGATCGCTTCGACCCTCCCGGCATCGGCGGCGAGCGAGAGCCGCACGCGTGAGCATGTGCGCCGCCGTGCCGGTGCCATGCTGCGCCAGCCGCCGCAACTTACGGTCTCGGCATGGGCTGAGCAACACCGCATCCTGGGCAGCCGGGCATCATCCGAACCCGGCCCCTGGCGCACGAGCCGCACGCCTTATCTCCGCGATGTGATGGATGCGCTGTCCGCCGTGCATCCGGCGCGGCGGATTGTGTTTATGAAGGGCGCGCAGGTGGGCCGAAAATGGGTGCCGTTATCAGAAGTTGGGTGATGCTTGTTCGGTACTAGTCATTAATCAAACGAGCGCTAGAATGATCGCTCCCGAACCATGAACGCTCACTTTCCAGCCACTCTCAACTAAGACCGTCGAATCAAGCTGCGTAATTATAGCAGGCCCGTTGATCTCCGATTCAACGCCAAGGTATTTGCGATCAAAGACCGGAACAGATCTTTCACGACCATCGAATATCATCATTTGCGCGCCAATCTGCGCCCTTCGCGGATCGCATTGCCCTGCCTTTCCCGGTGCTGGCGCAGGCAGTGTGCCGGACGCTTCAACGCGCAAGGTCACGATTTCGATCGCCACTTCGGGTAGATCAAACCCGTAAAGCGCCTTATGTGCTCCACCAAAATGTCGTACGAGAAAATCAAAATCATTATCGACGGGCCAGTCAATCGCCAATTCATGTCCCTGTTCTTCATAGCGCATCAAGGCGACACGCCGCAGAGATTGTTCTGAAGGGGATACTAATTCCTGTTCAAACCAAAGGCGCGCAGCATTTTCAAGAGACGTGAATGCGCTTCGGATGCGCTTCGGATCTGCTGCCGAAAGCGCCTCTGCAATACTGATGGTGAAATCGGACTTCAAATCAGCAGCGAGCAGACCTTGCGCGCAAAGAACACCCGGGCTGGGTGGCACAAGAATGCGGCGCATGCCGAGCAATTCGGCAAGGGCACAACCATGAAGCGGACCGGCACCACCAAATGGCACCAGCGTGAAGTCGCGCGGATCATGCCCGCGCTCGACAGAGACAACACGAATGGCGCCCACCATGTTATTATTCGCAATCGCCAATATCCCACGTGCTGCCTGCTCAAGGCTCAAGCCCAATGGCTGTGCTATACGGCCGACTGCCTCCTGCGCCAATTTCCGATCAAGCCTCATGCGTCCGCCAAGCAAGCTCTCTGGCAGGTGCCCCAATACAAGATGAGCATCTGTCACTGTCGCCGCGCTACCGCCTCGCGCATAACTGGCTGGGCCAGGATCGGCGCCTGCGCTTTGAGGGCCGACGGTAAGCGTTCCATCCGATTGGCATTGTGCGATGGACCCGCCACCTGCGCCAATCGTGACCATATCAATCATCGGTAAGGGCAAAGGCCAAGGCCCTACGCGCCCGGTTTGCGTAAGGCCAATCTTACCCTTGCTCATCAGGCAGATATCCGCACTTGTTCCGCCAATATCTACAGTGATGATATCCTCAATGCCTGCTGCTTCAGCCATCATGCGCGCACCCACCACGCCAGCTGCGGGGCCGGAAAGTGCGGTTTGCACAGGAGCCCGGCGGATGGCAGCGGCACCGGCCACACCTCCATTTGATTTCATCAAAAGCAGCGGCGCAGAGATCGCCGCATCCTTGAGGCGTGCTTCAAGGCGTTCAATATAGGTTGAGATCGCCGGCATAACGCCGACATTCAAGACAGTAGCCATGCTGCGTTCATATTCGCGCACAATCGGCAAAACATCTGATGATGCGCTGAATGCTAATTGGGGCACTTCTGCCCGCAAAATCTCCAGCGCGCGTCTTTCATGTTGGGGATTGGCGAAGGCATGCAGAAAGCAAATGGCAATAGCCTTCGCACCCGCCGCCGCAGCCGCATGTGCAGCGCGCCGTACCGCTTCCGTATCGAGCGGTTCAAATTCTAGTCCATTTGCATCCATCCGACCGGCGGCTTCGAATACCAAAGATGGCGGTACCGGTCGCTTTGGCTTTACCCATGCCCATAGATTGTCGCGCCGCGGTAGGTCCGCGCGGCCTATCTCAAGTATATGACGGAAGCCCGCTGTTGTCAGCAACGCGGATGCTGCTGTTCGGCCTTCCAGAATCAGATTTGTTGCGACGGTCGTCCCGTGCAGAACGCGGCTAATCTCGGTCGCGCTGCGCCCCGCCTGATCAAGCGCCAAAAGGACGCCCGTAATGAATGCCTCAGAAGGATCACGCGGTGTCGAGGGTGTTTTCGCGGTCCAGGCCTCACCAGTTTGAATATCCTGTAGGGTGATATCTGTGAACGTACCGCCAATATCCACTGCGACAATCAGGCTTCTAGGCGACTGCATCGCAGTATCCTTTGCGGTGAAACAACTTGGTTGCCCTGTTGTGTTGTCTTAGCACTGCCGTTTGGGCTTGATCTAACTTCGTGCCGTTGATTGCCACGCCGTAATGCATTCGTGCGGCGTCGGCGGAAATAAAACCAGCGCGCCAATCGTCGAAAACCTGCTCCGCCGGTCGGTCAAAGGGATTTCCCCAACCGCCTCCGCCACCGGTTTCAATGCGGAATATGTCGCCTTTTCGTAGCATCGTACCATCAGAAAGCGGCGCCAGGACTCTTTCGCTGCGTGTGCCCGGATTCACGATGGCGCGACCAGAGCCACCATTCATGCCGCCAGCAACACCCCAGGGTGGATTTTCAACACTGTCTATGCGCACCGCAAGCATTGCCTCGTCCGCCATCACCTCAAACTCACGAATGACACCGGCACCACCACGAAAACGTCCCGGCCCCGCGGAATCCATATTGATTCCATAGCGCCGTAGGCGCACAGGGTAGGAGAGTTCCATGAATTCAACGGGGTAGTTTTCTTGCGCGACGAAATAGACCGCATCGGTGCCATCGGCGAAAGGCCGCGCGCCATAGCCAACACCTATCCCATCACTCAGCAGAAACCGCTTACCGCCCGCATGGCCACGCAACGCAATGACAACATAAGCGGAATGGGCAGCAGGCGCCTTGCCGTCACGTGCAACCGCAACCAAACCATGTAGTGCGGCCAGAAGGCGCATCATGGTAATGCCACGAAGACCAAGTGGTGCAGGCGCGCGGGGTGCGAGCAGCGACCCAGGTCTTAGCAACACTTCGTCAATCGCGCGCGGAGCACCAGCATTGAGAACCTGCCCCACCTGATCCTGGAGGACATAGAGCCCAAGCGCCATGCCTGGTACATCCGGATGCGTCAGCAGATTGACTGGACCTGGCGCCTGATCATCCGTTGCTCTGGCATCGAAGATGAACCGATCATCTTCCGTGCGCGTAAATGATAGCCGTAGCGTAAAAGGGCCATTTCCATGCCCATCCGAATCAATACAATCTGCGAAACTCGTTGTACCTATGGGAAAAATCTTCTTGAGGCCCTGCCGCACGGCTGCCTCAGTTCGGCTCAACAACTGTGCCAAAGCATCCGTCAGAATATCCGGACCAAAGCGTCCTGCCATTTCCGCCAAGCGTTTCTCACCCAACCGCACCGCTGCCATAAGGGCGCGCGTATCGCCCTGCGATTGCACCGGAAAGCGACTATTGCGCCAGAAACTGCGGAGCAGATCGTCATTCGTCTGGCCGCCACGCACCAAGCGCACCGGCGGGATGATGATGCCTTCCTGAAAATGATCTGTCGCATCCGGGCTGAGCGACCCTGGCCGTAAGCCGCCAATATCGGAAAAATGCGCCCATCCCATCACGAAACCAATGCGTTCCCCTGCAAAAAAGACCGGCGCAAGGAAGACCTGATCATTTGAATGGGAAACGGCACCATTGCTTCCATAGCAATCATTATACCAATAAAGATCACCTTCCTGCATTGTATCGAGCGGGAACTGCGCCGCAACAGGTGCCACAATATCACCGAAAATCGGCAGATCGCTGCCAACGGCCATCGCACCGTCTCGATCGAAAAGTGCGGTGTAAAAATCCTTCTTTTCGCGAATAAAGGCAGACATGGCGGTGCGTTCAAGCAGCGCCTCCATTTCTGCCTGTGCTGCACGCGCGGCACCGCGAATAACTTCCAGTGTCACCACATCACAGCGTTGCATAGGCCTGCCCCTCCGGTTTCTGATTTGCAGAGATCCCGTCTTGCCAGTAATTGCAGGCTACCTTCTGTTTCTCAGAGATTGAGTCAAAAGCCGGTTCTTCAGTTGTGCAGCGCGGCTGCGCAACGGGACAGCGTGGATGAAACCGGCAACCAGACGGGACATTCCTGAGGCTGGGCGGATCGCCCCGCAGCATAGGACCTGTTTGGACACCATCCAGATGGGGTGCCGCAGCAATCAGGGCGCGCGTGTAGGGGTGCCGCGGCGCGGCAAAGATATCGCCCGCGTTTCCTTCCTCAACAATCTTGCCAAGATACATGACAGCAATCCGGTCACACACCCGGCGAACAACCGAAAGATCATGGGATATGAAGATATAGGTGAGCCCAAACCTGTCCCGCAAATCATACAGTAAGCGTAAGACGGAAGCCTGTACCGAAAGATCAAGCCCTGCGGTTGGTTCATCCAAAATGACGATCTTTGGACGCAGTAACAGGATACGCGCGAGACCCATGCGGCGTTGCTGCCCACCGGATAGCTCATGCGGATAGCGTTCGGTCATGGCCATATCCAGGCCGACAGCCTGCATGATTTCCGCGATCCGTGCCTTTTGCTCCGCCCTATCGGTAACACCGTGGATGGATAGCCCCTCGGCGAGGCTGGTGCCTAAGCGCCACCAGGGATCAAGCGCCGCCCCAGGATCCTGATGCACGTATTGGATCGCACGGCGCATACGGCGCGCCTGGTGTGCAGGAACACCGGAAACCACATGGCCCGAAAATTCGATTTTGCCTTCGGATTCACATTGTAGGCCCAGTACCGTGCGAGCAAGTGTTGTCTTTCCGCAGCCACTCTCGCCAACAATGCCGAGTATTCCGCCTTCATGCACAACCAAATCCACACCATCCACGGCGCGTACCCCTGGCTTGTGGCGGAACAAGCCGCGTCGCTTCCCTAATTCCACCTCAAGTCCAGTAACGCGCAGGATTTCACGCAAGGGCCTGCTCCGGCAATGCATCGGGGTACCAGGGGCATGCCACCAGATGTGAGCTACCCAATGGCGTGAGTGGCGGCACTTCCTTCGAACACGCAGCACGAGCAATTGGGCAACGGGGGTGGAAACGGCAACCTTCTGGTTGCTGAGTCGCCGCTGGCACCGTGCCAGGAATGCCGAGCAGATTTACCGCACGGTCCGGATGGCACGCGAGTAGCAGGCGCGTGTAGGGGTGTTGCGGGTGTCTCAGCACATCGCTTGTCAATCCGGATTCCACGACCCGACCCGCATACAGGACTGTCACCCTGTCGCATAAGGCGGCAAGCACGCCGAAATCATGGGTCACAAACAGTAAAGAGAGCCCTTTATCTGAAACCAGATTGCGCATAAGGGCGAGAATTTCACGTTGTGTTGTTACATCCAAGGCCGTCGTCGGCTCATCCGCCACAAGCAAATCAGGTGCGCAGGCAAGTGCCGCAGCAATCAATAGTCGCTGCCTTTGTCCCCCTGAAAACTGATGTGGATATTTCGCCAAGGCGCCAACTGGATCGGGCAATTGTACAGCGCGAAACAGATCAATCAGGGTCCTCGCATGGTCTTTCCGCGTTCCTTGGGCATGCTTGCGCATGATTTCCCGAATCTGATCTCCTGCACGAAAGACCGGGTTCAGCGACAAATACGGGTCCTGCGGCACAAAGCCGATTCTCCCGCGCGCAGCTGACCAGTTAACTTGGATCAGGTCCTTGCCCTTGAATTCAAGCTTTCCATGCGGGATGCTGGCGTTCCTTGGTAGAATACCGAGCACGGCACGGAGCAGGGTGGATTTCCCGCAGCCGCTTTCACCGACCACGCCCATGGTCACGCCCGGCGGAACCGAAAGCGTGATGCCGTCCAGAATGCGCGCAACACCTGCATCGCCACGAATATGGACAGAAAGATCTTGAATGGACAGCAGCGGCGATGTCATCGTTTGCTCCGCCGGATCTTGGGGTCGGCTGCATCGCGAAGCCCATCGCCAAGCAGATTGAAACCAAGCACCAGGACAAGAATGGCAAGCCCTGGAAAAGTGGGAAACCACCAGGCTTCCGGCAGATGCTGACGCGCTTCGGATACAGCAAGCCCCCAATCGGGTGAGGGCGGGGTCGCACCCACACCCAGAAAGCCAAGGATGGCCGCTGTCAATATCGTGAAGCCCATACCGATTGTGGCGCGTACGAGCACTGCCGGTGCTGCATTGGGCAGAACATGCAAGAAGAGAATGCGCAAAGGTGACGCGCCAATCCCGGCCAGGGCGTCAACAAAAAGTGATCCGCGCAGACGCCTTGTTTCGGCAAATACGGTACGCGCAAAGAAAGGCCAATAGGTCAGCGCCAAGGCCACCATTGCCGCCCCAATTCCCGGCGCAAGCAATTGGCCGAGAGCCAGGGCAAGAATGAGTTGCGGGACCGCAAGAAAAACATCTGTTGTCCGCATCAGGACCTCGGAAAGCCAACCTTCTCGCCAGCCGGCAAAAAGTCCAATCGGCACCCCGATCAGCATGGCCGCCGTGATTACCGCAACCGCGACCAGCAGCGCATTTCGCGTGCCAAGGATCACGCGAGAAAAAATATCCCGGCCAAGATTATCCGTACCAAACGGAAACGCAACGGAAGGCGGCTTAAGGCGCTGCAACAAATGACTCTCAAAAGCATCATTTGGGTATGGCGCCAGCCAATTCGCAAAAATGGCGACGAAGATCGCAAAAAGCACAATGAAAAGACCAAGGGCCGCGACAGGGTCACGCAAAAGAACGCGCAGCACCATCATGCCACATCTTCCGCAACACGAGGATCAATAATGGCCTGGGCCACGTCAACCAGCACATTCACAACAGCATAGACGAAACCCACCACAAGGGTTACCGCCAGCAACGCCTTATAGTCGGCCGAGATGATGGCCTGCACTGAATAGGTACCAAGCCCCGGCCAGTCAAAAATGGCTTCCACGGCAACGGCCCCCGAGATTAGGGCGCCGAATAACAGGCCAATTTGCGTCACCACAAGTGTAACGGCATTGCGCAGAACATAAATCGCCGCGAGCCGAAAGCGGCCATAACCAACCGCCTGGGCGTAAAGTACGAAGTCTTTCTGCAAAACCTCCAGCACCCCAGATCGTGTAAAACGCGCAATCGTCGCAAGGCCCGGCAGGCTAAGCGTGATTGCTGGTAGGATGAGATGTGAAATCCCATTCATCAGTAAGTCGAAGCGGCCAGCGATCAGGCTGTCCAACAAAACAAAACCTGTCACGCGGGGTGGCATACCAAGTGCGACATCAATCCTGCCACGCAGCGGCAGCAGATCAAGTTCCATGGCAAAAAGAAGTTGCAGCATGATGGCTAGCCAAAAGGATGCCAATGCAAGCCCACCCACGGAAACGACGCGGACCAGATGATCAATAATGCCGTTATGGTTGAGCGCCGCGAAAAGCCCGAGTGGGACGCCAAGAAAAACGGCAATCAGCAATGCGACAAAGGTCAATTCCAAGGTAGCCGGTAGGCGCTGCAAAATCTCCTCAGCCACCGGACGGCCTGAGAATACACTCTTTCCGAAATCGCCCGTCAGCACTTGGCGCACATGAATAAAGGCCTGTTCGATGACCGGGCGATCAAGCCCATATTGGGCGCGTATTTCGGCAATCATCGCAGGTGTGGCGGCATCTCCGGCAAGGGTCGCCGCAGGATCACCTGGAATGACCCGTGACAAGACGAATGTCAGAAGGATCAACCCGAAAAGAGCCGGCAGCGCCAGAAGCAGCCGCCGGATCACATAACGCGCCATGGCCCTGCTTTAGTTGGTAAGTGACACCAGCCGCAACTCCCCACCGGAACCAACTGGGGAGAAGGTATATCCCTGGACGCGTCGTGTCAGGCCGCGCAAATTCAGTGTGTTATAGACCCAAATATCTGGGCTATCGGCCACAACGATGCGTGTTGCCTGCTGGTAAAGCCGTTCGCGCTCGGCCTGATCAAGGCTACTCCGCGCGCGCCGCAAAAGGTCATCCACCTGGTCATTCTTATACCAGGCACTGGCCTTCCATGTGCCGTGGAACTGGCTGTCATACATCTGGCCAATCCAGTTTTCCGGATCGACAAAATAGGTCGAAACCCAATGCACCCACATATCAGGCGTTGTCTGCGCCTGCGTGGTGGCCGCAGTGATACCTGCCCAGGTATTGGTGACGATACGCAGATTAATGCCAATCTTGCGTAAATCTGCCTGGAACATCTGTGCCGCCTGGACCGTCTGTTCCAATTCGCTCTGCACATGGATTTCAATCTCACGCCCAATCGGCGCGCCGGCCGCGCGTGCGCGGTCACAATGCTGCTTTGCCTGATCCAGATTGAAACTGTAGCCCTGGAGATCGGGCGGATTGCCCCAGAGATTATTCGGGTTGGGGCCGCCATTGCGAACGACCAGCCCCTTCAGAATAACGTCATTGAAGCCCTGATAATTGAAGGCATGGGCGAAGCAAAGCCGTGCATCCCGGTTGTCAAAAGGCGCCTTCATATTATTCATGCGCAGGATGAAAACACGCATGCTTTCGTCACGCGCCACGCGCGTCCGCGCATTCCGTTCCACGCGTTCAACCTGATCTGTTGGCAGGTAGGAATCGGTTGCGTCAATTTCACCACGCAGTAGTGCTAGGACGCGCGTTGAGGTTTCCAACACAGGGCGTGCCCGGACTATATCTATGGGGCGTTCCAGATGGGACCAGCCCATGAAATGTCCTGGAAATCGCGCAAGGTCCATGGAAACGCGTGTTTGATAGGTTGCCGGATCAATCCGGTATGCACCTGACCCCGCCGTATTTGCCGCAAGCCAGGCGGCGCCCCAATCATTATTGGCAATATTGGGCGCAATAACGCGCGGATTGACAATGGCAACGAGCGGAATAGCCGCCAGGAAGGGTGCATAAGGCCGCGAGAGAACGAAGCGAATAGTCCGCGGGCCAGTCGCTGTCACATTCTCGGGTTTCAGCACTGGAGAGAATGCCGCCGCCGGCGCGCGGTTCATGCCAAGCAGGCGCCGAAAGGAATACACCACATCCTCGGCATTCATATCGCTGCCATCTTGGAACTTGATGCCGGCCCGCAGCGTGAAATCCCAGGTAAGGCCATCCGCGCTCGTTGTGTGGCTTTCGGCAAGCCATGGGACCAGACGTGGCGGATTTCCCTGATAGCGATAGAGCCCGTCATAGGCATTGAGAAGCACGAATTGGCTTGGCACATCGAAAATGGCATGCGGGTCCAGCGTTGCCGGTAAAGTATCGCCCCATACCAGCGGCCGCTGTTGCGCATCTGCGCTTGGCGCGACAAAGCCAGCTGCCAAAACCGCGGCTGCCCCAGCCAGCAGGCGGATAAACCTCGAACGAAGCCTCATGGAAACCTCCCTTCTCACCCTGTGGAAGGGGTATCAGACGATGTTCGGCCTTTGGTGGCAAGACCCAAGCGAGCGTGAAATACGCCTCCTGACGGAACTAGGCACTGCAGTGACGGTATTTCGTGCACCTGCGCTCCAAGCAGACTTCAGAATAGCCGATTTTTTGGTACCTCCAGGCCCAAATGGCCGCGCAGCGTGGTGGCGGTATAGTGCTTTCGGAAAAGGCCGCGGCGCTGTAATTCGGGCACGACTTCATCAACAAAACCATCAAAGGCACCAGGAAACCACGCGGGCAGGATATTGAAGCCGTCGGCAGCGCCACCTTCAAACCAGGCTTGCAGCGTATCGGCAATATCCTCCTTTGTGCCAGCGATCACCCAATGGCCACGCGCTGCACCTGTGAGATTGAGAAGATCTCGCCACGTCATGCCCTCTCGAAGCGCCTTGGAAAGCATGGCGCGGGCAAAGCCGTGAGAGGTATTCGGCAGAGGCAGATCAGGAACCTTTTCATCCAAGGGAAAGCCTGAAACATCTAAGCCGAGCCGCGCCGAAAGCAGGCTTGCAGCGTTAGTGTTAGTCACGAAGGACTGCAATTTGTCCAAGGTCGCCCAGGCTTCCTGGCGCGTGCGACCAAGGATGGGCATGACGCCAGGCAGGACCGCTATGTCATCAGGATGGCGGCCAAAGCGCGGCAGTCTTTCCTTCAGTGATCGATAAGCGTTCTTCGCCTCTTCAAAATCCTGCACGACGGAAAACACCACATCAGCCGTGCGTGCGGCAAGATCAAGCCCGGTTTCGGAAGCGCCTGCCTGCAAGACGATAGGACGCCCTTGCGGACAACGCCCGATATTCAGCGGGCCACGTACTTGGAAGTACTTGCCAACGTGATTGAGCGGTTTCATCTTGGTTGGATCAATATATTGCCCTGTAGCGCTATTTGCGATGATGGCACCCTCATCCCAGCAATCCCAAAGACCCATTACCACATCGACAAATTCTTCCGCGACGCGATAACGTTCATCATGTTCTGGCAGATCGCGGCCAAAATTGGGCGCAGCGCGTGGATTGGAACTGGTCACGGCATTCCAGGCGGCACGCCCGCTGCTCAAATGATCAAGGGATGCAAATAGACGGGCAACATTGAAAGGTTCATTGAAGCTAGTCGAAGCGGTAGCACCAAGCCCGATATGGGTGGTTGTCGCCGCAAGCGCGCCGAGCATCGTGAGCGGTTCAAACCGTGCGGTGAATGAGGGATGATCATTCGGCCCGGCAGACAGCGTATCGCCCAAAAAGAATAAATCAAAACAGCCGCGTTCCGCTATGCGCGCAATGTGCTGGATGACCGAAAGGCTTTGGAAACTGTCATAAGCGCCATCCATGCGCCAGCCCGCGATATGATTACCCGTGCCAAGAACAAAAACGCCAAGATGCATTTGACGATCAAGCATGAAACGTCCATCCAAGATTACAGTTCATACAGAAGCCGACGCTGCCGTAGCAGAGGCGGCTGTTTCAGAGTGTACTTGAATCCCGCCTGTCGTGATACATATGCCGAGCAAGTACAATCCGAGCCAACACGCCTGAGGTAGTTCTGGCCACATTTAAGGCATATGAAGCCCGCCATTCACCTCAATCACCTGACCGGTGATGAAGCCCGCCATCTCCTGGGAAGCCAGAAAAAGATAAGCGCCGACGCATTCCTCAACGGTGCCGATTCGCCGCATGGGCGTCAGCTTGATAGAAGCCTCAAGCTGATGGCTTGGCGTTGTCTTTGCCTTGTCTGGTTTGCCGATCACGCCTGGGGCTATGGCGTTCACGCGAATGCCGTAGCGCGCCACTTCCTTCGCCAATCCGCGGCTGAAGGTGGATACGAATGCCTTTGAAGCGGCATAGAGCGTGGATTTGCTGCCGCCGCCGGTACGCGCCGCAACCGATGTGGTGGAAATGATCGCGCCGCCGCCCCGGGCCTGCATGATTGGCACCGCAGCGCGCGAACAGGCGAAGACCGAACGCGCATTCAAATTGACGATATCGTCATAAAGCGCGTCATCAATCTCATGCAGCGGGTGCCGCTTCACTACACCGCCGGCATTGTTCACCAGCACATCAAGCGCGCCAAGGCGTTGCTCTGCCTCAGCCACCAGGCGCCGGCATGCATCAAGCGAACGCACATCGGCCCTAAGCGCAATGGCCTCCCCGCCTGCGGCACGGATTTCCTTCAGCACTTGCTGTGCCTGGTCTTCGCTGGAATTGTAATGTACCGCGACGCGCGCGCCCTGTGCGGCGAAGCCCTTGGCCACGGCAGCCCCGATGCCGGTGGACGCGCCGGTGATGAGAATCGCCTTGCCGGCGAGGTCGGTGATACGCATGGGGGGTATCCTTAAAGATGCGACCAGCCAGCGGGCGGATTGCCCAACCAGCGATCAGCTTCGCCCGGCCACCATGGCCGGCCATCAAGCCCTATTCCCCAGCCCGCACCAACGCCCTGTACTTCCAGCCCGTCTTCAGCGCGCGCGGTAACAGACATGGTGATGCCCATGGATAACAAGGCGCGCGCCCATCCTTCGCGCCAGCGCATCGAGCGCCGCAACGCCCTGCGGATGGCTTGATGGTGCCTCATGCGTCACCAGCACATCGGCGCGTAGCGCCGACAGCGCCTCAACATCCTCGGGCCAGATCGCCATGGCGGCGAGCGCATGCGCTCGCCACGTGACTTCATAGCAAGCCAATTATCCAACCAAGCCGAGTGTCCGGTTTAATGGGGGCAAGTCCACTGAGTGGATACATTCAGGGGAGCACGTCAGTACCTTTAAAAGCTGGTCCGTTAACAATGAACGAAACACCCTGATGCTGGTTCCGCGTTGAATTCGATATAAGGATGCGCGGGCCTGAACCCCACTGAAGTTGGACGTAGCCTTGCTGCCAAGGGGCACCTGGTGAAGGGGGACGGCGACAACCTGGCTGCCCAACACCGCGTACCCGGTAACAGCAAGAAGCAACGCTTCTATACGATCCGTTCCAGCATCTTCGAGGAATAGGTCGGTACGCTCGGTACGGTCGGTACAATGGCGGATTTCTGCCGTTTTCAGCGTACCGACCACCTATTTTGAAGTCGGACCAGGTCGGACCACCCATACACCCGCCATATGGCTAGTGAGGGTTTGTCCCGACCTGGTCCGACCTGTTTTCTGGATGTCGGTACAGCGCAAACCCACAGTTTTCCTGGGTTGTACCGACTGGTCCGACTGGCCCGACCCCAAAACTGCCAATGCCGTGCAAGACTGGCAGGCAGCAGCGCCCTTCGTCGATTAATCGGCCCCGTTTGGGGCAGGGCGATCTGGCGTTAACCCACCGTTATGTTCTGCTTGCGAATGATATTTCCCCAAGTCTCGGTGTCGCGCACCAGCGTCTCACGCAATTCGGCAGCAGTACCGGGCCAATTGGTAATGCCGGCGCTGGCCAGCC
>Ga0194129_10004747_pt1 | contig 17839 bp, 16 predicted proteins | sample TA2KigCa35mmetaG_FD_150862 | JGI IMG/M metagenome (GOLD analysis project Ga0194129, IMG submission 150862) | Freshwater microbial communities from Lake Tanganyika, Tanzania - TA2015038 Kigoma Deep Cast 35m | ecosystem: Environmental > Aquatic > Freshwater > Lake | place: Tanzania: Lake...
TGCTCCCCGGCGACCGGAGCTCGAGCGCGTTCAGCGACTCCTTGTACGCCAGGTGCCGGTTCCCGGTGGCCATCGGGCACTCGTCGACCTGGTAGTCGATCCGCTCGAGCACGCAGTAGGCGGCCATCTCGCGCTCGCCCAGGCGGTAGAGCGGCTTGACCTTGCGGGCGAAGCCCGGAGCGGCCGGGAGCGCCGGGTGCTGACGGGCCAACGCGTCGAGGTCCCAGTGGAGCACGTTGCCGAGCAGGACCGCGGCCTCGTCGTCGAGGTTGTGGCCCGTGCACACGACGTCGTAGCCGTGGTCGAGGGCGTACCGGTTGAACACGTGGCGCTTCGACAGCCCGCACGCACCGCACGGCGCGCGTCGGGTCGCAGTGGCGGCCTCCGGCACGGTGAAGCCGAGGTCGGTGGCGAGGTCGACCACGTGGAGGGTCAGGTCCCGCCGGGCCGCGTAGGCCCGGGCGTGGCCGAGCGACTCGTCGGAGTACCCGTCGATGCCGAGGCCCACGTAGAGCCCGTCGGCGGTGTAGCCGAGGCGGACCAAGAGGTCCCAGAGCGCGAGCGAGTCCTTGCCGCCCGACACGGCGACGAGCACGCGGTCGCCCGGCTCGAACATGGCGAAGTGGCGCACCGCGCGCCGGACCTGCTCCTCGCAGTGCGCGACGAAGTGCTCGGGGCAGAAGTTCGCGTTGTGCCGGCGGAGGTCGATGACCGCCGGTCCCCGGCAGACCCGGCACTTCATCGGCTGGCGGGTCACGAGCGGGTCCCCGGGGCGGTGTCGGCGTCGCCGGCGCCCCCCGAGATCACCGGCCGGATCTCCACCGAGGCGTCGTCGGCGAGCACGGCGTCGTGGGTGACGAGCTCGTCGCCCACGATGACGAGCACCGACTCCGGATTGCAGTCGAGGCGCGCGAGCAGCGCGCCGACGGTCGTCGGCCCGGGGACCTCCACCTCGCGGCGGGGGTTGCGCAGGAGCACCCTCACGGGGTGACCCTGGAGCTCAGGATCCGGACCGGTCGCGCACGCGGATCCGGATGCCCGTGCCCGGCTCGAGCGTGCCCCGGAAGACCGTCTCGGGCTTCCCGAACGCGATCTGGCGCACCAGCGTCATCACGGCGGTCGTGGTGCTCACGCGCTGCAGGTTGCGCCGCCAGTTGCGGAAGAACCACCGCCATGCCCACCGCAGCACGGAGCGCCACACCGGATCAGATCCGCGTGATCTCGACGACGGTGCGCTTCTTGCGGCCGTGGCGACGACCCATCAGGTAGATCACGCCGAGCGCCACGACGCCCCCGGCGACGGCGGCCACCCGGCCGATGTCGCGCCCAGACTCGACCCCGACCTCGACGTCGCCCTGGAGCTGGCGGAACTTCGCCTCGATGTCGGCCCGGGTGATCCGCGGGTCCGCTGCGCCGCTGCTCATCGCTCCAGCTCCTTCGAGACCCGGAAGGCCTTCCGGGCGGTCCAGGTCACCGCGGCACCGATCATCAGCACGGCGACGACGATCACGTAGGGGACCCACGACCAGTTGCCGTCGAAGGCCTCGCCGGTCTCGGTCTGCAGGAGGCGCAGGCAGCCCAGGGCCAGCAACATCACGCCGGTGCCGAGGAGCACCGATCCGGCCACGCCGAACGCGAGGTAGCGCCCGAGCTCGCGCAGGGGCAGGAGCGTCTCCTGCTTGAAGTACGCCACGAGGAGGTCCCGCAGCTCCAGCACCAGCTGGGGCAGCGAGGGGCGCCCCGCCGGGCGGAGGGACGGACGGGGTTCGCGGGCGTCGGCCACCGGGCGATACTACGGTGCTGCGGTCGGGGCGCGCGGGGCCGGGACCAGCGCATCGACGGCCGGGGCCTCGGGGAACCGGCCGATCGCCTCGGCGAGGCGGGCGCGGATGCGGAGGGCCTCGGCCTCGCCGAAGCTGCCGGTGGCGATGAGCGAGAACCGCAGGGGTCGGCCGACGTCGACGAGCCCGGCCAGGCCGCTCACGCCGTTGAGGAAGCCGGTCTTGCCCCGGAGCCGCCCGTCGAGCGGGCCACCCCGCATCTCGTCGGCGAGGGTCCCGGTCTGCCCGGCCACCGCCATCCCCGCCCAGAGCGGCTCGAGGCCCGGCCGGGCTCCGAGGTCCACCGCCGCGGTGAGCGCCCGGCAGGTGACCCGGTTGTCGCGGGCGAGCCCCGAGCCGTCGATCAGGGTGACCCCGGTCATCGGCACGCCGAGGTCGGCGAGGGCCCGGGTTGCGACGCCGAGCCCGGCTGCGGTCGTCCCCGCCCCGCCCTTGCGGGCCCCCATCTCCTTCACCAACGTCTCGGACGCAAGGTTGTCGCTCGACCGGATCACCTCGGCCACGAGCTGGGCGACCGGCGCCGAGTCGAGCGCAGCGACCTCGCGGGCGCCGTCGGGCACCCGACCGCGTTGTACCGCGCCGCCCACGGCGACCCCGCGCTCGCGCAGGAGGCGCGCGAACTCGGTGCCCGCCAACACGGCCGGGTCGTCGGCCGCGACCGGGGGCGAGGCCCGGGTGAAGCCGCGGTTCACGGTGAGCGCGCCGACCGGGCCGATCTGCCCATCGGTCCGGTAGGTCGGGGACCACGCCGGGTTGTAGCGCTCGTCGTCGTAGCGGTCGTCCACCACCGACAACGCCCGGACCGTCCGGATCCCCTTGGCCGCCACGAGGTCGGCCAGGCCCTCGAGCGCGGTCGACGGCGTCCCTGCGGTCTTCGGGTCGGTGGCGAGGAACGCCCGGAACGGCGCGGTCGAGAGGAGCGGGTCTCCCCCACCCACGAGCACGAGCCGGTCGACGGTGCCGTCACCGGGGTCGCCGGTCGCCAGCACCCGGGTCCGCAGCGTCGTCTCGGGGCCGAGCACGGCCAGGGCGGCGGCTCCGGTGAGCAGCTTCTGGGTCGAGGCCCCGACCGTGGGCGCGTCCTCGTTGCGCCCGGCGACCGGACCGGCCGCGGTCGTGACCTGGAAGCACCCGCCCCCCGCCCCGAGGCCGGCGTCGAGCTGGCGTTGGAGCCGGGTCCCGCCGACCGCGTCGACGAAGGGCTGGGGCACCCGCCGGGGCGACCAGCCCGGGGTCCCGAGCGCCGCCCCGCCGCTCGCCGGCTGGTCGGGGGGCGCGGCGCCGGCCACTGCGACCGCGAGGGCCAGCCCGGCCCCGAGGCACAGGAGGGCGACGAGGACCGGCCGACCGCGGCGGCGCCGGCGCGCCCGCGGGGTCACCCGGGGGCGATCCGGCGCGTCCGGTGCCGGGCGTCGTGCCATAGGTGCTCGAGGGCGCGCACGGCCCGGTCCGCCGACGGATAGCACAGGCGCCCAGTCTCGCGGACGGTGCGGGGTCCGGCGTTGTCGGGGTCGGCCACGGCCAGCTCGGTCGCGACCAGGACGGGCTTGCCCGTGCGGGCCGACACCTCGGCCGCGGCCCGGGCGAAGCGGGCGTCCTGGCGCTCGTGGTACGCGACGATGCGCTCGAGCCCGTGGTCGGGGTAGAAGCCCCCGCCCCGCATCAGCCGGGCCTGGTTCGACTGGATGCCGAGCCCGAGGAGGATCACGGCGTCGACGTCGGGGTGGGCGGCCACGAGGTCGAGGACCTCGGGGATGGTGTCGCGCGTCTCGGCCCCGGCGAAGTCGATCGGGTTGCCCCGGCTCCACCGGGGCGGGAGCTTCGCGTCGATCGCGGCGCGGAGGTCGTCGGGCAACACGACGAGGTCGAGGTCGCTGCGCTGGACGGCGTCGGCGGTCACCACGCCCCAGCCGCCCGCCGTCGTGCACACCACCACCCGGTTGCCCCGGGGCCGGGGCTGGGTCGCCAGCGTGGCCGCGGCCTCGTACGCCTCCTCCACCGATCCGGCCCGGATCGCCCCGGCCTGGCGGCAGACCCCGGCGAACACCCGGTCGTCGCTCGCGAGCGCCCCGGTGTGGGACGCGGCGGCCCGCTGGCCGCTCGAGGTCACGCCGCCCTTGAGGACCACCACCGGCATCCGCGCCGTGACGGCCCGGAGCCGGTCGGCGAACGCACGGCCGTCGCCGAGCCCCTCCACGTAGGCGAGGGCCACCGTCGAGTGGGGATCGTCGGCGAACCACTCGAGGTAGTCGGCGACGCCCACCGCGGCGGCGTTGCCCGCCGACACGGCCCGGCTCACCCCCACCCCGGTGGCGACCGCGAGGTTCATGAACGACGACACGAAGTTGCCCGACTGGCTCGCGATGGCGATCGGACCCGGGGGCGGCGCCGGAGCGACGATCTGCGCGCACAGCGAGGCGGGGGTCGACACCACGCCCTGGCCGTTCGGTCCGGCGACGACGACCCCGAGCTCGGCGCCCAGCGCGACGAGGGCGTCCTGGGCCGCGCGTCCGGCCTCACCCGCTTCGGCGTACCCCGCCGAGGCGACGAACGCGGCACGGATCCCCCGGCGCGCGCACGCCGCGAGCACCTCGGGGTTGGCCGCCGCCGGGGTGCACACGAAGGCGAGGTCGACCACCGCGTCGGCGGGCAGGTCGTCGACGGACGCCACGGTCGCGACCCCGAGGATCGTGCCCCCGTCGCGGTTGGTGGCGTGGACCTCGCCCCGGTAGCCGCTTGCGAGCAGGTTGTGCAGCGCCACGAACCCGAACTTGCCCGGGTGGCTCGACGCACCGACGACCACGACGCCCCGGGGGTCGAACAGCGCGGTGAGGTCGGGCCCGGGCCGGCTCGGCGCGCCGGTGGGGACGGCGCCGGTGTTCTCGTCCGGTCCGTCGACGACTTCGGATCCGGCGAGCTCGACCAGGGCGTCGACGGCGAGCGGACGCCCGTCGACGACGATGCACGGGTTCACGTCGACGGAGCGCACGTCGGCCCGGTCCCGGGCCAGCGCGGCGAGGCCGAGCAGCACGTCGGCGAGGGCGTCGCGGTCGACCGCGGGCTCGCCGCGGACCGGTCCGAGCAGGGCCTGGTGGGCGAGCGCCTCGACCGCCTCGAGCGCGTCGGTGCGGTCGAGCGGGACGGGCACGAAGGCGACGTCGCCGAGGGCCTCGGTCAGCACGCCGCCGACGCCGATCATCACGCAGGGGCCGAACTGGGGGTCGCGGACCAGGCCGGCCACGAGCTCGCGGGTGCCCGCCACCATCGGGGCGACCAGGACGCCGACCTCGCCGTCGTCGGGGCGCACGGCGGCGAGGAGCTCGACCGCGGCCGCCCGCACGGCGGGGGCGTCGCCGAGGCGCAGGCGCACGAGGCCGCGCTCGGTCTTGTGGGCGATGGCCGGCCCCACGAGCTTCGCCACCACCGGATACCCGAGCCGGTCGGCCGCCGCTGCGGCGGCCTCGGGATCGGCGACCCGGACCGCGGCGACGACCGGCACCCCGTAGCGGGCCAGGAGCGCGCCCGACTCGTCCTCGGCGAGCGTGCGCGCCACCGTGGGATCAGACCCTGCGGTCCTGGCCGCTCCAGAACTCGTCCCGGAGCACCCGCTTGAGCAGCTTCCCCGACTCCGTGCGGGGCAGCTCGTCGCGCAGCTCGTAGCCCCGGGGCTGCTTGTATCCGGCGAGGTGGACGGCGGCGAACTCGCGGACCTCGTCGAGGTCGAGGGTGACACCCGCCCGGGCCTGGAGGATCGCGTAGACCGACTCGCCCCACTCGTCGTCGGGGATGCCGAACACGGCGACGTCCATGACGCCCGGGTGCTGGTGCAGCACCGCCTCGATCTCGGCCGGGTAGATGTTGACCCCGCCCGAGATGATCATGTCCTTCTTGCGGTCGCAGATGTGGAGGTAGCCCTCGTCGTCGAGGTAGGCGACGTCGCCGACGGACTTCCAGTCGTGGTCGGCGAGCTCGGTGAGCTGCTCCTCGGTGCGGTGGTAGCCGTCCATCGCAAGGCGGGTCCGGATGAACAGCTCGCCGGGCTCCCCGGTCGCGGCCTCGGTGCCGTCGTCGCGCACGATGCGCACGTCGATCGGCCCGTAGGTCTTGCCGCACGATCCGGGCTTGCGGAGCTGGTCCTCGGGCGGCAGCACCGTCACGACGCCGAGCTCGGTGGAGCCGTAGATCTCGTACAGGAACCCGTCGCCGAGCTTCTCGACCACCTCCTGCTTGAGGGCGAACGGCACCGGGGCGGCGTTGGCGACCAGGATGCGCATCGACGACATGTCGGCGCGCGCGAGGTCCTCGGGCGGGAGCGCGACGATGCGCTTGAGCTGCGTCGGCGCCGAGAACGTGTTGGTCGCCCGGTGCACCCGGACCGCGTCGAGCCAGGCCGCAGGTTGGAACTTGCGCATGGTCACGATCGATCCGCCGAGCGAGTGGGCGAGCGTCGCGAACATCAACGGACCCGAGTGATAGAGCGGACCGGTGGTGAGGTACACCTCCTCGCCGGGCCGGAAGCCGAGCGCGCCGAGCAGCGCGAGGACCGTCTCGGGGTCGCTCCCGGTGCGCGTCGCCCCCTTCGGGTGGCCGGTCGTGCCCGAGGTGTAGATCATCGACCCGCCGATGGTGCCGGGCTCCCCGCCCGGGTCGGGCTCGGTCTCCGGGCTGCCGGCGAGGACCTCGTCCCAGGCCACGAAGCCCGCCGGGGTGCCCTTGCCCCAGACCACGACCGAGCGCACCTTGGGCAGGCGGTCCCGGATCTCGGCCAGCAGCGGCGCCTGCTCGGCGTCGATGACGACGGTGGTCGCATCGGAGTTGTCGACGACGTACTGCATCTCCTCCGCGGTGAAGCGGTACGACAGCGGCACGGCCACGAGGCCCGCCTTGCGCGCCGCGTGCACGGCGGTGATGACCTCGAGCGAGTTGGGGCCGCACCACACGACCCGCTCGCCCGGTCGGGCGCCGAGCGCCACCAGACCGTTGGCGAGGCGGTTGGCGGCGAGGTTCAGCTCGCCGTAGGTGGTCGACGAGGCGACGCCCCCGCCCGCAGGCTCGACCACCACGGCCGACGCGTGGCCCTGGACTTCCGCCTGCGCGGTGAGCGAGTCGGTCATGGTCACGGTCCCCCATCCCCGGGCCGGGGCGGTGCCGCGGACGGGTGGTCGCGGGGCCGATCCGGCGAGCGGCTCGGTAGCCTACCCCCGTGCCGCCCGCCTCCGACGGGGACACCCCGCCGGTCCCGAGCGCTCCCCCGCCCCACCTCGCGATCAGCGTGGTGATGCCCGCGTACAACGAATCCGCCTTCCTCGGGACCGCGGTGGCCGAGGTCGTCGCCGGACTGCGCGACGTCGGCGATCCGTTCGAGGTGCTCGTGGTCGAGAACGGATCGCGCGACGAAACCGCTGCGGTCGCCGACGGGGTGGCGGCGACGTACCCCGAGGTGCGGGCCCTGCACCTCCCCGACCCCGACTACGGCGCGGCGCTGCGGGCCGGGCTGCTCGCCGCCCGGGGCGAGGTCGTCGTCAACTTCGACGTCGACTACTACGACCTGGGCTTCGTCGCCCGGGCCCGCGACCGCCTCGGCGCCGCCGACCGTCCGGCCGTGGTGGTCGGGTCGAAGCGGGCCGCCGGGGCCGAGGACCGTCGGGCCTGGGGGCGCCGCGTCGTCACCGGCGTGTTCGCCGGCGTGCTGCGGGTCGGGTTCGGCCTCGGGGTCTCCGACACCCACGGCATGAAGGTCCTGCGCCGCGAGGCGGTCGAGCCCCACGCCCGGCGGTGCCGCTCGGCCACCGACCTCTTCGACACCGAGCTGATCCTGCGGGTGGAGCGCGCCGGCCTGACGGCCGTGGAGCTCCCGGTGGTGGTCGCCGAGCGACGACCGTCGCGGTCGCCGATCTGGCGCCGGGTGCCCCGGACCCTGGGGGGCCTGCTGCGCCTGCGGGCCCGGGCCTGGTCTGACCCGTCGCTGCGGCGGTCCCGGTGACCGCCCGGTACGCGTCGGCGCTGTCCACCCACCCGCTGCCGGCCCACGCCGTGGGCGAGGTCGCCGGGCAGGTCCTCGACGCGCTCGGGGGCGACGACCCCGACGTCCTCGTGTGCTTCGTCTCCCCCCACCTGGTCGGCGCCCTCGACGACGCGCTGCACGCGCTGCACGCGCTCCTCGGCCCCCGGGTCCTCCTCGGCGCAACGGCGAGCGGCGTGCTCGCCGGGACCCAGGAGGTCGAGGACGGCCCCGGCGTCGCGGTCTTCGCCGCCGTGCTGCCCGGCGCCGACCTGGTCCCGATGGCGCTGCGGACCGAGGACACCCCCGACGGCCCGTCGGTCGTGGGTTGGCCCGAGCGTCCCGACGAGGGCCTCGACGCCGACGTGCTCCTGCTCGCGGCCGATCCGTTCACCTTCCCCACGGAGTCGTTCCTGCGCCGGCTCGACCGCGACCGACCCGGGCTCCCGGTGCTCGGCGGCCTGGCCTCGGCGTCGAGCCGCCCCGGCGGCAACCGGCTCGTGGTCGACGGCCGGATCGAGACCGCGGGCGCCGCCGCGGTCCTGGTGGGCGGGGCCGGGGTGCGGACGGTGGTGTCGCAGGGCTGCCGCCCCGTCGGCGAGCCGCTGGTCGTCACCCGGGGTGAGCGGAACTTCGTCGCCGAGCTGGCCGGGCGCCCGGCGCTGGAGCGCCTGCGTGAGCTGGCCGAGCGGGCCGACGACGCCGAGCGGGCCCTGCTCCAGCGCGGGCTGCAGCTCGGGTTCGTGGTCGACGAGCACCGGGCCGAGTTCGGTCGGGGCGACTTCCTCGTCCGGTCGGTCATCGGCGCCGACCGCGAGACCGGGGCGATCGCGGTGGGCGAGCCGGTGGAGGTCGGACGCACCGTCCAGTTCCACGTCCGCGACGCCGCCGCGGCCGACGACGACCTGCGCGCGCTCCTCGCGGCCGAAACGGCCGGCGCGGCGCTCTGCTTCACCTGCAACGGGCGGGGCAAGGCCCTGTTCGGCGCCCCTGACCACGACGCCGGTGTGGTGGCCGAGACCCTCGGGCCCGTGCCCGTGGCCGGGATGTTCTGCGCCGGGGAGATCGGACCGGTCGGGCGCCGCAACGCGCTCCACGCCTTCACCGCGAGCCTCGCGCTGTTCCCCTGAGCCCGGCGCCGACCCGCCCGACCGTTCCGGGCCCGTCGGCGCAGGTGCCATAGGCTCCCGACGCGCGGCACGGGCGGCGCGCGTGGGCCCTCGGGTCGGCGCAGGCTTCGACGAGAGGAGTCCGGGTGGCCACCAGCGACCTCGAGATCCGTGGGATCAACACGGCGCGCGCGCTGGCCCTGGACGCCGTCCAGCGGGCCAACTCCGGCCACCCCGGGACCCCCCTCGCCCTGGCGCCCCTCGCCCACGTCCTGTTCACCCGGGTCATGACGTACGACGCCGGCGACCCGCAGTGGCCCGACCGCGACCGCTTCGTCCTCTCGGCGGGCCACGCGTCGATGCTGCTCTACGCCTACCTGTACCTGTGTGGCTTCGGGCTCACGCTCGACGACCTGCGGGAGTTCCGGCAGTGGCGCTCGGCCACGCCGGGGCACCCCGAGTACCGCCACACGGCCGGGGTGGAGGTCACGACCGGCCCGCTCGGACAGGGTGTCGCCAACGGTGTCGGCATCGCCTTGGCCGAGGCGAACCTGCGGGCCCGTTTCGGCCCGGAGTGCTTCGACCACCACGTGTTCGCGATCTGCTCCGACGGCGACCTCGAGGAGGGGATCAGCCACGAGGCCGCGTCGCTCGCCGGGCACCTGGGCCTCGGGCGCCTGGTGTACGTGTACGACGACAACCACATCTCGATCGACGGCCCCACCGAGCTGTCGTACTCCGACGACGTGCCGAAGCGCTTCGCGGCGTACGGCTGGCACGTGGTCGAGCTCGGCGAGGTCGCCAACGACTGCGACGCGATCGAGGCCGGGCTGCGCGCCGGGATGGCCGAGACCGAGCGCCCGAGCCTCGTCGTGCTGCGCAGCCACATCGGCTGGCCATCCCCGACCTACACCGACACCGCCCACGCCCACGGGAACCCGCTCGGCGCCGAGGAGATCGCGCGCATCAAGGAGATCCTCGGCTGCCCGCCCGAGGAGTTCGCGGTCCCCGAGGACGTGCTCGCCCACTACCGGGCCGCCGGTGTGCGCGGCCGCGGTGCCCGCGACGCCTGGGAGCACCGCCGCGACGCGATCCGCATCGACGACCCGGCCCGGGCCGCCGCGGTGGAGGCCTGCCTCACCGGTCGTGGCCTCCCGGGCTGGGAGGCCGCGCTCCCCACCTGGGAGCCGGGCGAGTCGGTGGCGACGCGCGCCGCGTGCGCAAAGGTGCTGACCGCGGTGGTCGACCGCGTGCCCGGCCTCGTCGCGGGTGGCGCCGACCTCACCGGCAACACCGGGACCGAGCTCAAGGGCGCCACGGCGATCGCGCCCCACGACTTCGGCGGTCGCCAGATCCACTGGGGGATCCGTGAGCACGGGATGGGCTCGGTCATGAACGGCATGGCCGTGTCGGGGCTGATGCCCGCGGGTGGCACGTTCTTCGTGTTCAGCGACTACATGCGCCCGTCGGCCCGCCTGGCCGCGCTCTCCGGCTACAAGACCGCGTTCGTGTGGTCGCACGACTCGATCGGCGTCGGTGAGGACGGCCCCACGCACCAGCCCGTCGAGCAGCTGATGGCGGTCCGGGCGATCCCGGGGCTGCACGTGGTGCGCCCCGCCGACGCCAACGAGGTCGCCCACGCGTGGCGCAACCACATCGACGGCGACGGACCGACCGCGATGATCCTCACCCGCCAGGGCGTCCCCGTCCTCGCGGGCACCGCGGACCGGGGTGCGGTCGGCGTGCCCCGGGGGGCGTACGTCCTGGTGGACGAGGGCGACGGCCTCGATCTGGTTCTCGTCGGCACCGGCTCCGAGGTCTCGCTGTGCGTGGAGGCCGCCGGTCGGCTCGCCGCCGACGGCACCGGGGTCCGGGTGGTCTCCATGCCGTCGTGGGACCGCTTCGCCGCCCAGCCCGACGCGTACCGCGACGAGGTGCTCCCGCCGGGCGTCCCGACGCTGGCGGTGGAGGCCGGGGTCACGCTCGGGTGGGAGCACTACGCCGACGACGTCGTCGGCCTCGACCACTACGGCGCCTCCGCGCCCGGTCCGACGGTGTTCGCCGAGTTCGGCTTCACCCCCGACCACGTGGTCACCCGGGCGCGCGCGCTCCTCGGTCTCGGCCCGGCCTGACCCGGCCCTCGGACGCACTGCCGGCCTGGGCGCTCGGCGCGTCGTCGGCCAGGGCACGCGCCGCGCGCAGGTGCGCGGCGAGCGACGCGACCGTGGCGTGCGCGTTGCGGCCGCTGGGGTTGGGCATGAGGTAGACGGGTCGTCCCCCGAGGTCACCGGGTTGCACCCCGGGCCGGGCCCGCGGGTCGGCGGCCGTGCGCCACCCCTCGAGCCCGAGCACGCACACCGCACCCGGGCCCAGCCACGCCACGAGGCGCTCCACCCGGGCCAGGCCGCGCCGGTACTCGTCGGGCCGCACTGCGGCGGCGTCGTTGGTGGCCCGCTTGACCAGGTCGGTCATGCCGACCCGGTCGGTGCGCACGGCCCGCCACGGGTCGCGGTCGGCCGAGACGATCCCGGCCTCCAGGGCTGCGGGCCAGAAGCGGTTCCCCGGACGGGCGAAGCCCACGCCCGCGTCGGCCGAGCGCAGCGACGGGTTGCAGCCGACGACGAGGAGGCGGAGCCCCGAGCCGACGAAGTCGGGCAGCGTGTGGTCTCGGCGGGCCACGACGCGCGCCCGGGCGCGGCCGGTGGGAAGGGACTCGACCACCGTGAAGCCGCCACCCTCCACCACGTCCACGAGGGCCTCGGGGGCGCGTCCGGCCAGCGAGGCCGACCACGTCGCCCCGACCGGCAGCGCCCCGTGCAGCGCCGCGAGCGCGAGGGGCAGGTCCTCGGGCGCGACCCGCAGGCGCCGGGCGATCGTGCGCGCGTCCACCCGCTCATCCTGCCCGGTCATCCTGCCCGGTCATCCTGCCCGGTCATCCTGCCCGGTCGCCCGGCCCGGTCGCCCGGCCCGGTCGCCCGGCCCGGTCACTCGGGCACGGGTCGTCCTCCGTCCCCCGGCCGTCCCCCGGCGACCCGGTGGAGGCTCCCTATGCTCGGGCGATGGCCCTGCCCGGTGAGATCCGCGTCGTCCCCCACGTGCCCGCCGCCTTCGCCGAGCTCCTGGCGACCGAGGCGCCGCGCTCGGTGGCCCTGTCGGGTGGGGCCACCGCCCGGGCCTGCTACACGCTCTGCGCCACCGCCGCCCGGCTCGACTGGACGCAGGTCGAGGTCTTCTTCGGCGACGAACGCTGGGTCCCGGTGCACGACCACGACTCCAACGAGGGCATGGCCCGGGTCGCGTTCCTCGACGAGGTCGGCCCGGCGTGGATCCACTCGATGTACCGCGCCGGCCCGACCCCCGAGGCGGCCGCCGCGGCGTACGACATCCTGGTCTCGGGCGCCGACCCGATCGACGTCGTGCACCTCGGCCTCGGCCCCGACGGCCACACGGCGTCGCTGTTCCCCGGCTCGCCCGCCCTGACCGTGACCGACCGCCTGGTCGTGACCAACGGCGACGACGCCCACCCCCACCTGCGGTGCACGTTCACCTACCCGGCCATCGCCCGGGCCCGGCTGGTGGTCGTGACCGTGGCCGGCGACGACAAGCGCGAGGCGCTGGCCCGCATCCGCGCCGGTGAGGACCTCCCCGCCGCGCGCATCGAGGCCGAGCGGGTGCTGTGGCTGGTGGATCCCGCCGCCTTGGGCTGATCCGGAGCCGGGGCGGCTCGGGATCGTCGTCTAGCGTGTTTCTGTGCTCTCCGAGCGGGACGCCCTCGCCCTCGTCGCCGTCACCGCCGACGAGCTCGTCCCCGAGGCGGGCAAGCTGCGCGACGCCGGCCACGGCGACCGCATCACGTTCTCGCCCAAGGTGTTCGTGCCGCTGACGATGCTGTGCCGCGACCGCTGCGGCTACTGCACCTTCGCCAAGCCCCCGGCCCGGCTCGAGACGCCGTTTCTCGACCTCGAGGAGGTCCTCGCCCTGGCCCGCCACGGCGCCGCCCTCGGGTGCCACGAGGCGCTGTTCACCCTGGGCGAGGCGCCCGAGGCCCGGTACCCCGACGCCGCCGCCTGGCTGGCCGAGCGGGGTCACGCGAGCACCCTGGACCACCTCTGTGCAGTGGCGGGGGCGGTGCTCGCCGAGACCGGCCTGCTGCCCCACGCCAACGCGGGCGCCCTGGCCGAGGCCGACCTCCGGCGGCTCCGGGCCGTGAGCCCGTCGCAGGGGATGATGATCGAGACCCTGGCCGCCCGGCTCGGCGAGCCCGGGGGCCCCCACCACGGCGCACCCGACAAGACGCCGGCCCGGCGCCTCGCCACCCTCGAGGCCGCAGGCCGGGCCAAGGTCCCGTTCACGACCGGGATCCTCGTCGGCATCGGGGAGACCCGCACGGAGCGCATCGAGGCGCTGCTCGCGATCCGGGCCGCCCACACCCGGCACGGGCACGTGCAGGAGGTCATCGTCCAGAACTTCCTGCCCAAGCCCGGGACCGCGATGCACCGGGCCGACCCGTGCCCCCCCGACGAGTTCCGCTGGACCATCGCCGCGGCCCGCCTCGTGCTCGGCCCCGCGATGCACCTCCAGGCGCCGCCCAACCTCTCCGACGACCTCGGTGCGCTGATCGAGGCCGGGATCGACGACTGGGGCGGGGTCTCCCCCGTCACCCCCGACCACGTGAACCCCGAGCGGCCCTGGCCCGACCTCGACCGGCTTCGGGCCGCCACCGAGGCCGCGGGCAAGGTCCTCGCGCCGCGCCTCACCGTGTACCCCGAGTACGTGCGCGCCGCCGACGAGTGGCTCCACCCCGACGTCCGCACCGCGGTGTGGCGGGCCAGCGACAGCGAGGGACTCGCGCGTGACGACGACTGGGCGTCGGGCGGTGACCGCGAGCCGCCGGCGCTGCTGCCCGTCGTGCCGGTCCCGACCCGGTCCGGCAGCGCCGTCGGCGAGGTCCTCGCCGGGGTCGCCGCCGGCGAGGAGGTCGGGGTCCCCGAGATCGTCACCCTGCTCGGCGCCCGCGGTCCCGACGTCGCGGCGGTCGCGGCGGTCGCCGACCACCTGCGGCGTGAGACCGTCGGCGACGACGTCACCTTCGTCCGGAACCGCAACATCAACTACACGAACGTGTGCACCTTCAAGTGCCGCTTCTGCGCGTTCTCCAAGGGCCCGCTGTCGCTCAACCTCCGCGGCACCCCCTACCTGCTCGACCACGAGGAGATCCAACGCCGGGTGGTCGAGGCGGTGGAGTGCGGCGCGACCGAGGTCTGCCTCCAGGGTGGGATCCACCCCGACTTCGACGGCGACTACTACCGCAGCGTCGTGGCGGCGGTGCGCGAGGTCGCCCCCGACATCCACGTCCACGGCTTCACCGCGTTGGAGGTGACCGAGGGGGCCCGCCGCCTCGGGATGCCCCTCCACGACTACCTCGTGTCGATGCGGGCCGCCGGTCTCCACACGCTGCCCGGCACGGCGGCCGAGGTGCTCGACGACGAGGTCCGAGCCGTGATCTGCCCCGACAAGGTGGACACCGAGGAGTGGCTGGAGGCCCACCGGACCGCCCACGCCGTGGGACTGCGCTCCAACGTCACCCTGATGTTCGGCACGGTCGAGCGTCCCGAGCACGTGGCCAACCACTTCGTGCGCACCCGCGCGCTGCAGCGCGAGACCGGCGGCTTCACCGAGTTCGTCGGCCTGCCCTTCGTCCACATGGCCAGCCCGATCCACCTCCAGGGCCGGTCCCGGCGGGGCCCGACGTTCCGTGAGGTCCTGCTGGTGCACGCGGTGGCCCGCATCGCCTACCGGGGTGCCATCGACAACGTGCAGGTCTCGTGGGTCAAGGTCGGCGCCGCGGGCGCCCGCCAGATCCTCCAGGCCGGGGCGAACGACCTCGGGGGAACGCTGATGGACGAGAACATCTCCCGCGCCGCCGGCGCCGCCCACGGCCAGGAGCTCGACGAGGCCGGCTTCCACGAGATCGTGGCGCCGCTGGGTCGGCCCCTGGTCCAGCGCACCACCCTCTACGGCCGGGTGACCACCACCGGCACCCGCCTCCGGCCCGAGCCCGGGCCCGCCGCCCACGGCGTGCCCGTGGCGATCGGGCCCCGGGTGGTGGCCACGTGAGCGGGCCCGCCGACTTCGACGTCGTCGGGCTCGGCAACGCGCTCGTCGACGTGCTCGCCCACGCCGACGACGCGTTCCTCGCCGCCCACGACCGGGTCAAGGGGTCGATGACGCTCATCGACGCCGAGCAGGCCGAGCGCCTGTACGGGGCGATGGGCCCCGGCATCGAGGTGTCGGGCGGGTCGACCGCCAACTCGCTGGTCGGGCTCGCCTCCCTCGGCGGTCGGGCCGCCTTCGTGGGGCGGGTCGCGGCCGACCAGCTGGGCGCGGTGTTCGCCCACGACATCCGGGCCGCCGGCGTGCACTTCGCCGCGCCCCCGGCCGACGGGGGGCCACCCACCGGCCGCTGCCTCATCCTCGTCACGCCGGACGCCGAGCGCACCCTCAACACCTTCCTCGGCGCCGCGGCCGAGTTCGGTCCCGAGGACGTCGACGTCGATCTCGTGCGCGCCGCGCAGGTGACCTACCTCGAGGGCTACCTCTGGGACCAGCCCCGGGCCAAGGAGGCGTTCCGCCACGCGGCCCGGGTCGCCCACGACGCGGGCCGCCGGGTCGCCCTCACGCTCTCCGACTCCTTCTGCGTGGAGCGCCACCGCGCCGACTTCCTCGCCCTCGTGGAGCACGACGTCGACATCCTCTTCGCCAACGAGGCCGAGATCTGCGCGCTCTACGAGGTGACCGACTTCGACGACGCCCTGCAGCGGGTCGACCGCCACTGCGAGATCGCAGCGCTGACCCGGTCGGCCAAGGGCTCCCTCGTCATCAGCGGCTCCGAGGTCCACCTCGTCGACGCCGTGCCGGTCCCCGGCGGGGTGGTCGACACCACCGGCGCCGGCGACCTCTACGCCGCCGGGTTCCTCTACGGACTGACCCACGGCTACGACCTCGGGACCAGCGGACGCCTCGGCGCACTGGCCGCGGCCGAGGTGGTCTCGCACCTCGGGGCCCGCCCCGAGACGTCGCTCGCCGTGCTGGCTGCCGACCTGCTCGCCTGAGCCACTCGGCCGGCGGGCGGGGCGGCCCCGCCTACTCGTCGAACGGGGCCCCGCCGAGGGATCGGATCGCCTTCTCCACCGCCCGCCGGGCCGCCAGGATGCGCTTCTCGTCGGCGGCCGCCTCGGCGTCGCCCACGGCCGCCTCGCGGAGCCGGTCGTAGGCGAGGTCCCGGAGCCGCTCCTCGATGCCGACGAGCTGGGTGACGATCTCGGGGATGCTCATCGGCCCTCCGGGGCAAGTGCGTCGGCGAGGAGCTCGGCCGGGTGGCGGACGTCGAGCCCGGCGGCGCGCAGGTGGAGCAGACAGCCGGGGTTCGCCGACGCCACGACCGGGGCCGGCCCGCCCACGGCCCGGATCGCCGCGACCTTGCGGTCGCGCACCGCGCCGGCGAGCTCGGGTTCCCAGACCGCGAAGGCGCCGCCCGCTCCACAGCAGAGTCCGTCGTCAGCGGTCTCGAGCAGGCGGTACGCGGGGGCGAGCACCGTGCGCACGGGCAGGTGGGCCCGCTGGACGTGGCGGAGATGGCAAGGGTCCTGCACGACGACCGTGCGCCCGGTGTCGCGCAGCGCCAGCGGCGGTCGCGTGGTGAGCCACTCGGCGAGGTCGACCACCCGGGCGGAGAACGCGACCGCCCCCGGGGTGCCGAGGAGGTGGCCGTAGTCCCGCATCGCCGCGCCGCAGCCGGCACTGTCGACGACCACGGGCGCGTCCCCGGGCATCGACGCGATCACGGCGCGGGCCAGGCGCTGTGCGGTCGCGGTCCGGCCCGCGTGGACGTGCAGTGCGCCGCAGCAGTCGTCGCCGGGACCCGGGTGCATCGGCGTCGCGCCCGCGGCCCGCATCACCGCGACCGTGGCCCGGTGCACCGAGCGCTGCCAGGCGTCCATCACGCAGCCGGTGACCAGGTAGGCGTCGCCGGTCCCCGGGGCGGCGAGGTCGAGCGGTCGCCGCAAATCGGTGGCGCGCAACGCGGGCACTCCCGCGCGCGCCGGGACGAGCCGCAGCCGCTGCAATGCCCACAGGACCCAGGTGGCGCCCCGCAGCACCCGACGCCGGGTGAGCACCCAGCGGTACGCGACGGCTTCGGCGGCCCGGCGCACCGGGGGTCGGCGCGCGCGGGCGGGCGCGCCCGGCGCCGCCAGCGCCGCGCGCGTCCCCTCCATCAGGCGACCGAAGGGGACCCCCGAGGGGCACGCGGCCTCGCAGCCCCGGCACTGGATGCAGGCGTCCATGGCGGCGACGAACGATGCGTCGACCGGGGCGCCGTCGAGGTCGACCGCCCGCATCGCGGCGATGCGACCCCGGGGCGACGCGAGCTCGAGTCCGGTGACGCGGTAGGTCGGGCAGTGCGGCAGGCACAGCCCGCAGGCGACGCAGCTCACGAGCTCGTCGGGGTCGAGGCCGAGCGCCCCGCCGCTCACGCGACGCCGCCCACGGCGACCGGGGCCAGGGGCAGCCGGCCCGGGTTGCACTTGCCCGTCGGGTCGAGCGCGTCCTTGATCCGGGCCATCAGCGCCCGGTTGGGCAGGTCGATCCCGAAGCCGTCGAGCGGTCCGGCCTCGCGCAGCAGCCAGCCGCCGGCGGCGTGGGCCACCGTGCGGGCGGCGTCGAGCCCGTCGGCGGTCGGCGCGGCGACGTGCACGGTGCCGACGCCACCTTCCCCCAGCACCGCGAGGCCGAGCCCGGCGAGGTCGGCCACCAGGCGGTCGACGTGCGCGGGGCGCACCGAGATGCGCCCACGGTGGGGGCCGGTGGGCCAGGCCGGCGCCGTGGCG
>Ga0194129_10004751_pt1 | contig 17833 bp, 15 predicted proteins | sample TA2KigCa35mmetaG_FD_150862 | JGI IMG/M metagenome (GOLD analysis project Ga0194129, IMG submission 150862) | Freshwater microbial communities from Lake Tanganyika, Tanzania - TA2015038 Kigoma Deep Cast 35m | ecosystem: Environmental > Aquatic > Freshwater > Lake | place: Tanzania: Lake...
GTAGAGCGTCCGCCCGTCGATGTACTCCATCGCGATGTAGTAGACGTCGCCGTCGCGCCCGTAGTCGAAGATGGTGACGGTGTTCGGGTGCGAGAGACGCGCGGCCGTCGCGGCCTCGAGGTAGAAGCGCCGCTGGAACTCGGGATCGTCGTCGTCCTCGAAGCGCGGGTTCAGGATCTTCAGCGCGCACAAGCGACCGAGCGGGACCTGCTCCGCGCGGTAGACGCGGCCCATGCCGCCGCGCGCGATGAGGTCGAGCACGAGGAAACGCTCTCCGACCAGGCGACCGACGAACGGATCCGTCGACGCCGAGGCAGCAGCGTCGCCTCGCGGTCTCGGATCGGCTCCCGACATGACGACGGCGTCAGCTTACCAGATCGATCGGAAGGCCTCCGACCTGACGCAGCGCACGGACAGCCTCGCCGATCGTCTCGGACAGCTTGGGATATTTCTCGCGGCTCTGCGCCTCGTCGAGCAGCTTGAGCGCCGGCGCCACGTCGCGGGCGACCATCGCGGCCAGCGTGACGGCCATCACGGCCTCGTGCCGCGCCACCGCGTCGGGGCTTGCGAGATGCAGCAGGAAGAGGTCGAGGAAGTCTTCGTCCCAGGCGACCATCATGTGCGCGAGCATCCGAAGCGCGATGCTCGCCTCCTTCGGGTGGCCGACGTCGAGCGCGGTCTCCCAGATCACCGATTGCGGCAAGAACCCGTGCTCGTCGACGAGGACCTTGAGCAAGCGAACCGCGTCTGCGCCCGAGCCATCGAGCAGCGTCGCGTCGAACGGCTCGCTGTCCATCACGACGAAGCGGCACGCGTCGTCCTCGCCGAAGCGCACGACGCGCCCTTCGTCGGCGGTCTCTTCGCAGCGCAGCCCCTCGGCCTCGAGCCGCGCGCAGGTCGCCGCGAAGGCTTCCCGCGGGAGCGCGTAGATCCAGTGCGCCCGATCGGTCATCGCGACGAGCATCGCCCGCGCGCGCTTCTTCAATGCTGCTTCGTCCGCCTTGGCCATGGCTCTCGGGCTCCGCGTTTCTCAGAGGTAGATCGCGAGGCCGAGCGTCTGCACGAAGGTCGCCTGGACCGCGCCGAAGGGGCCGAGCTCGCGAAGCTTGCCGGTGGTGTCCACCACCTGGAACGGCTCGTAGGCCGTCCCGGTCTGGCCCACCGCAGGTGCGCCCGTGACCTCGAAGGTGAACGCGGCACGACCCGGCAGAACCTCGTAGGCGCCGCCGAGGCCGAGCGGGAAATCGACGAAGACCCCGTCGCGGTCGGGCACCGTGAACGGCTTCCCACCCGGCTCGGTGATGGTCATGTTGCGGAAGCTCGAGCGGCCGTAACCGACCCCGGCGACGAACCACACCCGGGCCCGCGGCGACACGTTCCACGTCGGCGCGAGCTTGACGCCGAAGGTGAACGTCGCGGCCTGGATCGCGTCGAAGATGGCGTCAGGGCGGATCGAGCTCGGACTCGCAGTCGAGAGCGCGCCGTGACCGACCTCGACGTTGTGCGCGCCCCAGAGAAAGTACGGGCGGACGTGAAGCCACGGGCGCACGTCCCACTGGAGGTGGACGCCGAGCCCGAAGGTGGGCCGGTAGTTCGTCCGCACCGGGCCGAGCGCGTTCGAAAACGGGCGGCTCAACCACGCGAGCTCGGCACCGAACTCGCCGTGCCGCTGCCAGGGGAGGGTGCCGTCGAGCTCGACGTCCGGCAGCGACGTGCGTGGGCGCGCGAGCGAGGGGTCGTCCGGGGCGATCGTCGGATCGTCCGGCGAGACCATGGGCGGGGCGGGCTCCTCTCGCTCGGTGACGCGGGGTGCGGGCGGCGGCTCGCGCTCCGGCTCGTCGTCGAGCGCCTCGGGCGGCGCCTTCGCGGGCTCACCCTCGTGCACCTTCACCTCGAGCGTCGGTGGCTCGGGCTCGTCGTCCTTCTTCGCGGCCGAGGTGCCCTTGCGGGGCTTCTCCGCCCCGGACGCGCGACCGCGGGCGGGCTTCTTCGCGCGCTCCGCCGCGGAGGGCGCCTCGGGCTCGTCCGGCTTCGCGCCATGCTCGCGGATCAACGTCGGCGCGTCCTCCTCGTCGTCGTCCTCGGCGCGCGCCGGAGAGACGATGAAAATCAAGGCCGCGAGCGGGGCGAGGAGGGCGAGATGTCGGAGCATGACGGACGTAAGCTAGTCCGAAATGCGCCGCACAGGCTAACGCATTTGGGGGTCGTGCCGGGTCAGCGGTCGGCGGTGAGGCGCCAGGTGAGGTCGGTGTTTCCCCAGGGCCCGGCGAAGCGGAGGCCGAGCCACGCCGCGGTCGGGGCGATTGTCGGTCGACCATCGGGCTGCTTCGTCGGGAAGCGCACCCGAAACGCGCGCCGCCACACGGTGCTGTAGGGATAGAACCGTTGCTCGAGCACGCCCGGCCGCGTCACGGCCTCGATCGACGAGGGAGCGATCTCGCTGCCCGACGAGTCGAACAGCCGCACGATCCACGCGCTGTCGGGGCGCGTCAGATCGTTCTGGCGATCCTCCTCACCGTAGAGCGCGAGGTAGAACTCGTGGTGCTCGTCCGTCGCCGCGAGCCGCTCGCGGAGCAGCGCCTCGCGCTGCGGGATCGTGAGCCGGTAGTCCTGCGCGTAGCGGATCACGTATGCCCAGCGAAAATCCCACGCTTCGAAGGTCGCGGTGACCGAGAGTGCGCGCGTCAGCTCGTCGAACAGGAACAGGCTCTCGGTGCGCGTCCAGCGATCGAGGACCGAGGGGTAGTCGGTCGCGACGTACTCGCGCGGGGTGCGCGCGAGGCTCACCTGCGGCGCACCGCACCCGGCGAGCGCGGCGAGCGCGGTGACGAGCACGAACCACCGGGCGAGAGGGCGCGCCATCGCGGTGGGCTCACCAGCTCACGGGCCAGAGCACCGCGTAGACGCCGTCACCCGGGTGGTTACGCGTCGTCGAGCGCCGAATCAGGAGGACCCGCTGCTTCGTTCCCTTGCACAGGTAGGCCCGGCTGCCCGTCGCGACGTAGAGCTGATTGCCATCGGCGGCTTGCACCGGCGCCTCCGACCACTCGGACCTCTCCTTGACGTAAGTCACGGCGGTGTTCGTCGGGAGGGGCACGTCGCCACGTTCGTACGCGTTGATGGCTTTCTCGGCGTTCGTCTTCTCGCCGCCACGCTCGTCGGGGATGCTGTCGATGGCGATCTTCGCGGGCAACGAGCCCGGCGCGACCTGCGCGGCCGGGACCGCCTTGCTGCGGAGGAGCGTGTACTCGTCGATGAACGCGCCGTTCTTCACGAGGTAGCCCTTGCCCATCCAGCGACCCTCGCCCGACTGGGTGACGGGGTTGAAGGGCTGGCAGTCCTTCCACTCTTCGAGCACGGCGCACGGACCGCTCGCCTTGCCGGTGCATTTCAGCGCCGCCTTGAGCGCGTCGACGTCGAGCTTCTCCGGCTTCGGCTGCGGCTCCGCCGACCCGCGCGGCGGCGCGGTGCTCGGCGAGACCGTCGCCGAAGCGGAGGTCGCACCGGCGGGGGAGCCCGCCTTGTCGGGGCAGCCGGTGAGCGCGAGAGCGAGCGTGACGACGGCGAGCGAGCGCATGTCCGGCATCAAACGGCGGGCACCCGCGTGGGTCAAGCGGCAGCCGGCGTCACTCGACCGGCCGCGCGCTGAAGCTCATCGACACGACCCGCACGGGCTTCGCGCCGACGTCCGCGACGTCGAAGCTGAACGACGCTCCCTGGCGACTCACGCCCCCGCCGGGCATCTTGTGTTCCGAGCGGATCGTGACACCCACGAGCGCCCCGCGCGCGAAGCTCGACTTCATCTCGAAGACCCGCGACTTGAGCTGCGCCAGCGCCTGCTTGCGGATGATCTGCCAGGTCCCGGGGTCGCCGCCGCGGAACCCACCGAGGTTGACGGAAGTCACGCGACCATCGGGGCTTACCGCCACCGAGAAGCTGCCCTGGCACTCGAACGGCGCGTCGGAGCCGCGCACCGCGTCGCGCAGCACCGCGCCGATCGCGGAGGCGCCTGGAAAATCCAGCCCGAGCTGCGCGTCCTTCACCCGCATGCCGCGGTCGATCGCCCGGCGCGCGGCCTCGGGCTCGTGGGTACGACGGAGGGTCTCCGTGGGCGCCGGATTGCGGCCTCGCGCGTCGGAAGGCAGCGCGCCGAGGGGCAAGCTCCCGAGGCCGGGCAGTCCGAGACCCGGCCCGCCGACCTCGTACTGCGACGGCGGACGCCCCATCGGGTCGACTTCGGCTCCGGGCTCGGGGGAGGGGAAGCTGTCGGGGCTCGTCTCCGCGCCGCGAGCGACCTCTTCCGGCTCGCGCCGCTCGGGCGGGGCGTCTGCGTCCGGGGCCGCCGGATCGGCGGGCTCGGTGTCGGCGCGCTCGCGGCTCGGCTCGGCACGGCGCTCGCGAGCGGTGGCGGCGGGCGTCTCGGGATTCGAGGCGTTCTCGCGCGCGGCTTCGGTCTCGGGCAGCTCGGGGAGCGCGCTCGCGTCGACGTCGATCTCTGAGGACGGCGTCGGCGGCGCGACGAGCTTGCCCGGCCAGCGGCGCTCCGGGGCGACCGCGGCCGCGACCGGCAAGGCGAGGTGCAGCACGAACGCCGCGACCAGGAATTTCTGGTCGTCGAAGCCCACCTAGTGTCCGCCCCCGTGGTCGGGCGCACGCGGTCCGGCGAGCAACTCCGCCCGCTGCTCGACGAGGTTCCACGGGAGCTCGCCGTAGACGTCGTCGAAGATCGTGCTGCGATCGGGCAGCGGATGCGCTTCGGCCTCGGTGATGGCGCGCCCGATGGCGTCGTTCAGCTCCGCTTCCATCGCGGCGTCGGCCGCGTCGTCGATCATCCCCTCGTGCACGAGGTGTCGCCGCAACCGCAGCAACGGATCGCGGGCGAGCCACGCGTCGACCTCGGCCTGGCTGCGATAGCGGCTCGGATCGTCGCTCGTCGAGTGTGCGCCGATGCGGTAGGTGACGGTCTCGATGAAGGTCGGCCCCTCGCCGCGGCGGGCTCGCTCGAGCGCGCGCGTCATCGCGTGGTACACGGCGAGGACGTCGTTGCCGTCGACGCGCTCGGAGGGCACCCCGTACGCGCGGCCCTTCACCGCGTAGGTCGTCGACGCGGTCTGGCGGTCCGGTCGCACGCTGATGGCAAACTGGTTGTTCTGGCAGACGATCACGCAGGGCACCTTGTAGACACCCGCGAAATTCATGGCGTTGTGAAAGTCGGGCTCGCTCGTCCCGCCGTCGCCGATGAAGCCCACCACCGCGGCGGCGTCGCCGCGAAGCTTCGCGGCCCAGGCCGTCCCGACCGCCTGCGGCAGCTGCGTGCCGATGCAGCTGCCCCACGCGACCTGATTGACCGAGCGCGCGCTCATGTGGGACGGCATCTGTCGACCCTTCAGCAAATCACCGGCGTTGCCGAAGACCTGACACAGGTAGGTCGCGAGCGACAGGCCGCGCACCAGCATGATCGAGCTCTCGCGGAGCGCGGGGAAGACCCAGTCCTGCGGCGCGAGGGCGAGCCCCGTCGCGATCGGGGTCGCTTCCTGGCCGGTGCACGCTCCGTAGAACCCGACGCGACCCTGGCGCTGGAGCAGGATCATGCGGGCATCGAGGAGCCGCAGCTCCTTGATGTACCGGTAGGCCCGCAGCGCGAGACCTTCGGGGATCGCGGGGCCCTCGACGTCGCGCAGCGAGCCGTCGTCGCGCAGGAGGGAGAAGAGCCCGAGGTCGGGCGCGACGTCGCCATCGACGTCGGTCGGAGGCAGCACAACCGGCACGGACTTCATGGCTCCGGTTAATAGCGCAGCCGCCGTGAAATTGCATGTTCGCGGCCCGAAACCGACCGGCGTTGACGTGGCTCCTCCGAGCGAGTCCCCTTCGTCACGATGAGCGATCCCATCCTCGGAGAGCGCGTCGAAGCCTCCAGCCCCTCGCTGTCGTCGCAGCTCGCGCAGATGTCCGTCCTCCGCATCGAGGGCGTCGAGCAGCTCGCGCAGCTCTTTTAGGTCGACGTCTGTCTCGCGTTCCGTCCCGAAGACCTGAAGGGCCTCGATGGCCAGCCGATCCTTTTCGACTTCACCTGCTTGCCCGGGACCGAGGTCACGGTCGTGTTCACCTCGGAGGCGGCGAGCGAGGGTCCCGTCGAGGTGCGCCGCGTGCACGGGCTCGTCGCGAGCATCGTCGATTACATGGACGAGTGGGACGGCTACACGCGGTTCCAGCTCTCCGTCGTGCCGCGGATGTGGAACCTCGGCCGGGTCACGGCGAGCGAGGTCTACCTCGGCAAGACGGTCTGGGAGATCCTCGAGCAGACCCTCGGCAACTACAGCCTCGCCAAGGACAAGGACTACGTCTTCCAGTTTCTGCCGTCGCCGCTCTACGCGCGGCGCGACTTCGTCCTGCAATACCAGGAGACGAACCTCGCCTTCGTGATGCGACTCTGCGCGCACCATGGCATCGCGTTTCACTTCGAACACGAGGACGGCGTCGATCGCATCGTGCTCAGCGATACCCACCGCATCTACCAGAAGACCTCGGTCGTCGAGGCGGGGTTGCCCTTCGTGGCGACCCGGAAGAAGACGGGCGTCTACCGCTTGAACCGTACCCTCGGGCGCTTCCACCGCCTGGTCACCGTCGAGAGCTACGATGATGCGACCGCGCGCACCGTGTCGGGGACGTACCCGTTGCCGACGAAGTCGAGCGAGCCCTACTCCGAGGACGCCCTCGTCGGCATGCCCACCGACCTCGGTTGGGGCGGGCTCGTCGAGTTCGGCGCCAGCGTCACCTCCGACGAGGAAGCCCTCGCCCTCGCGCGCGTGCGCTACGAGGAGGCGCGCAGCACCGCGACCGCCTACGAGGTCGACACCGACAGCCTCGCCCTGTTCGCGGGCATCAAGTTCGAGATCATGGGCCATCCGAACCAGGTGCCGAAGCTCATCGCCATGAAGCTCGCGTACTCGGCGCGCTACAACCCGTTCGCCGTCGCGGACACCGAGGAGCAGCGCTTCGCCGCGACCTTCACGGCGATCGCTGCGAGCCGGCCCTTCCGCCCGTCGCGAGTCACCCCGAAGCCACGCATCGCCGGCGTGCTCGCCGCCACGATCGGCAGCGGCGTCGACCCCGAGATCGAGCGTCACGCCGAGATCGACGACAAGGGTCGGTACCGCGTCCGCTTCAAGTTCGACACGCTCGCCCCCGACGACCGATCGCAGGGCTCCCACTGGATCCGCATGGCCCAAGCGCTCGCGGGGCCCGGCTACGGGTGGAGTTTCCCGCTGCGCAAGGGGGTCGAGGTGCTCGTCGCCTTCGAGGACGGCGATCCGGATCGCCCGGTGATTTCCGGCGCGCTCTACCACGAGACCGCGCCGAATCCCGTCACCGCCGCGACCGCGACCAAGAACCGGTTGAAGACGCAGTCCGGCGTGCTCTTCGAGATCGACGACGGGAGCTGAGCGATGTTCGAGCTGAAGAACCCGCCCGAGCCCGTGCGCCTCCTCGCGCTCAGAAACGGTGAAGCCCCGCGCGACCTCCCCGGGGACGTACGCGCGCTCCTTGCGCTCCTCGAGGCGCTGCGGCAACGCTTCTGGGCCGTGCTCGAGTCGTGCCTCGACGGCGATCCGACCGAGGCCGCGCAGGCGCGGATCTTTGCGCTGTGCGACGAGCTCGGGGTCGACTCCGCGCGCTTGAAAGAGCCGCTGCGCGGCGCGCGGTTCCTCATCGTGAATGCCGCCCGCGCGGCGCTGCCACCGGAAGGGTTCGTCGAAGATCTCGAGCGGCTCGCTCCCGATGGCAAGCTGCGCCACGCGGTCGGGACGCTCCTGCCCTGTTACGAGAAGGCCCTCCCGAAGCTGCGCCTCGCCATCGTCGCGCGGACCGTCGCAGACCACGGGAAGCTCGCCGAGGACGTGAGCTGGCGGGTCGACAAGATCGTCAACTCCGAGCATGGCGATGGCGTCAACCTCCCGGTTGCGGTCTTGACATCTCGCTATCGCGAGGGCGAGCGTTCGGAGCGGATCACCCTGCACCTCCTGCCCGAACAGCTGCAGAAGTTGAAAGACGCTTGCGGCAAGATGCTCCCATGTCCTCGCGACCGTTCCCGAGCGGGCTCCCGGCCGAGCCGCCCAGGGCGCTCACGACCCTCGCGGATCTGTCCGACGCGGCGGTTGCGCAATTTCCGGAGCTCCTCGCCGCGGTGATGGAGCCGCTCTCAGAGGACCAGCTCGACAACCGCATCGTACGCCTCTGTCGGAAGGTCGATCTCGATCCGACCGCGCCCGCCCCCCCCCCGCTCTCGCCCCCCCGCTCAAGTCGGTGCGGTTCCTCTTCCGCTTCGCGGCGACCGAGGGCGTGTCGTCCGAGGCCTTCGCGTCCGAGCTTCGGTCGCTCGTGCCAGGCCTCGCGCTCGCGCCGCTGCTCGTGCCGCTCTACGAACGGGCGCTCCCGAGCCTCCGTCAGGAGATCGCGACTGCCTCGCTCGCGGCGCACGGCAAGGTGCTCGCGGGCGTCGAGTGGCGCATCGATGCGGTCGTAAGGAGCTGCGCGACGTGTGCGATCACCTGCTCTCGCCCAACGAACCCCGCTCCAGCAAATGATCGAAATCAAAATAACACGAGGGGCGCGTTGCCGAGGTGCTCGGGAGCCGGCCCGTCCGGGATCGTCGCCCCGCTGCATCGGCGTGCCATCGTCGCGCCGCGCGCCGAGCTGAAGGTACGAGAGCGGGTGTGGCCCCGGGGTGTCGGCGTAGCCGGGGACCTCGAGGCGAAGGTATCGCTGACCCCCGGTCGAGCCGGACACGACGACGGGCTGCGTGGTGGCGGACGGCAGCGTCACGGCGGTGCTCGGCAAGGGGAGATTGAGGGGCATGGCGTCGCTCAGGAGTGAAAGTTCGAGCCCAGCCTGAGGCGGTGAAGGCGCGAGGCCATGCGGAGGAGGCGCGCGCCGTTCGTGAAGTTCGACGACACCGCCGAGAGCTGTTTTACCTCCACCTTCAAGGCATCTTCGAGCTCGTGGCTCGTCGCCTGCAGCGCGAGCTCGAGCCCGTTGCCGACCCTCAGGTCCATCTGGGTTCCCATGAAGAACGAGACCTCCGTGCCGAGCTTCAGGCTTCGCGTGACGGAGAGGTCGAGCGAGACGGCGGGGCAGGGGCCGCTCGGTCCCCACGGTCCGTCCTCCGCATTGCCGTACACGTGCTCCTCGGCGGCGACGAGCGAGACGCCGAGGGTGAGGCCGCGACCACCGCTCCCAGGGTGGCGGCCGTCGCCGGCAAGAAGACAGGCAGCGCGAGGAGGATCGGGCTCGCGGCCGCCGCGGCGCCGGCGCGTTGCCGGTGCTCGCCTGAGCGAAGGCCGCGACGTACGACGCGCCCACGACCGTGAGCATGCCCGCGAAGAGGCCGACCAGCGCGCCCTCTTCGGCCGCATCGCCGCCGTCACCGTGGGCCCGCGGGTCACCGATGATCGAAGAGGCATGCTCGCCGTCGAAGTGCGAGCGCGAGCGCCCGCGGTAGCGCTCCGATGAGTTCGCGCCGTTCGACTCGTCGACGACCTTCCAGGTCCCGTGCGGCTCCTCCACCTAGGAAATGCTGGTGACCGCGCCGGGCGTGTCGTCGTAGGCGCGGATGTGTCCGCCGGACAGGTCGAACGTGGAGACGGTGATCGGGCTCGACGCGGCCTGCCGCCCGAACACCACGCGCCGAAAGTTGCCGAAGACGAAATCGACGCGATCGCCGCGCGTCGTCGAGATGCGGTTGCCGTCCGTGTGGTCGCGCCAGCCGCCGCGGGTCATCAGCTCGGCGGTGAGGTTCCGACCCGTCGTGGGCTCGGCCACGTCGGCGCTCGCGAGCCGCTCGTAGATCGAGCCGGCCTCGGCCTGGTTTCGCGGTGTGCCGCTGTTTTGCTCGTCGAAGAAGGGCGCGGTCGCCGGGTCGCTCGGATCGCCGAAGAAGCTGGGGTGCCCCGGTCCGGCACGCTCGAGCAGATCGTCTCCGCGCAGCGTGGCGGTGGCGAGCTCCTCGACGAGGTTCGTCATCGAGCCGAGTCGCAGGTAACTGACGGGGTGCGTCTTCGCGGCGCCACCGAGTGTGGAGGCGTCGTAGTTGGGGACGAACCAGAGGAGGTGCTTCTCGGCCATGGCTCTCAGCTCGACGTGCTCAGGGCTTCTTGACGAAACTCAACTCCGCTGACGCGAACCTCCGCCGTCGCGAACAGGCTTTCGATGCCGTGGTCGATCATCGCGAACAGCGTCGCCTCCTCGTCTTCCGCCTTGAGACTCACCTCGGTGAACATGCCGAGCTTCGCGTCGACGGTCGCGGCGAGCGACGCCTCCGCCTTCACGGCCAGCGCGGTCTCGAAGGACGCTCCGAGCGCGAAGTCGACGGCGACCTGGTCGTAGTGAAGCTCGAGCTTCGTCCCCACCGAGACCTGCGCCTCGAGCCCGAGGCTGATCGAGTTCGTCCAGTTCCCTTCCTCGATCTCGTGCTCTTTCTCGAACTGCTCGTACGACAAAACGATGCCGGAAAAGCTGCGCGACGTGTACGAGCCGACCTTCTCCTCCTCGGTGCCGGTGCTCTCGCGGAGGTACCCGTCCGGGTCGCTGACCTCGGTCCGTTCCACCAGCGCCGCGAGCGCTCCGGTGACCTTCACGGTCTCCGTCAGGTTCCCTTCGATCCGCGTCGTCTCGGTGATCGGGCCGTCGATCCTGGTGACCGAGGTGATCTGTCGGGCATAGGTCCGCTCGGTGATCGTGGGGCGCTCGGCCTCCTCCGGGTTCTGCTCGGCCCCGCCATGGCCGGGATACCGGATCCGCGAGGTGCCCGTGAAGATGTCCTCCATTCGCCCGACGATGTTCGTGTAAACCTCGCCTTTCTCGGTCTGCTCGGTGACCTCCCAGGTGCCATCGTCGGTCGGGGTCCACTTCACGCTCACGGTCTCGCCGGCGCCGGGCGTCGCGGTCACGTCGTGTAGGATGCCGCCCGCGGATTTCCACTGCGCGGCGTGCGGTGTGTTCACGTGGGGCCCCTTCACGCGGCCCATCACGATGAGCTTGTAGTTGCCCCCGACCACCTCGATGCAGTCGCCGCGCGTCGTCGAAATCCGGTTGCCGTCGGTGTGCTCGCGAATGCCGCCGCGCGTGAGGAGCTGGCCCGTGAGCGTCGCGTCGTCCGTGATCGAGGGGAGCTGACTGCCATCGTCGCGGAACTCGAAGGCCCCGTAGCGGCTGCCGACGATGCCCGTCGTGTCGAAGATCGGGAGGGGTGGCTCGACGCTCGCTTCGCTCTCGTCGGTCGTTTCACCTTCGGCGTTCGTTTCGCTGGGCGGTTCGCCCTCGCCGGGCGCCTCGCCTTCGCTCGCCGACTCGAACCACGCGAACCCGTCGAGGTGTTCGTCGCCCCGCTCGGCCCGGTTCAGGAGCTCGCCCGCGACCTCGAATGCCGCGCCGAGGCGGAGGTAGGTGAGCGGCGCGACGTCCTGTCCCTCCGAGTCGTAGTTCGGGACCAGCAGCAGCGCGTGTTTTCCCATGGCGGACCGAGGCCAGGTGCGGAATTTACGCTACCAGCGTCACGTCGGCGGACGACGCGCAATCGCCTCCACGACGTGCGGAGCATGGGCCATCGATGGCGCGACGAGCTCGAGGACACGCGCCGCGGGGCGTCCGAGGGTCGCTCGCAGCTGGCCGTGATCCTCCCGCACGGCGATCGGTCGCTCGAGGAGGGACGGATGCGCGACCAGCGCCTCGAGGATCTCGTCCTCGGTGGCGGACGCGAGGTCGAGCTCGTGGAAGAGTGGCTCTCGCCGCCGCGCGAGCTGGCTCGGGGGAAGCCCGAGGGCCGCGAGCATCACCTGAAGCTCGTCGCGCGTTGGCGGCGACGCGAGGTAGTCCCGCAGCGCGACGCCGACGCCGAGCGAGCGCAGGAGATCGGCCGCTGCCCGGGACTTCGAGCAGGTCGGATGGTGCCACAGCGTGATCGTCAGCATCGCGCCGGTGGTCTAGCCCGGCTGCGCGTGCGCGAGAAGCCGCTCACATGGGCGCGATGAGGACCTCACGCGGGCGCGTCCCGACCGCCGGCCCGATCACGCCGCGCTTCTCCATCGTCTCGATGATCTTCGCGGCGCGGTTGTAGCCGACGCCGAGCTTGCGTTGCAGGAACGAGGTCGTCGCCCGCCGCGTCTCGGCCACCACCCGAACCGCCGCGTCGTAGAGCGGATCGTTCTCCGCGTCGCCGAGATCGCCCTCGCCGTCCCCGTCGTCCTCGTCGTCCTCGTCGCGCGAGCGCACGATGCTCTCGTCGTACTCGGGCTCGCCCTGCGTTCGCAGGTAGTCGGTGACGCGCTGGACCTCGTCCTCGGTCGCGAACGGGCACTGCACGCGCTTGACATCCGTCGTCCCGTTCAGCTTCACGAGCATGTCGCCCTTGCCGAGCAGGTGTTCGGCGCCTTGCTGGTCGAGGATCGTCGCGCTGTCGTTGCGCTGCACGACGCGGAAGGCGATTCGCGAGGGGAAGTTCGCCTTGATCATGCCGGTGATCACGTCGACGCTCGGTCGCTGTGTCGCGAGAATCACGTGGATCCCCGCCGCGCGCGCTTTCTGCGCGAGCCGCGCCACCGACGCCTCGACGTCCTTGCCATGCGTCATCATCAGGTCGGCGAACTCGTCGACGACCACCACGATGAACGGCAGCTTCTTGGGCGGCGTCGCGTCGCTACCGTCGGTCGCGGCGAGCACCTCGACACCGGTCCCGTCGGGCGCCACCGCCTCGACCTTCTTCGGACCGGGCGGCATCGGCTTCTCGCCGTCGAGCACCGCGTCGACCCATTTGTTGTACGAGCCGATGTTGCGCGTGCCTGCATCGGCAAAGAGCTGGTAGCGCCGCTCCATCTCGTCGACGGTCCACTTCAACGCGTTCGCCGCCTGCTTCATGTCGGTGACGACGGGGAACAGCAGGTGCGGGATCTTGTCGAAGGGCGCGAGCTCGACGACCTTCGGATCGATCATCAACATGCGCAGCTCTTCCGGCGTGCGGCGGTAGAGCATGCTGAGCAGCATGACGTTGAGACCGACGCTCTTGCCCGCGCCCGTCGCGCCCGCGACGATCACGTGCGGCATGCTCGCCAGGTCCGCAAAACACGGGTTTCCGATGATGTCGCGGCCCATCACGCACGGCAACGGTGCGTCCATCGACATGAAGGTCTTCGACTCGAAGAGCTCGCGCAGGCTCACGGCGACCCGGCGCTCGTTCGGGACCTCGAACCCGATGCGGTTCTTCCCCGGGATCGGCGCCACGATGCGTACCTTGCGGGCAAGCGCGAGGGCGAGGTCGTCGGCGAGGCTCGCCACGCGCGAGACCTTCGTGCCGGGTGCCGGCGCGACCTCGTACATGGTGACCGTCGGGCCAGGCCAGATCTCCTGGACTTTTCCTTCGATTTTGTAATCGCTGAGCGTCTTCTCGAGCAGGCGCGCGGTCTCGTGAAGCTGCTCCTTGCTCGGCGCGTTCACGTCGACGACGACCGGCTCGAGCAGCTCGGTCGACGGCAAAACGAAGCCCGTCTTGGACGAGCCTCTGGCGCGCGTGCGCTTCGCCTTTTCGGTCTTCGTCGCGTGCGACGTGTCGACGATCACCGGCTCTTCGGGCTTCTCCGGGGCGCGTGGCGCTGCCGACGTTGCCGGCGACCCGAGCGCCACGTCGTCGGTGCCGCGCTCCGAGGCCGGCGTGCCGTCGCCCAGGTCGTTGCCGCTCGACAGCTCGTCCGGCGCCATGTCGAGGAGGGCTTCGCGCGCGGTCATGTCCTCGAGCTGGTCCTCCGCCTCGTCTTCGGCGGTGAACGGGCCGTCGTCGAGTGGACCTGCGGCGCCCAGGCCGTCGTCATCGTTCGGCAGATCCGGGAGTCGCGCCTTGACGGGGAGCGGCGACGGGGTTGCAGCGTCCGCGAGCGGGAAGGGTGCGCCGGGCGTCTCCGTGTCCCGGATCGCCTCGGGCGCCGACTTCGGTGGAGCCACGGGGCGCGTGGCCTCGCCGGCCTTGGCGATCCGTTTCGGGATCAGGTCGATGCCCGGGGCTCTTGCCCCATCGCGGGGCGCGTCCTGACGCTTGCGGTGCCCGACTCTCGGGAACGGCTCGTCATCGTCCTGCTCGTCGGCGAACAGGGCGATGATGTCGTCGGCGCGCTCGGGTGCGACGATCAGCGGCTCGGCTTCCTTGCGCTCTCGCTCGCGACGCTCGGCGTCGGCCACGCGGGCGCGCGACCATGCGCTCGAGATCGATTCGCCGACTCGGCCGGCGCGTGCTCGCAGCTCGCCGAGCCACACGCGGAGGTTCTGCATCGACTCGATGAACGAGAACGCCGACCGCTCGACGAGGATCAGTCCGACGACCGTGAGGCCGATGAGGTACGAGCCCACCGTCGAGAACAAGCTCCGCATCACGCTGCCGAACAGATCCCCGACATGGCCGCCGAGCGGCATCTCGCCGAAGGACGTCGCGCGCGGAAATGCGATGTGGACGAGCGACGCGAGGATCACCGCGACGAGGATGTCGCCGCTGACGCGGGTCAGCCGAAACTCGAGCTTGCGGTCGGCGAGGAGCGGCCGCGACAGCAGCATCAGCTCGAACGGGACGAGCCACGACACGATGCCGATGGCGTGCACGAAGGCGCGCGCGGCGATCGCTCCGACCGGCCCCACCCAGTCCGGCCCCGATACTTCGGGCCGCAGCGGGTCGGCGTCGAACGAGCCGAGCGCGAGCCCGAGGAACAGCGCCGACGCGATGAACATCAGCGCGGCGGCCTCACGAGCGTAGGTGCGCCCCGTGCGGCTCGGGCGATCGGTGGCCGCGGTGGGGGCGCTGCTGACGCGCTCGAGGCTCGGGCGCGAAGGGCGAGGGGCGTCGTCACGCTTGGTCGGCCAGATCGACCGGAGGGAGGCGAGGGAAATTGCCATGCCTACGCTTGCCTACAACGTGCGTGTACATCGCACGGCATCGTCTGGCAAGTTCGTGGCCAAAGCTCCTGAGCGGACGTTCACATGCGCGACGCCAAAAGGAAAATCGCGCCGGAAAATCTTCCAATCGTCTCGTGGCGAGCGTTAGCATCCCGAAGCCTCGAACCAACGCACCTCATGGCATCCCGACCAATTCCCACGCGCCGAAGCGCGCTCAGGACCGCCGCGGGCACCCTTGCCCTTGCGGCTGCCGCAACCAGCGCGCTCGGATGCGCCGTCAGCCCCTCGGACCTCGAACGGTGGGAAAAGACGACCGAGGGGCCGAAGCGCCTCTCGGCGGTTGTGTTGTTCGACAAGTACTCCAACGACCTCCGTGTCGGTGCCGCGATGGCCCTCATCGACATGAAGCCCGTCAAGGGACAGCGCGTCGGCATCGAGCGGCTCGTCAAGGGTGCGCTCGTCTGCGATCCGGGCTGGCTCGAGAAGAAAAAGGAAGAGCCGTGCGCGCGGGCGACGCTGTCGCCCGAGGTACGAGCCAAGGTCGTCGAGGGGCTCATCCCGCGGATGATCGAGGAGCTCAAGAAGGCGCCCCCGCAGCCGGCTCAGAACGGCGCGCCGGCGGCGGATCCCTCGTACAAGTACAAGGACGCGGCTTACATGCTGCTCACGTACGACAAGACGCCGATCGTCGCCGATCCGGCCCAGAAGCAGGCGCTGCTCGACGCGCTCCGCGACTGGGCGATGATCGACTTCAACCGCAAGCTGAACGACCAGTCCCAGATGTTCGGCATGGAGCAGCTCCTGCGGCTGATCGGACCGACGTCCGTCGAGCGCTTGCCGACCCTCATGGACCGCAACAGCGTCCGCGAGTTGACGAAGATGGCGGACCTCATCGACAAGCTCGCGGACACCAAGACCCGCGAGGAGGCGAGCAAGCGCCTCGTCGGGGTCATCCAGTACCTCGCGGCCGACCAGTGGCGAAAGGATCGCGAGCCCGAGGTGAAGGCGGCGAACGAGGCTCGCCAGCTCACGCCGACCGACAAGCAATTCGCCCAGCAGATGGCGGATTACCAGGAAGACACGATGACGAAGGTCTTCGCCGCCATGAAGAAGGTCGGCGGCCAGGCCGTCTCGGAGTACTGCGTCAAGCTGGCTTCCGACCGCACTCGAAGCGCGAAGCTCCGCACCGGCGCGCTCCAGGCTCTCGAGGGACGCCTCGACAAGAAGGACACGCGCAGCATCGGCCACCTCATCGATCTCGCGAGGAACAAGGAGACGCCGAAGGCGATCGTCGACGTGGCCTTCCGGCTGTTGAAGCAGCTGCCGCGCGAGGCCGTCGCAAAGCCACTCTACAACTTGCTCGAGCTCGACGACTGGCAGGTCCGTCGCCTCGCGGGATCGACCGTCCTGCAGATCTCGAAGGTCGAGCACATCCCCGAGTTCCTCGACGAGCTGAGCAAGCGCGCGAAGAAGAACTTCAACCCGATGGAGGCGCGCACGTACGCCGCGTACATCGCGGACCTGAAGGACGGCAACCCGCTCACCAAGCTCGAGCCCTACATGACGAAGGGGGAGCCGGCGGTCCGGGTCACGGCCCTTTCGTACTACCTCGTCGCTGGCAGCAAGAACGACGTCCCCAAGGTCAAAGCCTACGACCGCGACCGCGATCGGGTCCCGAAGTGTGACGACAAGGACAAGAACGACTGCTCCTGGGAGTGCGTCGCCGTCGGACCCAACAAGGAGGAAGAGCGCAAGAACGTCGAGAACATCGGCGACTTCGTCACCTACTGCGTGCTTCCGCAGATCGCGAACCGCGAGCCGAAGAAGGACGAGAAGCCGAAGGAGAAGCCGCCCGAAGCTCCGAAGGAGCCCAAGGCCGCCGATGCCGACGGCGATTGACCGCTGACCGGGGCCAGCACCGAGAGATCTCGATTCGAACACGGAGCACGTAGAGAAAGTGGATTCAGGAATGAGCGGCGATCCGAACAAGAAGAGCGCGCGAACCTTCCAGTGCCGGGATGTGCTCTGGGAGACGTTCGAGCAGATGGCGCGCGAGCTCGAGTGCTCTGTCGATTACCTGATCAACGAGTCGATGAAGCAGTACGCGCGGCAGCGTACCTACGGCGGCGCGGGTGCGTCGGTGGCCCCGGAAGCGCCGCGCCCCGGCTACCCGCAAGGTGCGCCTCCGCAGCCTCCTGGGGCTGCACCGCCGCCCCCCGGGATGCCTCCAGCCGCGCCGTCGCCGTACGGTGCGCCTCCGCCGCCCCCCGGCGCGCCGCTCGGAGCCCGTCCCGGAGCGCCGCCGCCGCCGCCCGGCGCACCGATGTCGCCCGGGGGCATGCCACCCAAGCCCCCCGGAGCTTCCCGCCCCCCGGCCCCGCCTGCTCCGGGCATGGGGATGCCCGGCCCCGCGATTCCTGGTCCCCCGCCTTCGCCGGGCATGCGCCCCGGGGCCCCGCCCCCGCCGCCCGGCATGCCCGCCGCTCCGCCGTCTCCCGGCATGCCGTCTCCCGGCATGCCGCCCGCGCCTCCCGGAGGCTACATGCAGCAGCCGCAGCGCCCCGGGATCCCCGGTGCGCCGCCGCCCCCGCCCGGCATGCCGCCCGCGCCTCCCGGAGGCTACATGCAGCAGCCGCAGCGCCCCGGGATCCCTGGCGCGCCGCCGGCCCCGCCTGCTGCACCGCAGCCTTACGGTGCACCGCCGGCCCCGCCTGCCGCGCCGCAGCCTTACGGTGCACCGCCGGCCCCGCCTGCTGCACCGCAGCCTTACGGTGCACCGCCGGCCCCGCCTGCTGCGCCGCAGCCTTACGGAGCGCCGCCGGCCCCGCCTGGCGCGCCGCAACCTTACGGAGCGCCGCCGGCCCCGCCTGGCGCGCCGCAACCTTACGGAGCACCGCCGCCCCCGCCCGGC
>Ga0194129_10004752_pt1 | contig 17831 bp, 10 predicted proteins | sample TA2KigCa35mmetaG_FD_150862 | JGI IMG/M metagenome (GOLD analysis project Ga0194129, IMG submission 150862) | Freshwater microbial communities from Lake Tanganyika, Tanzania - TA2015038 Kigoma Deep Cast 35m | ecosystem: Environmental > Aquatic > Freshwater > Lake | place: Tanzania: Lake...
TAAAAAAAAACCCCAAAATTTTAAAAAATATTTTTCTTTACCTTTTATAGAAAATTGAAAAAATTGAAATAATTTTAAGATAGATAAATTTATATAAAACAATATATAAAGTATGAGTAAAATATTCAATAATGAAGAGCAAGAAGCTCTTAATTTTATACAAGAAAAAAAGAATATAATAATATCTATACAACAGAGAACGGCAAAAAAATCGTTAACAAAGATTGAGGGATTAGATGAAACACAGCAAAAAAAAATTATGAAAGATTTACAAAAGATACTGCAAACGAGTGCTTATATTGATACTGAGGACAAAAAATTAATTGTTTTTCAGGGCGATCATAGAATTAAAATATTAAATTATCTTATTAAAAATAATTTAGCTATTCTAGAAAATATAAAAATTAGAGGTTATTAAGCCTAAATATATTTTTTATACTAAAGAGTATATTGTTTAGTTCTAATTCTACTAGCAATATTCATAGACATTAATTCTTGAATCAATAGTTTAAAAGCATAAGGTATAATAATCTTTGAAATTCTTGATTGATTTTTACAAGCATTACAATAGTAAGCATCAGTATCAGAAGGATACATTTTATTTTCTTTTTTTAATCTTCGTTGAGCGAATAAACCACAAACATCACACACATATGTAGAATATGCATCAGATGTATCTAATAATCGCTCCTTTAGAAATTTAGACATACCATGAGAAATAATAGAATCTCTTTCCATTTCACCAAATCTTAAACCTCCATCTTTACTTCTGCCCTCTGGAGGCTGATGTGTTAAACTATTTATAGGTCCTCTACTTCTACTATGAATTTTATCACTTACTAAATGCTTTAATCTCTGGTAATATGTAGGACCAATAAAGATTGGAATCTTTATTTTTTGTCCTGTCATGCCATTATATAGATATTCAGTAGCATTTTTCTCATATCCTAGTTTTTCTAATTCATTTTTTACTTGTTCTATATCAATATCATTAAATGGTGTTCCATCTGCTAACATTCCTTTTACTGCAGCTACTTTTCCTACTAAAGCTTCTACTAATTGTCCTATAGTCATACGACTTGGTATAGCATTAGCATTCATGATGATATCAGGATAAATACCTTCTTTTGTAAATGGCATATCAGATTGATGTAATGTTAATCCAATTGTTCCTTTTTGAGCGTGGCGTGATGTAAATTTATCACCAATTTCAGGAATTCTTTCAGATCTAGTTCTAATTTTAATCATATCATAACCCTCAGTATCCTGAATATCCTTAAACACTTTATCAATAATAGCAGGTTTTTGAACTTTATAAATTTCAGATGAATCTTTAAAACATTTATTGGAATTAGGTGCAGGTTGAATTGGTGTTACCTTTCCAATAATAACATCTCCATATTCTACTAAAGTTTCTTCAGGAACATAACCTCTATTATTTAATTTATCATATACAGCATGCCTAATACCTGCTAATTTTGTAGGATCAGGTTTCATAAAAATATCATCTTGAGAAGTAGATTGATTTTTTTCAATTTTACTTTCCCACTTTTTAAGTGATGATGATCTAAAAAGTCCTCTGTCAATAGAAGTTTTATTAAAGATTAAACTATCTTCTTGATTATAACCTGTATAAGTTCCAATCATAACAACCGCATTTTCTCCACAAGGTAAAATATCAGTATGAATATATTTAGATATTCTAGTAGATACTAATGGTATTTGTGTATGATACAAAATATAACTAATATCCAATCTATCACGATAATTTGATGTATATATACCCATAGATTGTTTACCTTGAGCGAAAGAATAAATATTTCTAGGTCCTTGATTATGATTAGCAAAAGGAATTATACCAGTCATCATACCTTCTACTAAAAATGGATGAATTTCACAATGTGTATATTCAAGAATCATAGATTCATCATATCTATTCAAAATAGGATTATTATCATCAGGATATAATAATTTTTCTCTATCTTTCATTATTTTTACCATATTTTTATCACAAGCTATGTGAGTATAAAATTGTTCGTCGCTATCAATAAAATCTATAGCTTCTGGATATTTCATAATCAATTCTTCCCATTTACTCGTATTACTTGTATTTTTATTTTTATTGTTGATTACATCTTCAATCATTTTATTCGTTAAAACAACCTCATTATTTTTAACATTTAATATTGGACGATATAATCTACCCGTGTCTGTAAATAATCTTATTTCAGCTCGTTCTATATCATAAATAATACCAACCATATTGCTAATAATACTATTTTGTTTTAAACTTTTAATTTCAGTATAAAGTTCAAATGGTTTATTAGTGGTTCCAATCCATTCACCATTTAAAAATATTTTAATTAATATTGGTAAATCTATTGATTGATGATTGTCTAAATGAGTGAATTTATCATTTTCTACTAACATCTTGTAAATTATATTATTCTGTGCTACAGAACCTATAGTTATACTACCTAATAAAGATAAATGTTTTACTAAACCAATATTTGAATGTTCTGGACTTTCTACAGCACTTAGGAATCCAGTTTGACTTGGATGTAAATGTCTTGGTCCTGTTAATTTCATTGTACTTGCATCTGAACTCGGTGCATCTACTCTTCTTAATATAGATATAGATTGTAAAAATGTTAATCTAGGATACATTTGAGCTACACCTTTCTTTTTACCCCAATTACCTGTTAGCAAAGATGATTTTAATCCTTGTTCTACTGTAGAAGGTTTAATTTGATTAATAATATTTAATGGAGTTTCATGATTACTTCCTGATCTTTTCTTAAAGAATTTATTACATTCATTTAACATTTTTTTATAATGTTGCTTAAATAATTCAAATAATAAATCACCAGGAAGATCTATTCTTTTATTAATGAACGAATCACGATCATCAGGTTTAATTCTACCTAATATGCAATTTAAAAGTTTATTAATCATAAAACCTAAATAATAAGCTTTTGCTTTAAATACATCAACATGTCTGTCTGATGAAATATGTGGTAAAAAAGCATTTCTTAATAATCCTTCTAAATGTTCCTTCTTTTCTTCATATTGTAATTTTTTATCTTTATCTGTGTACTTCTTAACAACACGAACTTTATTACATAAACTATAATAAGCATCCTCTTTTGATAAAATTAATTTTTTACCTTCCGTTTTTGATAAATCTATAGCAATCTTTAAAATATTTATCATATCTATATCTTCATCGTTATATGTAATATATCTAACTATTTCTTTATCCTTTTCTAATCCTAACGCACGCATTAATGTAAATACTGATACTTCATTGAATATAGGCACTCTGATTGTAATATCAAAATTTTTCTTCATTTTAATTATAATACCCTGCATCATAATATTTGGATTTGGTGATAACGAATTTATCTGAACTTGATATGATATAATTCCTGAATCCTTCTTTATAAATACTAGTGGCTTGTTAGGAGACATCTTCTCAATACATAATACAATCTTCTCAGATCCATTTACAATAAAATAACCACCAGGATCATACTCACAATCTCTTTTACTATAATCTCTATTAATCTGTAAAGAACAATATTTTGAATTAACCATAACAGGTAACGATAAAATATTTTCTCTTTCTACTACATTTCCAATTACTTTTGATGATATAATTTCTTTCTTATTTAAATCATATATTTCTTGTATTTGACTTACTTTCGCAATAATTTTAACACTATATGTTGATTTTCTATCTCTAGCATCCATCGGATACATTAATGATAAACCATTCTCATTTAATGGAGGTCTAACATGTATATTCTCAAATTTAAATCTATATCTATATACTTTGTCTCCAACTTTATTCTCATCAAATATATTATCATTCGTTTTTAGAAAGTTAATAACCTGATTATCTATGAAATCATTATATGAATTGTATAAATGCTCGTATAATATGTTTTTTTTTGTAAATCTGGCATCTATAATATCAAATATTCTTTTATATGTTAAAGGATCCGTTTTATTATCTTCTATCTGCATAACGAATATTATATATATATATTTATATATATTTAAATCAATTTTTTTAATATATTAATTGGCTTTAAGCTTTTTTATAAAAATTATAATAATTTATAATTTTTATTTCTTTTTATTTATCTGCATAGATGAAAAAACATCATTCATTTTTTTATAAAGATTAACTAATTCTTCTGAATTTTTTTCATCTTTTTTTTTTGTGCTATTTTTTTTTGAACTATTTTTTTTATCTATATTTTCAACAGGTTTATTCTCAGTAATTTCAATTAATTTTTTATTATTATTAAGATTAGCAATTTTGTTAAAATCTTTATTAGAAACTATATTACTAAGCATATATTTATCTAAATTATCAGTAGAACTTTGAGTAGATCTTTTTAGCCATTTTGGATCTGATATTTTATTATTAGAATGGGAATCATTTGTTGTTGATGTAGAGGTAGTTGTAGAGCTTTTAGTATCTTCAAATAATTTATGTAATTCTCCTAAATCACCGAAAATATTCATTATATTTCCGATTCCTTCTTCATCACCTTTTTTATCATTTGAAAATCCAAACATAGGTAATAAACTAGCATATTCAGTATTTCCTAATCTTTTAACAAACAGATTTTTAACAGAATCAAAATTATTATTCTTTTTTGATTCTAATCTTTTATATAAAGGTTTAAAAATAAAGAATAAAGATTTACATATCCAATAAAAACTAAAATAAACTGATTTGATTATTATATTGTTATCTAATACATATAATATATCTATTAAAGAATCATCATACTTCTGACACATTCTTAAAATAAATATAACTAAAATACTTACAAAACAAATAAATACATTAAAGTTCATATAAAAATATAATAAACCAACTAATATAAAGTATATAAAACTTAATAATCTTTTAGGTATTTCTACTTTTTTAATTTTTTTCTTATTTGTTTTTTTTGAAACAAATACACATTCCTTTTCTACAATACAATTATCAAAAAAATGTTTATAAAAATAAGTAAATGCTACAAAACACATAAATATTCTAAAATAAGAATATATTTGAAAAAATGTGCTTATCATATATTCCATATTAATAAATATATATAAGGTATTTATTTATAGAAATTTAAATTATTTTATAATAAATTAATTTATAATAATCTTTCTATTTATAATTTAATTATATGAAATATGATTTTTTAGTTAAAGAAAAATTTAAAAATAGTTCAAATGAAACAGATGAAAATATCGTTAAAAACGCAGATAAATCTATAATTGGTTCTACAATGTTGTCAACTTATGAAGATTTTAATATATTTTTAAAAAAAACAAAAGAGCAAGATATAATTAAAGAACAAAATATAGATAATAATCCTAATAAAGATAATGAAATAAGTAAACCAAATACAGAAAATAAATCTAGTAAAAAAAAAGATAATTCTACATTATTTGAATCAGAAAAAAAAACTGTAGAAACTATTGTAAAATATTCAAGTAGTTTACTAAGTATAATTTTAAATTTTATATATATGTTAAAAAATGCTTTAATTAAATTTATATCAAAAAAAAAATTAAATACTGATTCAATTAAAGATAAAGAAATTATAAATAGATTTAATAAACATGTTGAAAAACATGATAAACTTATCACAAAAAATAATCATAAACATGCAGCAAAACATAATAATAAACATATAGTAAAACAAATAGAAAAACATGATGATAAAAATAATAATAAACATATTAAAAAGATGAATTCATATCTTTTAGAATTAGATTAATTATGTTTATATAAAAATTGATTTATATATATTATTATAAATTAATATATATATGAGAACTAATATAAGTGAAAATATAAGGAGAGAGATATCTATAGAAGATAAATTAAAGAATTTTGATATAGATGATGATATAGATGAATTAAGTAAAATATTTGAAGAAATATATAAAGAAAATATAGATAAACCAAGTAATAAAAATACATTATGGTGTGATAATTGTAATGACAATGAGATTATAGAAGATACATCATTAGGAATCTATGTTTGTAAAACATGTGGAATTGTATTAAATACAATTTTAGATAGTAATCCAGAATGGAGACAATATGATGATGATAATAAGAAAGATATGAATAGATGTAGCTTACCTATAAGTAAGCTATTACCCCAATCATCAATAGCAACAAGTATAGGAGGTAGCTGTTCTAGTAGAATAAAAAAACTACACGATTGGAGTTCTATGCCGTATAAAGAAAGGAGTAGAAATGAAGTATTTAAAAAGATTACACAAAAATGTGCTGAAGGAAAAATCATGAAATGTATTGAAGATGATGCTAAAATTATGTATAATAATATATGTGATTGTAAGCATTTAACTGGTAAAAATAAAGGAAAGAATATTATTATCAGAGGAATTAACCGTGAGAGTTTAATAGCAGCGTGTGTATTACATGCTTGTAGAAAGAAATATAAAACAAGATCGCCAAAAGAGATAGCAAAAATATTTGGTTTAGTATATACAGATATTACAAGAGGAAATAAATTATTTAGAAAATTAGCAAAATTAAAACAAATGGAGTTATCAATTAAGCCTACATCACCAGAACATTTTATACTTAGATTTTGTGATGAATTAAAAATGAAGAAAGAGTATATAGATCAAGCTATAAAAATATCTAATAATGTAATTAAATTATCTATAGCATCCGTCCATACACCATTATCTTTAGCAACAGGTTCAATATTTTTGATGATTCAATTAAATAAGTTAAATATACAAAAGAAAACAATAGCTGATAAATTTAATGTTTCACAAGTGACGATATCAAAGGCTTATAAAAAACTAGAACCGTTTATAAATATATTAACAAATGATTTAATTTGTGATAAATTAGGTATTGAAATAAATAATTACAAAGAAAAAGTAGAAGTCTTTGATTATTTAAAACCTAAATTTGTAAGATTTGGTATTGATTTAAAAAATAATTTAAATGCTTTAAATAAAGAAACTAATTTATTTAATGAAGATTTATTATTAAATCATACTTATGAAATTGATATTAAAAATAAACAAATAGAAAATGAATATATTCGTATTAATTTAGAACATATTGATAAATTATATGAATTATATAAAAAAGATTATAATTTACTAAATAAAAAATTATAATTTACAAAAAAACTATAATAATACATCATCTTGCCAATCTATTAATGTTTCTTTTGCTACATCAATAACGGTATCAATAAATTTACATTCGTGTTTATTATCAAAAATTTCTGGTAATTCTTTTTTTAATTTATCTACATCTTCCTCATTATCTTTTGGAAGATATACAATATTTACATTTGCTTTAAATGCACCCTGAACTTTATATCTAACACCACCAATTTTTGATACATTTCCGTGTAAATCAATCTCACCTGTTAATGCTATATTATGTTTAATTTTTTTATCTAACATTATTGACAGAAATGCTAATGTAAAAGCTACTCCTGCACTTGGTCCATCTTTAGGCGTTGATGCTTCAGGATTGTGTATATGCAATCCTCCTGGATATTTATTGAAAAATATTTCTTTATGTTTTAAATTAATAAGATTAATAGCAGTAGTAAAAGAATATAATATAGATTCTCTCATTATTTTCTTTTGATTTCCTGTAAGTTTTAAAACAAATTTTCCAGTTTTACCAAAATGATGACCTGATATTTGAATTGGCACTATACCTCCGCTACTCATATTAGTTGCATATAAACCATTAACAATACCTACCATATCTTTTTTATGTATAGTTTTATAATTTATTTTAGATTTACCTAAATAATCTTCTAATATATTATCTGTAATGATTAATGGATTAGTTTCAGTATATTCTTTAATAACATCATTTTTAGTTTCAAAAAGATTTTTTTGATATATTCTATCTAAATTAAGTTTAAGTAAAATATTTTCAATACATCTTTTTAATGATCTAACTCCTGGTTCAAAAGTATGTTCTTCTATAATTTTAGTTAATATTTCTTTATTAAAAATAATACTATTTGATGTAAAACCAACATCTTTACAAATATCTTTTAATAAATGATCTGTAGCTATATTGATTTTTTCTTTAATATTATAACTTTCTACATTTAATATTTCCATTCTATCTAATAAAATCTTATCTATCTTGTTTACATCATTAAATGAAAATATAAATATTACTTTGTTTAAAGGAAATGTTATTTCTTGAAAAAATCTATCCTGAAAAGAACCATTTGTCATTGGATCTGTTAAATGTATTAATATACTCATTAATTCATTTACTTGGCCATTCTTAGCAACACATTTATCTAATTCATCAAAAAACATTATACATCTTGATGATGATGCTTCTACCATTTTTTTTATAATTAATCCTGGTTGTGCTCCTGAATATGTATAACCATGACCGTGTAGAAGTTCACCATCATTTTGACCTCCTAATGTAATTTGGACGAATGGAATATCCAAACATTTTGCTAATACTTGTGCGAATTTTGTTTTTCCCACACCTGGAGGACCAGCTAAACCTATAGGATGAATATTACATCCTTGAACTGAAATTATTTTACCTAACATTTCTAATGTTTTACTTTTTGCCTCCTTATGGCCGTAGATTAGTGTATCTAATTTTACTTCTGTTTTTTCTAAAAATTCTTTAGATTTAGATTTATTAATGGATAAAATCTTAAAAAAATTATCATCAACTTCAGAAGGCCATGGAAATTGAATTAATAATGATACATACATTTTAATTTTATAAGTTTCATTACTACTATTTTTAAGTTCTTCTATTTTTTCCAAACATATTTTTTTTATATGATTAGGCATATTTTTAGAAAGTAAAACTTGTTTTTTAAGATCAATATCAGCAGAAGTAATATCTTTAATTTTATCTAATTCTTTTTTAATATTGAAGGATGATTTTTTTAATTTAAGTTGTGCTATATAATTTAATTGATTATATATTATATTAGCAATACAATCATTACTTTTACTTTTTTTATCTTTTAATAGATTAAAGAGTAAACTAGCGATAGAACAATTTTCATCACTACCCAATAATAATAATTTAATTGTATTAAACATATTAAAAATATTATCATTAACATCTTTTGTAAAATTTTTTAATAACTTTACAAATTGTAATTTATTTAATTCAATAAATTTGTAGTAATCACTAACCATTAAATCAATAAATTGTTCTTCATTAATTATAAAAATTTCAATAATAGTCATATTTTTAAGATAAATATCTGCAAAATCTTTATTTATACTTTGTATTTTTTTAAAATTTTCTTTTGATATTATATTATTATTATTATTACCAATTAAATTAACTATATTTTCAAATAATGATTTTTTTTTATACAAAAAATTATTAGAAATTTGAGATGTTCTTATAAATATATTTAATGGATCTGATAATATATATCCACTAATTGATAATATTTTGTTATTTATTGGTATTATTAATTCACATTGGTTGTTAAATAGTGTTATGTAATTTGAATTATTTATTTTACTAATTATTAACGAATTATTGTAATTTTTTATATCACTGATATTTTTTATTTCATAATTTAAAGGACATAATATTCTATTTATTAATTTAAATTTTTCTAATTCTTCATCTATTAAATGAATACTATTTACATTATATAATAAATATATAATATCCTTCACACTGGTAAAACCTACAATTTTACCTAATAACAATATCTGATCTTTTATATTTTTTAATGGCACATATTTAGCAAAATTAACTAATTCATTATATTTATTATTTTTATCATTAATTATTATACTTTCAATTAATAATTTTTTTATATCTTCTATTAATTGTAAATTATAATTTACTAAATCATAATTATTACTAACTTTTAATTTCTTCTCTTTTTTAGTAACCTTATTTTTATGAGATTTTTTTTTTCGATACTCATCTTTTGATTCATCAAAATCATCATCGGAATCATCCGTTTTTTCCACTGATGAAATTTCTGATTTTATTTCTGGTATATCTGAATATAATGAATCATTTTTACAATCTAATGCTATTTCCGTCTTTATATTTGTATTTCTTGATAATATATCTTCTTCTGAACTTGTATCTTTTTGTTTATTATTAATTGAAAATATATCTATTATTGATTGATTATATGTTTCATTTAGTTTTTTTATCATCTCATTTAAATTTTTCATACAACTATTTTTGGAAAATATTAAAATATTCTCATTTGTAATAATTACATTTTGTAATTTTGTAATTATCTTACTTATTTTTTTATAATCCTTTTGCAAAATATTACAGTTTATAATCTGATTTTTTTTTAATATTTTTAACTCCATTTATTAATTACTTAATAAAAAAATAAATAATTTTTATCATATAAATTTATTATATTAAAATAATTTAAAATTTTAAAAAGTATATTACTTATTAATATGGAACAAAAACAGACTAAGCAACGAAACATGAAATCATCAACTGAAAAAAGCTCACCTGCTGCCGAAAAAATGGTTTTAAAAGCAGAAAGTGTTGTAGAAGTTAGTAAACCAACTAAAAATGCAAAAGCATCTGCAGCAGCGACTACAAATCAAGCTTCAGCGACCCCAGCTCCTAAGCAAGTAAAGTCTACTCCTGCTAAGAAAACCGAAACACCCGTCCAACAAGCTCAAGCTACACCTGCACCAGCAAAGGCAACAAAAGCAAAAGCAGCACCAACACCGACCCCAGCCCCAGCACCAACACAAACAGCAGGTCAAGTAAAAGGACAAAAAGCAAAGACACAAGCTGCCCCAGCACCAACACAAGCAGCACCAGTCCAAACACAAGCAGCACCAGTCCAAACACAAGCAGCCAGAAAAGCAAAAGGCAAGAGTGCTGTTCAAACAGTTCAAACAGCTACTTCAGCACCAGTAAAGACTCCTAGAGCCACCAAAAAAGCGGCAACTGAAGCAGCTACTACAGCACCTCAAAAAGCGGGAGCCAAGAAAGCAGCTACTGAAACACCTAAGAAAGTCCAAAAAGTTAAAGCAGAGGAAGTTCAAGAAGAAAAGCAAATGGATGATAAGCTTAGATATTTTAAACTATATTACAACGATAATATTTGTGGTAGATATTCTGGTAAGAAGCCTAAACAAGCAGCTAATAAAGCCTTTTCTTCAATTATCAAGGATATGAAAAAGACTGATAATAAGGAAGGAGTAAATGTTGATATTACATTTACCATTAAGGAATGCACTAGAAACAGTTTTCACAAGGAATATAAATATGTTGGAAAGAGATTATTACTTAAATCTCCAGTAAAGGTTACAATTGAAAACGGAGACGGCACATCCAAGGATATTGTATACAAATATCACAACGAGCTTAAGAAGGCTCCTAAAGTTTAAAAATTATAAATTTTAAAAATAGAATATAAACTTTTATAAATAATAAAATAATATTTTATAAATATTATTTTAACATTATAGTTATATTAATCAGATATGTTAAATACAAAATCTTTAATAAAAAGAAAGAAAATAACTCCAGTTCAAAGTGATAAAGAATTTGATGAAAAAAATATAGATGAAAATGAGAAAATAATACAAAATATAGAAAAAGAAAAAAACATAGAATCAGAGATAGTTAAACCATCAATTTTTACTTTATCTAAAAAACAAGAAAATGATATATTTGTAGAAAATGATGAAATATTTAGAAAAGAAGAAATATTTAGAAAAGATGATATATTTAAACAAGGTAATATAATAAGAGATGGTAAAATAGGTAATATATTTGATGCTGAATTAAAAAGAGAAGAAAGAAAAGAAGATGTTATATTTGATGAAATTAATAATATTTATATAATCAATGATTATGATAGTCAAAAAAAAATATTAAAAAATGAAGATATATTGAATTACATTTTTAATCATAAAGACAATGAATTAATTAAAAAATATATATTTACAATTAATTATAATATGGCAACTAAGCAATTTGAATTTAATTTAATTGTTTCTAAATTTACCGAAAATATAGAAGTTATGATTAAATTATTAAATTTTATAAATGATTATATTAATAGTATTGACAAATTTACAGAAAATATTGATAAATTAATGATTTTTTATTATCAGGTAATAATTTTTTTATTTAAAAATATACTCATGGTTAGTAAATATGATAAAATAAAATTAGCTAAATATTCATCATATCTTTCTTATAAATATTCTACTATGATTCTAAAAAAAATTTCATATATAGAAATTAATAATTTATTAATTAAAGATAATTTACAAAGTCTTTTTGATATAAAAAAAGATTTATTCTTACAATTAAATCAAATTTGTTCTTTACAAAATTCAAATCTTGAAAGACATATGAGTCTTAGTAAAAATATTACTACTACAGAACCATCTCTTATTCTTAATAGATCTGCTAAATATAAATTATCATCTGATGATACAAAACAAAATCCTAATTCTAATAACTTTAATTCTGATAGTAATAGTAAAGTAAATATTATGGGAATGTTTACTGATTCACATGAAAAATCTGATAGCAAATATAATATTAATAATTTAATGAATTTCTTTAGTGAAGATGGTTCTAATAATAATACAGATAATATTACAGATGATAATAATTATCAAGAAGTAGATATAACTAGCGAACAAAATATATTAATTACTGAAGATAAGTTAGATCTAGATATAGATGATTTTAAGGAAGAATTAAAAAAAATTAGTAATAATAGTAATATACCACCTGAATTATCAAATAAAGATACTGTATCTGAAAATTTGTATGCTAATAATTTTGAAAGCAATAAAATTAAATCTAGTAATATAAAATCAAAATCTGAATATTCTTATAATACAAATAGTGCACTTTTAAATTCTAAATTATATGAACTTAATTTATAATATATATATATAAATTATATATAAAAATATGGATAATGAAACAATCCTTGAACTAAAAGAATTACTTAAAAATATTGACTATTTGGAAATTAATCTTTCAAATCAATTTAATAATAATAATAAACAATTATTAAACCTAAAAAATAATATAAATAATATTAATGAATTATATTACGCACTTTCTAAACAGATTTTTTAATATTAGAAATTTATAAATTTATTTTATAAAAATTTATAAATTATTAAGTTTTTCTAACATTGTATTTAATTTTTCAATATCAACTACTTCATAACCATTATTCATTTTATATATTATTGAATCATAATCAATTAATAAATCTAATATTCCATTTGTTAATTGTATCTTTTTATTTGTTTCTTCATTATTAATCTTATTATTTATATTATTATTTATATTTTCATTTAATTCATCTAATAATCCAATGTATTTATCTTCTTTTTCTTTTATCTTCTTATTTATCTGTTTAAATATATTAAAACTTTCACTAAATTCATTATAATCTTCCCTAAATGTATAATATAAATTCTTTATTATTTCCATATTTTCTATAGCATACTCTTCTGATAATGCTTTTTCAATAAAAAATTTAACTAACAAATCGTTGGCTAATTCATTTACTTTATCATACTGTTCTCTTATATTATTGTATTTCTCTTCATTATTATTTACATTTGTATTAATTCTTTCTTGATGATAAAAAATCTTTAATTCTTTATTAATATCATTTAATTCATCTATTATATTTCTAATATATTTTATATGTTCTACATATTTTTTATTATCTAATTCTTCATCATATATTTCAATACCTTTAATTTCTTTAGAACTATCCACTGAATCTAAATTTTTAGTTGTTAAATTATTATTGATAATTATAAACATACTGTAATTGCTTTTAAAATCAATCAATAATTCTTTGTATTTTGCTATTTCAATATCCTCATAATTATTACTATCCAGCCATTTATCTATTTCTTCTACATTTTCTTTAACCTCATTCTTAATTGTTTCAGTTATTTTTAATTCTTCACTAACTAAATTTTCTAATATTCTTTTACAATTTTCTTTTAATTGTAAATATGATTCTTTTTTATATTTATCTATTCTATCTATCTCATCCATTTCTCTAGCTGCATCAATAATCTTATTTAATTCCTCCTCTGATAAATTATTCTTATTACTTGATATTTGTATTACTTTCTTGTTTAATGAATTATTTAAATCTTCTGCTTTTATTTTAATTATTCCATCCGAATCTATCTCAAATGTAATCTGAATTTCTGGTATTCCTCGTTTTTCTTTTTCTATTCCACTTAATACAAAATTACCTATCAAAAAATTATTTTTTGTTAGTTTTCTTTCTCCTTCATATATTTTTACTATAATTGAATCTACATAATCAGTATCAGTAGTGTATTTTTTATATTTTTTAACAGGCATAATTGTTCCTCTTGGTATTAATATATCCATAATACCACCACTTGTTTCTACCCCGATAGATAGTGATGTTCTATCAATTAATAATAACTTATCTTCAATATTATCCTTATTATTTATCATATGACCGTGAATAGCGGCACCAATAGATACTACACTATCAGGATCTATAGAACAATTAACATCTTTATTAAAAAATCTTTCTACATTATATCTTATAATAGGAATTCTTGTCATACCACCTACCATAATAATTTCATCAATCTCGGATTTTTCAATATTACATATATCTAATATATCATTTAACGGTTTTATTGAAAAATTAATTAAATCCTGACAAATCTCATTAAATTTTTCTCTGGTAATTTCTATTACTAAATCATAATTTATATTATTATAATTGTAAAAATTATTTATTTTAATTTTTGCTAATAAATTCTCAGTTAATGTTATTTTAGCCTGCTCTGATAAGAATTTCAATTTCTGTAAATTTTCTTCTTTTATATTATTCATAAAATTATCTAGAGTATTTTTTTCTTCTTTATTATCTTTTTCTTCTTCTTTTTTTACTATAAATAATTTAGTTTCTATAAATTTTTTTATACAATATTCCATTATTACTCTATCAAAATCCGAACCTCCTAAATTTGAATTTCCACATGAACCTAATACTTCAAATACCCCTTCTGATATATTTAATAAACTTATATCTAGCGTTCCTCCTCCAAAATCATATACTAACACATTACTACTTTTTGACATATTCTTACCTAAACCATAACATAATGCAGCTGCTGTAGGTTCATTAATTAATCTTAGGATGTTAAGATTAGCCATTTCAGCACACTTTTTAATTATTTCTCTTTGATTTTTATTAAAATAAGCCGGAACTGATATAACTGCATCTTTAATATTAGTATCACAATCAAATTTTTTAGATAAATATATTTCAGATTTATGTTTAAAAGACATAAATAATTGTGTAGCAATTTCTTCAGGATAGAAGAAACTATCATCAGCTTCATTATAAATTTTAACATAATCATTTTCATCACTTACTATATTATAAGCAAGCATTTCTAACATTTCTTTATTTAATTCACTATATTTTTTACCTAATAATTTCTTTATTTCATAAACCAAAAATATAGATTTATTTTCACTATTATTAATATTTATTTTTTCAAAAATATTTTTTCTCATATAAGCTTCTTTTCCAATAATCTTTTTTTTATTATTAATCTCAATAACAGAAGCTATAGTATTTGAACCATCAATATCAGGAATAATAATATTTTTATTATTGTGCCAAACAGATAAACATGAATTAGTAGTACCAAAATCTATTCCTAAACATAAATTTAAATTAACCATTATTCATTATTAATAGTATATATTTTTAAACAATTTTTAATTTTTATTTATTTAAATTTAAACCAGAAAAATATATAAAAGAATATTAAATTACATGACTGGAGGATTAATACAAATAGTTAGTTTTGGTAATCAAGATATAATGTTGAATGGTAATCCTGAAATAACCTTCTTTACTACTATATATAGGAGATATACAAATTTTGGTAAGAATTTTATATTAACAAGTTTTGACAATGAAGTTGGATTCAATAGAACATCAACACAAATAATATTACACAATGGTGATTTATTAAGTAAAATAATATTAAGAATAAAACTACCAAATTTTAGTTTAAGAGATTTTATAATACTAGTTGAAAAAGAATTAAATTTTGAAAGTAAAAGTAATAAAAAAGATGATATATTACTTTTGATTAGTTATTCAGAATATATTGTAAAATTTTTAAACAAATTAAGATATTATAGTAATTTATTTTTTTCAGAAAACTATCCTAAAACATATATAACTTATATTAAGGATTATAATAAAATTATTCAAGATAACTTTACTACTGATGAATTTAATTACTATTTTACTATTGTAAACTATATTTATTCATACAGTGGTAATAATGAAGTTAATACAAATTTTTTTAAAAATAATGTAGATTATTATAAAAATGCTTCCATGTATACTATAGAAGACGGTGAATTAATATTTTTATATGCTGATTATACTTATTTAGAATTAAGTTTTGAAGGTTTTAAATTTACAGTTTATGATAATTTAAATACAATTGAAAAAGTAAATATTCAAGTTTATAATTTAATTAAAAATTATGTTAAAATAAATTATAGTATTAAAGGTGCATGGGTTGATAAAATAGCAATATATCTTTTTGAAAGTATAGAAATTTATATTGGTAGTAATTTAATAACTAGACTAAGTGATAATTATAATAATATTTATGGTGAATTAGCTTATCAAAATAAGGATGTTTATAATGAATTAATAGGTAATATAGATTCTTTAACTATACCATCAATTGAAAATAAATTAAATATTATTTTATATTTACCACTTCCATTTTGGTTTAGTAGTAGTTATGGTTTATCATTTCCTCTAGTATCTCTACAATATAATGATATGCAATTAAAAATTAAAACAAAAAAATTATCTGAATTATTTTATTTAACTATAGATGGAACAATAAATAAAAATTTAAATACTAGAATTATAGAAAAGTTTTTAGAAGAACAAGAAAATATATTTACAAATAATTTAGAAATAACAACCCTACTTGAATATATTTATTTAGATGCTATTGAAAGAAAAAAATTCGCACAAACAGGACATGAATATTTAATTACTCAACAACAATATGTATCTTATAAAGATGTAGTTCAAAATACTTCCTCTTTTGAAATAAATTTCTTTCATTGTTGTAAAGATTTATATTGGTTCTTAACTACTAATTATAATTATTTTGATATTATTAATAAAAAAATGTATGATAAATATTATCTTAATTTACCCTTAATATATTCTAATAATAATAAAAATTACATAAATTATCTTAACTTACTTTATAATAATTATAATGATTTTGATTTAGTTGATTATTTCAATATTATAACAAATATTAATAATCAATTTGAAAATAATATTTTTGATTTTGATAATCTAAATAAAGATTTATCAACACTCTTTTATAAAAATAAATTAGTATACAATCCTATCAATTATTCTATTTTAAGATTAAATGGTGTTTCATTAGCATCATATACATCAGAATATTATAATTACATACAACCTTATAGTTATTATAATAGTGTTCCATCTTTAGGAGTTAATGTATATTCATTTTCATTAAATCCTTTAGAAGTCCAACCATCAGGTTCATGTAATTTTAGTAGAATACCAAAAATATCTTTAGAAGTGAATTTATTAAAAAATATAAATGATTTTATTCTTAATAATGAATTAAATTTAGAAATTATTGGAACTAATTATAATATTTTAAGAATAATTGGAGGTATAGCAGGTTTAGCTTAT